>Ga0169931_10000325_pt1 | contig 78569 bp, 70 predicted proteins | sample Kivu_15m_20L_FD_129675 | JGI IMG/M metagenome (GOLD analysis project Ga0169931, IMG submission 129675) | Freshwater microbial communities from Lake Kivu, Western Province, Rwanda to study Microbial Dark Matter (Phase II) - Kivu_15m_20L... | ecosystem: Environmental > Aquatic > Freshwater > Lake... | reverse complement strand
GAAAACGTTTCATCATCGGACTGAACCTTAAACTTAATGGTTTCTCCTTCACACACTTTGTATGAATACGGTCCGTCTATGGTTGGCGCATTGTTGTAACCACAATCGTCTTTTACCACAATTTGCATATCACGCCGGGTCTTACCAACCCACCGCCAGACATTGTTTGTATCTCGCCGCCATTCGGTCATTTCCATCACCAAAACAGCCACCTCATTGCATTTGGTTGGGGTGAAAATCAAATCTCCTGTTCCCGTATCCATGAAAAATCCACGGGGTGGCTTCGTTTTTGTGTTTGGCGCACACTTGATGGTGGTTGTCGGAACACAGTAAGGTGTCAATGGATATTGTGCAGTAAAGGGACTAGAATATGGCACTGAGGTATTGGGCGCGCTGGCGAGCGCTGGCACCATTCTATAAGAAATGGAATCGTAATCTACCGTATCTATCGCCCCGTTATTGTAATAATATGCCTGGTTACAACACGCATAGCCCACGGGCACGTTCGACAATTGCGGCGAAGTATTGCACTTGCTTTTCATCTTGTTCACGTTACACACGTTGATCGTAGCCGTTGTCCAAAAGTCGGCCCAAGTAGCACCCGTAGTGATTGCCGCATTCCTACAACATTGGTTGTACGCGAAGGTTAAATCGCAATAAGTAGAACCCAACCCTACCCCTGTAAATGGCGATTTGGTGATGTCGATGTTGGCTTCATAGGTATGCTCCTCAACCCCATCTCCAGTATAGCTGGTATTGGTGGGAGAACAGGGAGAACTTGCAGTTGAACATCTTGGGGTGATGTCACGAATACCCGTCCGTGTCATTGAAATGGAATATCGTGATGTGCCAGCCCCTTGGTTATTACCCGCGTACCAGTACAACAAACTCCAGCTCGGAGGCGCGCTGGCACCCCTACAATCGCGGTAGAATTTGATAATGATTTTATACTTTCCCCCGCCCAAACACTGATAGCCCATGTCAGAGCCCATTACGTGGTCGGCTTTCGCTGAGGGCGCAAATACAAAAGCAAAAAATAGTATTAAGAAGAGCTTAAACCCTTTGAAAATTGAAAGTGGGTAGCGTTTTTTCATGTTACAGCGATTACGAAATTAATTGACTTTCACAGTAGTTACAAGCATTTTTTTTGCATTTTTCGCAACTACAAATAAACTGTTGTTTACACAGTTTATTTGACATAAAACCTACATAAAAAGCAGCCTAGCCCAGTTAAAAAAACCATTATGTATTGACAATATCCCTAACCCAAAGTTGAATTTAAAATTTCAACACTTGTTTCATAGTCTGCCAAACCATTTTTTTCATTTCCACATTGGCACAGATGGCCGCAAATGAGGGAAATCTGACCATCACCCCTTTCTCGGTGGGTTTGGCTTTGTACAATGCAGGGATTTGTGCAATATCACGATCCGACCATACAAAAATCACGGGCGACAATCGATCACCGAGCAGTTCGGGGTGATAGTCGGCCTCTCCCACTGCCATGACCGTTTCAATGTCCTCTGACAGAACCGATTCTTGGTTTACTTTAACGGCCGACATCAACTTATCGTAGGATAATTTGGTAGCCTCATCCCATGACGCATCAGTGGCATCGAATAAAAGGTTGATGATGGTGAGTGTAATCATGGTATCTTCCTCTGGATTGTAACTTGTCGATATTTGCGCATTGATTTCATTTTTTTCGACCGCGATTTCAGGACTTTCTGCTAACGCTGCGGAAGCGAAAACCACCTCTTTTTCTGATTCACTATCAGCCACTTGAGGCACCTCAATGGCTTCATCGTTAGGTTCATTGAAATGATAGATGCCCTTGGGAAACAGATCCGTGAGCAACAAAGGATTTTCAACAAATTCGCGATTTTCTGACATTGGAAATGAAATTGCTCTAATTTTGTGCTAGATGAGTTTCGAAATTACGATTGAAAAAACACAAAACAGTAGAATTGGTCAATTTGATCCAAAAAATATTGGTTTTGGAAAGATATTTACGGACCATATGTTCCTCGCCCATTGGAATGGGAACGAGTGGACCAAAGCCCGCATCGTTCCTTACGGTCCGCTCAGCCTGAGTCCTGCCACCAGTGCCATCCATTATGGCCAATCGATTTTTGAAGGCATGAAGGCTTTCGCCGACAAAAAAACAGGTCAACCCATCTTGTTTAGACCTCGTGAAAATTGGAAACGTCTCAACCGCAGCGCCGAACGCATGGTTATGCCCGTTGTTCCTGAGGAGTTATTCATGGACGGACTCAAATCGCTCATACAATTGGATGCAGAATGGGTACCAAAAACAGAAGGTGGATCGCTATATATAAGACCCTACATGTTTGCTACCGATGATTTTATCGGGGTAAAACCATCAGAAACCTATACGTTCGCTATCTTCTGCTGTCCGGTTGGGCCCTATTACACCAAAGCCTTAAAAATTAAAGTGGAAGAGGAATTTAGCAGAGCTGCTCCTGGGGGTGTGGGTTTCACCAAATGTGCCGGCAATTATGGCGCCGCCATGTATCCTACTTTGCGTGCACAGCAAGAAGGTTACGACCAGGTTTTATGGACAGACCCGCTCACGCACACGTTGGTGGAAGAAACCGGCACCACCAATCTTTTCGCCGTTTTTCACAATGAAGTCATTACCCCCAAAATGGGGAACACTTTGTTGGCGGGTATCACGCGCGACAGTGTAATCCAAGGTTTACGCGAACTAGGACATTCTGTGATCGAACGTGAATTATCGGTGAGGGAGTTAAAAGACCGCCTCGAAGCAGGGGAATTGAAAGAAATTTTCATCACCGGTACGGCGGCCACACTCATACGCATTCAGGGTTTCGGCCATGCAGGTCATTACCACGAGGTTCTCGAACAAGGCGATTCATCGGTATCTGACGGAGTGAAAAATTGGCTCGACGGTATACGATTGGGAGAAACCGAAGACATTTTCAACTGGAACGAGCGCGTTTAACTGCGCAACTCACAGTCCGTAAATTAAAAGTGGTGCAACACGCTCACTCCAAATCCGGTGAGTGTTTTCCCTTTAGTAACACCCGATTTCATATCCCTGAACGTGTGGTGCATCAGATTGGGCTCCAACACCAAAAACCAATTGTTAAAGATGGATATGGTGGGACCAACCGCCAATTTCATGTCTAAAGTAAGGTTTTTCTGCGACGCGATGGGCGTATACTCGGTATTGGTAAAGAAATCCCCAGCCGTTTTAATGGTAAGACCTGGGTTCAATTGAGCCGCCGCGCGCCATGCCATTTTACCCAACATGAAATTATACCTAACGGCCATTGGAATGGCGTATTTATCGATGCGGAAATTCAACATCCCTACAGTTTCAACGCGAACTTGAGAATACGTGGTATCATATACACGAACTGTTTGAACGGGTGGAAGCATCACGACTACGTCATAAGTATCAATACTCATGCGCTCTTCAAATTCTCTTACCCGCCATTCTCCTGTACCCACCATTTCGCCGTAGCTCAATCCCAATCCAACCATGAATCCTTTACCCACATCCTTCAGTATCAGACCATGGTAATTGGCATGGTATATATTCCCTAAAATACTTAGGCGATCGTCTTCATTGAAATTAATCACGACACTGCTACCCGTTGTGGCCGAAAATTCAGCATACCACTTTGATTTTAGCAAGGCAGGATCCCACTGCGCTTCATATTCTCCTTCAGGAATTTCCGCGTGATCTTTCAAAGGATCAGAGATGCCCAACTGGGTCTTTTCAATGCCTTGAGGATCACAGAGCATGTCTTGATTCAAATAGGGCACGGCATCCTTTGTCTGAACCAGTTCTACTGGCGCTTCTACCAATTCCAAGGGGGCGGCCAATGTAGTCACGGGGCTAACAGCAGCCGTTTCTTTCGGACTTTCGTCTGTAATCACTGCCTCAACGCTCGAAATCACTGGCGATTCCAAACTATTGTCAGCAATAACATCTGCTTCTGGAATCATCCACAACCCCTTGCTTCGACCAATCCCAATCTCTTGTTGTCTTGTTGATTGTGCGATTTTCTCCTCTCCCGATGAACTCATTTTTTGAGACATCAGCAAGGATTTTTTCGCTTTCCCGGGCTTGTATATCGATTTCGCTACAGAAACCTGCTTGGATTTTTCGGGCTGCTGATCGGTTTCAACCCACAACATTCCCAGACCACCCACAACAAACAATCCAGCAACCACCACCATCGATGGAATCCACAAAATCACTCTGCGCTTCTTGCGTTCCCGCTTTTTCATGACGGCCTCGAACGAAACGCGCTCATTGAAGGGCGACTCCAAATCATGCAATTTATCGCGTAACTGACTATGCAAACGTTGGTTCTCCATGTTATGGGGCCAGCGACCCTCCTTCAGATTTTTGTATATGTTGTTGAAGTACTTTTCTTGCTTTGGCATACTGAGAACGGCTGGTTCCTTCGTCGATGCCCAACATTTCAGCGATGTCTTTGTGAGAATATCCCTCAATCGCGTACATGTTGAATACGGTTCGATACCCCACCGGCAAAGCTTCAACCAGTTTCATGATTTGGTTTACCTGCAAATGTTCAAAGGCATCATCGTTGTAACCCAAACGGTATTCGTCTTCGGTGATGGAGGTCCAAATGTGCTTCCGTGCCCGAATTTTATTGATGCACAAATTCACCGCTACCCTACGCATCCAGGTTTCCAATGAACTTTGGAACCGGAATTTTGACAGATTGTTGTAGATTTTTACGTAGGCTTCCATGAGTGCGTCTTCTGCTTCTTCTTGGCTGTTACAGTATCTCAGGCAAAGCGACATGATTTTTCTCGAGTAGCGATTCCATAACTCGCGCTGGCAAATTCGGTCTTCGCGAATACATCCATCTACCAGTTCTTGTTCCGTCATTCGAGTTTGTTAAGTACATGTTACATTGCCTAATGCTTGGGTTAGACAACAATACCTGACATATCGTGGCTTGACACCTCGATTTTTTTTGTTGGGCGCAATATCGGAAAGTAAACCCTCGTTTTCCACATCTTTGAGGGAGAAAATGTTTCCATAGATTGAAAGCGATTCCGTTGATTTGTGGGATGGTATCATGGATCAAGCGAGTTGCAGTGGCGTTGTACGCAATTTTGACCCATGGGGCAATGGCTCAGTCTCAGCCCAATTTCGGCACCGGTTTTTACCACAGCACAGAAGCCCTGGAATTTGCACAGACAACCGTTCGTGGTTTATCGTTTAGAAAACAACTTGCCCAGACTTTGATGGTACCCGCCTGGAGCAGAGAACTTCGGGCCGATGAAATGCTCGACTCCCAGCAATTTCAAAAGCGATTACTATATCAAATCCGCGACTGTGGCGTAGGCGGCGTAATATTTTTCCAAGGAAATCCCTTGTCTCAACTTTACCTCACCAATTACTTTCAACAAGAAAGCGACATTCCCCTGCTTATCGGCATTGATGGTGAATGGGGTCCGGCGATGCGATTAACGGGCATGGAAAAATACCCTTTCCAACTGACATTGGGGGCAACGCGAAACAGACAGCTCACTTATCAAATGGGTCTATCCATGGCTGCCCAATGCAAAAGATTGGGAATTCACATCAATTTTGCTCCCTCCGTAGATGTCAATACCGAGATCAACAACCCAATCATCGGATTTAGGAGTTTTGGATCCAATGCCGAAGAAGTTTCTAACTTGGGAAGTGGATTAACGGAAGGACTTCAAACTGAGGGCGTACTTGCATCGGCCAAACATTTTCCGGGACATGGCGATACCAAAACCGATTCACATTTGGATCTGCCAGTGGTGCTAAAAAGCAAATCCGACTTGGAGCAAAACGATCTTCCGCCTTTCATCAAACAAATTAAACAAGGCGTAGCCTCAGTGATGGTCGCCCACCTCAGAATACCGAGCATCGACACTTCAAAATTACCCTGCTCCATTTCCCCGTTTTTTGTTAAAACATGGCTTCGTCAAGAACTGGGTTTTCAAGGTTTGATTATCACAGATGCCCTGAATATGAAGGGTGTAGCAAAAATGGGAAGTCCTGCCGATGTTGCCTTGATGGCATTAAAGGCAGGTAACGACATTATCCTTTTCCCTGAGGATGTTGTTGGATTCTTGGATTCCGCGGAAAAGGCAAAAACCAAGGGGGAGATAGATAGTGCAGAGATCGCTTCACGCGTCATTCGTTTACTGGCAACAAAATATGATTTGGGTCTCTTCGAAAACCGTTTTGTCGACCCCAACAATCTACTCAGCGATTTGGAACAAATTAAAGGCAAATTCAACAATTTGTATGGCCAAGAAGTGGCCGATGAATCGATGATTTATTGTCGGCATGCAAACCTTTCTTGTGATGTGAAACAAAGTACCTTCAAACCTACGTTTTTGGATGCTGGTTCACCGGACGACACGCTGCAACTTATTGTCATTGGGGATAGCATTCCGTATCTCCTTCCCATACACCTGCAACAGTTTCGATTTGGCAGCATTCAAACCACTTTATTGCCTTGGAACGCAGACAGTACAAGCATTAATACTACACTATCCAAACTTGCCAACAACACACGATTATTTGTTGGACTCGATTGGCCTACCTGGAAATTGAAATCACGCGCGATCCCCCAATCGTGGACACGGGTTCTTGCAAAAGGTCCCCTTCAACATTCCAACAACCCCCAGAAAAACCTTGAGTATGCCTACCTTGGCTTCAGCGATTTCTACATCCATTTTGGACATCAATATGCAGTACAGCCCTTGTTGAGCGTGCACAACAACTGTAATATTTTCATTGCGCACGAATACAACCCATACACCGTCAACAGCGCATTGAGGATGGTCTTCGGCAAATCACATCATTACGGCACAAACAACATCGGATTGATGCATTTACAAGAAAATTGGAGTAGCAGTCAAATTGCCCAAATTGACGACATCGACTATGCCCATGGCCATATTCACGGTTACGATCCCGAATTACATGCCGTTTTGGATTCAATTATGCGCGAAGGATTGGCAAGGAAACTGTTTCCCTCAGCGCAACTGGTGGTTCTGAAGGACGGTCGCATTGCGGCCAACATCAATGTGGGAACTGTCAAGGATTTACACGGAAATGAGATACCAACCAACCAGGAACATGTTTATGACGTTGCTTCAATCACCAAAATCGCCGCCACCACCTTGGCTTTCATGAAGCAATATGAGAATACCAAAGGGTTAAACCTAGATGCACCAATCGGTAAAACATGGCCAGAACTGTCGGCGCAAAACAAAGCACTCTCGTCTATTACTTTTCGCGATTTACTGACCCACCAAAGTGGTTTACCCCCTTTCCTACCCATGCAGCAAAGGGCCATAAAAATGGGCGCTAAGTCTGTGGGGTGTCAATTGCATGAGGCAAAAACAACCACCCCCTCACTCGTGGTTGGAGAGAACGACAATATCAAAACCCAATTCGAAATTTCGATGGGACAATGTTTGGAAAAGAGATGGTCTGATTCGGCATGGAAATGGATCTTGTCTACCCAGCCGTCAACCGATAAATCTTACGTTTACAGTGACATCAACATGATTTTATTGGCAAAGTGGGTTGAACAACGAAACCCTGCCCTCTGGCAATCGTTGATCAATGGTGATTTTTATCGGTCCATTGGAATGACCAACACCAGTTTCAAGCCCTTGGAGCACGGTATTTCACCCCATAGAATCGCGCCAACGTTGATTGATTCTCTGTGGCCTCGGGGTGAGGTTCGGGGGATTGTGCACGACCCCAGCGCCATGATGTTGGGGGGCGTTGCGGGCAATGCAGGGTTATTTTCAACAGCCATGGACATGGCCAAGCTCATGTATTTGTTTCAAGAACGCGGATATTCAAGCAAAACGGGTAGTTTTATGTTGAAACCCACCACGGTTAATTTGTTTTCCAAAATTCACGCAGGACCCACAAAAAAGGGTTACCGCGGGTTGGGATTCGACAAACCCAATGGCAAAGAGGGCAACAAGGCCAATGTATTTGAAGGCGCCCCAGGCACATTGTTCGGACACAGTGGCTACACCGGTACTTGGGCTTGGTGCGACCCTGCAAATGGCATCACTTTCGTATTTTTATCGAATCGTACCTACCCGAGCGAATGGAATAAGAAACTCTCGCAACAGGGATTTCGTGGGGATTTGCTTAAGGCCGTTTACGAGCGATTGGAATCGGTGAAATAATCAACGTTAAGTCCGCATAAATTCCCGCTGCTCATCAACAAGACCACCACGGGCTGATGGGTATCCAACGCATTGCTGAGCCAATCTTGTAATGAATTCAAATCACTCAGCGCCTGTCCTTTCCCAAAACGCAGTTCGATGGTTTCTTTCGATGGTACTTCCATGCGTTTGAGTTCGAAAACATGGGGATCGTACAATACGCAAACGGCATCGGCAGGATTGAGTGTGCCCTGGTATCGTTGCATAAATTCCGGGTTGAGGCTGCTATACGTGTGTACTTCAAACACGGCAATGAATTTGTGGTTGGGGAATTGCTCGCGCACGGCAAACACAGATGCCTCCACTTTGGAAGGCGCATGGGCGAAATCGCGAATAACGGTGAGATTTTCCGTTTCCAAGATGGGCTCAAGGCGTTTGGCCGTGCCCGGAAAGGTTTCCAATGCAGTCCATGCTTCCGCCTCCGTAATGCCAATGGTTGAGGCCATTTTCACCACTCCCGCCGCATTTTGTAGATTGTGTCGGCCATAGAAAGGCAACGTATACACACGGTTGTTCACGGTTACTGCGGTGCCCCCCTTGACATTTTGATATTGGGGCGCATCGTAAATCGCTTGTTGAGGAAATCCACTTTTTTGTGCGATGTTTTTCAGGGCTTCGTCGCCGTTGAACCAGAACAAATGTCCGCCCGGCTGAAGCGTATCAATCAACAATGAAAACTGATTGTGATAAATTTCTTCGGTGGGAAACACGTTCACATGATCCCAGGCGATGCCCGTAATCATGGCGGCATGGGCTTGGTAATGGACAAATTTGGGCCTGAGATCCAGGGGCGATGTGAGGTATTCGTCTCCTTCGATCACCATGAGGGGGGCGTCTGACAATTTCACCATGCGCTCAAAACCTGGCAATTGTGAACCCACCAAGTAATCGAATGGTTTTTGGAGACATTTGAGAATATGCATCAACATGCCCGTACAGGTTGTTTTGCCGTGGCTTCCCGCCATCACCAAACGGGTTTTGTTTTGGGCATGGTGATAGATGAATTCGGGAAAACTGTAAGTGGGTATCCCCAGTTCTATGGCGCGTCGCAACTCTGGATTGTCTTGTTTGGCATGCATCCCCAGAATGATTCCGTCTAAGTTTGGGTGTATTTTTTCAGGAAACCATCCATGGGCAGGTGGCAAAATACCGGCATGGGCGAGCCGCGATTTGGCGGGTTCAAAAATCTCATCGTCGCTACCGGTGATGTGATGTTGGTTGTGTTGAAGTTCCAGGGCCAAATTGTGCATAACGGCCCCACCGATGGCGATGAAATGATAATTCATGAATTGAAAAAACGAAACTACCAACTTGGCGGGTGGGAATCAAACAAAGCCGGTGAAAATTTGCTATTTTTGTAAAATATTAAACGACCGGAATGAAAATCCTTGCTTGCATCAGTGTGGTTCCGGATACCACTACAAAAATTACCTTTACCGATAACAACACCCAGTTTAACACTGCGGGTGTTCAGTACATCTTGAATCCTTACGACGAATTGGCGGTAACCCGCGGTTTGGAGATTGCGGAAGCCAATGGCGGTACGTTGACCATTGTGCACGTAGGAAAGGCCGACGCTGAACCGGTCATTCGCAAAGCATTGAGCATGGGAGCTAACGAGGCGATTCGCATCGATGCAGAACCCATAGACGCGCAGCATGTCGCTGAGGAAATTTCAAAAATTGCCGAAGGGTATGATTTGATACTAACGGGTCGGGAGAGTATTGATTATAACGGCGGTGCTGTTTGCGGTTTGTTGGGCGCTATATTGGGTATTCCATCCATCAACGTGGTAACCCGCATCGATTACGCAGCTGGAAAATTCAGTTTCGACCGCGACATCGATGGTGGACGCGAAACCGTTTCTTGTGCCGGTCCTTGCGTGGCCAGTGCACAAAAAGACTTGTGTGAACCCCGAATTCCGAACATGCGTGGCATCATGGCCGCAAGAACCAAACCTTTGCAGGTAGTGCCCGCAAAGACTTCGGGTGGTTACAGTCAGTATGCCTCATTTGAATTGCCTGCCCCTAAATCGGGTGTTAAATTGATCGACCCCAGCGAAGCGGGTAAACTCATTGATATTCTCAGAAACGAAGCCAAAGTCATCTAACATGTCAGTATTAGTATTTGCTGAAATCAGCGACGGAAAATTCAAAAAAGCGGCTTTTGAAGCCGTGTCATACGGTCGTCAAGTGGCCGACTTATTGGGAAGTAAGGTTGTGGCTGTAGCCATCGGACAGGGTGCAGACGGATCCGAATTGGGTTTGTATGGGGCTCACCAGGTGAAAACAATTTCTGTGGGCGAAGCCTTTACAGCCGACGCGTATGCGGCGGCGGTTCATGGTGTGGCAAACGAAGTGAGCGCAACCACGGTAATTGTGAGCAATACCTACACAGGAAAATCTCTGTCGCCAAGATTGGCGCAGTTAATGGGCGCCTCTTTGGCCTCGAACGTCGTAAGCTTGCCCGACACACAAGATGGATTCACCGTAAAACGTGGTGTATTCTCAGGAAAAGCCTTCGCTTTTGTGAACCTTACCAGAACAAACAAAGTTTTGGCCATCACCCCAAACTCATTTGAAATCAAAACCTTTGGCGAATCTGCCCAAGTTGAAAATAGTAGCGTGGGTCTATCCAATAGCGGCCTAACCATCGATGCCGTAAACAAAGTAACGGGCAAAATCCCCCTCACAGAAGCCGAAGTGGTAATCAGTGGTGGACGTGGTTTGAAAGGACCTGAGAATTGGCATTTGATCGAGGATTTAGCCACAGCGTTGGGCGCTGCCACCGCCTGTTCAAAGCCTGTGAGCGACATGGAATGGCGTCCGCATAGTGAACACGTTGGACAAACGGGTATCACCATTAAACCCAACTTGTATGTGGCTGTGGGAATTTCTGGCGCCATTCAGCACTTGGCCGGCGTAAGCTCAAGCAAAGTCATTGTGGCTATCAACAAAGATCCCGAAGCCCCTTTCTTTAAAGCCGCTGATTATGGTATTGTAGGCGATGCTTTTGAGGTAATGCCTCAATTGATTGCCGCTGCCAAAAACTAATTTAATCCCAGATACAGATTCATGAGCAATCGCGTAGAAATGGTTATCAGGAATATCGTTCCTGCACATTCACACGGTGCCTATACCCTGTATTTGAAGGAACTCAACGGAAATCGCATACTTCCCATCATCATTGGTGGATTCGAAGCACAAGCCATCGCAATGGAACTTGAAGGCATGAAACCCACACGTCCCATGACACACGATCTGTTCAGTAACGCACTGAGAGAGTTCGACATCACCGTCACGGAGATTAACATTCAACAGCTCGATGAGGGCATTTATTATGCGGGAATTACTTGTTTGTGTGTGAATGATTCCACCTCCAAATTGGTGGTTCTGGATTCCAGAACGAGCGACGCCATTGCCATGGGTATCAAATTTCGGTGTCCGATCTATTGCGTAGAAAAAATACTGGAGGAAGCAGCCTACAACGACGAACAAAACGAGGACTTCGAGGAGGAAGAGATGCCAGGGCAATTGGTTGACGATCTCACGGAACCCCAAGCCAATAGTCATGTAAATTCGGGCTATGCCAAATTGTCAATGGAGGAATTGGAGCAACTCTTAGAGGATGCCATCAACGACGAAGACTACGGCAAGGCGGCCAAAATACGTGACGAAATCAAACGTAGAAACGGTTAACATTGTATCATGATGGTTCTACAGCAAAAATCCGTTTTGACATGGGTAATTGCCTTGGGCGTCCTCACCCTATTCATCGCCGGATCTAGCAGCGGTTCAATGGGCTCGCCAGACAAAAATCGCGACGGATGCAAAATCAATCATCGATTGCCAAGTGGCATATCGGGCGACACCCTACCCACAATTACCCGTCAGCAATTGGCCGGCACATGGCTTTATCGGAGTATTGACACATTTCATTTGGGATTGGGCAATAGACCCGGCGGGATTTACACCGCAGCCAAACTTGTGGAAGGGAAATTGGTTCCCCTAGCCCTAACATCGAACGACACCCTACGAATTGCTGAAAACGGTCCGTTTTTCTATGCGATAGTCGCCATCGGGAAAAAAGCTTGGGGGCGTGCGCGGGTGGAAGCCTGTAGCCTACCCTTTTGCAGAACCGGATACCAATTGGCGCTCTATTACGACCAAGGATCCACCACGCCCGAACCTATCCGCAATTTCAGGATTCAACATTTTTCCGGGGATTCGTTGGTGATACAGGAAGGGAATACCTATTTTCGCTATTCGCGTTGGAAATAACGCCCATTGGGAAGTCGTTTCTACGCAAATCAACCCTTTCTATTTATGCCTATCTACCTGATTAACAACAACATAATCGCTGAATACGCTCCTTTTTTCACACCCAACAGCCGTGGCTATCGGTATGGGGATGGTTTCTTTGAAAGTTGTGCTTTGTGGCAAGGTCGTATCTTACAATTGCCGTTGCATGTGGACCGGATTAAAAAATCAGCCCTGTTGTTAAAGATCAATATTCCGAGCAGTTGGGATGAGATATCTTGGGAAACTTCGGTCTTGAAAGCGTGCAGTGAAGCGGGCTGGAAATCGGCCAGAATTCGACTCACTTTTTTCCGTGAATCGGCAGGATTGTATACCCCAGACCAGATGGAAGCATCAGTTGTTACTGAAATTAACGAAACCCATGGCAACCATCCCTACCCCTGGAACGAACAAGGTTTAACCCTCGGCACCTACAAAGAATTGTCGAAAAACAACAACTTTACTTCCACCTTAAAAACCTGTTCATCGCTCACTTACACCTTGGCAGGAATTTACGCGAAAGAACATGGCTTAAACGACGTGGTCATCTTCAACGATTATGGAAGGCCTTGTGAAACGGTTGCGTCGAACCTATTTGTAGTAAAAGGCGAATTTATCATCACCCCGCCCGTGTCGGAATATTGCATCGATGGGGTCATGCGAAAAGTGGTTATACATTTGGCGGATGCCTATGGATACAGTGTGCAGGAAAGGCCGTTGTCGGAAATCGACCTAACCTCCGCCGAAGAGATATTCACCACTTCAGCCACTCGCGGCCTACGCTGGGTAGCAAACTTCCAGGGCAAGGCATTGCGACATGCAGTGGCGAAAGTTCTTCACGACCAGCTCAATCTGGGATTCTAGCGTTACTTTGCGGTAAACACCTGTGTGTATCAATCCGCTTGTAAGAAGGGATAGCGATAATCGGTTGGCGGAACAAAGGTTTCTTTGATGGTGCGCTGACTCACCCAACGCAACAGGTTAACTTTAGCCCCTGCTTTGTCGTTGGTTCCACTGCCTCTGCCCCCACCAAATGGCTGTTGACCTACAACGGCGCCAGTTGGTTTGTCGTTGATATAGAAATTGCCGGCACTGTGACGCAACGCCCATGTTGCATCGGTGATGGCCTGTCTTTCTTGGGCCAAAACCGCGCCAGTTAACGCATATTCACTGGTCTTGTCAACCACGTCGAACATATCGTTCCATTCCGCATCGGCGTATACCCAAATGGTAACCACGGGACCAAAAATCTCCTCACACATGGTGCGATAGTGCGCTGATGGGGCCATCAAAATGGTGGGATCGATGAAATATCCTTTCGACATGTCACAATTTCCACCCCACAACACCTCAACGCCATCGGCTTTGGCTTGATCGATATACCCTTTGATTTTATTGAAGGCTCGCTCGTCGATCACGGCATTCACAAAATTGGTAAAATCTTCGGTTGGACCTACTTTGATGGTTGCCATTTCTGACAGCAATTTTGTTTTTACGGCAGGCCACAAACTATGGGGCATATACACGCGGCTCGCAGCCGAGCATTTTTGTCCTTGGAATTCAAATGCGCCACGGATGATGGCGGTTACGATCACATCCACTTGGGCACTGCTGTGCACCAAAATGAAATCTTTACCACCCGTTTCACCCACGATGCGGGGGTAACTGCGATACTTGGCGATGTTGGTGCCGATGGTTTGCCAAATATGACGGAATACTCCGGTACTACCCGTAAAGTGAATGCCTGAAAATTCTGGATGATTAAACACCACCTCACCGGTTTCAGGACCGTCTGCGTAAACCAAATTCACCACGCCATCGGGCAATCCCGCTTCTTTGAATATGCGCATCAACACATTGGCGCTGTAGATCTGGGAATCGGCAGGTTTCCATACGATGACGTTGCCCATCATGGCTGGTGCTGTGGGCAGGTTTCCGGCGATGGCCGTAAAGTTGAACGGCGTGAGGGCAAAAATAAATCCTTCGAGCGGACGGTATTCCAAGCGATTCCAGATGCCTTTGGCGTTGGCTGGCGGCTGCTCATTATAGATTTCAGCCATGTATTGCACATTGAAACGCAAGAAATCAACCATTTCGCAAATGCTATCAATCTCTGATTGGAAAGCGTTTTTGCTTTGCGCCAACATGGTGGAAGCATTGAGCACGTAACGGTATTTGGTGGCCATCAATTCGGCCGCTTTCAAGAATATCGCAGCGCGCTGTTCCCAGGGCATAGTCTCCCACATGGGTTTGGCGGCAAGAGCAGCATCGATGGCTTGTTGCACATGGTTTTTGGTTCCGCGATGATACTGTCCGATTTTGTGGTGACGATCATGGGGTGGAAACAAATCAAATACGTTGCCAGTACGCACTTCCTCTGATCCGATGTACATGGGAATGTCTTCCACTTTACTGCGAGCCTCTTTGAGTGCTGCCTGCAATTGTTTACGCTCTGCAGTTCCTGAAGCGTATTCGCAGATGGGTTCATTGATGGCTTGTGGGATATGAAATGTTCCGTTCATGATGCTTATTTCTGCAAAAATACGACCTAAAATCTGTGTTTTGGGTGATTAAGGTTGTGTTAATTGCAGAACGAGTGATGAATCCTGTGTAATTTTGTCTTGTGAATCGTTCGAACCTCTTTGCATGGGCTGTTTTAAGCCTAGTAGCTCCTTGCCTGACCGCGGCAAAACCAAAAGCACCTAAACCACCCAAACACATTGTCTTAATCATCGGCGATGGCACTGGATTGGCCCAGTGGAGCGCCTATAACGCTGCCAAAACCAAAGGCATAAATAGCATGGACAGTGCCGCAGTGGTATTTAGGGACTTTCCCGTGATGGGATTGAGTTTTACCTCGAGTGCGAATAAATTCATCACCGACAGTGGTGCTGGTGGCACGGCATTATCGACCGGACAAAAAGCGAACAACTACATGGTGGGCATGGCGGCAGACAGTTCTAAGCCGTTATCGTTGTCAGAAATCGCTCATTTGCGCGGAAAATCTACGGGCATTGCGGTAACCTGTGAATTAACACATGCTACGCCGGGGGCGTTTTTTGCCCATCAACCCTCGCGAAAAATGATGCATGAAATTGGGAATGATTTTATCAATGGCATGAAAAACAATCCGTTCGGTGTGTTGCAATATGGTGAACAAAATAGCGGTATCGACTTGATGAAAACCACAAGTGGCGCCGTAGATGTGGCCATTGGCGGTGGAAAAATGTATTTCGATACCCAGGCACTAGTGCAAAACGGATATCGCATTGGCACTGGCTACGGCTCCATGAAACAGTTGCAAGATGTTGACCGTCGCGTAATTTTTTATAACGACAGCGCTTACCCCCCAAAAGCCCATGAAGGCAGAAACAATCAAGGACCTTTTTTGGCCGATGCCAGTGAGAGCATTTTAAAGACGATGTTTAAAAACCCACAGGGCAGTTTCACCATGATCGAGGGATCTCAGGTGGATTGGGCGGGTCACGAGAACGACAGTGCCTACTTGCTGGCTGAATTGGCCGATTTGGATGCTACGATACAGCGAGTATTGGCATTGGCAAGAGATAACCAAGAAACATTGATTGTCATTACGGCGGATCACGAAACGGGCGGATTGAGTTTGGTGGGATGGGATACAAAAGCAAAGCAATCGGTGATGAATTTTTCCACCCATGAGCACACAGGAATTCCGGTGCCAGTATTTGCTTACGGTCCGGGCGCTGAGTCTTTTGGGGGATCGTACCAGAATACGCAAGTATTTTTCAAAATCAGAGGTTTCCTTGAGCAACCCAACAAAAAGAAATAACTTGCGGGTATGAGCGGCACATCCTTCGGCATCATCATTCCGGCGCGGTATGCGAGTACCCGATTTCCCGGCAAGCCCTTGCAAGATTTGGGCGGTAAAACGATGATCGAGCGCGTGGTTGAAGCGGCGATGTTGGCCAATCCCAATGCTGGTGTAGCTGTGGCCACAGACGATGTGAGAATTGCCGAGCACATTCAATCCAAATGTGAGGTAGTCATGACCAGTGAATTGCATCCCAGCGGCACGGACCGATGTGCGGAAGCTATAGAAAAACTAGGCTGGAACTGCGATGTAGTGATGAATTTGCAGGGCGACGAGCCATTCATCAAGCCGGAGCAGGTGGCGTTGTTGGTATCGGCGTTTGAGAATCCAAGAACAGAAATCGCCACGTTGAAAATTGCGATTCAGGAGGCGGATGAAATCCAGAATCCGAATGTGGTGAAGGTGGTGTGTGATGTGAATGACCAGGCTTTGTATTTTTCGCGTTCAGCGATTCCATTTGATCGAAATGGGCAATTACAGAATTCCGGGATTCAGTATTACCGTCACATTGGGATGTATGCATTCAGGGCCGAAGCATTGCGCACGGTGGCTAAATTATCGCCCAGCGCATTGGAAAAAACGGAGATGTTGGAGCAATTGCGTTGGTTGGAGAACGGAATGGGCATCGGGGTAAAAGAAACCTCTTGGGCCTCCCCTGCCATTGACACGCCCGAGGATGTAGCGAAGGCGCTGAAGTTTGTTTGAAATACGATTTGACGTTTCAAACCAGATAATATCATTTGATACTATCATCAAAACCTTGAATATTAATAAAAACAAAAAGTCCAACTGTATTGGTCCAAATCCAAATTCAAGCAAAATCTTTATCGCCCAATCAAATAAAATTTTAAAAGATTTGGAAAACTAACAAGTGTTAGTTAGTTTTGTATTGTTAACAATGACACGTCGGCAAGAAATCATGGGAACGGCCTTGGGCTTAATGCGCAAAAAAGGGTATTTGAATACCTCGATGCGCGACATAGCCAGCTCCGTAAACATGGAAGCCGCGAGCCTGTACAACCACATCAAAGGCAAAGAAGAGATCCTCATCGACACTTGCTTTGGATTGGCGGAAACCTTGGAAATGGGCATCAAAGAAGTGAACGACATTTACTTCAACGCTGCGGAAAAATTGGCCATGGCCATCCACAACCACATCCAAGCACTCACCCAAGACCTCAACGCATCGCACTTGTTCGTGCATGAATGGCGACATTTATCAGACGACAAACGTGCGCAATTCATTCAACGTCGTGATTTGTACGAAAAGGAATTTCGCGACATTGTGATTCTTGGTTTCGAAGAAGGGGAATTCAAAGACGTTGACCCAAAATTCGCCACCCTCACCATCCTCGCCTCGCTCAACTGGGTGGGTGAATGGTACAGGCCTCAAGGCGATATGGAACCGAAAGAAATCGCCCAGAAACTAACCCAATTCATTCTCTCAGGACTACAAAAAAACTAAACACATTCATATGTACGGAAACGCTTACATCGAAACAGACGGCAGCAAAGTGCACAGCATTTTGGCCGACGAAGATCCCATCAAATTGGCTGAATTCGAAGCACGCATCGCCGCTGGCGACAAAATCGAACCGAAAGATTGGATGCCCAAGGAATATCGCAAGCAATTGGTGAGAATGATTGAGCAGCACGCTCACTCCGAAATCATCGGTTCACTGCCAGAGGGAACATGGATTACCCGCGCCCCCGGATTCCGTCGCAAATTGGCCTTGATGGCGAAAGTACAAGATGAAGTGGGCCACGCCCAATTGCTGTACAGCGCCGCTGAAACTTTGGGAAAAAGTAGAGAAGACATGGTCAACGACCTCATCAACGGCAAAAGCAAATACTCCAACGTATTTAACTACCCCGCTCCTACTTGGGCCGACAGTGCCGTAATTGCTTGGTTGATTGATGCGGGTGCTATCGTAAACCAATTGGCCAACAGCAAAGGTTCTTATGGACCCTACTGCCGCGCCCTGGATCGCATCTGTGCCGAAGAATCGTTCCATTTGAAATACGGACACGACAACGTGGTTTTCTTGGCCACCGGAACACCTGTGCAGCGCCAAATGGTGCAAGAAGCCCTAAACCGCTGGTGGGAACCCATCATGCACTTCTTTGGTCCGCCAGACAAAGCCTCTCAACACTCTGAAATCCTGATGCGTTGGAAGGTAAAAATGGGATCCAACGATTCTATGCGCCAAACCTTCTTGAACATGTATGTCCCCAAAATCTGGGATTTGGGATTGACCCTACCCGACCCCAACCTTCGCAAAAACGAAGAAAACGGTCAGTGGGAATACACCGAACCCAACTGGGACACCTTCAAGCAGGGGATTAACGGAAACGGCCCTTGCAATAAAGAGCGTTTGGCCGTGCGCAGAATGGCCGAGGAAAAAGGTCGCTGGGTACGCAAAGCATTGTTGAGCAAATCTGACGCATACGTAACGCCATTGGCATAATAACACCCAAATGAAAATCAATTCTTTAGATCCAAGGATTAGTAGGGCTGAACTCGACGACGAGTCCAAAATTGGCGAATTGCACGGCAACGAGCACTTCCAAACCTACGAAGTATTTCAGCAGATCAAGCGTGGCACTCACCACCAACATGTGGGCAATGTGCATGCTCCCAACGCCGAAATGGCCATGCTGTTTGCCAAAGAGCAGTACTGCCGACGTGGGGCTGCCGTGAATTTGTGGGTGGTAAAAACGGCCGATGTTTTCGTAACTGAATACCAAGACGCCGACATCTTTGAAACCACTGAAGACAAATTGTATCGCGACCCCAACAGCTACAAAGTAATGGACCGCATCAACGCATTCAAAGCCAGAACCAACAACGCTTAATACCCTATCATGGAATTTACAGAAAGACACGTTGAAGGATTGAAAGAACTCCTTTATAAAATGGCCGACGACCTGTTGATCATTGGTCACCGCAACAGCGAATGGACCGGCTTGGGTCCGATGTTGGAGGAAGACATCGCCTTCAGCAGCATGGCTCAAGACAAAATTGGTCAGTCGTTGGCGCTGTTTGAATTGCTTCACGAATTGGGGGAAAGCGACCCAGACACCGTGGCTTTTACGCGCAATGCCCCCCAGTTTCATTGTTCTCAATTGGTAGAACTGCCGATTGGCGAATACGATTTTTCGATGGTTCGTCATTTCTTTTTCGACCATGCCGAAGCGATTCGCTTTGGGATGTTGAGTGAGACGGTCTTTGAACCTTTGGCGATGGTTGCCAAGAAATTCAAGGGCGAAATCAAATACCACACAATGCATGCCGATATTTTCATGCAGAAGTTGGCAGCGGGCGGCGAAGAGAGTTTTGGCAGAATGCAGCAGGCCATCAACGAAAATTTCGGGCTGGCTTTGGGGATGTTTGAACCTGGAGATTTCGAAGCCGAGTTGATAGAAGCGGGCATTTTTGGGGGTGAAGCCGAATTGCAACAACGTTGGTTGGATAAGGTTGTACCGTTGTTGACTTCTTATGGATACATGGTTCCATCGGTAGACGCGGTAGAGCCCGCCTTCGGCGGGCGCAAAGGTGTGCATACACCCCACCTGCAACCCCTGCTCGATGAAATGACCGAAGTATTTAGCATCGATCCCGGTGCCGATTGGTAAACCCAATCCACCACAACCCATTAATACAATACGCCAAACGATGTCCACATCCATCAAAGCCCTTCTGGAAACCGTCATGGATCCCGAAATCCCCACCATTTCCATCATGGATTTGGGCATCGTAACAGGCATAGAATCCCCCGAACCTGGCCATGCCAAAATAGAGCTGACGCCCACTTTCAGTGGCTGTCCCGCACTGCGCATCATGGAACAATTGGTTCACGACAAATTATCCGAATCAGGCTACACCCACATCGAGGTAACCACCACGTTTAACAAACAGTGGAATACCAACATGATTACAGAAAAAGGCCTCGCTGCACTCAAAAAACACGGCCTAGCACCGCCACCAAAACACGACGGATACATTGAATTGGACGTACTGAGCGATACCCCCTGCCCCTACTGCAATTCAAGAAATACAGAGATGCAAACCCCATTCGGACCTACCCTGTGTCGCAGTATGCACTACTGTAAAAACTGCTTGAACGCCTTTGAAGGCTTTAAACCCGTGTGCTAATACGCACCAACAGCAATCAACTTAACGCAGCACCCACGTCAATCCCACAGTACCCCTGCTGCTGCCTATCACCCATTGATAGGTTCCGGCTGATACCCCCTCAGGTACCCTCACTGTTTCATTCAGCCTGGTTTCACCACGCCATACTTCGCGACCTACCGCATCCAACAACCGCAGCGATAGTACACCGGGTTGAGCGCCGAGGAATACGCAAGAACGACCGTCCGTTGGATTGGGATACATCGCCAGCGATACCGCCTCCGCCCCATTTGTAATGTAAGTTGGCTCATGCAAAGTGCACCAAGCATCCATTTTTGTCCACGCGCCGTAAGATTGCAAAACACCGCCAGTTACCGTTTTCGCGGCCAAAGAACTGTTCTGCTCTACGGAACCCAATATCCACCCGCGCATCAGCTTCAATGCACTGTCGGGGTTCTGCTGCATGAGTTGTAAATACGTCTTGCAAACCACCGAATTCAACCAAGTAATCGTCCCGGCAATCATGGGCGTCGCAAACGAAGTCCCCGATTCCCCGCGATATGGATTGCTCGGCGATGTTTGTACCGGCGAAATGGTGTATACATTGTCGCCCGGAGCCGCCAAATCAACGGATACTTTCCCATAGCCCGATTTCACCCATTGCTTGTCCAACCCGGTGCTTGAGGTAACAATCAGGGCATCGGAGGGACACAACGTCGGAATATCACCCACCACTTCTACGTTGTTGTCGGCATTGGTAGTGGCACTCACAGACATGATTCCTACACTTTTCAGGGAGTCAAACAACTCGCACCACATGGGGGTTTCATTCGGGAAAGTAGCATCAAGTCCAACCGACATATTCAAAGCCACCACGTTGATACCCTTTTGTTTGTTGGTAGTGAGCCACAATTTCTTTTGTCGGTATACGTACAGCATAGACCGAATCACGCCAAGATCGCTCGATAACCCTTTAGACGCATAACAATGAACGGGCATAATTTTGGCGTTATAAGCCACCCCCGCGATACCCAATTGGTTGTTGGTTGCCGCACCCAATACCCCAGCCACACTGGTGCCATGACCGTAAAAAATGGACTCTTTATTAAAGACTTCCGCCGATGAATCTCCGCCATTCCAGCCATAAAAATCATCGGTGTACCCATTGCCGTCATCGTCCTTGCCATTCCAGGGGATTTCGCCCCGGTTCATCCAAATCACGGGCTTTATATCGGGGTGAGAGGTATCAAGTCCATCATCGAGCACCGCCACCACGAGGGTATCGCCTTGGCGATTCACACTATTCCGTCCCATATCCCACGCTTTGGGCATTTGGATAACGTCTAGGTATTTCTGATTAGACAGCAACAGATCATTGGGCAGCCAACTTCTGCGTTGCAAGATGTGTTCGGGTTGAATTTGCAGGGCGATACCATCTGTTTCTGCTCGTTTCTTCAAATCATAGATTTGCGATTCTGTGGCATTGATTTGGAAAAGACCAAACGATTGATCCATGCATTTTGCCTTGGGCAATTGTTGCTGCAGCCAAGAGAGGTTGCGACAGTGTATCAAATGGGTTTGGGGCAATTCGGGAGAAACGATGGAAGCAACATGGGCGGGCTCGTTATTATCGCTTTGCTGCGCGATGGGCGATGTCTGTGACAATTGTGAAGACAACAAAGAATGTGCTTCAGCGGAGGGAAAGCCAATGCTTAGCGCCAAAATCACGGTTCCTATTCGTTGCTTGATTCCCATACCACAGTTGACTTGTAGTCAAAAATAAAGCCCCGATCGCAGATCGGGGCTTTATTTTATGAAAAAAGAATAATATTCTTACTTATTTGCCACCGGCGGGGGTTGTGCTCGACGGGGTTGTAGTGGTTGTGGGCGTGGTGGTTCCCGTTGTTCCGCCTGATGTTGTGCTCGCTCCATCGGTTGTAGTGGTTCCTGAAGTTGCGGTCTTTGGCTTGTTGGCTTTGGCTTTTACCTTGGCCACGTAGTCATCGAAACGTTTCTTCACATCGATGGTGACTTGATCATCGGGCACCAACTCAATCACTTTGCCATAGTAGTAACTCGCTTTTTCGTAATCTTTCTTCTTTTGGGCGTAATAGGCCATGTTGCGATAGGCATTTTCACGGTCTTGAACAAAACGCACCTTTTGTGCTGAATCCAATTTACCCATCCAACGCTCGAAAGCACGGGTTACATTGCCAGACGAATCGGTGGGATCCAAACTTGCCCATGTGGTGGCGATCAAATAATAGCCCGACAAGTAGTTGGTATCTTGGGTGATCAATTCATTGAAAATGTTCAGGGCTTCTTTTTGGCGTTTGATGTTTGCCAAGCAGCGACCCGCGTAGAACAAGTCCACAGAGTTCAATTTACCCGCTTGCTTTTTGCGCTTCAGTTCAATGATGCCATAAGCTTGCTCGTAATTTTTACCGTCGAAGTACATCTTTTGCGCCAATTGATAGGTGTTGGCACCGGCACGCGCAGTATCCATCAACGCCATTGTCATTAGGTTATAACTTTCGATGGTACGCAGTTTTCTTGCCACTGAATCGGTGGTCGAAAAACCATAGCGGCAGGTCAGAACGCCTTTGTAGTAGTTTTCACTGGGCAGCAAATCGCGGTTCAAGGGTTTGATGTACAGATTTTCATAGTTCTTGAAGAAGTAGTTCAATCCAGAGTCAATTTGGGCTGAATCGGCCAACCGACGTTTGGATTTTTCTTTTGAGGCGATGGCATACGAAATGGTACCGTAGATCACGGGGATGGATTTTTTCTCCAACAATTTCTTGCCCTCCGAGATACAACGATCAAAGTCGCCACCCAAGAACAAGTTTTGTACATAAAATTTGCGCGCGGTGATATTGTCGTTGCGCTTCAAGTATTCCTCATAGTAAATAACGGCAGAGTCGCGCTCTTTCATCAATGAAAACACTTCTGCTTTTTGGCGATATGCGGGGGCATAGTTCACGTCCAAGGCCAACGCTTCATCCAATTTGCTAATGGCCAAGGTTTCAGCGTTTGCGCGTGCGTACACTTTAGCTTGACGCATCAAAGGTCTAGGATCAGTGGGCGCATCATAACCAGCCACAATGTACTGTTGGATGGCATCTGATGAGTTGGTTGGGTTGTTGATGATCATGGCATCACCCAACAAAATTTTGGCTTCAAAATCGTTGTTGCTAATTTTCAAATAGTCGATGGCGCGAGATCCATAGTTTTTCAACTGTTCTGAGGTGCCGTATTCCACCAACAAATAAGCGCGGGCGATTTCTTTGTTGATTAAAGGATGCAATTTCTTTTTCGCAGCAGAAGCTTGAACGAAGAAAGATTCAGCGCCTTGTAGGTTGAGTTTGCGCAATTCCATGTGACCTTTTCCCACCAAGTTGAGGGGAGAAAGCGGTGCGATGGCAAGACCTGCATTGAAGCTGTTTAAGGCACTCAATGAATCGCCTTTGGCCAAGAAATTCAGACCAGCCCAGTAGTAGTTGTCGCCCACTTTGGGTTTCGCGGCAATGAGTTTGGCATAAATCTGTTCGGCTTTTTCATATTCCTCGTTGCGGGAATAACGCTGACCTTCAGCCAAGGTCTGAGCCACAGCCGATGTCACCAACAACACGGAACTAAGTAGGAGTGAAACGGTTATCTTTTTCATTTTGGTACAAAAAAACTATCTAATTGTTAAATATGTGTTACGAATTTCAAAAATTGTTCCAAAAGACGGTCAATTAAATAACTGAATGGTGCGTGTGGGCGGAATGGCGGGGGAAAGTCCGGATTTCTTCAACATTATTTGTCCGCCTTGATCGCAGCAGAAAGCCAAAAAACCTTGGGCCAATCCGGAATACCCTTGGAGGTCATATCCCATAACCGGGGTGATGAATGGGTATTGAATGGCATACACTTGCGATTGGTATGGCAAGTGATATTGTTTGGTTGAATCCTGTTGAACAGCCAAAACTTTTACGGAATGTCGGAGGTGTCTGGCCAGGGTATCACCACGGTCGGCGATCCAGTTCATGCCCACGAATCCGAGCGCTCCGGGGGTTTTATTAACATATCGAAAGAGTGCCTGAGGATTGCTCACTTGCACAAATTTCGGCGGGATGGCTGGTTTTGGATTTTTCACCCGTTGACGTTGTGCATACCATTCATTGAGATAATTGTAAGCCAAATCCCCTTTCACCACAACCCATACCAATGGAACAGTGCCTAGGTTTGTCCAACCTTTGATGCGGCCCGACATCATACCAGCGAGCGAATCGGCGCTCAATCCATTGTTGGGATTGTTTGGGTTTACCACAAAGGCAGTGGCTGAGCTCCCCACTATGTGCGACCTTACTTTGACCTGCCTTGATTCCAATGATTGGACCATGGTAGTATCGAACAAGTAATTGATGTACATGGCGGTTATCTTCTTATCCCTCACCCCTTCCAGTATTTGCATGGGGGGTAAATACAATGGTTTGATATGGGCTTGGGGATACAACTCATGGAATCGCACGATCAACTGATTGAAAAGTAGGCTATCATTGATATCAATGGCGATTTCTAGCTCCCCTTTGGTGGGAATGTCATTGCGCTGGCCTTTGTGTTCCATGTCGATACAGGAAGAAAGTACCACGAAAAACACGCCAAGTATAAACCTAGAACTGTTCCGCGACTGAAACCCATCCATTTTCGTCCTACCCAATTTCATGAAACTTCGTTGTTCTTCTTGTATAATAAATAGCCGTTCAAGGCCCTGAAACCACCCCATATGACAAGAAATACCACGATGGGTGTAGACCCATACCCCATAACATCAATGTTGCCTTTCGAATAAAAGACTACAGCGAACGACCAAAAGGCCAGGGCGGATATCCAATGGTACCAGTGATTGGTTCTAAACATGGTACAAAAATAAACGAAAAGGGGCCGACAATGTTTTGTCGGCCCCTCAATTCATTTGTAGGTTTAATCTAAAATTATTTTACCATCATGGTTTTGCTTACACTGCTACCACCTGCGATGAGGGTGTAGGTATAAACGCCGGTCGACAAACCTTCTGCGGTAATGGTCAACTCGTGGTTGCCTTTGTACAAGTTGCTATGGGTTTGGGTTTTCACCAAGGCGCCCATGGCATTGCGCACTTCAACTTTGATATCGCCAGGCTTAGTCAAGTAAACCAACACGTTGGTTGAGTTGCTGAATGGGTTAGGATAGTTTTGGTTTACCACCATTACTTCGCCGGTGTTGGGTTTTTCCACGTTTACACCATACAACATACCGATGTTACCATTCAAAATTTCAGTAACTGGGATGGCTTGGTAATTGATCAAGTTCAAAACTACTGGGTGGTTACCAAACGAACCTGAGTTGTTTTGCAAGTTGGTTCCGGCGATTTCATCTTGCTGCCAAGTCATGTGCAAGAATCCGTTGGCTACGCGACAGGTAGACGCAAAATCATCTTCTCTTCCCAAAACTTGGGTCACGTTTTGTGGCAAGCTCCAAGTAGCACCTCCATCGGTAGAGTAAACCACCCCGATATCACGGAAGTTGGCACCCAAATCAGAGATATCCTGCTCAATGGGAACACTGAACAAGCAATACAAATTGCCGTTGGCATCCATGGCCGAGGCCGGCTGACGCATCGCTGATGTACTACCCAAACGAGCAACAGTGCTCAACCCAGAGGGTACGTTACCTGAAGTAAGCCCACTGTAGGTAGCCTGCTCCAATGAGTTGAAACCATCTTCAGTACGATCAAACTGATTACCAGAGGCAATCAATGTAGTTTTATCGGTTGCTTCAGACCAGTGCATCATGCCTTGAGTACCAGGGTAGAAACTATAACTTTCATCTGTAGTATCGTTATCTATTACACGACCCAAACCGAAGAATACGTGTAGTTTGTTGTTGTTGTCGATGATCACATCTACGGTTCCGTCGTTGGTAAAAGGGGTATCCAACATTTCGGTTTTGCCTGTCCAAGGCGCATATTTAAATGTGTCAACAATGATGCGCTGCCAGTTGTCCCCACCATCGATAGATTTCCAAGCGATAACGCCTTGCAACAAATCAGCGTTTACGATGGCAACGGTATTGCCTTTTACATCGATGTTGTATTGGTCGGCACCGCCGTTGTTGGTCAAAGTGCTATCGTAATCGGGCATCATGATGTGCTGCTTATCCCAAGTTGAACCGCCATCTTTAGAACGACTGTAAACCATGGGGGCAAAAATGCCTTTTCTTCTTGGGGCACGCGCTTCGCCTGGAGCGGCAGAATCGGTGTATGAGCAAATCAAGTGGATCACATCGCCGTTGTTAGCTGTACGAGCCCAAATGGGTTTGTAAGGAGGTTCTTTCAAGATGCTCGTGGTCGTTGAAGGTCGTGAAGTTGATGAAGCACTCTTGGCCATGTAGAACCCACCGTTTGTGGCATCGTGACCGATGGTGAATACTGATCCGTTCGACAAAATACCAATGTTGGCCCATCCAGTGCGGACGTTTTCAACACGAGAGCTATCGGATGGGTTCCAATTGCCTGATTCGTTACGGTAGTTGTAGCCAGATCCACGGGTTGAAAAACCAGCAGCATCGCTGTTTGCGGTTGTCCAAGTGGCTGAAACAGCACCATTTGAATGCAACGCCAAACGGTGAGGCATGGCAAAGTTGGTTTGCAAATCGTAGTAGGTAGAACCGATTCTCACGAAGCTTTTGTAGTCAACCCCACGGGCACTCAAAGGCTTTTTCTTGGTTGGAGCCACACCGTATCCACCATTATCGGCTTTATCGATGAAGACTTTTGATGTTGTCAACGTCTGGGGAGCGCCTTGATTGGCACCATCCAACGACGCAGCAACTTGCGCTGATGCAAAAGAAGTAGCAACAGCCGCAATGGTTAACACGTATAGTTTTTTCATAGGGTAAATTTATTATTTACAAATAAAAGAAAAATTATGCGAAAAATCGCATCAAACCCTCTATGGGGTGCGAAGTATTCCTACGATGGCTTCGATCAATAATTCTCCGTCTGTAGCCGATCCCCGATGAACCCCTTTCAGGCGCAAATCGAGCAGTTTAATTTGGTTGAATACACGCTCTAAATCTGTTGGTGAATAAAAACGGGCAGCCCCCAAATATTCATCCAAGAAAAAGGGATTAATACCAAGCGCGCTGGCCAATTCAGACTTACTTCCGTTCCCCATTTGTTGAGTTAAGAGTATTTTACCGAAGTAATTGTGCAAATTGGTTACTATGCGCAAGATTTCACCCTTTTCCGCCCTTTGACCCATGTGATGGGCAATTTGAATGGCCTTGTTGAAATTCTTGGTACCCAGAGCCGATTGCAGTTCAAATACGTTGTATTCGCGGTTGAATCCGATGTTTGCTTCAATGTGCGTGGCACGGATAAATTCGTCTTTCACATTGATAAACAACTTATCCAGTTCATTGTGAATTAGGGGCAAATCAGCGCCCAACAATTCCACAATCATTTGGATGGCAGCAGTATCTATGCTTCTACCTTGTTGTTTAAAATATTCAGGGAGCCAATCTTTGATCTGATAATCGCGAAGTTTCGCTGCGTAGTATACCCCACCAAAGCGATCTGCTTGCTTCCCGATTTTTGTCCGCATATCCATTTTATTCCCCCGAAATGCACATACCAAAACAGTTGAAGGCATGGGATTTTCAAGGTAAGATAGCAACTTATCGAACTCCTTGATGTCTTGTGCGTCTTTCACCAAAATCACTTGGTAGTCGCTCATCATGGGATATCGGCGGGCCATGGCGATGAGGTCGTGAATTTTCACCTCTTTGCCATAAATCAAGGTTTGGTTGAAACTGCGTTCTGCCTCTGGAAGGATGTTCTTCTCTAACAAGTCAGCAAGCGCATCGATAAAATACACTTCTTCCCCATGCAGCAGGTATACTGGCGAATACTGTTTGGATTGAATCTTACGACGCAAATCCAAATAATTCGATATGGTATCGCTCATTTTGGCCATGGGTTGTATTTTTACCGCGGTGCAGGCATTACAATTTCCAGCGTACGGGTTGCGTATTCAGGAACAGGAGCAAAAAAAAGTCATTTTTGATCCCGTTCGTAAAAAATTTATCCCCCTTACCCCTGAAGAATGGGTTCGTCAGCACTGCATTGCCCATTTATTCAACCATTACCAAATTGCGTTGGGCATGATTGCAGTAGAGAGAGAAATTGCGGCCTTTGGTTTACGCAAACGCTTTGATATTGTTGTATTTGCCAGCGATGCCAAACCCTTTCTGCTGATTGAATGCAAGGCACCAGCAGTGGAGATTACCCGCAATACACTCATTCAAGCAGCTACATATAACAATAAATTAGACAGTCGATTCGTGTGGATTACCAATGGCCTTCAACATGCTTGGTTTGAAAAACAAAACGGAAATTTACACTTGATTGCTCCACCAGAAAGTCTGGTATCGTGATAAAATCACTCTAGCACTACGTCGGTGGTTTTGCCTGCAGTTATGATCCGAACAATACGGTCGCAGGATTCATTTTCAAAAGGATCAAAATCAACCATAATATCGCCGTTTGTAACGTTTTGATTGGATTTTTCCACGGTAATATTGAACAACCCTTTCACTGGAATCATGCCACAACCAGGCTCCACTTTTTTCTTGAGAGGAGAACGGATCTCCCATTTGAACTTATCGTCACCCACTTCTGCAGAGCCACTTCCATTGAGCAGGTAGTGGTCACCAAAAATACCGGGGGTGTTGATCCCTGAGATTTTCTCCAAAGTAAGGAGGCCATTAAAATCCAAGGAATTCTTATCGACTTCAAGATTTTTCACCTCGAAATTCAGCAACTCTCGGAGTTTTCGTTCTACGTTCACCTCCATTTGATTTACCACCAATGTCTTGGATTCAGTACCAACCACAAAACTCCGATCGCTGTTGACGATGATGTGTGATTTCGAGGTATTTTCAATGTAGTGTGTTTCTAAGGTTATTTTCACCACACCACCACGAAATCTGCCATCCAAACACTTTTGAGTGGGCTTGAAGGGGGTGTCGGTTGGACCAAAATCGATCAGGAATTCAACCCCGTCACCATCATAATAGCTGGTATCTACAGGAATTATCTTGGTTTCCTTGCTGAAATTCTGGGTTTTAAAAAACGGTGGCGTGCCTTTCCCGGTGGTTTGATCGGCGGCTTCATCGAAGTATTCCAATATCGAAGCCAATTCTGTGGTAACCAAGGCTATATCCCTAACCACATCCTCGCGGTTGTTGCTGCTAGGATTAATGCGCTCACAAGATGAGAAACCCATCAAAAGAATGAATGGCATGGTTAATATGATGCCAATTTTCAGTTGCGAAATTCTCATGCGCTTGGTTTTTTGTTGCAATTTTCGCAAAAACAACAACTTATCAACAAATATAGTGCCTTTCACCCCCAAAAAAGTTCAATTTTCTTCTAGGGCAGACAAGATTCTTTGGCAGGCAGATTCTATCTCCTCGTGGGATATAGTGAGCGGTGGCGAAATTCTCAGGCAATTGGGGGCAAACAGGAACCAATCTGAAAACAATCCTTTGTCTAACATTTTTTGAATACAAAGTTGCACAGAATCAAAATCCGCTAGTTGTACTGCCAACATCAATCCACGTCCGTGTATGGCCAGAATTTTGGGGTGCTTCAGACATTGACGAAACAACTTTTCTTTGTCAAACACCGCAGAGATTAAATCCTCCGATTGCAGCACATTGAGTGCCGCAGCGCCAGCTGCGGCTACCACTGGATGACCGCCGAAGGTTGTGATATGGCCGAGAATGGGTTGATTAGACAAGGTCGACATCAAAGCACGATCGGCGATGAAAGCGCCCATGGGCATTCCGCCACCTAGGGCTTTCCCCAATACCAAGACATCAGGAACAATTCCCACCTGCTCAAAAGCGAAAAGAGTGCCTGTTCTGCCAAACCCGGTTTGGATTTCATCAAAAATTAACAAACAGCAATGCTGATCGCACTTTCGTCGGAGTGCCTGCAAAAATTCTCTTGACGACAATTGATCTCCGCGTTCGGCCTGCACGATTTCTACCACTACTCCGGCTATTTCTGACCAAGGAATACTATCGATGGCACTTAAATCGTTTTGATTGACAAAATGAACAGATGGCAACAGCGGCCTGTAGGCTTGACTATAGTAGTCATTACTCATCAGGCTTAATGGACCTTGAGTACTGCCGTGATAGGCATCCGTGAGGGCCACAAACTGTGTTTTACCGGTCACGCGTTTGGTCAACTTCATGGCGCCATCGATGGCTTCTGCACCAGAATTTACGAAATAGCAACAGTTCAAATTTTCTGGTAAACATTGAACCAATTGCTTGGCATAGTTTGATTGCGGTGTTTGCACTGTTTCGCCATACACCATTACATGCATAAATTCAGCGGCTTGGGCCTGCACAGCCTGCACCACGGCGGGATGCTGATGGCCAATGTTACAAACTGAAATACCGGCAATGAGATCGAGGTATTTGTTACCGTCTACATCGAACAGATAATTACCCTCCGCACGAACCACATGCAACGCCAAGGGATTTGGGCTGGTTTGTGCCATGTTTTCAAGAAACGTCTGTCGGGCAAAAGAATGCATGCCACAAAGGTAGGCAACATTGGATGGACATAAAAAAACCCCGCCAAGGCGGGGTTTTCAAAGGTTTGTTGAAAGTAGTATTAGATACCAGCGTTCAATTCAGCACCTGCTTTGAATTTTGCTACTTTCTTAGCAGCAATTTTGATTACAGCACCGGTTTGTGGGTTACGGCCAGTACGTGCATTACGCGCGCTAACTGAGAAAGTTCCGAAACCTACCAAAATCACTTTGTCACCTTTTTTCAAGGCCTCAGCAGTCGCGGTGGTAAAGCTGTTCAATGCAGAAGCAGCTTGAGCTTTGGTGATGCCAGCATCGCTAGCAATTCTTCCAATTAAATCTGATTTGTTCATGATTATAAATTTAGTTTTTGTTAGTGTTCCAAAAGTAAACAAGGGATTCAGTTTGTCAAGTACTGCATTTCCATTGGCCTCATGAACTTTTACACGAGAAATTAACAATTTGTAAAAAACGCAGTGATTTACGCCATAACTAATTGATTTACTGCACGATAAAGAAAATCACTTGGTTCGCTTTTGTTCCAAATTATTTTGGCCGAACTGTAGTAAACATGGCGTTTTTCGGCGATTTCCGTGAGTTTTGACAGGATTTCTTGTCGTCCACAGCCCGAAAACATAGGACGTTGCGACTCATTTTCGGCAATGCGATGCACCAAAACATCCACTGAAGTATTCAAAAACACCGTAAGACCTTGTGATTTCATCCAATCCATGTTGTGATGAAAAGCAGCGGTACCTCCGCCACAACCCACAACAACGTTGGACATTTTCGCTGTTTCGCGCAGGCATTTGGCTTCAATTTCACGAAAAGCATCCTCTCCCATCGACACAAAAATCTCAGCGATGCCCATGCTCATTTTCGCCTCGATCAACGCATCCAAATCCAAAAAGGTCCAGCCCAACTTTTGGGCAAGCCACTGCGCAGTGGTTGTTTTTCCGGATGCTGGCAAACCAACGAGATAGAGTTTATTCATAACGTACACGAGGATCTATCCAAACATACAACCATTCTGTTATTGTGTGCAAAATGAAAAACACACAAGCTGTGAATAAAACTGCGCCCATGACCACCGGAAAATCGGATTGTTGCAATGCTTCAATGGTAACCTTCCCCAAACCCCGCCACTGAAAAATGTATTCTGTAAAAAACGAACCCGCCAATAAACTGCTAAACCACCCGCCAACACTGGTAATAAGCGGATTTAACGCATTGGGCAATGCGTGCTTGAATGTTGCCTGCCATTGAGACAGCCCTTTCGCTTTGGCTGTGCGTACAAAATCTTGGGCAAGCATCTCCACCATGGTATTTCTTGTGAGTTGAACGAATACGGCCAGGGGTCGGATACCCAAAGCCAATGCCGGCAATATCATGTTGCTCCAAACCCATAATTTATGTTCACCCAAGGCATCCACCTCCCACAAGCTTCCCGTCATGGGCAAATTCGTGTAAGCGTGCCATACAAATCCAAACAACCAAGAAAATAACATCGCCGAGAAAAAACTGGGCATGGAAATCCCAATCGCCGAAAGACCTACAATCAAGTGATCAACCCATTTTCCTTGTTTCATTGCGGCCAACACCCCCAAAGGAATACCCACCGCCAAAGCAATCAACATCGCCGCGAGCGCCAATATCATTGTGCCAACAAACGCCTGAAACAGCATCCCTCCCACTGGTTGCTTAGTTTGAAATGATGTTCTCAAATACGGCAATTTCAACCACCATTCTATAGAACCCGACCTAATAGCAAATCCGGTGAGGTAGCGACGTTTTGCAGAGGCAGTGTCATAACAAGCAATCGGAGACAAATCGTTTAAATAATATAAGGCCTGCAAGTGAACAGGTTGATCCAACCCCAACTCCGCCACAATCGCCTGCTTGGTTTGGGCATCGGCCCGCTGGGAAGTAAGCATCTCCTCGGCATTGGGTAAGGCCTGGAATAGAATAAAAATAAACAACACCAATCCGAGCAACACCGACAGTAAAAACCCCGACTTTTTCAGCAACGACTTCATGATTTCTTGAGGCCCGACAGCACCTTGGCAAGTCCAGTTTTTTCGCCCAGCGCCTTTTTCCTGAGTTTATCGAGCCGATTCGGCGATGGCAAATCTACTCCACTCCATTTACCCAAAACCACCGGCCCTTTCATCAAATACAAGGTGGGATTATAGCGCGCCATTGTTATGAGCATTTTCTGATCCGCTGAATACATTTTCATGGGCAAGTTGTGCTTCTGAAGAAATTCTTTCGCTGGCCCTTGAGATACTGCGCTCAATCCATATACCCTAACTCCCTTCTTTTTGGCCCATGCAAGGATTGCTTGTAATTGCGTCAATTCCGACAAATTCGCAGTTTCGAGATAAGGTATCACATAGGCCAACTGAAACGCTGAGGTCTGGAGGAAAGAATCTTTCATATCGGCCCCAGTGGCATCGTCGTTGATGGCAAAATCGTGAATGGGTGACTTGTAACCCTCAATGACCAACTTTCTACGCTGAGATTTTTGATCATCATATTGATACCCCTCCTCCATTTTCTTGGAGAATTCAGCCGTAGTACAGGAAATGGAATCGATGCCCCCATCCGCTTTGGGCTTGTACAAAACCCATGTTATTTCTATGCTGTCTGATGCCCGCTGTCCTATAGGCACCTCTGTCATGATGGTCAAAATGTTATTCCCCACTTTGTAAGGCAGAAAATCCCATACAGGCAAATACAAGTAACAATACACCCCAAACCAAACCGTTAGCACGGTATAAACGCCCATCAATTTCAAGCCAAAGGGTTTCGAAAACCAAGGCACATTGTGCTTCATGCCCAGCAACATTACTGATACCAAACCCAACAAAATCAAATCTTTGTAGAAAGAATGCCAGGGTTTCAATTTGAGAAAATCCCCAAAACAACCACAATCGGTGACTTTGTTGAAGTAGGCACTGTACCCGGTGAGGAAGGTGAAGAAAACAATCAGAGCGGCGGTGATGCCAATCGTTAAACGAATGTTCCAGCCAATCAACATCGCCAAGCCCAACAATACCTCCAGCGCGCAGAAAAACACGCTCAAATACAAACTGTAATTTTTAAACCATTTGAAAAAATCGAACAGTACGCCGTTGGGTTTGGCATAGGCCGACACATCCAAGGAAAGACTCTCTGAAACAGAGATATCGGACCAAGTAACGGTAGAAGAGTCGGTGTCTGACATTCCGAGCATTGGGGCTGGGAACGACAAATGTCCACCCGTTTTGGGTTCATTGGGTAGGTTCGATGGCGGCAGCAATTCCGCGCCTGGCGTTAACGCCAAAAATTCAAAACCAAACGATTCCGACTGCGGCAATTTAACATCAATGGTTGTTTCCGCAACGGATGATCCACCCCAATAGCATCGCAAGTTGATTTTTCTCACCGTGGACCCTGAATCACCTTCCTCTTCTACACCGCGGGCTTCCAATACCATCTCTTTCTCCTTATCAAAACTGTATAATACAGTTTTTTGATCAATCAGTTTCTGACCCCCACCGTACACCACCAAACGCATCGAGTCTTGGGGCGTGGCCAAATCTTGGGCAAACACATCGAAATACTCATTGAGTTTGATCGCAAAACCACTGGGATCGTTGAGTTTTACTATACCGGAAAACACAAACAAGGCCCCGGTCAAAAATCTGGCAATTAAGTATGGAATTCTCATGGGCGATTTTCGTTTTGGCAAGATACATCAACCGCTTTACGAATGCAAAATACATCCTTCGATCGCTTTGATTTTTGCGATAAATTGCGAAAAACAGAACCTTACAGTCGAATCAACGCAAAAATCGCGTAGTTGATAATGTCTTGGTAGTTGGCATCGGACCCTTCGCTTACCGATGTTTTGCCTTGGTTGTCTTCAATTTGTTTGATGCGGGCAATTTTCACCAAAATCATGTCGGTAAAACTGCTGATTCGCATATCTCGCCACACTTCGCTGTAATCGGTATTCTTCAACAACATCAGATCGCGAGTTTTTTCAGCCCACATATCGTACACCACTGCAATTTCACCGATATCCGATGGGTCTTTTTGCAATTGAATGTAATGCAATTGAATGAGCGCAATTAAGCTGTAATTGACAATGCCCATGAATTCGCCCCGAATGTCATCGCCCACTGCATTTTTTCCCGACTCCTCGATGTTGCGAATGCGCTGTGCTTTGATATAAATCTGATCAGTGAGACTTGTAGGGCGAAACAATCGCCAAGACGTACCGTAATCATCGTTTTTCTTGATAAAAACCTCTCTACAGGCACTTAGAACGGCGTTGTATTCTTGTTTCGTGTGGCTCATAAAAATGCGAAGATAATGGCTATATTGCAAATATGCAGTCGTTCCAAGATCTCTACGTCAAACTCAATCAACAACAACAAGATGCGGTCAATGCCATCGAAGGTCCAGTGATGGTGATTGCCGGCCCAGGCACCGGAAAAACGCAGATTTTGGCGACGCGCATTCTCAACATTCTCACTAAAACCGATTCGCAGCCCCAAAATATACTATGTCTCACCTACACCGAGGCCGGTGCCACGGCCATGCAAAAGCGCTTGAGTCAGTTCATGGGGGCCGATGCGTTTAAAATTCCGATTCACACCTTTCACGGATTGTGCAATAAAATCATCCAGGAACGTCCCGAAAAATTCGCCCGAAAGGAACTCCGCGTGATGGATGAATTGGACAAAATAGACTTGATTCAGGGCATTATTGAGTCGCTCCCGGCAAATTCCCTGCTAAAAACCTATCAAGAAGATGCCCAATCAACCCGCAGAGACCTGTCAAAGGTTTGGGATTTGATGCAATCTGAGGGCATCACAGCCCTTGAATTCCACACTTGGGCCGATGGATTGCTTGAGCCCGAGGCTTTTAAATTGGCGTTCCCAAACGCCGTGTACAAAGTCAATCGCGGAGAAAACAAAGCGGGCGACATCAAACCTGGCGAGTACGACAAATACAAGAAAAACTGGTCTCGTGCCAAAGAGGCGGCAGATCTTTTCGAACAATACAAATCGGCCAAAGCGTTTGCGGGACTATATGAATTCTCCGACATGTTGGATTGGGTAGCCAATGCTTTTGACACGGACGACGAATTGTTGCTCGATCAACAAGAGCAATATCACTATGTTTTGGTGGATGAATATCAAGACACCAGTGGTTTACAGAACCGAATTTTACACCAGCTCATTTCCTATTGGGGCAACGAACCCAATTGTTTTGTTGTGGGCGACGACGATCAAAGTGTATACGCCTTCCAAGGAGCCAAAGTGAGCAACATGCTCGATTTTGCCAAGTGCTACGATGAGGGATTAAAAACCGTTGTACTCACACAAAATTATCGGAGTACCCAGCAAATATTGGATGCTGCAAAGAGTTTGGTCGACAACAATCAACTGCGTTTGATTGCCCAAATTCCGGGATTGAGCAAAACGCTTTTGGCCAGCGGCGAGAATCAATCCTACCCTGCCATCGAACCCACGGTTCGCCTGTTTGTGAATGAGTTTCACGAAGCAATTGGTATTGGCCAAGAAATTCAACGATTGATTGCCGCAGGAGAGAAACCCCATGAAATCGCGGTTTTGTACCCCTTAAACAAGCATGCGGTTACGTTGGCAGACGCCTTTGAGATGTTGAACATTACGTTTGTAATTCATCGCTCGGCAGATATCCTCAACGAAAACATCATTCTTCACCTGCTCACTTGGCTGGAATATTTGTCGCTGGAATTGGAGTTGGCCAACAGCGGAGAGCACCTCATATACAAGTTGTTGATGAGTCCTTTGTACGACCTAAGCAGTTTCGAGGTAAATCAACTTTCGGTAGACATTTATCATCAGCGCAGCACCGCAAACCGGCAGGGAGAGACCTATTCTTGGAGAAAACACATCGGAGAAAAATTACAGGCTCCGGAGCAGACAGATATGTTCTCTGCGCCGCCCACAGTTGCCTTGAGAGAACTTTGGAACAACATTGAAAATTGGCTAAAAGAGGCCAGCTGGATTACGGTGCCCGAATTGATACAACGGATGTACAGCGAAGGCGGTTATTTGGCCTATGCATTGAAATCTCAAGACCAAGAGTGGGCTTTGGAGGTTTTGCAAACGTTTATGCAATTCGCCATTCGCATGAGCGAAAAAAATCCCTTCATGAAAATCCCAGAATTTCTGGGCATCGTGAAGAAAATGCAAAACAACAAAGTAACCGTGCCCCTTGAAAAACGCATCGGAACTGCCGAAGGGGTTCAATTTATCACGGCACATTCAAGCAAAGGCTTGGAATTCGACCATGTCTTTTTGGTTCGTTGCAACCGTCCGGAATGGGAAGACAGCGAGGCCGGTCGCATGCCATTCAGCATCACCAATTTATTACAGGGGAAAGAAATCGAGCTTTCCAACGACACGAGCACCGAAGAAGACATCGAAGAGCGCAGGCGATTATTTTATGTTGCCATTACCCGTGCCAAAAAGTCGTTATATCTGAGCCACAATCAGAAGAAAATCACCCCCACCAAAGTTGCAGATACACAACCATCCAGTTTTTTGTTTGAATTGAATTTGCCCTTGCCAGAGACACCGAATACGCCAGACACCGCGCACTTGTTATATGTTCAGGAGGCGCTATTGAAACGAACCGCAAAGCCAAAGCTTGATAAAAATCGTTTAGACTGGGTCAAGAACAGAATTAACAACTTCAAATTCTCTCCTTCAACCTTGTATAGCATTCTAGAGTGTGGATTGAAATTCTATTTCACCCGGGTCGTGAGGGTTCCTGATGCCCCTTCGCCAGCCGCTGCCTTTGGAACCGCCATGCACGCCGCTATGAAACACTGGGTAGACGCATGGACCAAAGAAAAAAAGTGGCTCAGTTTACAAGAAGTTATTCAACATTTTGAGCGCGAAATGTACCGTCAGCGACATGGATTCAATGAAAAACAATTCAAACTGCGCATGCAACAGGGAAAAGATTTGCTGCCCTTGTATTACGCCGCCCGATCCGACGAATTCCGGAGATACGAAGTGGTGTTAACCGAAAAAAGCATCAGCGCGGTCATCGAAGGCATCCACATCACGGGTTTTTTGGACAAAATCGTTTTCGATGGCAATCGTGCTACGGTGATTGATTACAAAACTGGCAAGCCAGACAATTCCAAGAAAAAGGCAGCAGCCCCTGGTCCGCGAACGGCCGACAAACTACCCAATCCCTATTGGTTTCAGTTGGGGGTTTATCAGTTGATGACCAACAACCAAGCGGGAAAAAGTTGGGACTGCAACATGGCTATGATCGACTGTGTAGAAAAGGATGAAAACGGTGATTTTCCTTTGATAAAATTACACTTCGACGATGCCGACAATGAAAAAATCAAACATTGGATTGTGCAGGCCAACGACAAGCTCAATTCATTAGAGTTCATGAACGGCTGTGGAACGGCGGGCTGTTACTGGTGTGGATTTGCCAAATCAACAGACCAAATGGTATTGTTGCCTTTGACTGAAGAGGGCGATGATGTTGCCGCGGAGGGCTAATTAAACGGTTAAATTGAGTTTGCGACAGGCTTTTTCGCAGCAAAGTTCCTCGGCTTTTTTTCGGCTGTGATTCTCCTCAGTAAACCAAGCTTCATCATCGATGTGCAAAGTGACTAAATGTAACTCCATTTTACCGTTTTGAGCTACTTCATACTGAAAACGCAGGGTTTTCTTTTGTTGTTGTGCCCATTTCATCACCAACGCTTTGTGCGAAACGGCTGTGGTCATGAGCTTTTCGATATCCAAATACTGTCCTACCAACCGATTCACAATAAAATCTCGGGCGGTTTTGAAACCTTTGTCGAGGTAAATGGCCCCGATCAACGCTTCTAGGGCATTGCCGCCGATGGTTTTCAGGGCGATTCTATTTTGATGTAGATCGCGCTTGATATCCATGATTTCAACCAAACCCAACTTACTGGCGAGGTAGGCCAATTGTTCCCGATTCACAATGCGCGTTCGCATCTCGGTGAGAAAGCCTTCGTTTTTCTTGGGAAATTGTTTGAAAAGGAGTTCTGCTACAACGGCATCGAGAACGGCATCACCCAGAAATTCCAGTCGCTCATTGTTGACGATTTGCTCATTGTTGTGATGATCAGACATCGAACTATGCCTGAGTGCTTCCTGATAAATACGCAACTTACCGGGTTTCACACCAGTCACTCGATACACTTGTTTGGAAAGGTGATTGCTACCAGAAAACCGCGAAAAGAGTTGAACCAATGGGATGTTATTAACCTTCGAACTTCTTGAATATCACAGAAGCGTTATGCCCACCAAACCCAAAGGTATTGCTCAAGGCAGCGCGAACTGTTCGTTTCTGCGCAACATTGAAGGTAAAGTTCAGTTTGGTGTCGAATTCTGGATCATCGGTAAAGTGGTTTATGGTAGGAGGAATCACATCCTCACTGACAGCCATGATACAGGCCAATGATTCAATGGCACCTGCGCCACCCAACAAATGACCCGTCATACTCTTTGTGCTACTGATATTGAGTTTGTAGGCGTGTTCACCGAACACCGATAGAATGGCTTTGCTCTCGGCGATATCACCCAAGGGGGTACTGGTACCATGAACGTTGATGTAATCAATGTCGGCCGGTGTCATTCCCGCATCCTCAAGGGCTGCTTTCATCACGTTGCAGGCGCCCAACCCTTCTGGGTGGGGTGCGGTCAAGTGATAGGCATCGGCGGTCATTCCGCCACCCACAATTTCTGCATAAATTTTGGCGCCCCTGGCCTTGGCATGTTCGTAATCCTCCAAGATCATGGCGGCGGCTCCTTCCCCCATCACAAACCCATCGCGATCCTTATCGAAAGGTCGGCTGGCGGTGAGGAAGTCATCGTTTCGCTCGCTCAAGGCCTTCATGTTACTGAAACCACCCACAGATGGCTCGTTCACTGAAGCTTCAGACCCCCCTGCTACGATGGCATCAGCTTTACCCAAACGGATGTAGTTGAAAGCATCGATTAATGCATGGGTTGATGAGGCACAAGCTGAAACGGTAGAGAAATTGGGACCCCTGAATCCGTGTTTGATGCTAATATACCCTGGGGCGATATCAACAATCATTTTAGGAATGAAAAAGGGCGAGAAACGAGGCGTTCCTTCGCCCTTTGCGTAGTCAACAATTTCTGCGAAGAATGTAGTGAGACCGCCGATACCGGCGCCCCAAATTACACCTATGCGATCCGGATTATAGGATTGCTGCAACAGTCCACTGTGGTTTATCGCCTCATCGGCCGCCACCATGGCGAATTGTGTAAAAGGATCCATCTTTCTCGCCTCCTTGCGGTCGAAAAAATCTTCAGGATTGAAGTTTTTTACCTCACAGGCGAATTTCACCTTGAACTTTTCTGTGTCGAAGTGGGTAATCAAACCCGCCCCGCTGATACCGGTCTGCAAACCTTTGTAAAATGATGGAACATCATTTCCAATAGGCGTTAACGTACCCAAACCAGTTACAACAACTCTCCGGAGTTGCATGGCTTACTTCTTGTTTTCTTCGATGTAACGAACTGCTTCTCCAACAGTTTGAATCTTTTCAGCCTGATCGTCTGGGATGCTGATATCGAACTCTTTTTCAAATTCCATAATCAATTCCACGGTGTCAAGTGAATCGGCACCCAAGTCGTTTGTGAAGCTAGCATCGGTTACTACTTCGCTTTCTTCAACACCAAGCTTGTCTACGATAATGGCCTTTACTTTTTCTGCAATTTCTGACATGATCTTATTTTTTGATTTGAGTTGCAAAGAAACAATTTTTTGATGAGATACCACATTAAAATTATTTTTGTAGAAATTCTTTTGTCCATGAAACGCCACAAATCGACCTTCTTAGGGGCTAGCATTGACCTAGAGATCATTGCCGTACACGCCCAAATACCGCCACATTTGATGGCTTGGTGTCTAGATGACACTTTTTCTTCCCAATTTGTGCGACAAGACCCTCCCTTTTCAGTATTTTTGTCTCAGAATACAGAATCACGGCATGTAGAATACTACTGGGAAGGCAATGAAACCGCCTGTGAAATGTGGATCGTGGAGAACAAAGGAAGCGGAGGCATGCTGTACACAGGCAAACCTACACCCGATTTCTGGTTGCTGATGCGCGGCGCTGAAGACATGGGCGGAACTGAAGAATGGCTGAAAGGTATCAAAACCATCGCCTCGGTTCAGTTGGCTTACACCTTTCCGTCCGACAAACACAGCAAACTGAATTGGATCAATGCCCTGAGTCATCTTTAGTCGCACCGACAAACCATGTATCAAGGAAAATTTAACAAAACCAAAATCGTCGCCACCATCGGCCCCGCCACCAGCAGTGAAGAAATGTTGGAAAAAATCATCCTCGCCGGTGTGGATGTGTGTCGACTCAACTTCTCACATGGCGCCTACGAACTACACCAAGAGGTGATAGACCGGGTGAGAAATATCAACCAGCGCTTGGGATGCAATGTGGCCCTGCTGCAGGATTTACAGGGACCCAAACTCAGAATTGGCAAAGTAGATGGTGAATTCATTCTCCAAGAAGGCAATACCATTTTGGTTACAACAGAAGAACAAATTTCAACACCAGAAGTGCTTTACGTGAATTACAAACGCCTAATTCAGGACTGTAAACCTGGTGAGCGCATTTTGCTCAACGATGGTAAAGTATCGTTGGAATTCACCGAAAAAGTGAACGAAACCACCTTGAAAGCCCGGGTTGTAGCTGGCGGACCGCTATCGTCGAACAAAGGATTCAACCTACCCGATTCCAACCTAACTGTACCCAGCCTTACCAAAAAAGACTTGGCCGATTTGGAGTATGGTCTTAGTCAGGAAGTAGATTGGGTGGCTTTGAGTTTCGTGCGCACAGCCGACGATATTGTAGAACTCAAGCGATTGATCGCAGAAAAGGGCACCCACACCAAAGTCATTGCCAAAATTGAAAAACCCGAGTCCGTTAACAACATAGATGAAATCATCAAAGTATCGGACGGTATCATGGTAGCCCGCGGCGACCTAGGAGTTGAATTACCCTTGCAGCGGGTACCCCTGATTCAGAAAACCATCATTGAGAAATGCCTGGCCGCCGCCAAACCTTGCATCATCGCCACCCAAATGATGGAAACTATGATTGTTGACAGCATGCCCACCCGGGCAGAAATCAACGATGTCGCCAATGCAGTACTCGACGGTGCCGACGCCCTCATGTTATCGGCCGAAACCAGTGTGGGAAAATACCCGCTGCGCGTCATTGAAGTCATGGGCAGCATCATTACTGATATTGAAAACGACCGTAGAACCTACTACAAAGGGGTAAAACCCACGCCCGAATCACCCTCTTTTGCCAGCGATGAAATTTGCTTTACCGCGGTTAAAATGAGCGATCACCTCCATGCAAAAGCCATCGTGGCCATGACAAAATCTGGATTTACTGGGTTTCGGGTGGCCAGCTACCGTCCGGAAGCCAACGTTTTCATATTCACCGACAACAAAAAATTGTTGGCGACATTGAATTTGGTTTGGGGCGTTCGGGGATTCTATTATGACAGTTTTGTGAGTACCGACGACACCTTCCAAGACGTTGTGGACATCCTCAAAGCCGAGCAAATGGTAAAGAAAGGCGAATACGTGATCAACTGCGCCAGCATGCCCATCCACAAAAAACAGCGCACCAACACCATCAAAGTAACCTTGGTCGATTAACGGCATCGCCCAAACGGGTGTATATTTGTAAACCTACCCACCATGGAAGAAGTTTTCGTCAACAAAGTAGCCAACAGCGGCCTGATCACCCTCAACTTGGAAGATCATTTCCCAGCAGGTGAACGGAAGTTTATCGACATCAAAGAAGTGCTCTTCATGGGAATGGTTTTAAAAGAAAAGTATTTTCGTGATTGGGTCAAAAACCACGACTGGTTGGCCTACCAAAACGACAATGTAGCCATCGGTTGCAGTGCCGACGCCATCGTTCCAACTTGGGCTTATATGCTCATTGCTTCCAAACTTTCAGGCATCGCGAAGGAAATCGTTTTTGGCGATCTGCAGGCCCTGGAAGCTGTTTTGTGGCGCAACGCATTACAATCGTTGGATGTAGAATCCTTCCGAGATCAAAAAATGGTCATCAAAGGGTGTGGCGACCTACCCGTAACTGCTGCAGCATACGCTGAAATCACACGCTTGCTCACGCCATTGGCCAAAAGCATCATGTATGGCGAGCCCTGCTCTACTGTGCCAGTTTACAAAGCCAAATAATAGGTTTACTCCCGAAAATTGTCGATTTTTGCATTATGCTAAGGACGATTTACGCCTTGGGATTCACTTTGATTTCCATGATACCCAATTCCGCAGACGCAAAGAAAAATGCCAGTCCTCGCGTTCATTACACCATCGCGATTACCGACCCTAAAAGTCACTATGCCGAAGTCACCCTTCGCTTGGAGGATGTAACACCCGGTTCGATTGATGTATATATGCCCGTTTGGACGCCCGGTAGTTACTTGGTGCGTGAGTTCTCAAAAAACGTGGAGTCGGTAAGTGCTCGCGGTTTGAGTTTGGACGAATCCAAAATGTTGTTTGCCGAGGAACCCCTGAATTTCGGCAGTCCCATCGCCCCCAACAAGTTGGACAAAAACACCTGGCGATTGACCATTCCAAAGGGTGTGGCGGCCGTTGAATTTCGTTACAGCGTATATTGTTTTGAGTTGAGCGTTCGCACCAGCTTTATTGATGACGATCAAGCTTTGCTCAACATGGCCTCTGTGTTGATGACCGTAAAAGGATCTGAACACTTGGGCGGTGATTTGGCCATAGACTACCCAGTTAGGTGGTTTAAAACGGCCACTGCTCTAGACCAGTCATCTTACGAGTCTGCGGTAGACAGAGAATATACCCAAGCGGAACTTGGTTCAATGATGCGACATGCGGATTTCACCTACCCCAACTTCGACGATTTGGTCGATGCACCCGTGCAATTGGGGAACTTCCCTGTTTTTAAATTTGATGTGAATGGGATCCCCCATGAAGTGGCGATGGTGGGGCGCAACAATGCCGATTTAGAGAAACTCAGAGACGACATGCAGCTCATGTGCAGAACCATAGCCAAAGTGGTGAATGATCATCCTTGCAAGCGCTACACATTCATCGTACAGAACGTTGAAGCCGGTGGCGGCGGATTGGAGCATAAAAACAGCACCGTATTGATGATGAGTCGATGGGCCTACACAGATGCTGCACGATACAAAGGTTTTTTGGGACTCGTTGCTCACGAATATTTCCATTTGTGGAATGTGAAGCGGATCCGGCCGGCCGAATTGGGTCCCTTCAATTATCGCCAAGAGAACTACACCGATTTGCTGTGGTTGGCCGAGGGAATTACCAGCTACTACGATGAAATCGCGCTGATGCGCGCCGGCATTGTTACCCGCAAGGAGTTTTTGAGCACCATGGCTGGCTATGTCAATGCGCACGAAAATCGCATGGGCGCCCGGGTTGCTACCATCAGTGAAATGAGCCACGATGCGTGGATCAAGGAATATCGTCCCAACGAGAACTCCAAAAACAGCACCTATTCCTACTATAGCAAGGGCGTGATTGTTGGGTTTCTGTTCGATGCGTGGATCGCGGCAAACACCAACGGAAGCAAGCATCTTGATGATGTGATGCAATATTTGTGGCGCACGCACTACAAGAACAAAGCCTTGGGAGAAGAAGGAAAAGGCATCACGGAAAAAGAGTTTATCGATGCCGTAAAAACCGTTATTAAAACCGGCAATGGCAACCCCGAAACAGGCATTGGCACCGGAAAATCATTAGATCAATTTGCCAAGCAATTGTTGCACAGCACAGAAATCCCGGATTACGCTGCCTTGGCAAAGATGGCCGGGATCGACACCAAAATCACCGAAAGTCAATCCAAAAAGTTTGGTCTTACCTGTGAATTGTCGAATGGCAGAACCTTGGTAAAAGGCATACATGCACACCCTACGGCTGCTGGGTTTCAGTTGGGGATTAATGTGAATGATGAATTGATCGCTTTGAATGGGGTGAGAATTGAGAACAACATCGACGATCTATTTTTGAAAATTGGCGAACCCAAAGAAATTACCTTGCTGGTAAACCGGGCGGGATTGTTGCGGGAATGCAGCGGGATTTTTTCTACGTTTCCGGAGGTGAAATATGAGTTCATGTTGCCTGCAACGGCCAAAGGCAATGAATTTTGGGAAGCGGCTGGCGCATTGCAAACCTTGTTAAAATGAGCGGAATGATGCATTACCCAAATACGAGTCAAGTATCTGCCAGTGCGCTGCGCGACTGGCTCCAAGGGATATTCTTGCGGCTTTCGTTCAGTGAAGCCGACGCCATTCAGGCCGCTGATGTCTTGATAATGGCTGATTTACGGGGGATTGACAGTCACGGCGTGGCCCGCTTGAGCGGCTATGTAAGGCTGGTTGAAGGCGGCCGAATCAACCCTAAACCCCAATTACAATTCACCCAAAGAAAGCGGGCCACAGGACATTTGGAGGCCGATGGGGCCATCGGCCTGGTATCAGCACCTTTTGCGATGCAAAAGGCACTGGAAATGACCCACGAATGTGGTTCAGGTTGGGTAGGTATCTCCAATTCCAACCATTTCGGGATAGCGGCCTACCACGCCATGATGGCCCTCCCCCACAATTATATTGGGTTTTCCACGACCAATGCCTCTCCCCTAGTTACACCAGCCGGCGGCGCCGAACGCATGTTGGGCACCAACCCCATTTGTGTGGCCGTTCCAGCAGGCAATGAGCCCGCCTTCGTGCTCGACATGGCCACCGCCGCCGCAGCCAACGGCAAATTGGAAATTGCGGAACGCGTGCAAAAACTCATCCCTGCGGGTTGGGCCCTAACCCAAACCGGAGAAGACACCACCAACGCCTCCGCACTCAAACAAGGCGGAATGCTCCTCCCCTTGGGCTCCGATGCCGACCACGGTGCCCACAAAGGCTATGGCTTAGGCGCCTGGGTTGATATTTTTTCTGGGGTTCTCAACGGTGCCAACTTTGGTCCATGGGTCCCCCCCTTTGTGAGTTTTCTGCAGCCCCGGCCCGACCAACCCGGCAAAGGATTGGGACATTTCGTAGGCGCCTGGGACGTAGACGGATTCCGCGATCTGGCTGATTTTCAGCGCGACATGGACCTTTGGATTCAGCGATTCAAGGCCACCAAACCTTTGAATAGCAACAAACCAGTGATCGTTCCAGGAGAACCCGAAATGCAGGAATATACTGTCCGACAATCGCAAGGCATCCCGCTCGTGGATGCCGTGGTGAAAGACCTTGAAGCCGTTGGAGAAGCCCTCAAACACCCTTTTAACCCATGAACAAGCAACAACGCAACAAACTGATTGTGGCCATTGGTTTCTTTGCCCTCATCACCACCGTGAGTGTTTGGGCCTACATGACCATCCTCAAACCCATTCGCGACACCCGAGGAGAGCGCAAGGGAAAATTCACCCTGAAAGGAAAGTACAAAACCCAGTACAATCCTGACATCATCGACAGTATTGAAGCCAAAACCAAAGCTCGGTACAACCAGAAAAAATCCAAGTAATTGGTTTGAAGGCGTTTTCATTCAATGAAAACGAAAGCGCTTAGCAAATATCGCCCAAACGGGCCGTTCGACTTTATTTGTTGTCGGCAAACAACGTCTCTACAAACGCACGGTCGTCCAACCGCTCTTCCCAACCGTGTTGGATGATGGACTCAAGTACGCGGTCGTTGAGTTTGCCATATGCCAGCGCTTCAGCGTAATCGCGGGTTGAAAACGTTACCCGTTCGTATTGAGATACAAACAGATCGGGGTGCTTTTCACTCAAGGCGTGTTCCACTTTCTTTTTGTGCAAGAAGGCATCGCTACCGACCAAATCGCGCATTTCCACGAAATTCTGCAGGGCCAAATTGGCGATCGCGTCGGCATTGGGTTTACGCAACTTTTGATAGGCATCGAGCACAGATGCCCAATCGCCGCCCAATTCTTCGATGCACTCATCCAATACAATGCAATCTTCAAACGAGCAGTTCATGCCTTGGCCATAAAATGGCACCACAGCGTGAGCACTATCTCCCATCAGCGCATTGTTTCCTTTCACCCATGGGTAACAACGCATGGTGGCCAACATTCCAGTAGGATTTTGTAAGTAGTCATCCACCAAACCCGGCATCATGGGCACGGCGTCGGGGAAATGTGTATTGAAAAAATCTGTAATCTGCTCGGGTGTTTTCAGGTCGTCGATGCCTGGATTGCCATCAAAGGGCATGAACAATGTACAAGTAAAGTTCCCACCCGGATTGGGCAATGCAATCATCATAAAACTCTTGCGGGGCCAAATATGCAGGCAGTTTTTATCGAGCTGAAATTCACCGTTGGCATCGGGCACAATCTCCAATTCTTTGTATCCGTAGTTCTCGTAATTTTGGGAAAAATTAAAACGGGGGGTACGCTGCATGGCATCGCGAAGCGCACTGAAAGCCCCATCGGTACCTAAAACCACATCGGCTTTGTCTACCACCGTCTCTTCATTTTCATTGGTGTAAGTAGTTTCGCAGGTTTCTAGATTGGCGGCAGTGCACTTATGGTTGAAAAACATGTGAATGTTGGGGTACTGATCGGCAAGCTGCAACAATTTGATGTTTAACTGTCCGCGCGATACACTATAAATCGCCTGTCCTTCTTTGCCATAGGGCTGATATTTCAGATCGCCTTGCACGGGGTGCATCATTCGGCCCGTCATGGGTATCGAAATATCCAACACATCTTGATCGAGTCCTACTTTGGCCAGACCACGGATTCCGCGGGTAGACAGCGCCAGGTTGATACTTCTTCCGCCCACGTAGTTTCCGGAACGCATGTCGGCCCGACGTTCATAGATATACACTTCGTAACCGCGCTTGGCGAGGTAAATCGACATCAAACTACCGGCCAATCCGCCGCCTACGAGGGTTACTTTTTCTGCCATAGGGTACAAATTTAATCGATGTTGGGTTGTGAAAACCTGTCAAAAGTCACAACTTTGCTTTGCGATGCACTTTTTCTCGGTTCCTTCCACAATTCAGCGCTTGTTTCCTTCGTGCACTTGGCGAAGGGAGGTTTCGGAGAAAGTCGTTTTTCTCACGTTTGATGATGGGCCACACCCGAGGATCACACCTTGGGTCTTGGATACATTGAGGCAATACGATGCAAGGGCAACATTTTTTTGTGTTGGCGACAACATTCAAAAATTTCCTGAGGTGGCGCGATTAGCATTAGAGGATGGACATACTTTGGCCAACCACACCATGCACCATGTGAAGGGTTGGCGCTTTGCTGCAGATGCCTACTTGAAAGAGGTGATGGCCTGCGAGGAGGCATTGGCAGCGGTGGGTGCAGAAACGGGGCGATTATTCCGTCCTCCTTACGGTAGGATTACATTACGGCAGACCCGAGCGCTGAAAGCGCGAGGGTACGAGGTGGTACAATGGAGCAATTTGAGCTGCGATTACGACCGCAATTTAATTGTTGACCGAAGCCTCCAAGCCTTGCTGAATCACAGTAAACCGGGCAGCATTGTGGTGTTCCACGACAGCGAAAAAGCAGAAAACCAGCTCAAGTATCTCCTACCCAAGTACTTGGAAGGAATGAAATCCATCGGTTACACTTTCAGGGCTTTGTAGTCGATCAGCCCACAGCGATTCGCATTGTTAGGCTCACGCCATTGAAAAATGCCGCAGATCATGGGTCATTCACTGACAATTGTCATGTTATTTAAAATAATTCTAAATAAAGTTTGCAGTGTCCAATTTTAGGCATAGATTTGCACTGTTTAGAATCATTACAAATAGCTAAATGGCTTTTTTCAATTCCACCACGAAGAACTTTGTACCCTATTTAATCATCTTTTTGGGTTTTTCTGATACTTCATCTTCCATCGCCCAATCGCAAGCTCATCCGAAGGCCGACACCTCCTTGCACTTGGAATATTTATCGGAAATCACCCTGGTAGGAAGCGGACAGCAGCGGGATGTCATGATGTTGCCCGAAGTGGTGGGCACTAAAATCAATGCCGGCAAAAAGAACAGTCTGGTGGTGATGGACCAGCTGAATACGGTGGTGGCGAACAATTCGATGCGACAAATTCTGGCCAAAGTACCGGGGATTCACATTTGGGAAAGCGATGGATCGGGCATTCAAATCGGGATTGCCAACCGCGGACTCAGTCCAAACAGAAGTTGGGAGTTCAACATCCGGCAGAACGGCGCCGACATTTCCGCAGATCCCTATGGATATCCAGAGGCTTATTACAATCCGCCCATGCAATCGGTACAGCGCATTCAGATTACCCGGGGGGCTGGTGCATTGCAGTACGGACCTCAGTTTGGCGGATTGATTAACTATGTAATGCGCGATGGTAGCAATCTTCAAAAGCCTTTTCATGCGGAAAGCCAGCAGACCATTGGCAGTTTTGGCTTGCTTAACACCTATGTAGGATTGGGTGGCAAGACCAACAAAGGACATTATTATGCGTTTTACGACAAGCGTTCGGCCGATGGATTCCGCAAAAACAGCGCCTATGAAACCGAAACGTTTTATGGATCAGGCACTTACAATTTGGGCAAAAAAGCCCATATCAGCATTGATTATATGCATTACAATATGTTGAGTCAGCAGCCTGGTGGATTGACCGACCTGCAATTTGCGCAAGACATCAAACAGAGTTTTCGCAGCAGAAATTGGTTCTCTACTCCTTGGCAAACGGCCAACATCAAATTGGACTATACATTATCGGTAAGAAGTCGTCTCCAACTACAAGTATTCGGCATGGATGCTACACGCCACAGCATTGGCAATACTGCAAGTATTTTGGTGGCCGACACCATCAATAAAGCCACAGGACAATACAACACCCGGGATTTGGCTACCGACAAATACAAAAACATCGGTACAGAAATCAGCTACATTTCCCATTATGTATTGTTTGGAAAAAAGCAAACTTTGAGCACTGGGATTCGCTATTTCAAAGGACAAACACAGCGATATCAGAAAGGTGTAGGCAGCACGGGTATTGATGCAAATTTTACCACAAACCTCTTCCCCATTGCCCAGACTTTCAACACGCAAAACTTGGCATGGTTTGCCGAGCAAGTGATTCGTTTTTCACCACGTTTCATTTTGATCCCTGGTCTCCGTGCAGAGCAAATCCATTCAACCGTTTCTGGCAGAACGGGATACAGCTTGGTTGGACAAGAAATCCCCGTAATCACAACCCCTCAGCAAAGAAGCTTTTTCCTTGGTGGCATTTCCGCGGAATATCACCTGAAAAATGGCTTTGAAATCTATGCAAACGCCACCCAAAATTATCGTCCAATACTGTTTAGCGACATGCAGGCAGCCCCGGGAACTGAGCAGATAGATGCCAATTTAAAGGATGCCAACGGCTACAACAACGATTTGGGTTTCAGAGGTCGCAAAGGACAGTGGCTCTATTTCGATGCCAGTATTTTCGTGCTGCAATACAACAATCGGATTGGCAGAATTACCCAGTTCGACAACCAAGGAAAGGCCATCACACTAAAAACCAATGTGGGAAACAGCACGAGCACTGGAATAGAAGCTGTGGCAGATCTGGACTTGGTGAAAAAACTGAAGAAAAACAGTCGATGGGGCTTGCCCGTTTACGTGAGTTACGCTTACACCCATGCTCGCTACGGCAACTACTATATCACCACCAAAAACAGTGCGGGCAAATACGATTCCATCAATTTGAAGGGCAACTCGGTTGAAAATGCGCCATCCAACATCTTGCGCACTGGCATAGGATTCCAATGTGCTTCGAAGAACAATCCTCAGCGTAAATTCATTACCCAAATTCAGATGAGTTATGTGTCGGAAACCTTTTCGGATGCGAACAACACCCGAACTGCCGGCAGCAACGGCAACACCGGACTGATTCCCGCCTACCGCATCTGGGATTGGAATACCACGTTGATTGTGAGCAAATTGGTGAACCTAAAATTGAGTGTAAACAACCTCACCAATGCACACTATTTTACCCGCCGATCTGGAGGATATCCCGGCCCTGGTGTGATGCCATCCGACGGTCGCGCGATTTTGATGAGCATCGGAATTGCGCTTTAAACGCGGTCTTTCCAATAGTTTACCAATTTTCCAGACCAAGCGTGTGATTTAGTTTCGATGTAGGCATTCAAATCTGCCATCATGCTGTAGATGCCAAAATAGGTTCTGTTCACATACAAGGCATGTTTGCTCCCCCTGGGTTGAGTAGGACGTTTTACCTCTGGAATGTGATAAATCTCCTCCCCTTTGGCATAGATTTCATCGATGAATTCATGCGTGAACTGGAATTGTTCGGATTCAAACGGCCGACTCAATAGCGCTGTCATGTCTAAAAAGGCCAATTGCAACTCTTCTTTTACAGCTTGCGAATCTTGGGGGAAAATGATTTCTATGTGACTGAGTAATTGGTCTACCACGGCTTGATTTTCACGAATTTCCGGAACCAACAATGGGAAATAATGATAATAAAAATCTTCGGGCACTACTTTCACGCAACCGAAATCAATCACACCTACGCGACCATCGTCTTGTAGTAAAAAATTGCCAGGATGCGGATCGGCATGAATGGCCAACTCTGTGTGCAGTTGGTGGTTATAAAAATCCCACAGGGCTTGCGCTACCCGATTTTTTATCGCTTGCGATGGTTTTTTATCGAGAAACTCTCTCAAGTGATCGCCTTGCAGCCAGTCCATCACCAACACTTTGGGGCTGCTGAATTCGGGATAGTAGTTGGGGAAAAACACATCTGCCACCAATAAAGATGCCTTCGCAATTTCCTGTGATCGCTGAAGTTCTAGGGTGTAATTCGTCTCCTCAAGTAGCTTTTCTTCCACTTCTTGGAAGTATTTCTGCATCTCTTTTTCTGGCAAGCCGAACATGGCATTGGCCACAGGTTTTACCATTTTCAGATCGCTTTGAATACTGTCGGCAATGCCAGGATATTGCACTTTCACGGCCAAGGTTTTGCCGTCTTTTTGGGCTTGATGTACCTGCCCGATACTGGCCGCGGCACTACATTGCGTATTGAATTGGTCAAACACATCGAACGGTGATTTTCCCACTGACTTTTGAAAGGTTCTAACCACCAACGGACCCGACATTGGAGGCGCTGAGTATTGAGACATGGCAAATTTGTCGGTGTAAGCCCGCGGCAGCAGGTTTTTGTCCATGCTGAGCATCTGGGCCACTTTCAATGCACTGCCTTTGAGCTGACTCAAGGATTGATAAATATCGTTAGCATTGTTGGCGTGAAGTTCTTCTTTGGTGGTTTCGCTGTTGATTGTTTTCTTGGCGTAATATTTCAAGTAATTCCCGCCAATTTTTGCCCCCGCTCCCACCAATTTTATGGCGCGCTCCACTTTGGACGTGGGTATTTTGTCTTGGGTATCGATCATCGCTGAAATCCTTGAATCAAGAATTTGCCAAAATCAAACAATTTGTCTACTGCATTTCTGCCCACAAAGTCCATGGTCAACTGTACTGATTTTTCTATGCAGGCATCGGTGCGCTCAAAATCTGTGGAATCATCTTTCAACCAAAAATGCATCACAAAGGCCAAGTTCATGCCCAGCGCTTCCACGTTTAACTTGGAAACCACTTTTCGATCGGGGATTTCTCCCTGATTGCTTGCCATATCTAACAAGGGGCTCACCGTTTTTTGGAATGCTTCTCTCAATGCCATCAGTCCCTTTACTTGGTCCATGGGATTTTTCCAATCCTGAAACTTCCACAGCAAGTAACTTCTGATATCGCGCAGACTCTCAATGAAAGCAAAATGCAGGGTTAGCATCTTTTCCGTTAAGCCGTATCCCGCAAATTGCTCGTCCTGCGCGAACTTTTCGGCCACCGATGTCCAGCGGGTCACCAACACCGACTCCTCCACTTTATCCAAGCTACCAAAGTGGCTGTAAAATGCCGATTCTTCGATGTTCAAATGCTCACAAAGTTGATAAACATTTGTAGGGGCCTGCCCATGTTTGAGGCAGTATTTCACGTACTCAGAAACGATTTGATTTTTCATGTGTATTGCTTGTATAACAAACACGACAACTGCGGGAAAGTTTTGAATTTTATTTGATTGGTTCTGTGTTATTTTGCATTTACATGCTTACGCTCCAAGACGATTACAATACACAAAGAACTGCATTGGGCATCGCCGAATACGGTCGTCACGTGCAAGAGTACATCGACCACATCAAAACCTTGGCCAGCAAGGAAGAACGCACTTTTTGGGTTCACAATTTGGCCCAAATCATGGCAACATTGAATCCTGAAATCAAACAACAATCGAATCACAAAGAGATTTTGTGGGGGCATATCTTTCTGATTGCCAATTATGAATTGGACGTAGATTGTCCGTATGAAATCGTTCAAATCAAAAAAGAATTCGTACGCCCCGATCATTTGGGCTACAATTCCAGTGGGATCCGCTTTCGCTTTTATGGTCGCAACCTGCAAATGATGATTGATCGTGCAGCAGAGATAAAAGATGTCGAACTCAAACAAGACTTGGTGAACATGATTGCTTCTTTCATGTACAATTCTTGTAAAGCATGGAACAACGAAAATTTGAGCAATGAAGTCATCGCCGACCACCTGAAGACGTTATCGAAAGGACAGTTAAACATCGAAGGTTCAGAATTGGTGGTGAGCGCCGATACCACTGTGAGTATCCGCCGTCCTGCCCAACAAAAATCTCAGCACTTCAGCCGAAACAATAAGAACAACAACAAAAACAACAAAAACCGCGGTAAAAACTACCGTCGATTCTAACCATCATGGCCATATTTGAAATTGAAGGCGGACACAAACTCCGCGGAGAAATCATCCCTCAGGGTGCAAAAAATGAAGCGTTACAAGTCCTTTGTTCCGTTTTATTGACCGCAGAGCCCGTCACCATCACCAACATACCGGAGATTCGCGACGTATTAAAGCTCATCGAATTGTTGCAAAGCTTGGGGGTAAAAGTAACCCGCAATGAGCGCGGCTCATACACGTTCGTCTCCGACAATATCGACCTAGAATTCCTCAAAAGCGCGGAATTCAAAAAACAAGGGGCTGCTTTGCGCGGGTCTATCATGATCGTTGGACCTTTGTTGGCCCGTTTTGGACGTGGCTACATCCCCTCGCCAGGCGGCGACAAAATTGGCCGACGAAGACTCGACACCCACTTTGAAGGATTCATCAACTTGGGAGCAAATTTCGAATTTCAAGCCGAAAACAATTTTTATAAAGTCAGCAGCGACCGTTTAAAAGGCTGCTACATGTTGCTCGACGAAGCGTCGGTAACCGGTACTGCCAACATTCTGATGGCTGCGGTATTGGCCGAAGGCACAACCACCATTTACAATGCCGCTTGCGAACCCTATTTACAGCAACTGTGCTTGATGCTCAATAGCATGGGGGCCAAAATTACCGGCATCAGCTCCAACCAACTCACCATAGAAGGGGTAAAACAATTGGGCGGATGTGCGCACCGTTGCCTTCCCGATATGATCGAAATCGGCAGTTTCATTGGGATGGCCGCCATCACCCAAAGCGAAATCACCTTAAAAGGTTGCCGGGTAGACATGCTCGGCATTATCCCTAAAATGTTCCAAAGATTGGGGGTGAAATTAGAAATCCGGGGCGATGACATTTTCATCCCTGCCATGGATCACTATGAAATCGATACCTTCATCGATGGTTCTATATTAACGGTTTCCGATCAAATTTGGCCAGGATTCACCCCAGATTTGATTTCCATAGCCTTGGTGACCGCCACACAAGCGCGCGGCACTGTGTTGATTCATCAGAAAATGTTTGAAAGCCGCCTGTTCTTCGTCGACAACCTAATTGACATGGGAGCTCAAATCATCCTGTGCGACCCTCACCGTGCAACCGTCATTGGTTTGGATCGCAGAACGCAGCTTAAAGGCATTACCATGAGCTCACCCGACATTCGTGCCGGTGTTGCCTTGTTGATTGCCGCCATGAGTGCCAAAGGCAAGAGCACCATTAAAAACATCGAACAGATCGACCGTGGCTATGAGCGCATCGAAGAGCGATTGAACGCCTTGGGTGCCAAAATCACACGCATCGACTGACCCTTACTTCCTAAACTTCCCTATTGAGCTGCTTACACCACAGTAGAAATTCACGCCTTTGATGTTGTTCAACATCAGGTTTGACAAGAAATTATCGGACCCCAAGAACACAGGTCCTACTCTTACATAGGCCCCTATGTTTCCCTTGCGATAATCTTGGGTAAGTCCGAGCGGCGTAGCCACTTCCAACCATTTGGTTTCAATGCGAGGGGTTACAATGAGTGCTGAACCCTGCCTAAATCCCATGGTTTGGGCTGACACCAAGGACTGCTGCCACAGGAATGAAGCATATACGCGGCTCATCAGTCGAAAATCGCCCTGAATTTGCAATTGGGTGGGCATGGCGATGCGCTGGGTTTGAGCACCTTGACTGTAATTCATGTTATCCTTGGCGAACTGCTCTAAATACGCAAAGCCCTCCGTACTGCCTTGGTCAAACGCTGTCACAAACGCCGTATCCATTTTTAGCGTCACCGGATTCGCATTCCCCATGTGAAAGGTTCGCAATCGGTTCTTGTAGCTCACATTTCCCCAATCCATCAAAGAAGCCGCAATACGCCACTGATAATTCCTTACGGTAGGATCTCCCATCCAGCGGTCTTTGAACTGTACGATACTCCCCCCTTTTCCACCTTCCAGGGTTATCCCCAGATCCATGCCGAATCCATTGCCCATGATATCGCGCAGCGATGGAAGTCCACCCGTCACTACCCCTTGCAACAAACGCTGAAACAATTGAGATTCCGAATAGGCCATATCGAATTGGCTGTGGTTAATGACGATGGAATCTTTGCCATAGGCTTGTAGTTGCATACCTTCAGACAATAGAGAGAAATGACCTAGTCCCATCAGGTATTTGCCGGTAATTCCAGCCGACAATTTGAATTTTTTGGCATCGATGAGGGTAGCCGCCAAGGTAGCACCCACTTCTTGATAGGCATTGGCTTGCAGGGAAAGCGGATGGGTTGCGGTTTGCAGCAGTTGTAATCCACCAACTTGTTTGAATCCACTGTCCATAAATTCCCGTGCATACGCCAAGGTAGCATCAGAAACGTTTCGCATCGACACATTGGCTCGGGTTCTAATGTGGGTTGCCCAAACCATTTTCTGTCCGATTCGCTTTGCATAGGCCGGACCTCTCCATTCCGTTCCCATTTGCGCCCAGCCGGTACTTCCTACTGGAAAACTCTGTAAGTAACTGTTTTTCCAGGCCACCCTACCTTGATTGTTGAGGTAGGCCGCGGGAACATTCCCAGTAATAGCTTGCCAAGGAGTAAAGGGGGCGGTTAAGGTTACGAGGTTGTTGTTTACATCTAGGCCGAAGCTTGACAAATTTGCATGTCGCTTATACGCCATGGAAGTCAACAAGGCCGGATTGCTGTATACGCTATGAACGCCTGCGAAGTTGCTGTTTTGCAATCCCAAAAATGTTTGGGCATGAGAGGCTTCTGCCGCCAAGGCAAGCACAACAAGGGGGAACAGACAACGCATTTTCATAGGTAGGCAATAGCAAATGTCGTGCTAAATTTCATTGCATAAGGGGATAAAAAAAGAGCCGGGCATGCCCGGCTCTTTCCTTGTATAATTCCTAAGAGAATTAGTTTACTGTCAATTTGCTGCTCATGCGACCCAAATTGCTCTCAACGGTTACCATGTAGATACCTTTAGACAAGCCTTGAGTGCTTACAGAGATGGCGTTCTGACCTGCAATGCAGTTTACAGAAGCGGTAGCACTAACAACACGACCGTTCAAATCGGTAACAACCGCTTTCACTGCTGAAGGAGCAGTCAATTCGAATACTACATCTGCTGAAGCGTTAGTGGCTACGGGGTTAGGATAAACCTGAACACCTGACAAACCAGCAACAACATGCTTGTTAGACAAGTTTGGTGTGGTGATGTGTACTGCACTAGGGAAGAAAATGGTATTTCCAAATACTGTACCTGGCAAATATGATTTCAGGAAACCAAACAAGGTTTGACCATAACGAACTTGAAAGTTGGTTACGAACATGTTGTTGATTTTGTTGTTAGAAGTAATCAATTGGTCGTGACCATCCAAAGAACCCAAACGTACACCGTACATGTTGTACTTTTTGAATACGGTAGAACCGTTGTAAGCCAATCCTGTATCACCCAAAGTCGCTTTGATCATCGGGCGGTACAATACGCTGTAGGCAAACAAGGTAGTAGTACCATCAGCACCGTTGGTAGATTTTGTGGTAACATTGGGGGTTGAAGCAAATGTGCGTCCGATGAATGACTTGGGCGTACCATTTTCAATAATCATACTATCGGCAAATTCTTTGGTCAACAACAATGTATCAGTTTTCACAGCAGCGCTGTTTAACAAAGACTTGTATGACAACTTATCGGTAGCGGGGGTTGCATAACGGTAAGTTACACCGGGGTTGCTTTGTAAAGTGTATCCACCTGGCTTGATACCGGTGATGTTGAAATACTGAATGTAAACAGTATCTACAACATCAACCATGTTACCACCCACGTTTACTTTGTCAACCTGACGGATGTAAAACTGGGTGAAAGCCAATGTATCAACCGTGTATGGGTTGTAACGAGTCAATACTTCCGCTTTGTTCAAGAAAGCAGAATCTTTGGGATCGAAGGTTGTACCTACGATGTGGAAACCCAATTTAAACTTGGCACCATCGCTGTAAACCATGTACAAGTTGGTATCGGGTTGGATGAAGTTTACAAACCCACTCAATGTCTGACCCAACAATTCGTTTTCCTCGTAGGCAGTGGTAAAATTGTACCAATTGCCGTAGCTTCCTGCACGACGTGTAGGCGTCAACGTCTTGTCTTTCAACACGTAGGAAGTTTTGTTTACCTTGATGTTCTTCTGCTCTTTGGGCACATCGAAACCGGGGGCCTGAGCCATGGCAGCTGTTGTCAATCCCAACATCGCAACCAATGAAAGTAATGATTTTTTCATTTTATTAAATTCTCGTAACGCAAATATAAGAAAAATCGGAGAAATCCCCTATGATATTGGACCATGACAATAAAATGTCAATATCCCGATCCCACTTACTCAATCAGATATCTCCGAGAATGGGACGGAGCAAAACTTCCTCCATCACGGTGTGTTCATTGATAGAAAACGCGGTAAAAATGGCTTCAGCTACATCGTTTGGATCCATGAATCTTGAGGGTGGCAAATCCACACCCGCCCAACTATCGGTCAAAGTAGCACCAGGCAATACGGCACTCACCCTGATTCCATGGGGCATACCTTCCAAACGCAGCGATTTGGAGAATCCCATCAGCGCAAATTTCGCTACGGAATAACTGCCACCTGCGGCGTAGGCGGTGATACTCGCGATGCTGCACATATTGAATACGTGAGCTTTGTTAACGCCTTTCATGCACGACCACAATCCGCGTGTCATTTCGTACGCTGAAATCACATTGGTATTGATCAAATGTTGAAACTGCCCCGCTTCTTCCTCCATCATCGTACCTCCTAAAAACAACCCCGCATTGTTCACCAAAACATGAATTTGGGCAAAATGCGCCAAAACCTGGTCTACACACACTGTAATGGCTTGGGGCGATGACAAATCGGCGGCGATGGCCTTTACACTGGCAGCACCCGCTTGTTCTAATGCTGCTTTTGCTTTGTCCAAATCACCGGCATTTCTGGCGATGATCAACAAATGATGTCCTTCCGAAGCAAACCGCTTTGCCACAGCAAATCCAATTCCACGGCTTGCACCGGTAACAACCACATTGCAATTCATGAATCAAAGATAGGCAGGCGATCCCGCTTTGCCAATGTTAACTCAACAGATAGGGCACTTCCAACTTAAACTCGGGAATGGAAACGGCAAACAAATGACCATCCATTAATCGCTCGAAAGTGTAATTCCCGCGCATCACCCCAAAGGGGGTACTCAGCATGCAAGAACTCGTATATTCATGCTGATCGGCAGGCGGTATGCTGGGCTGAACCCCTACCACACCCTCGCCTTCTACCTGTCGCTCCGAACCATGAGCATCCACGATGATCCATTTCCGGCGCAACAATCGAACAGAAAAATCTCCCACATTTTCAATGGTAATGTGGTAAAAAAAGGCGAATTGATTTTGAAGAACAGAGCTATGTTGGCTGCTAAAAACGCACTCCACGGACACTTTGATGTTGTGAGTTATTTCAGTAACCATCTTCTGCGATGTTAGTCTTCGTCTTCTATGGATGATTTGCGGGGATCTTCTTCTTCCTCTTCTTCTTCCTCCGCTTCCTCTTCATCGTCCGCATCTTTAGATTTGGTAGATGTACGAATCAACGCATCCAAATCTTCTTCTGTGAGAATTTCCTTGGCACGGGTACTCAACTTCACCAAATAACTGATGTCTTCCGTATCCAAACGTACCGCGGTTACAATCTCACCTTTTGAATTGGGATAGCGCACCGTTTTTCCGGTTACTCCTGTTGGGTAGGTCTCATCAAACAAGTCGAGCAGTTCCGTTGACAACTTGTTATACTCAATGACAACTTTGGGCTTGTCCATCTCTCAAATAATTTGTCCAAAAAAACAACAGAAATCCCTTCTATGTTCATGGGTTTTGCACATTTTTTTTAACATGTTTCCAATTTGAGGACACCTCCACACAGAAACACCCAAAAACCGACACAACAACCCAAAAAACAATCACTTGCTATACATGGATTTTATACCATTTACCCACCATCACAATCGCAGACCAAGCACACAATTACCATTTGTATGAACTTTTGCACCACATGTTGCACTCAACAACCGTTTCAAAGCGGCGGGAATCTGCCAAAAACGTTGAATTAGCGGTTCATACTCACCAAAAACTCGTTGTTGTCTTTGGTATTTTGCATGTATTTCAAGAAGGTATTCATGGCTTCTTCCGTATTCATATCCGCCAAGTGGTTTCTCAACACCCACATCCGTTGGTTGGTTACTTTGTCTACCAATAGATCATCGCGACGGGTACTCGAGCTCAAAATATCGATGGCAGGGAAAATGCGCTTGTTCGACAGTTTGCGATCCAACTGCAATTCCATGTTACCGGTACCTTTGAATTCTTCGAAAATCACTTCATCCATCTTAGACCCTGTATCGGTCAAAGCAGTTGCGATGATTGTCAGCGATCCGCCCCCTTCGATGTTTCTCGCAGCACCAAAGAATCGTTTGGGTTTGTGCAGGGCATTGGCATCGACTCCGCCCGACAATATCTTACCTGAGGCAGGCTGAACGGTGTTGAATGCGCGGGCCAAACGCGTGATTGAATCGAGCAGAATCACCACATCATGACCACATTCTACCAATCGCTTGGCTTTTTCCAGCACCATGTTGGTCAATTTCACGTGCTTATCGGCGGGTTCGTCGAAGGTTGAAGCCACGACTTCGGCACGCACACTACGAGCCATGTCGGTCACTTCTTCCGGACGTTCATCGATCAGCAAAATGATCATATACACCTCGGGGTGGTTCTTGGCGATGGCGTTGGCGATGCCTTTCAGCAACCATGTTTTACCTGTTTTTGGCTGGGCCACAATCAGGCCTCGCTGTCCTTTTCCGATGGGCGATATCAAATCGATGATTCGGTTGGGGTAGTTGGAGGCGCTATCGCACAAATTCAATTTCTCATCGGGGAACAGGGGCGTGAGGTGTTCGAAGGCCACGCGATCGCGCACTTCTTCGGGGGTTCTACCATTGACGCTTTCTATTTTCACCAAGCAGAAATACTTTTCATTTTCTTTGGGCGGGCGGATGGTTCCGCGCACGGTATCACCGGTTTTCAGACCATTTTGCTTGATCATGAAGCCGGGGATGTATACATCATCGGGGGATGCTACGTAGTTATAGTCTGGGGAGCGGAGGAATCCGTATCCATCGGGCACGGTTTCGAGCACACCTTGGGTACTCACCACCCCTTCCATTTCTGTAAAGAGGGCGAGGGCTTCTCTGCGGCGTTTCTCTTCTGCCGACAGGGCGGGTTCGGGCTTTGACGCGGTTTCTTTGTTTTCTAAACCTTCGCGGGGTTCACGATTCTCGCGGGGTTCGCGGGGTTCACGTTTCTCACGGGGCTCACGTTGTTCTCTTACTTCGCGATTTTCGCGACCGTTGCGGGGTTCGCGTTGATCTCTGCCCTCGCGGTTTTCACGCGGCTCGCGCTGCTCGCGCGGCCGTCTGCCGTTTTTACCATCATTTACAGGTTGATTGTTGCGCGGCTCTGCTCCTTCTCCCGATTCGCGATGACGTTGGAAGGGTTGCGGCTGCACAGCGGGTTTGTCTACCCCACTCTCAGTAACTGAACGCTCAGCACCATCCGAATTTTCAGCGGTTGTTCCATCGCCTCCGTTTTCGCTGTTTGCTTTGCGTGGACGACGGCCTCGGCGCTCACCTGCGTCAGCAGCGGGCGACGCCCCATTGGCAGCATTGCTGTTGGCGGCCGACATTTCAATGGCGGCTATTAACTCGCCCTTTTTCATTTTGGCGGTGTTGTCAATTTGGAGGTTGTCGGCAAGGGTACGCAAATCACCCACGCTCATTTTAGAGAAATCCGGTTTATCGGCCATAAAAAATATTCGTATTCAAAAAATCTGATGCAATAAAGTAGGGGAAATTCCAAGGTTTGCTGATGCGCAAATCCGAACTACATGGCAAAAATAAGGGAAAAATCGAAAGCAAAAAAATTATTTGCCCAAAATCGACTCCTCAACCATCGTATTGCTCAAAAAAATACTGCCTGCGGGTTAATCCCATGTCTTTCAATCGCTGTCGGGCCTCCTTACACATCACCTCCCAACCGCACACATAAACCTGTACCTCCGGATTGGCTTTTACAATTTCGCTGTAATGCGCGTGTACATACCCCGCCAACACCCCTTTTTCCTGACCATCCCCCCTACTCAACGTAGGCAAATAGCGGAATCTGGGCTGCTGCAATTGCAGATCCATCCACTGTTGGTGGTATAGTATGTCGGTAGACGCCCGGTTACCCATCACCAAATACACCATCGATTCGCGGGTTTCCTTCAATTTCGATGCGATCATTGACCGGAATGGCGCCACCCCTGTGCCGGTACATACGAAAATTGTGGGCACCTCTATAGCGGCATCGCGCAACACAAAACCACCCTGTGGCAACGAAATTTCCAACGCTGCGCCCGCTGACAAACCAAACAAATGGGGCGACATTTTCCCCAGGGGATTCAGGGCGATGCAAAGTTCGATGTGCTGGGTTTCCCCTGCGTTTTCATTGGCAATGGAATAGCTCCGTTCAATATTCTCACCCCCTATTTGCACCTTGACGATGACAAACTGTCCGGCAATAAACACCACGGCTTCTGGCAATTCCAATTCGAATATTTTCACCCTATCCGATAGGTTTTTAACCGATTTAATTGCCACAATCATCACCACAAAATTAATGGGGTTTAGTAACTTCGTAGCATGCAATTTGCGAATTTGTTTGCTGTTTTGATTGGCGGGGCCTTTGGGGGCCTACTGCGATGGCTCATCAGCTTAAAAATACCTTTTGTTGTCCAACAGTTTTCTTGGGGCACCTTTGTTGTGAACATGGTCGCCTGCTTGCTCATGGGCGCACTTTACCCCAGAATCAGCAACGATTTTTGGCGATTGCTTCTATTTACTGGCCTTTTGGGTGGATTCTCCACTTTCAGCGGTTTGGCCATTGAAATCATTCAATATTGTGAGCATCAAGAATATCGCTTGGCCGTCATTTATGGCCTAACATCGCTTATCTTTGGGATATTATTGGCATGGTTAGGACAGCGATTTTCTGTTTTGTTTTCTTAGTAGCGCAGATTGGATCGGCATCACAGCTGTTGGTTCCGATGGATGAATCCCAGAAAAACCACCTTAAATCGTATGGTCTGGCCTATTGGCTACTGAACCAAAAGCAAGAAGTTCAGTGGCTATTGAACTATCAAGGGGGCAGTTTCATGTTTCCCTATTCCGCCGCAGCCGAAAAAGAATGCAAGGTTCGTGGCATCTCCTATGAAACCATTACAGACGGTGCAGCAAACGCCATTCTCACGGAAATTCAGAATCCCAGTGCAAACATGAATGCAGTAAAACTGCTGAACGCCCCAAAAATTGCCGTGTATTCGCCCAAAACAAAGCAACCATGGGATGATGCCGTTACGTTGGTACTGACCTATGCGGAAATCCCTTACGATGTTGTCTTTGATGATGAGGTGCTTGGCGGCAAGTTGCTCGAGTATGATTGGTTGCACCTGCATCATGAGGATTTCACCGGCCAGTTTGGGAAATTTTACTCCAGCTACCATTCTGCCCCATGGTATTTGGCCGAGGTGGCCGAGGCCGAAACCATGGCTAAAAAGCATGGCTATGGCTCTGCCCGCGAGCTGAAGCGAGCGGTGGTGATGAAAATTCGAGATTTCATGTTGGGCGGTGGATTTTTGTTTGCCATGTGCAGCGCAACCGACACCTATGACATTGCGATGGCTGCCGCAGAGACCGACATTTGTGAGTCCATCTTTGATGGAACTCCCGCAGACAGTCGGGCCCAAGAGAAGTTGGATTACGACAAATGCATCGCCTTCAAAGATTTTACCCTCATCGAAGATCCGATGTACTATGAATTTAGCAACATCGATGTAGACCCCATGCAGCGCAGGGTGCAGGAGGAAGAAGACTTATTTACTTTGTTCGACTACTCTGCCAAATGGGATTTGATTCCGAGCATATTGTGTCAGAACCACACCCGTACCATCAAGGGTTTCATGGGACAAACCACGGCCTATCGCAGTCAGTTGGTTCGCTCCGATGTTTTGGTGATGGGTGAAAACGCGATCCTCAACGAAGCGCGATACATCCATGGAGAATTGGGTAAAGGAACTTGGACATTTTTCGGCGGACATGATCCGGAGGATTACCAACATTTTGTGGGGGAACCGCCCACCGATTTGAATTTACACCCCAACAGTCCGGGTTATCGGTTGATATTGAACAACATCTTGTTTCCATCGGCGCAAAAAACCAAGCAAAAGACGTAACCCATGTTTTTGGCGCGACACAGGGATTCCTTTTCTCAAACCCCAAGGTGGTTTCAATGGGGTTGGCTGCTGTTGGTAGGAGGGATTTTTTTGCTACGGTTTTGGGGTATTGATTCCATGGCATGGGGCTACGATGAGCTCAGTGCGATTTTTAGGTCGATGCAGGCCAGCAACTGGCACGACCACCTACAAAACGGGGTGGCGGTTGACGGACATCCAGCGGGTTTACAAACGCTATTGTGGTTGTGGGTAAGGTATTTCGGAACGGATTTTTTCATTCCGAGGGTATTCACGGCACTGTTTTCATTGGCGGTATTGTGGCAATTTCACGGGGTGGCCAAGCGGCATTTTGGCGATGAATCGGCCTTTTGGTCTGTGTGTTTGATGGGATTGATGTGGTGGCAGGCGAGTATGGCCGTGTGGATCCGTCCATATGTTTTTGGACTCCCTTTTGTGTTGTGGGCTTGGGATTTGGTGTTGGGGCTGTTGAAAAACCGCAACGAGGTTGGAGAGGTTGTTTTGCCGAAGCATTGGGGCTGGTTCGCGGTCAAGTTAGGCGGCGCCCTGGCGGGCGCCGCCTACATCCATTTTTTCGCCGGCCTAACGGCCGGCGCATCCTTCATCGCCCTGTTACTCATCCAACCCAAATTCAATCCCAACCCCAGTGAACATACCCAAGGAATCCACCCCTCCTATATCCTGTTCCTCCCCCTCACCTTCGCTTTCCTCTTTTACCTGCCCCACTTGCCCATCACCCTCGCCCAATTTCAACTCGGCGGACTCGGTTGGCTCAACCCGCCCAATGCGGATTTCTTGGTAGGGTTTTTTGCACATGCTTGCGGACATTCAACCCCAATCCTCATCATTTTCCTCTCGGCCATCGCCTACGCCATTCAATTCCAATTCAGAATCGCCTTCCTCCCCAAACCCGTTTCGCTAAAACGCATTTTACAACAGCCCACCATCCTGCTTTCACTGGGCTTTCTGATTGTATACGCCATCGGATACATCTACTCCGTCACCAGAACGCCCATCCTTCAAAACAACGCCCTGTACTTCGCCTTCCCCCTGCTCATGCTGGTGGCCGCCCACGGAATCCCACTTGCCCGAGAAGAATTCAGCCCTACACGACAAACACACAACACATTCCAACAATACTCACAACCACTGGCCATCCTCTTGCCTGCCCTGCTGCTTATTAATACCGTTTACCAAAAACAGTTTCTTACCCTAGAACGCAAAGGATCCCACCGCCGCATCGTGGAACAATCCCTACAGTTCAACACAATTCAAACGCAAGCGCACCAAATTCGGGGAACACACAGCGACTTACATATCTGGCTCGACGGTCCAACAGACAACTACCAATTCCACAAAGGCCAAACCTTATATAAACACAAAAATTCGAAAAATCCCCCAACGGTATATTTTGAATCGGCCGGTCCTACCCTCCCTTTTATCGCCCAGCAAATCCAATCTCTGAAGCCCGGCGCCCAAGTGTTTTTCGGACTTCAATCGGGCAGTCAACCCTGGCTCCTTCCCTTAATTGAAGCGCATTTCAACTACACTTCGCGATATCAAGAACCGTTCGCATCAACTGCTCAACCCCCACAGCCCCAATCCAAAACACGGGAGAAATCCAAAAATGACGGTATCCAAACAATCATCCCCCACGAATTCCTTATCGGGGGAGAATGGCTCACCCTGGCAGAACCCCGGACACCCGAATTCAATTCAGACGATTTCCACCTCACAGAATCGCAATTCATCCAAAACACCGCCGACACCACCACTTTGTCAACCACAATCCCGCTCAAACAATTCAAACCCTCTCCCAATGACGTTATCCTCATTGTGGTAAAAGTCGATGACTCTAAAAGCGAAATCCAAACGTCGCTCTGGAATCCCAGCAAACCGGAAAAACACCATTTTTCACAGGAAATCTTTCACAATACCCATCAAATCGATTGGCGCAGTACCAACATTGCTGAATACCAACAAGCGGGCTTTCGCTATGCCCTGCATGCCATCAAACTGGCCGACATACCCGGCTGGGAAAACTCCACCGAATTACGCCTTCATATCTTCGCTGCCAGCCAATGTTTGATTGGCAAATACTCAGGAAATCCTTACCTGTACGGCGTTCTGCCTTAATTTGGGACCGAAACACCGGCATCCACCCTCTCACAGCAGCGCTGCAGCAGCATTGCCAACGAAACCACTGCCATAAAAAACCACTCGTTAGAAACGAAGGGCTTTTATCATGATCGCGCAAGGCGAGATGTTAAAACTTATTGAAAATGCGACGGGTCAACCACCGTAAATACCCGGTGTAAATTGAAGCCCAAACGCACGCCAGCCGTACCCCATCGATCTGCTGTCCGGGTGATAAACATCGACTCGTTCAAACCCACGCTGTTGGTAAAATCAAACTGGAATACGTGACCGCCGGACTCCACATCCAAACCCACAGAAAAACTGTTGTAGAACACGCCATTGCCATTCAAAATGGGAATGTACTCCATGTTCAAGGAGGTTCGCGAGCTCAACTTATTGCGGAAGCCCATGCCCAACGCATATTGAGTGTTTTGAGTGCCCGTGCCCACAAAAGATTCGGCTCCACCGTCGTACATTTTATTCAAACCCGAGTGCACCACCGTTGGCGAAATCACCCAAGAGAAATTATCATTCACTTTTTTACCAATGATCACCTGTCCAACAAAATTCAAACGCTCCTTTCCGGGAATGCCCCAAGGCACCGTAACCGGACCTGCAATACCAATGCGGGTGCGATTATACCGGGTATTCCGGTAATCCACAGCACCCAACAGCAACACAGACAGCGGTTTTTTATTGTCGCTAGTTTGGTGCATCAAGCGATATTTCACATAAGCGTCCACCCCTTTCTCGGTTTTCACATTGTATCTGCCCAACCCCACCATGAGGTTTTCATTGACGCCATACTCCCCACCAAAACGAATGGTAGCGATATCAAAACCAAAGGCATTCACCGCATCTTCGCGGTTAAAATCGGTGGCTCCGCCATTGATTGCGCCAAAACGATGGCTCATTTTAAAGTCGAAAACACCGGGATCCACCAATTCAAGGCTCTGTAAATTCACCACTTTGGTGGTTTTAAAGGCGTATTGCACCTTCTCTGCCACCGGTGCCGAAGGCTCATCGAACAGAGAAAAACTGGAATCGTCTTGGGCTTGTACTTGGATCGACAAAATAGATAAAGTACCAAGGGCTAATGTCTTCATCCAACCGACCATTTGTTGCCTATGCTTTACCATCTTCTTACGATATTAAATCCGAAACGGAGGTTAGAGATTTGAAACGACCCGTTTTCTTGGGTCATGTAGAACGATTCATTCATGGATTGCGCATTGCTCACGCTCAGCTGAAACACGTGTTTGGCGGTATAAATTTCGAATCCCAACGCCATGTAAGGGTTAACGGGTATGTTCACCGTTTTCTGTCCACCACGCACATTGGGCATGTTTGCAATCCACGGCTTTTGAATTTCTGCGGTAACCGCATATCGGTCCGAAAACTTCATGCGACCGTAAGCGCCCATCACAGCGATATCGTTGGATTCCGTAGACAAATCCACCAAATTCACGTGCACCAAACTCGGCGTCACCGCCAACAACAAGCGATCGTTGATGTTTTTGCTGATGATCAACGTGTTGACAAAACGTAGGCGATTGCTGAAATAGAAGGGCTCAGGAGAAATGTTGCCACGCAGCTGGGTATTGACCGACACATTGCTGTACCAAGATGCCGTTACCTCCGACTTATTCTCGCGCTGAGCGATATCCTCGGATTGCTTTGCCTTGCCTTTGATTTGATATTTGAAATAGGCATCGGCAATTTTATTCATGCTGCTGCGCGATACCCCTAAGGTGAGTCGGTCTGACAGTCCCGCATCAAACCCAATGCGCATATAGCTTTGGTCTAAGCCATACCAGTTGTAGGCACCGCTGCCAAAGGTCCCAAATCGGTGTTGAATGAATAGTTCCCACTCCCCTTTGGGCAATCCCACGGCACCTTGCATGTTGATGATGCGCAAACTCTTTCTCTCCAAACTCAAGGCCGGCGGAATGTATTGGGTGAGCGATTTTTCGGATTGCTGAGGGGTAAACGCACCCGCAACCGCTGAAATGGAATCACTGTTGGATGATTTGGCGAACGTCACTGATGGACAAACCGCCGCAATACCAACAATGCCAATGGATAGTATTATTTTGATCACAGTATAATTATTGGGGCATGCCGTTTCGAATCCATTTGTCGACCTGTGACAATTTACAGTCACTCAATTTGCCACCGGGAGGCATCAAACTGTACCCATTTTGTTTGAGGGTACCCATCAGACTGCCCTTCACGGCTTGGGTTTTGACCAAATCGTAGGTGGTGAGTGATACACCCGCTGAGGCTCCACTGCTGCCATGACAGCCGATGCAATTTTGGTTGATCAATGGAGCGATGTGGTTGGTATAGGTAGGATTGGCTGAATCACAACCGGCAGAACCATAATTTTCCGCCTTATTGTCGTAGTAGCATCCTTGCAGAGCAAGGGCCAATAGTCCTGTGACCAGGCAAACCGACAGTATACCGAATCGCTTAGTCATTGGGGGCTCCTCTCTGAATCCAATTGCGCACCTGAGAAATTTCACAATCGCTCAATTTGGCACCGCCTTTGGGCATGGGATAGTAACCGGTATGGTCGAGCGATTTCAGCATACCTTGGTTGATAGCATTTTTCACGCCGATGTACCCCGATAGTTCTACTTGGGCAGAAGCATTGGGATAGGCGTGGCAGCCCACACAGTATTTGGTCATCATGGGCTGAATGACTGCGGTAAATCCAGACGATGCTGAATCACATTTCACCGCGCAATTGATGCCATTTTTTGCACCATCGGCAATCCAATCGTACAGCATTTTTTTCTCAGTTGCCGACAATTTGGTGTAACCACGTGGTGGCATCTCACCGTCCGCAACCACCTCATACAATTCTGAACTGTTGGGTTTTCCTTTCACGATTCCCCGGCTCACAATTTTTTTGTAGTTCGACAAATCATATCCTTCCGCGGAGCTTCCGGCGTCGTGGCAACCGCTCATGGCGCATTTGGAATTAAAAATGGGCAGGATATCGCGCTCAAAGCAAATGGCGGCGTTTGGATCTCCCATCTGCTCGTGTTGGCAGGATTGAATCCCCCAAACGGCAGGCAACGAGAAGGCCGCGATGAGTGAGAATTGGGTGGTTTTCATGGATAAAACGGATAAGGTTATTTTGCCAATGGGCAGTCTACGGCAATGGCGATGTCATCGGAAACAGAGGCTGCACTGGCCGCAGGAATTTTGATTTGGTAATCAGAACATTTGATGCGGAAGTTGGCTTTCAAGGTTACAGCACCATCTTTCACCACAATTTTACCGGGTACGGTAACATCTTTGGTTACACCGTGCATCGACAATTTACCTACAGCTTCCACGGGATATTCTCCGTTTTGGGTGAAGTTCACCGCGCCGATGTTCTTGATTTGTCCTTTGAATTCACTGTACTGAAACTGCGAAGTTTCCATGTAATTCTCTTGGAAGTGTTTCTGCATCAAGGCGGATTTGAAGACGAAGCCATTCACAGGAACGCGGAACTGCATCTTATTTTGGGCCACTTCGATTCCCGCTTGCACTTGACTGTTTATGGCAGAAAATTCCTCGATCGATGTCTTGCTCACAAAAGAGATTTTACCGGCAGAAGTTTTGTAAAACTGACCAAAAGAAAGCATTGGCAACAATGCAATGGCGACAAGAAATAGATATTTTTTCATCATGATTGTGTTAGTTGTTTGATTGGGTAGAATCGGTTTGTTCATGTTCCACGGATTTTGAAACATCCGCTTTGTGGGGCTCGTGCTTGAGTAAGGTACAACGACTCATGTCGATCTTTTTCTCCGCAAACAAGTCATCGGCCGACGTTGGCACCATGAGACCGTCGCAGATACATTGCAAGGTAACTACATCACCAGCCACGATTCCGCTCACTGTAGATTGGTAATCCTGGTGGAAATTGGCATTCAGGTTAAACCCTTCCACACCCGTTTTGATTTGAAGGGTTAGGCTGCTATCGCCCATCACATCGGCCACTTCTCCAGAGAATTTCACGCTCTTACCCACAAAAGCCGAGAAGGTTCTCGCCGCGCCGGTATCTGCATTGAGCTCAGCCACCCATTCGTTCAGATTTTTTTCGAAATCGGGTTTACCCGCTACTTGATTTTCAGGGGCTTTGTTCCACAAATAATAACCTGTGATTAACCCAACAATAAAAAGTACCAATACCAACCAGAGAATGCGACGTTTATTCATAGTTTTTGTGATTTTTGCAATTAACTAAATAGATGTTGCGAAATTTGTAACAACAACAAATGTGCCACTAACCCCCAAAGATGAAGCGATTAATTTTAATTTTTATGATATTTTTTTTGAGCCACAATGTCTTAGTCGCTCAAAACCAATCGAATAGGACCCTATTTTTGGCCGAAAAAATTTATACGGCCGATACCGCTTTCACCGCCGCCAATGCCATGGTGGTAGAAAATGGAATCATTCTGTTTGTTGGAGATGTCAAAATGGCCGATTCCCTCTACCCCATAACGACAAAAATGGAATTCCCCGGCAAATTCATTTATCCGGGATTGATCGATGCGCACTGTCATTTCTTGGCCTATTCCAAAGGATTGACCGAAGTGGATTTGGTGGGCACAAAATCAGAAGCCGATGCGGTGAAACGCGGCAAAAAATTCGCCAAAAAGAACACACTGCCCTGGCTCATCGGCCGGGGTTGGGATCAAAACGATTGGACCAACAAATCATTTCCATCCATGGCGCTGCTCAACAAGGCCTTTCCCAATACCCCGGTTTGTTTCAGTAGGGTCGATGGTCACGCCGTTTGGATCAACGATGCCGCCATAAAAGCATTGAACCTCAACACAGGTGCAAGCATCCCCGGTGGTGAATTTGTGAAAGTAAACGGTCAATTCCAGGGCATATGTATCGACAACGCCGCAGATTTGGTAAAATCGCAGTTGCCCAAAGTCCCCTTTTCGGCATGGGAAAAAGGATTGGCTACAGGATTGAAAAACTGTCACGCACAAGGACTTACCCAAATTGCTGAGGCGGGAATTTCTCAGGACGACATTGCCCTCATCCGCGACTTACAAAGCCAAGGCAAACTCAACCTCCGCATCTACGGCATGCTCTCCCTGAGTGAGGAAAATCTGGGCTACATCTCGCGAAACGGCATGATCTACTCCGATTTGTTTACCATGCGGTCGGTAAAAATGTACCTCGATGGGGCTCTTGGATCGCGGGGTGCCTTGCTGAAAGGTGATTACTGTGACCAACTCGGACATAAAGGCCTGCAAATCATGGATGTAGGCAAATTCGAAATGTATCAGCAATACATGCTAAATAAAGGCTTTCAGGTATGTGTGCATGCCATTGGTGACAGTGCCAACGCTATCGCTTTGAGGACCTTCCAAAAGAATATCCCCGAGGGGTACGACGCCCGTTGGCGCATCGAGCACGCGCAAATTGTGAGTGGAAAAGACCAGAAGATTTTTGCCACCCGCAGCATCATTCCCAGTGTGCAACCCACCCATGCCACATCGGACGCTCCTTGGGCCAACGAGCGACTTTGTAGCACTGCCGCCAAAGGCGGTTATGCCTATCAAAATTTGTTATCGCAGGCAAAGGTCATGGCATTGGGCACCGACTTCCCTGTGGAGGGCATATCACCGATGAACACCTTTTATTCTGCCACACAGCGTATGGATGCTGCCGGCAAATTGGAACGACCTTTTATTGGGGAGCAGGCGCTCAGCCGAAAGCAAGCCCTTTGGGGTATGACCTTGTGGGCCGCCTACGCCAATTTCGACGAAACCCGCACCGGGTCGCTGGAGCCCAGCAAAATGGCCGATTTCATTGTAATGGACACCGACATCATGAACGTTGACGCACCCAAAATCCCCAAAGCCAAGGTTTGGCGCACGTACATCGGCGGAAAAGTGGTTTACCAGCGATAACACGCATCTGTTCATTTACATCATGCTGTGTATTCAACATTGGGCATCGGACTGCGAATACAGAGCAGTGATTCCCTCATGAAAATCCAATCTCTCTGCATAATAGGCTGAGGTCTTTATTTTTGAGCCAAATTTTTCGTATATTCGCACTCCCGAAAAAGGTCGGATGGCCGAGTGGCTAGGCACGGGTCTGCAAAACCCTTTACAGCGGTTCGAATCCGCTTCCGACCTCTACCAAAAGCCCCCTTGTGAGAAACGAGGGGGCTTTTTTATTGCTACGGATTGATTATCAAGATTTCACGCAGAATGGTTCCATTGGTTTCTAGTTCTACGTGATAGGTTTTTGTGCGATTGGCATCGTACAGCGGCAGGGCAAATACACTCTCCCCTTTGGCAAGTCCGCCCGGAAATTCATGCTTCAGAAACGATTTGTTATTGGCATCGCGAAGGGTTAGCGTGCAGGGCGCCTCCTCGGTCATGTTGATCATGAAATAGACTTTCCCGTTTTCGGTATTGGTGAATGCTTGAAAGTGGATTTGTCCGTTATTACCTTGTTCAACCCCTTGGGCTTCATTGAGCGATAGTTTTTGTGCGGGGTCGCGGAATTCGTTGTTGCGTTTCCAATAAACGGCGTAGGCATGGGCTTCTGCTTTGCTTTCATCGGCATCGTTATCGAAAAACACATTGGGTGCCGTGGTAGAGAATCCTCCCACGAGGTAGCCGAGGAGCTGGGAATCGCCTTGCAAGGATTCCAAATCAATCACATCGGTGCCTTCCATGCGCGGGACCGTGGCTGCGGGAATGAATTCGGTGCCTGCCCCAATGCCTTTGGGTAATGGAATGTTCAGGGCGTATTCGCTGTATTCATTGGCCGCCGTGCGCTCGATCAACGATACCGTAGACACCACCGGCACATCGGGGTCTTGGGACAATTTGCCCGAATCATTGAAATAATACTGGGCGATGCCACCAAAAAACAGAAAAAACTGCGCATCCACTTTGTGGGAATACAGCGATGTATGGGCGCTGTGGTATTGGTTTAGCAGTTGGTTGAATTGGGGCACCGGCTCCAGGGTGCTGCTGTACGGATTGACCTCGATCAGGTTGGTAAACGGGATATTGGCCCGCGATTGGAACACCCCTGAAAACACCATGAGGTCTTTGCGCACCGGGGGAAATGGCGTTGGGGGTAACGAGTCTCGGTCCGACAGCTTCGCGTGGTGCAGGGATTCCATGACATTCACATCGCGCCTACGGAATTGACTATCTACCAAGGGTTCAAGCCATCGAACATAGGTTTTGATGGGTGCTGATTTTTTGCGGTTTTTATGCGATTTGTGGTTTTTTCGCGATTTGTGTGATTTGTGAGATTCAACGTTGATACGAATCAGTTGAAACCTTCGCACCCCGTGGTGGTATTCTTGTTCGAAGCCAGGGCCATTATCAGGTCCCATGGGATTGTATAAGCCATCGAACCGATGTCCGCCTACCAAATAGAAAGCGCTCTCAGGCAGAGTGGGATCATTGAGGAAGAACATAGCGCCGCCGGTGAGGGCAAACTGGGGATCGGTCCATAGTTGGAAGGCAGATGCGGGGGGATTGGGCTGAAAATGTCGGGGGATTGATTGTGTTTTGTTCGATTTTAGGGCCGTTTGTTGCAGGAATGCATCCTGCAAGAGCGATAGATTTACTTGGGTTAAAAAAGGAAACGTTCGATGGGCTTCGGGGTCGGTGAATTTCGATGGCGGGGCAAACAGGGGAAGATCTGTTTTACAGGGCAGTCCGTAGCCACCCAACAGGTAGAGGAAATCACCTTCTTGGTGGAACAGCATGTTGGTAGAAGCCAATTGCGATTGCAGTGAGGGGGCCAGGAGGCTGATCGACAGTGAATCAATGGTTCGGGATTCAGGGTCAACACACCAGATGTAGCGATTGGCGTGGGCTCCATCGAAGGCCCGGAACGGCTGCCTTCGATGGAGCCCGTCGCGGCGGCCACCAAACAAATACCATTTTCCTTGGAACTGGGCCGCCGCAAAAGAGTGTAATGGCGGCATATTGGGGAATTCAATGGGCTGAACGTGCACCGAAAACGGGCTGTATTGGGCGTGAACCGGAAAAGTCCACAACAACATCAACAAACCCATTTGGGCCGTATATCGCATTCCAAAAGATACCCATCGCATAATCACAAAGGTAGGACTGCCCATGAAAATTCTGAGTGACTTTGGTCATCAACGCCTAAAAGTTTGTCGTAAATTCGCCACATGGCAACTGCAAGCACCAAATACCTAGGACAATTGCGCTGTAGCAATGTTCATTTGCAAAGTGGGACAGAAATTTTCACGGATGCACCCACCGACAACAAAGGCATGGGATCGGCATTCTCTCCCACCGATTTGTGTGCGCTGAGTTTGACCACTTGCATCATCACCACCATCGGTATTTATGCGCAAACCAAAGGATTTGAAATCACTGAAATCACCGCTGAAACCACCAAGCACATGGCTTCCGACCCCCGCAGAATTTCAAAAATCAGCAGCCATATTCAGATCCAATTGCCCGCCGGCTTGCCCGACAACATCCAAGAAATCCTCATCCGAGTGGCCAATACTTGTCCCGTTGCCCGCAGCCTCCACCCGGACATCGAAAAGGACCTACAAATCACCTTCTCGGTCCAAGCCTAGGTCCAAGAATTCTTGATCTGCCGATTTCGCTCCCACGAAAATTTGTGCAGCAAACTTTTGACTGATGGTGATGCTTTTACCGTCGATGACAATTTCGATGAGGGCATCATACGGCTGAATGCCTTTTACCCAGATGTCCGTTCCCAAGCGCAGCCCCACCTCATCCACATACTGTAAAAAAGAGGCAGAATTATCGCCAACCCCAACCATTACCGCGGTTTGTGATACACCCAACATCGACAAAGTTCGTTTGGGCCGCACATGAAACACCCCGTCTTTCGATGGAATCAAATCTCCGTGCGGATCAATCTTTGGAAACCCCAAAAATGCATCCAAGCGATCGATCAACTCTACCGATTGCACGTGCTCTAACTGCTCCGCGATTTCGTGCACTTGATGCCATGAGAACCCCAAATTCCTGCACAAAAAGGTTTCCCATAATCGATGCTTTCTGATTACATCAATGGCCAAACTACGCGCATTGTCTGTTAAAGAGATTTTGCCATATTTTTCATAACTCACCAATGCTTTGTCGCGCAGTCGCTTCAACATATCCGTGACCGTGGCCGGCTTCACCCCCAAATGCAACGCCAGTTCATTGGTACCAACGGCAGGTATCGCCGATTCTTCTGTCAACTTCAACAGGGCTTTTAGATAATTTTCCTCGGTTTGGGTTAGGGTTGTCGTATACACGGTCCTACAAAACTTGGTTTCATTTTTTGCAAATCCTAATTTTTGGGTTATCAATTTTCCGATGCACATTGTTTGTCTAATCTAACTTTATTTATTTTGCCTACATAAAAACTTCTGAAATTATGTATCGACACCGGTTCTTCCTACTTCTCGCCAGCGCGATTATTCCTTTTTGTCATGCACAAAAAAACGAGGCTGCACAAACACTTCTCCCCGACAGTAGTCAGATGGATGCGATCATCATCACCGGATCACTAAAACCAGAACACAAAGAGAGAAGTGCCATTGTTGTAGACACCTACACCCCATCCTTTTTCCGAAAAACCCCATCCGCAAGTTTGTTCGAAGCCCTGCAATTGGCGCAAGGAGTACGGCCTCAAGTGAACTGCAACATCTGCAATACGGGCGATATTCACATCAACGGACTCGAAGGACCTTATACGCTGATTTTGATTGACGGCATGCCCTTGGTCAGTGGGCTTTCATCCGTCTACGGCCTCACCGGCATTCCCACCGCTTTGATAGAACGCATTGAGATCGTAAAAGGTCCGACATCGGCCTTGTATGGCAGTGAGGCGGTGGGTGGACTGATTCAGGTTGTGACAAAAAAAGCCGCTTCTGCCCCATCCTTTGGGTTTGATCAATTTGTAAGCGACAAGGGTGAGATCAACACCGACTTAGGCTTTAAACGCCTTTGGCGAAAACGGTTATTCATGTACACGGGCATTCATCATTTTTATTTTCAGCATCGGCTCGACAACAATCTCGATCAATTCACGGATGTGGCCTTGCAGCATCGCCTATCGGTATTTCAAAAATGGCAATTCCAAAGAAAATCGAACCGAAATTTACAGTGGGCCGCGCGATTTTTCACAGAAGACCGCTGGGGCGGCGATATACAATGGTCGCCCAGAGACCGCGGTGGACAGGTGCGTTATGGCGAGAGCATTTACACCCATCGGTTAGAACTTTTTGGCCAATACCAATTGCCCGTAAACACGCCCGTACATTTGTCGGTATCGGCATCCGGGCACAACCAAAACAGCTACTATGGAACCACCCCTTTCATGGCTCAGCAGCGCATATTGTTCGGTCAAATCACCGCCCATCCTACCCCAAAATCCACGGACCTCTTGCTGGGCATTTCATGGCGATACACGTACTACGCAGACAACACCAAAGTTGCGCAGCCGATGGCCATTCAAAACCCCGATGCTTCGCGGTGGTCGCGCATTTTCTCCAACCCCCGCAACCTGCCTGGACTTTTTGCTCAGTGGGAACGATCTTTCCCCGGTGGTTGTAGGTCGCTCTTTGGAATTCGCCTCGATCATCATGCCCAGCATGGCAAAATCCTCACGCCTAGATTGGCCTTCAAGCACAAATTGGGGGCTTACACGGTTCGATGGAACATGGGGACAGGATTTCGGGTGGTGAATGTATTTACCGAAGACCATGCAGCACTCACAGGCGCCAGAAACATCGTGATCGACCAACACCTTCAACCGGAGAAATCAATCAATTACAATATCCAATTGCAGCGACATAACCAACGCATCAACCGGATTACCCTGGGCCGCGAATTTTCCATCTTTTACACCCACTTTCAAAATCGCATCGTACCCAACTACAACATCAATCCCAACGAAATCCACTACAGCAATCTCTTGGGTTACGGATACTGTAGGGGTGTTTCGGGCAAGTTGGACTTACAACTCCCGAACATTTCCATTTCTGCCAGTCTCACTTGGTTGAACACGGCGCTCGTAGAACATGGAGAAATTTCGGTGCCGTTGTTGACAGAAAAATGCAATGCCCAAGGCACAGTGGCATGGAAAATACCCCATACTTTTTGGCTGATGGATTACACCGTTTCTGTTTGCAGTCCGATGGCCCTACCCCTTTTAGGTCCACTCGACCCTAGACCCCCATTTTCTCCCTGGTGGGCAATTCACAATCTACAGTGGACGTGGGGAAAAGAAACCAAACATCAAGTGTATTTCGGGGTAAAAAACCTATTCAATTTCACCCCCAACCGCGGAACGCCATTTTTGATTGCTCGCAGTGGGGATCCGTTCGACAAGCGAGTGGTGTTTGATGTCCAGGGCAATCCGCAAGCCACGGCAGACAATCCCTATGCGCTCACTTTTGACCCGAGCTATGTTTACGCACCCAACCAAGGTCGGCGCATTTATTTTGGACTTCGGTTCAAAATTGAATGATCACGCAGGCATTGTTTCAACGCATCAACAAGATCACATTTGTTGAATTCATAATCAGGCAACAAGGACATCAATTGCGAAAACACCGTTTTTCCCAGGTTCATAAACTAGTCTATGAACAATTTTTGGGAAATTCAAATCGAAAAAACTTATTTTCGCTGTCAAAGGCTATTTTTATTGGGCGCTACGAGGATTGAAAAAAAGTTAACGGGACACTACTGAAATCAAATATATTACAACATGAAACGAGGTATCCTATCATCAGCATTGATTCTTTTAACATACACTACGTTATTGGGCCAAACTACAACCAGTACATATTATTATGCTCACAGCTTGATATGGCATAAAAAGGAAACCAATAGTCAGGCAAACATTCCATTTTGGTTAGCAGAATTGGAAAAAGCCGCTGG
>Ga0169931_10000324_pt1 | contig 78597 bp, 68 predicted proteins | sample Kivu_15m_20L_FD_129675 | JGI IMG/M metagenome (GOLD analysis project Ga0169931, IMG submission 129675) | Freshwater microbial communities from Lake Kivu, Western Province, Rwanda to study Microbial Dark Matter (Phase II) - Kivu_15m_20L... | ecosystem: Environmental > Aquatic > Freshwater > Lake... | reverse complement strand
CTTTGCCCCCTTTTAGATTTTTTGATTGCTCCGGGGTTTTAAGCTGTTTGGACTTTGGTGCTTGTGTATGTTTTTTCATATTTCCCTCTTTTATTTTTAGTCGGTTCATTATAAGTGAGTTACTGGCGTGTCTAATAAAGATTCAGCCAAAAACCTCTTTCAAATATCTTGTTAAAATATTTTTATTTTATTTACCCTAAAATTATCACCGTGGCATTTTTTTAAAATCATCCCATCAGATCCCCTCCCCCTTTTTTTAAGTCTCTCAATGCGCGTGTGATAGGGTCATCACCCCATTTTTAAACTCTTTTTTCAAAAAAAAGGGGGGGTTGTCGGTATCACACTCAAAGGTTGCTATCCAATAGGAGAAAGAAAACTCAGGTGTTTCTTGCCAAGTTGATCCTGTTCGTGCGATAGTTTTTTTATGGACAGAGAAGTCGAAAGCTCTAAGGAATCCCTGCACCCTTTGACAAAACCCCCTAAGACGATTGGCCACTTTGAGGTCAAAGAGCTTATCGGCAAGGGTGGCATGGGGGAGGTGTATCTTTGTTATGACCCCAAAACCGAAAGGGATGTTGCCCTCAAAAGGATACGCCCCGAAATGCATGGGATCCCTCTGATTCGCCAACGCTTCCTGAAAGAGGCAAAAATAGCGGCTCAGCTTACTCACCCTGCCATTTTAGGTGTCTATTCCATCGAGGAAAATTTTCAAGATCTTTTCTATATAATGCCCTTCATTCAGGGCAAAACTCTTAAAACGCTTTTGGCTAGCTACCGCCAGTCTAAAGCCTCGACAATCCATCTAGTAAGGGATTTTCTGACAATCTGCCATGCCGTTCAGTATGCTCACTCAAAGGGGGTTTTGCATCGGGATCTGAAACCCGAAAATATTCTGATCGGCCCATTCAACGAGGTGCTTATCTACGATTTCGGACTTGCCGAGTATGCCGATATGAATGAGGAATCTTTCGATGACATGCCGGTCTTAAAATCCCATCCCGACTTAACACGCGTGGGTAAAATTGTGGGGACCATCACCTATATGGCACCCGAGAGGATCTTGGAGAAACTCGACAGCGTGCAAAGCGATATCTACTCCTTGGGTGTCATACTATACCAAATCCTCACTTTGAAACACCCTTTTAAAAGGCAGTCGGTGAAGCAGTTTAAACAACAGGCCCAAGAGGAAAAGATTTTAGATCCCATAGATGTAGCACCGATGCGTGAAATCCCCCCCCTTCTTGCAAAAATCGCTATGCGTTGCCTCTCTTTCAAGAAAGAGCACCGCTACCAAAACCTCAAGGAGATGATTTCAGATTTAGAGCAGTATTTCGAAGGGAAAGCCGATTGGGTTTTTGCTGCCCGATTGGATCCCAAAAACCCATCGGACTGGGAATTGCAAGAAACCGTGGTTTTGAAACAGACCAAAGATTGGGCTATCTACATGCTTTCCTCAACGCTTTTTCCGGGAAACGTGAAGCTTGAAGCGCATATTACTTTAGAAAAAGGGAGCGAGGGGGTAGGATTTTTACTTGGTGTTGCCCATAGAATGGAGCAAAAAGGTCTAGACTCCGGCTTGACTGTTTGGATTGCCCCAAACCAGGTGCGGCTGTTGCGTGCCGGAATCGTTCTAAAAACCCTCTGCGCTCCCCAAGTCCAGGAGGGGGTAAGTCTAGAGATAGAAATAGAAAAACTTTACGAATCGATCCAACTGAAAATCGGGGGTAAAACCCTTTTTGTTGTCCCCATCTTTTTACCTATAACGGGAGCACATGTGGGTCTAGTCTACAAAGATCTGCAGTTTAAAATGAAAAGTTTTTCCGTCTCTTGTGGATCTTACAATGCAAGAATCGGATGCTTGACCATCCCAGACACTTTTTTTGCTAACGGTCTATATGAAAAAGCCCTGGAAGAGTACAAAAAAATCAGCCACTCTTTTGAACGGAGGTCTGAGGGTCTTATTGCTACGTTCAGAAGCGGTCTCACCCTTTTAGAGCTCAATCGAACCGATGAGGCTTTTGAGGCTTTCGAAAAACTGCACAAAACGCAAAAAGGGATCTTGGAATGGCTTGGAAAGGGGTTAAGCTACCGCAAATTACATGAGGTGGGTGAGGAGGCTAAATGTTACGAGATTGCTTTAAATTTATTTAGAAACGACGCGCAACTGATCCTTATTGAGGAGGAGATCCTTTTTCGCCTAGAACAATCCAAAGAAGAGGGGCGCCTAGGTCCTTATCTTTTTGCGCTGATTGTATTGAAGTATCATCTGCTCCCTAAAAACACCCCGGCAATTCATGAGCTTCTTCAAACTCTTGAAGTACCCCCCTGCATCGACTTGAAAGACGGGGAGAGCCTTATCGCCTTTTATTTGATGAAAACAAAAACTTTGGAGACGCTGGGGCAAAAAGAGGCTCTGGAGTTGATTGAAAACCTTCATAACCCTAACCACCCCCTTGTTATCCAGTTTTACGATTGGCTTGCTAAACCCTCATTGACCACAACACCTCAGCATGCATTTGGGGCATCAACTGCCCCATTTTCCCATTTTCCCACTTTAAGAGAGCTGATCGATAAACACTCTAAAAAAGGGCGCACGATCCCGCTTCAGCAATTTCTCCCTTTAGAGCTTGCTCTCCTAAAAAACCTGTAATTTTCCCCCCCCTGGTTTTTATGGGCAAAAAAAGCTTGCCCTACATCCCCTCTTGAAAAACTAAGAGTCCCGTTTTAACCGCTCCAAAGGGAGTCGCGGGATGGAGACTTTCGAGAGAATCACAGTCTCCTTGGAGGAGAAAAAATGCCCCTCAGGATGCTCGCTTTCCGTTGAAGAGACATTTTCTAACTCCAAGGGGCGTGTGCTATCTACCGGTTTCAAAGGGACCTCGAACGGGACTTTTTGGGATTCGGATAGAGAAGTATTTTTCCACTCTTGCACCAATTCCTCTAAACGGATCTCCTGCAAGAAAAGGGGTGATACTCCCCTCTCAATCTGCTCCAGTTTCCCCTCAAGCAAAGAGAGGCACTGGGCAATATTTTGAGGTTTTTTCCTATAAAGGGCTTGAATAGACTTGAGAGCGGTCCTTTTTCTCAAAAGAAAGCCGTTAAGCGCCTCTATCGTTTGCTCTTGTCGTGGAAAAGTGTTCTGAAAGTCCTGATCAAAAGCGTAGGCGAATACATTAGCGTAAAACTCCTTTTGCATCTCGGTCGCAAACATCAAGGCTCTTGGATGCTCCTCTAAAAAAAGCTCATTAAAAACAGTTTTGAAAGGGGCCAGCTCCAGTAAAGGGATGAGTAATAATAGCTGATGAAGCTCCATCGAAGGGATCCATCTTGAGGCAAGCTGGTGCGCGGGCACCATTTTAGAAAGCTCAATGAGGGCTATCGGATGGAGATTTTTGACCAGCCTGCACCACTCGATGGACAACGCTTTTTCCTCTAAAGTCCTTTGCGTTGTCTTTTCACAAAGGTCTTTGATAACCTCGCGAAATGAGTCGTTTTTATCTTTATAAAAGGGCGCTTTCCCAAATTTAGCTAACATCCAATCGGGAAGGTACAAAAGAAAATGTCTGGTTTTTTCCGGACTCAATCCTTTCAAATCACAAGATAGTCTAATTAAATCGACAAAAAACAAAAACGCAGAGGGTTCTCGAGACTGACGGAGCGTCTTCACTAAAGCCTCTAACCACAGGTTGGATTCTCGCACTACCTCGAAGAATGCAGGATCGTCTTTCCATTTTTTTGCGATAAAAGCCTCTACCAGCTGCACATTTTCCGGGAGATGGGATAAGTAAAAAGGGATCCATGGATAGTTTTTGTCACTATGCAAAATAGGATGATAAGCCTCTTGCAAAAAAATCTTATGCAATACTCCCGGATCAAGTTTTTGATAGGATATTTTTCCCTTTTTTGCGTAATCGGAAAGGAAAAGCAGCGGGGTAGTGGTAAACGCCCCCTTTTTGAGGGCTTTGAACCAGTCGCTATCTCTCTCAAGAAACTGTAACAGATCTGGGCTGGTCAGCCAGAGTTTGGAGATTTGAGCCTCGATTTTCTCCCATGCCTGAGGAAACTCTTTAAGAACCTCTGGAATCCAAAAAACCTCCTCATTTTGGAAAAGCAGATCTTGTATGGGCTTTTCTAAAAAAAGATTCTCTAATCCCCCCTCGCCTGTTTGCCTCAAAAAACTCCTAAGTATTGAGGCCGTATTCTCTGGATTTTGTAGAAGATTGTCATATAATGCCCCTAATGCCTGTTTCCATTCATGGCTTTTAATAGCATCAACGTTTAAAGAGATGTGAAAGTTTTCTTCAATCGTCTCTTTTGCCTCAGGAAACATCTTATATACAGAAAGAATCCACTCCTGAGGATGATTTGCAAGAAAACTTTTGAGTTGCGGATCTTGAAAAACTTTTTTTAGCCCCTCGATCCCTTCGTCCTCCAAATAGGCCTCCAGCGAGCTAAAGAATTCCCATTGATCATCCTCCAAATCCATTTTAAGCAATTCAAACTTCCTATTTTTCCAGACGGGGACAGAAAAATCCTTTGTCATCTGGGAGGCGATAGAGGATTCCGTAGCCAAACAGACCCATCTTGATCCCATCCTATTTTGGATCTCTTCGTAAAGAACACGATCTTTCTCAAGTACAGACGGGATACTCGTTCCGGTGTAAGCAATAATTTCAAATAGTTTTCTTAACTGATCCGTTTCCCCATCGAGAACGCGGTTTCTATAATGTATGTAAGAGGGGTGGTGGGTTGGATCATCGACTGGTGCCAAAAAATTTGATACTGTGTGCATCCAAATAGTTTATGTAATCAGTTTTATGAAATCACCTTTTTTTTATCCTTCGATGAGTTTTTCCCCTTTTTTCTTAAATGCCCCAAGATATTCGTTTCAAACATCAAGAGGGTTTTAAACAAAATCTGATCTATGCTACCCTATGAACCCTATGGAAGAACTGCCTAAAACATTTGACCCTAAAGCGAACGAAACTCTAATTGCACCTCTTTGGAGTGGTGCGTTTATCGCAGACCAAAATAGCAAAAAACCCCCCTTTTCGATTGTGATTCCCCCACCCAATGTCACTGGGCAATTACACATGGGGCACGCTCTGGATGCCAGTGTCCAGGACCTTTTGGTGCGCTATCACAGGATGCATGGATACAATACTGTCTGGTACCCTGGGACCGATCATGCAGGAATTGCAACGCAAACCGTCGTGGAACGGATGCTTCTTGCAAAAGAAAATAAGCGGCGTACCGATATGACAAAAGAGGAGTTTCTTCATTACGCTTTTGCCTGGAAAGAGGATTACGAGAAAAAAATTCTATCCCAATTCAAACGTTTAGGCTCCTCTTGCGATTGGTCCAGGCAGCGGTTCACGCTTGATGAAGTCTGCTCGAAAACCGTTAACACAATGTTCAAAAAACTTTTTGATCAAGGGCTGATTTACCGTGGACTTTACCTGGTCAACTGGGATCCGGTTAGCGAAACCGCCCTCGCAGATGATGAGGTGGAGTTTGAAGAAAAAGAGGGTAGCCTCTACACATTCCAGTTTCGCTTAAGCGATCAATCGGGTTTTATCCAGGTGGCAACGACTCGCCCCGAGACGATGCTTGCTGATGTTGCGATTGCCGTGCACCCAAAAGATGAGAAATACACCTCTTACCACAACAAAACTTTCTTCCACCCTTTACGAAAAATCGATTTGCCGATCGTTTTAGACCATTTTGTCGACCCCGAATTCGGCACCGGGGCGGTGAAGATTACCCCCGGGCATGATCCAAACGATTACGCCTGCGCCAAACGTTTGGGGCTTGAAGCGATCAACATGATGACCTCTGGGGGCTGTGTGATCGAGGGCCATGCCCCTTTTAGCGGCCTCAAGATGCTCGAGGCACGCCAAAAAATTGTCGAAGCGATGCAGAAAGAGGGGTGCCTGGTAAAAATGGAAAAGCATACCCACCGCGTCGGCATCTCCTACCGTTCAAAAGCGGTAATTGAGCCTTTTCTATCTAAGCAATGGTTTGTTAACATGCGCATTTTCAAAGAGAAGTTGAATGCGATCGTCGACAACAAAGAGGTTGAAATTATACCTCAAGAGTGGGAGCGGACTTACCACCATTGGATAGACAATCTCCAAGACTGGTGCATCTCCAGACAGCTTTGGTGGGGGCACCCAATCCCTATCTGGTATGACAAAGAGGATGAGGAGCGTGTCATTTGTTTTGCTGAAAACGGCCTCCCCCCTGAGGTGGAAGCGAATCCCGAAAGGTACCAAAAAGATCCCGATGTATTGGATACCTGGTTCTCAAGCGCTTTATGGCCTTTAAGTTGCACAAACTGGGTGGAAAATAGCCAGGACTTTAAAACATTTTTCCCCACCTCTGTGTTGGTTACCGGTCATGACATTCTCTTTTTCTGGGTTGCCAGGATGATTCTTATGTCCGAGGTAGCGGTCCAAACGCCACCGTTTAAAAAGGTTTTCCTCCACGGGCTGATTTATGCAAAATCCTTTTGGAGAGAAAAGGACTCTGGACATATTGAGTATGTATCGCAGGAGGAGAGAAAGCAGCTGGAATTGGCGGAAAAACTCCCCAGAGGGGTTCAATTTAAATGGGAAAAGATGTCAAAATCGAAGGGGAATGTTATTGATCCCATCGAGATGATCGATACGTATGGGGTGGATGCAGTCCGCTTTACCCTCCTCTCTTTAGTCTCCCATTCGCGGCAAATTGATCTTGATTTACGACGTTTTGAGGAAGGGCGTAATTTTATAAACAAAATTTGGAATGCTTTCCGCTTTACCCTACCCCATCTTGATAACCTCGATTCGATCCCGAATCTTGTCCATGATCTACTAAGCGAAGCGGACAAGTGGATTTTGGAGCGGTTAAGACAAACCTCTGTAGAGATAGATCAGTTCATCGACCGCTACTTCATCAATGAGGCAGCGCAGCGCGTCTATCGCTTTTTTTGGGATGACTTTTGCGCAGTCTATTTAGAAGCAGTAAAACCTATTTTATTTAAAAAAAGGGGGAATTCACAAGATTTTGAGACAACGCGCGGGGTTTTACTCCATGTGCTACTGCGCTCATTGGAGATCTTGCACCCTTTTATCCCGTTTATTACAGAAGAAATTTACCAGCACATTCGTAGCCAAATTAAAGAGTTAAGCCCCCTTTTAGCACTCAAACAGAGAGCTTTTGATCCGAATATCCACGAGGTGAGCCATTTTGAAGAGGCGCTCGATTGGGTGCAAAAAATACGGAATGTGCGTGCCGAAATGCAGATCCCTCTTGGGTCTGTTATGCATGTTCATGTCTTGAAACACCACGAGAGGGGAAAAACTCCCCTCAATGCTATAGAGGTGATGGAGACCTTAACAAAAAGCACGTTTCAATTCGTCGAAAAGATCGATGAGGGGGATTTCGGGACAAAAATGAGCTTTCCCTGTGCCACACTATTCATCCCCCTGCCAAAGGAGATGCTTTTTAAAGAGTGCATTAGGATTGAAAAGCAACTCGAATTAGTTGAAAAAAATATGAAAGGGCTGAAAGAGAGGCTGGAAAATCAGGAATTTGTTGCAAAGGCCCCTCAACCACTCCTAGAGTCAACCCAAAAACAGTTTAAAACCCTTTTTGAACAGAGAATGCAACTCAAAATCCAGCACGAAAAATTGCTGCACTTAACCTCTAACTGATGAAATTGGTGGAGTTTTAAAAAAAAAGCTCCTCCAATCTATTGAATTTTTTAGAAAAATGTTCGAAAAGTGAAATAAAAATTAATCTGGAAAACTCGCTCATGTTCCATCCAAGAGACCTTCCTACCCCAGCTCAGGTACAAAAGCTTTACCCCCTCTCTTTGGAGACTAGAAAAAAAGTTCTGGATTCCAGGAGAAAGTTCCAACAGTTTGACAGTTATAAAAAAGCCCTTTTTGTAGGACCCTGTTCCATCCATCATTTGCCATCCGATCTTCTCCTTGGAAAAAAAATAAACGATCTGCAACAAGAATTTCCTGAATTCTTTTTTTTATACCGTTGTCATCTGGAAAAACCCCGCTCAAACCATTTCTGGCGCGGCTTCTTAATGGATCCGGATCTGAATGGGGAGTGCGCTATTGAAAAAGGGATCGAATATGGTCGTAGATTCATGGTTGAGCTGGTGGATATGGGTCTAAATTTGAGCTATGAGTTCATCGACCCCTTTTTTGCCCCCTACGTGGAAGATCTTGTGACTGTCGGAATGATCGGTGCAAGAACGGTCTATTCTCAAACCCATCGCCAGCTGGCCGCATCCCTTAAACTCCCTGTAGTTTTTAAGAACGGCATCGATGGCAGCCTGGAGGGGGCAATGGATGCTTTATATATGGCTCAAAAAGGGCTGTGGTCCCCCAAGATGGGCCCTTACGGACCCCAATTAGTTTTTGGACAAAACTTGGAAACACACATGATGCTAAGGGGAGGTTTTAAAGGTCCGAACCTGGATCTTCTTTCTCATGGATTTTTGGCGATCCAAAAAAGGGGGTTGAATTCTAAGATCTTTATCGACTGTGCGCACCAAAACTCTTTAAAAGACCCTGAGCGCCAAAAAAAACTTTTTCAGACGTACCTTTTCGACGAAACAGCCCCTATCCATGGTCTTATGGCCGAGTGTCATTTAGAAGAGGGAAACCAACCCTTTAGCAAGGACGCAAAAGGGGGCCTTTCGATAACCGATCCGTGCATAGGACTTTCTAACTTTTTAGAGTGTTTTATTCGTCGCTGAAACCTCTCAGTTAGTCTCCACTCCCCTCTTTTGTCCTTTATTTCCCATTTTTTTCTTTGGCGAGCCTTTTATGATCAACTTCGATCATTTTTCTGAAAAGGGGGCTTTTCAAACAAAAGTCCTGGTAACAGACCTGATAGCCAATCACAGCTCCATGCTTTTGAAACGACTCATTGATCCACTCTAACCGCTCGAAGCCCCTTTTTTGGGTTGGGATGAATTCGGTTTGAAATTCCTGAAGATCTTCAAGCAAAAATTGGGCAATGACAGGAGTTTTTGACCCCAGTTGCTCGTCAGTAAGAGTGTAATGGATCAAAAAAATTTCCCCAAAATACCCCTCTTCCTGTTGAGGATCGGGTGAAAGGGTGAATGTTGAGGGGAGATTTTTTTTACTCACTGCAAAATGCTCCACCTCTATTTGCTGCTTTTGACAACTGCTCAAAAGGAGAACTATTGCTAAAATCACTTTCTTCAATCTAAGACACCCATTTGGTAACTAGAAGGGTACCTAAAAAAGCACTTATGAATCAACTAAGCCAAGTAGAAACTGCAGTTCGTCATATAGCTTGCACCTCACCATCAGATTTTATAAATAGAATTATTTTAAAACTCCTTGATTTCGTTTCTAGTATTTCTTAATGTGTTTGCCGCTAAAAAACAAAGGTTTCTTAATGAGCACACCATCCATTCCGACATCACAACCCATTCATCCAATAGATTGCGAAGCGGTTTCTCAACACAATTTGGAAAGTCTTTTAGAGATATTCAAACCCTTAGCACAACAGCAAAGAGCATACGAGCCTTTGGAGGATTTGGTTGTTCACAAAAAAATCACAAAGATTCCTGAAAATCAGATGGACACGAGATCTTTTTTTACGCAACTCATGGGGCAGCGCATCTTGCTTAAAGATAAAGAAAAATCCTCTTCCCTACCCTTTATTTTAACTCTTTATGGCTCAAATCCCACCCTTTTTGAAAATCCGGATTTAAAAAGGCTGGGGTTCAATCCCCTAACCTCCTTCAGCATCCAGGATCTGGACTCTATTTTCTACTGGAATGATCCTATTCTCAACCGATTTTTTGATATCCCTCCTAAAATTTGCTCCATAATGGCGCCCCTTTTACAGCTTTTAAACGATCCAGACCCATCCCTTATCACCGACCAGGAAATCATCGAGAGCTTTAACTATATCCTGCGCTTCTGCAACCAGTATACAAGCCGCTTTTTGGAGGCCTTTATGATCGAAGACTCCTTTATCGATTTTTTCATCCGTCAGCCCCATTTTATAGCCGATCTTTTTCAGCAGAACAGGCAAGCCAAAGAATACGTTCACCAAAAGCTTCAAGATAATCCCCTTATCGCTTTGAAACCGCTAAAAAGCGGTAAAATTTCCCTCTATTACCATTTTCTGTCAGACCCTTTTTGCATGATTTTAGATGCCTTGAGCGAGATCGAAGAGTTTTCGTTTTCTGATCTTAATTCTCGTGCGTTAAGTCTCCTCTATAGAGATACCTCTATGTGTAACATCATCCGATTCTTGTTAATTGAAGATAAAGACGAGCGAAAAGGGGTAAATACGTATGGCGTAGATATTCGCCTAATCGGAACGATGCATAAACTTTTTGTCGATCTGATTGAGGGGATTTTCCATCGAGATTCCCCCTCCATTCAAAGAGCGCTCGAAAACTGCCTACGCCTGAAGGAGCCCGAGGCATTTCTGTATGAGTTAAGCACCTCAAAAGAGCTTTCAAAACTTCTTTTAAAAGAATCGGCACTCGATCTGTTTGCTTTTACCAATCGCCTCTTTAGAAGAGAACACCTTTTTGAACTTGCCCCCTTTTTTTTAAGCAGCTACTCTTTTTTATCTCCTGATAACAAACACCTCCTAATACGCTTCTGTGGGGGGCAAATTAACCCATTGGAAAAAAGGGCTTTTGATGAAAAAGTGCAGTTTCTTCTAAAAAGTATCTTTTCCCAGGCGAGTAAAATCTCTACAACACAGGCTTTTTTAGAACCACCTGAGGAGGAAAAAAGGTCTATTGGATCCTCTATTTCCGATTTTTCAGACGTGGAGGTTACCACCGACCGGGGGGTTATCAAAAACCCCAAATCGGGGAAACCTTTAAAAATTTCCAAATCAACAGCGTTTTACCTTTTTGATATTCGAGAAGCTGTCAGTTATCTGACTGAAGAGAGAGAAGAGTATGCATTAGGTCTCTTTTATTATTGGAATTCCCTGGAAACGAGGAAGTCGCTTTTAGGTTTATATCCCTTTTTGGAACCAATCCAAAAAGCGGCTCTACTCCCTTTTCTTGAGATCAAAGAACTGGAAGCGATAGAGATCGGAGATACATCCGCTGAATGGATTCATCTTCTTACTCATGTGCGTAGCGATTGTAAAATAGAGCTTCTTGAGGGGAAGCATAGGCTATTTTTTGCAAAAATTGCCGCAAAAGAGAGGGCTCTTTTATCTAAATATGACTTTACAAATCCAAAAAACGACTATTTTGAAAACTTGCCTGCTGTCGAACGGAAAAAAACGCTCGAAAAAGTCGATCGATTCCTGCGCGAAATCCAGGAGTTTATGAGCCACCCTCTGATACTGGATTGGGACATATCTTTTAAGGGAGTTTTTGCTGCTTTCATGGAAAATATCGACCAGGAACTAAATCTGGTTATGGCGATTTTAGAAAAAAGATATCCACAGCTAGTTTGAGAAATAAAAAAATTGAATTAGAAAGACCGAAATAGTTATTTTAAGCTTTTCTTTTCCCTAGGTTCTGAAACATTATAACAATTAGAGGCACCAAATTGAACTTCTCAAAATTTATCCTAAGAATCACCCTAATAGGTTTTTTTTCCATAAACCCACTTTTTTCAGCTGATGAATCCTCTAATGAGAATAATAAAACTGTTCTTATTACTGGAGCGGCAGGATTTATCGGCAGCAACTTTTTACAATACATGTACGATAAGTATCCCGAATACCGATTTATTGTATTAGATGCCTTAACCTATGCAGGATCGTTAGAGAATATCTCCCAGGAAATCCGCAGCGCAGACCGCTTTACATTCGTGCATGCTAATATTAACGACTTTGACATCGTTAATTCTCTTATGGGGCAAAGCGATTATGTGGTCCATTTTGCTGCAGAATCTCATGTCACAAGGAGCATCGTATCAGACGCTAAATTTCTGGAAACCGACATTTTAGGGACACGCTCTTTACTTGTAGCCCTTAATAAAAATCGGGAGAAGGTGGAGCGGTTTATCCATATTTCCACCTCTGAAGTGTATGGAACGGCTGAAACGCAACCGATGAATGAGGATCATCCCTTAAATCCACGAAGCCCGTATGCCGCTGCCAAAGCCGGAGCAGATCGCCTTGTATATTCCTACTACTGCACCTACGATTTGCCGGTAGTCATCCTTCGACCCTTTAATAACTATGGTCCAAACCAGCATGTAGAAAAATTGATTCCTCGTATTATCGCCTCCATCATTCTCAATAAACCCATAAAAATCCACGGAAGCGGGGAGCAATCCAGGGACTGGGTACACACTCTGGATACAGCACGAGCGATCGATATGGCTCTACACAAACCCGATTTTTCACAAATTAAAGGGCAAGAAATCAATATCGGAACAAATAAAGCTGTCTCTGTAAATGCTATTGTACATTCGATTTTAGAGATTTTACAGAAACCCCACTACCCCGTTTTGAAAATTTCGGACCGCCCCGGTCAAGTAGATTGCCATATTGGCGGAAATACTAAGGCTCAAAAACTTTTGGGCTGGTCGCCAATCATCAGCTTGGAAGAGGGGCTAAGCGAAACTCTGAAATGGTATCTTAGAAACCCCGATTTCTGTATAAACCTATACGAAAATTCCTCCCACCCTGTTTACGTATCTGATAAAGAAATTAGCTATCAATAAATCTGGAGTTTTACCTATGAAATACTTTGCTTTATCTTTTTTTGTTTGTTGCCGATTTTTATCGGCGACGCTCTCACCCACGTCAAAAGAGGAGACACGCTTTCTTGTTTTCGGCGGCAAAACCGGTTGGATCGGTAATATGATCCTTGAAGAGCTTCAAAAGGGGGGCTTTGTCTGCATCCCTGCCGAATCCCGTTTGGAAAATCGGGAGGAGATCTTGAATGAAATCGAAAAGACTCAGCCGACCCATATCATCAACGCTGCTGGTGTTACTGGGGTGCCGAATGTCGACTGGTGCGAATCAAATAAAGAGCAAACCCTACGATCCAACATCATCGGGGCTTTGAACCTAGCCGATATCGCTTATCTGAAGGGTCTTCATATGACCAATTTTGGTACCGGCTGTATTTATGAATACGACGAGACACACCCGCTTGGCTCATCGATTGGATTTTCTGAGGAGGATGCTCCTAATTTCTTTGGCTCTTTTTACTCTTCAACAAAAGTGGTGCTAGATAAACTTCTTACCTATTACCCCAATGTCCTCAACCTCCGTTTAAGAATGCCTATCTCCAGCGATCTATCCCCGAGAAATTTCATCACAAAAATCACTAAATACTCCAAGGTGATCAATGTGGCCAACAGTATGACTGTCCTCGATGAGATGATTCCGCTGGCAATAGAACTTGCTCGACAAAACGAGACGGGAAATTACAATTTCACCAATCCCGGCGTTATTTCCCACAACGAGATCCTGTCGCTTTATAAAGAGTACGTCGATCCCGATTTCACCTGGGAAAACTTCTCTATAGAGGAGCAAAACCAGATCCTAAAAGCCAAGCGTTCCAATAATGAGCTTGATGTGACAAAGCTTCAAGGCAAGTTTCCTGAATTAAAAGAGATTCATGCGGCTCTGATTGAAGTTTTTGAAAAAATCAAACAACAAAAAACCCAATAGGTTAATTTTCCAACGGGGGCGCTAGCCCCCTCATAAAACGCCTAAATGCTAGCTCTTTTTTCGTTTACCCCCCTTTTAACAGGCTAGAGCTATAACATTTATTTTACTATTTGACTTAAGCGTTGGCGTGATCTCCATGGGGAAATGCCATTTTTTTTATGTTCAACGACTGGTCATACTCCTGTTCTGTCATAATATGCAGCTTGACTGCAGCCATTTTTAAACTCAGATTATGCTCATGCGCATACAAAGCGATTTTAGCTGCGTTATCATAGCCGATTTTAGGGACAAGTGCGGTCACCAACATCAACGACTGTTCCAAATGGGTATCTATTTTTTTGTGATTCACCCGAATCCCTTTAAGGCATTTCTCGGTAAAATTCTTGACTCCATCAGCTAAAAGTCTTATCGACTGCAAAAGGGCATGCGCGATCACGGGACGGTAGACATTTAGCTGAAAATGGCCTTGTGAAGCTGCTATAGTGATAGTTGTGTAATTTCCCATCACCCTTGCGGCGATCATTGTAATCGATTCACATTGGGTAGGATTAACCTTCCCCGGCATGATCGAAGACCCCGGCTCATTCGCAGGCAAAATGAGCTCCCCTATCCCCGCTCTTGGCCCTGAAGCATAGAGTCGAATATCATTTCCGATCTTCAACGCGGCGCAGGCTAGTCGGTTCAAAGCTCCACCAATTTGAACAAGGCTATCTTCACATGAGAGCGCTTCAAATAATGACTCACTAGATTTAAAATGGTGCCCACAAAGGCGGCTTAGCTCCTCAATCATCAGCTTTTGAAACCCTTTTGGGGTATTGATCCCTGTACCCACAGCGGTCCCGCCTATAGCAAGGGCCTCAACCTCTTTCAAAGCCTCCTCTACAGAACGGATCCCTAGATCGATTTGGACACAGTAGCCTTTGAATTCATCTCCCAGGCTTAAAGGGGTAGCGTCCATCAAATGGGTTCTTCCGACCTTAATCACATCGTGAAAACTTTTGGCTTTTTCCTCCAAAGCATCTCTAAAAAGCCTTAGGCTCGGTAGAAGGCGTACTTTACATTCATGAACCACAGCCATGTGGATTGCTGTCGGGATCGTATCATTAGAGGACTGGCTTTTATTTACATGATCATTAGGGTGGATCGGATCTTTGGAACCTAAAACTCCCCCTAGCTTTCTAATCGCAAGGTTACTAATCACCTCGTTCACATTCATATTACTCTGAGTACCCGATCCTGTCTGATACAGATGTAGAGGAAACTCTTTTTCAAACCCCCCCCTTAAAAGCGCATCGGCAGCATCAACAATAAGCTCCTGCTTTATTTGGTCTAAAACCCCTAGCTTGTGGTTCACTATTGCTGCTGCTTTCTTGATTAAAATTAGCTGGCTGATCACCTCAAGCGGAAAGTGGCTTGTACCCACATTGAAATTTTCCAATGAGCGCTGTGTTTGAGCCCCATATAAACGATCTTTGGGGACTTTCACCTCACCCAAGCTATCTTTTTCAATACGATATTCCATTTGAAAAACTCAAAAATTTTTTTCATATTAGGAGACATCAGTGTTGGATGCAAGCAATTATCAAATGGGCCTACTTTTTGGGGCTTTGTTGACTAAATAAAAGGGAAAATATAATTTCAGCTCAAATGAAGAATGCAAAGCAACCATGTCTAAGGGCTTAAATCGGTTTGAAAAAATATTTTATATAAACTTAGACCAGCGTACCGATCGCAAAAGTTTGCTTTTGCAAGAATTAGACAAATTAGGCGTTGATCCTAATAAAATCGTACGGATTGAAGGAAATTTAGATGTTTTAAATGGTCATAGAGGTTGTGCTCTGAGCCATATCGATGCCCTTAAGCTGGCAAAAAAACTGGGACTTAAGGATGTTCTTATTCTGGAAGATGATGCCTTCTTTTCCTGCGACAATAACGAGATTGAAAGCCACCTGCAACTACTCTTTCAACATGCACAAACCTACGATATGCTCCTTCTAGGGGCCAGAGTGGAGCAGTATCAAAAAAGTCAAATTGAGGGGATCTTTCGGGCAAGAAAGGCCAGATTAGCACACGCCTATGCGGTGAAAGACCACTTTATTCCTACAATTTTAGAGGTCTTTGAGAGGGCCTATTTGAGATTACAAACAATCCCTACATTCAATCAGGTCCACGATTTGGCTATAGACAGAGCATGGGATCATCTTTTCGAAACGCATCTTGTGCTATTTACCAAAATTTTCGCCTACCAGAGGGGTGGATACAGTGATATTCAGCACTTCACCCATGATGACTATACCACATATTTGTCTTAAAAACAGGAGATAATAGAACAATGAGCACTTGCAAAGGACTCAACAGGTTAGAAAAAATCTTCTACATCAACCTAAGTCATCGAGCCGATCGGAATGCTTTGATTCTTTCTCAGCTTAAAAAGCTGGGCGTAAAAGAGGAAAAAATCGAGAGAATCGAGGGAGAGCATGATGTGCTTAACGGGCATAGAGGCTGTGCTTTAAGCCATATTAAAGCTCTAAAACTTGCCCAAGAAAGGGGTCTCAAAGAGGTTCTAATTTTGGAAGATGATGCCTTTTTTCTTGCCGATAATGATGAAATTGAGACCCACCTGGGTTACTTTTACGACAGAATCAAAACGTACGACATTTTTTTTCTTGGCGGGCGCATAAAAAAAAGTGAACCCTCCTCTTTTGCAGGAATATCACGCGTTAAAAGCTCTAGACGGGCTCATGCCTACTTGGTAAATTCCCATTACATCCCAAAACTTTTAGCCTGTTTTGAAAGTTGCTACCAAAAGCTTCTTTCCATCCCTTTTGCAAAAAATGCCCCAGATGAGACCATCATTGATATTGCCTGGGATACCCTTTTACAAAATGACCTCGCTTTTACCACAAAAAACCTAGTCTTTCAGCGCGGTGGCTACAGCGATATTCAGCATGTGCGGTATGACGATATCGATGAATTGATTAAGGAATAAATTTTGCCTTTACCTCGCATAGCTTAAGATAAATTACTTTTTTTTATTATAAACGTTAACTATCATAGAATCTAAAAACTTCATGCTCTTTGAGCGAAAGGAGATACTATGATCGTGGACAATCCACAAATGCAGATTGAGGACGAAAACATTCTAACTGTTCTTCCCGTCGCCTCAAAAGAGACCTCCATATTAAAAAAGCTTTACCAACATGAGCAAAAAAGCTCTTTAATTGCCCCCTTAAGTATAGATCAGTTCGTAGGAATCATCTATCCCCTTTTTAGGCCCGAAGAACAAGAGATCATTCTTCAAGAGATCTTTGGAACAAAAAATAAAGAGAGTGTTACACGTTATCTTTTATCCATGTTTGAGAACCATCCTCAGCTTAAACTAGGAAACTGCTGTGCATCGACTATCGACCTTAGTTTACTAAACGAGCATTTAGAGCTGTTACACTGTTTAGGTCTAAATCTAGATGATCCTTACATCGTCGAGAGGCTGAATGATTTTGTGAAGGAAAAGACCGATGGGATGATACCCAAAATCTTTGAACAGAGAAGAGACCTCCCTAAAGAGGGGCTTGTAGCAGTCAATGCGGGTTCGTTTATCGGGAAATTCGATGACCCTTTTGATCCTAGCCACACTAAAAAAAAGGTATTCCAGACCTCAACAAAGGAAAAAAAAGAGATCGATATGATGTGGGGGATGAAAAGAGTCCGCTACTATGAAAATAGATTTTTGCAGTTCATTGAGCTTGAGCTGGAAGGCTCCTCCTATCGCTTGCAACTCTCCATCCCCAAAGGGGGTATCCCGATAGAAAAGCTTTTAGAACAAGATGCTTTTTACGAGGGGAGCCATAGAGGGAAAACCTGCTATGTCGACATCACACTTCCTAAATTTTCCCTTTCCAATACCCAAGAGCTTCTTGAAAAACTTTTGGAAACGGGGATCCCCTTAAATAAGGAGACAGAGGCAGGTAAACTTGCGAGCGTAGTGCAAAAAACCTTCTTTGTCTTAGAAGAGGGGGGCGTTAAGGCCGCTTTTGTAACGGCTGGTCTTTTCCGCACTACAAGCGTTAAACCTTTACCCTCGCACACAATTCGCTTTGACCGACCCTTTACTTTCCGCTTAGTCTCCAATGATCGATTAAACATCATGGAGGGTGTTTTTAACGGCTAAAAAACTTTTATCGCTTTTACAAAAACGGGTCTATTACAAAAAAATGGACCCGTTATCCCTTTTTTAAGGACGAATTAGACAGATTGACCTGCTTAAAGTCTCTCTTTTTTTTAAGAGATAGTCAGCAAAAATATAGGCTCCACCAAATAAAAAAGAGAATGTCCTGCTATTTTGTAGGCTCTCCTCAGAAAAAATCGTCTGGAGGAGACGATCTGAAATCCCCACAATCAACAAAAGGCAAAGGCCCGTTACATTACGCATGATTCTCAAGGCGGGGTATTTAAAAGGGACAATCTCTATCCACTCATTCTCTCTCGTCCAATCTAAAAAAACCCTCTCGGTTCTTTCATCTAAATTGAGTTCTTTGACAGCCTCTTCAACAGGCATCGGAAGTTTTTTGCTAAAAAATTTTGCTGCATAGACTTTTAGGTGGGGTATTTGTTCCTCAGCCGGATCCGTCTCTAAAACCCATCTCCCTTTTTCTGTCTCTTTTTCAATAAGACAAATAGTGGATGAAAGATCTCTGTGAATGAAGAAGGTGTCTTGCCCATTCAAATTGATGAGTGGCCCACCCCAGTTAGTATGCGTTGTCAATTCTGTAGACATTCCAATACCTATTTTTTTTTATTAAAAACCTTTGGAAATAACTTTATGTACCGCCTAAAAAGTTTTCTTGCGAGGGAAAAAAGGCAAGGTATGCAAAAGTCCCCACATACAAATAAAGGCTACCTAATCCCATTAAAGTTTTTCTTTAGAAGAAGGTTTTAAGGGATAATAAAATTTTGGTTTTTAAAAATAAAGGTTTTTTTTGCCTATTTTTAAAGATTTGTATAGATTTTAGTTGGAAATAATAGGAAAATAAAAGACTCGCTTTGCATGCGAGTCTTTGTATTTATCCTTTATGCTCTTTTAAAAAAGAGAGGCTACTTTAAAAGCATCAATGAAAAGGCAAACGCAAAAAGGGAGAAGGATTCAATCACAACGATTCCGACAAAAGATTTGCCGAAAAGACCGGGTTGTTTTGCAATCGATTGGATGGCCGCAGCGACAACTTTTCCCTGGAACACAGAAGAACCCAAAAGGGCAAGTCCTGTAGACAGGCCGATAAAGATCGCTGAAAGCGGAGACAATGTACCTGCAACAATAGCTGCGCGCATTAAAACCATCAAAATCGAACCAAATAACCCTTGAGAGGAGGGAAGGACCGCAAGGGAGATGTATTTTGCGTGCCCCTCATCTGTGCGAGCCATTACCCCTTGTGCTGCTGAAAAGCCTATGGCGCATCCAAGAGAGCTGCCAAAAAGGGAGATTCCTAAAACCAGAGCGGGTCCCGCCATAGCATATAAAGTTGGTGTCATAAAGTAATTCTCCTTTTTAATAACGGGGTAAAGAGTTTTCCTCCCCCCTCAAAACAGTGGCGATACCACTCTAAAAAATTCAAACGTAAACCATGGATTGTTCCGCTCATCAGAGCGACCATGATATTCAAGCCGTGGCCAAATAATAGAATAAAAAGGCCCACAGCATAACCTAGATCCTCAGCAAATTTATTGGAGGTGCTTGCCAAGATAACCCCTGTAAGTCCAAGCGCATACAAACGCACGTAAGAAATCACATCGGCAAAAATCTGTACAGCGTGAGTAAGCTCAAAAATACCCGATAGTCTCCTTTTAAATAGGGCTACCATGGTCGCAAAAGCGATTCCAATAGCTATGAATTGCAGACCATAAATTGCAGCATTTTCCTCTGAGATTATCCCCAGTTCATTCAACAATGTTGGTACCCCCATGTAGGTGGGGAAATATAAAAAAGCCCCTACTGCAAAGAGAACCCATCCGAGACTACCAAGATTTTTTCTTGAGCCTCGTAAAAGAGATAAAATGATATGCAAAGTTCCTATCAATAGGGAAAATTCCAAAAGATTTGCTAAAAAAAGATCCTCGGCTAACTCGTATTGTACTTTGCCATCTTTGATTTTTGCACCCCTTTGTAAAAAGGCCTCTGGCGAGGTCTCCTGTGCAAGTTGCGGATACTCTTTGATCCAGTCATTGTAGACAGATCCCTTTTTTTCTATCTGGTAGAGGATCTTTTTCTTGGAGACATGATAAATTAAAGAGCTTTTAGAAAGGGGGTTCTCGGGGCTCAGCTGCATACCGAAATAGGATGCGGTCAAAACTCCCCAAACTACACAGGCTGAGGATAGAATCAGCGCTAATTTGAGTAATCTTTTCGTCAACCCTTCGGCTTTACGAAACACAGTATTAGCAATCAACGACGCGATCAAAAACAGTAAACCATAACCTGCGTCTGCTACAATCATAGCAAAAAAAAGGGTAAAAAAGATCAGCACCCATAAAGAGGGATCTTTATCCTCGATCGAGGGGACGTCGTAGACTTTGACAAGATCCTCACCCACTTTACGATAGCCGGCATTCTCCATGAAAGTAGGGACCGTCTCATCGGGGCGGATACGCACATGCTCCATATGAACATTGACCCCTTTAAGGGCCTCTTTCCAGTCCTCTTTTCCGGCCGGTGTCCAGGCCTCAATAGCAAAAAGGGTGGAGCCTAAAATATTTTCGGCCTGAGAACGTGTGTAGCGGAGATCGTCGTGGTCGAGAAGCTCTTCAAGGTACTCTTCTAAAATCTCCTTATAGTGAGCCATCTCTTTGAGCTCGGTTTGAATCCTGACCTCTTCTTTCTGCAGATTTTGGTAGCGCTCCTTCAAAGAATTGAGCGAGTACTCCATCACCATCTCCGTAAGACCGTCCGCTTTCAAAGGATCGGGCCCTATATGCATGAAATAGTCGGTAGTGCCGTCGGTGTCAATATACACAAGTCTCTTAAAAAGCTCCTCAGGCAACTCCTTTTTCCCTTTTTTGAAAAAAAATTGGACTTTGTGTAGCGATTTTTCGCTTATTGCGTTCACTGTTTCAAGGTCGATATTTCCAAAAGGTTTAATTCTATGGATCTCATGCTGTAGAATCTTTTGAGCCTCAACTATACGATCGCACCTGTCTTGCAAATAGATGATTTTTTCGACCAGTTCGTAGCGTGGGACTACGTCATTTTTGAGTTGATCGGCCGGAACTTGGCGACGAAGAATCCTTAAGGCGTGGAGAACATCTTCCGCAGCGTTGGAGATCGTGCGCATTTTTTTCCCCTCAATCGATTGGAATTGTAGCTGTCCAATCTTTTGAGCGTTTTCTAAAAACTGAACCAAATCCTCCGTAGTACCGATGAAGAGAACTTTTTCACAGGGTATGATCATCTCGCCCCCTTTTTCAAAATCAGCTCTTTAGCTTTTTTTGCATTAGCGATCTGAGCAAGTTGTTGATCATCTAAAGCAATTTTAATTTTTTTAATGTTCGCTTCAGCTCGAGGAATCAGGATCTTGTCAAATAAATTGACTTTGACCGTCACATCTCTCAATTCTTTTTCCAAAATTTTTCGACGTTCCAAAAGAACCTGGTGCCGGCAGATTACCTCCATCACCTCCTCAAAAATTCCCCGCAAACTAAACGCATTCAAAGGGACCGATCCTACAAGACTCTCTACGGGGGCGAATTCTACACCCATAAATACGGGAAGTTCTATACCGGCGATGTTCTCCTCACTCCGTTGAATGGTAAGAACGCGCATCGAATCGGTAAACTCTTTCATTCCGGGTTTCGCAAAAAGTGCGCTTACAGACATCAATCGTCTTTGCTGTTCCATTTTTTTGGATTCGGATTGGAACAGCTCCACATCCAGATGGGATAAAACAGATTGCAAAAGAATTTTTTTTAGCTCTAAAACAGGAAGATACCTTTTAAACTGCTCAAGGCTGTTTTGCTGGTTTTTAAGTTCTATTTTGGATAAACGGATTTCAGACAAAATTCTACCTCAGACGCAAGCCCAATGGATATCCACGACTTCTTTTTTAATTCCCACTTCCTCTTTTTCAAAGCAGTCGGAAAGCATTTTCCACCCCTGATCCAATGCCTCTTCGAGTGGTATATTCACCTCTAGGCTCATAAATTTCGCCCGAAATTGCTGTTGATACTTTAGAAGTTTATTGTCCCAACTTGAAAGTTTGAACCCCATCCGATCACGCTCTTTGGCTTTCAAAGCGTCTGCATAAAGACGAATCATTGCATTAGCTAGGTGCCCATGATCGGTGCGTGTAGTTTTTCCAATCACAAGCTGCTTAAGACGTGATAGAGATCCAAAAGGCTCGATGCAATCGATGTTAAGATAGAATTGCCCCTCAGTGATGTAACCGGTAAGGTCCGGAATCGGGTGGGTAACGTCATTAGCCGGTAGGGTTGTCGAAGCGAGAATAGTCAGCGCTCCATTCCCCTCGATTTCCACCGCCTTCTCGTAGCGCATGGCTAGCTGAGTGTATAGGTCGGAGGAGTATCCGCGGTTGGCAGGGACGAAATCCAAGGAGATAGCGATCTCTTTCAGGGCGTCGGCAAATGCAACCATGTCGGTTAAAAGCACCAAAACATTTTTCCCTTTCAAAGCGAAATACTCAGCAGCTGCAAGAGCCAGATCGGGAACCATCACCGCCTCATTGACCGGGTCGGTAGCTAAGTGTGCGTAAAAAAGGGTCCGATTTAATGACCCGCTAGTACGGGCGTTTTGGATAAATTTTTCGTACTGGGTCTGCGTCAAACCCATTCCACCAATAATTACGACATCGGCATCGGTTTGATTCGCAATACGGCACAGAACCTCCACAGGTTTTGAGCCGGGACTACAGAAAAGGGGGATTTTTTGACCGCGCACAAAGGTGTTGAACATGTCGATCATTGGCAAGTTTGTGCGGATCATTAAGCTCGGCATTCGGCGTTTCATCGGGTTAAAACTCGGACGCCCCACCTCAATACGCTCATGACCTGCATCAACCCCCATCTTGAGCTTTCCGCTGCCGCTAAAAACCGATCCTAAACAATCATCACTGATTCCAAGGCGAAAATAGTCCCTTAAAAAAACTACCTCGTCATTGACGCTAATGCCTCTAGTGGAATCGAAAACCTGCAAAGTAACTTTATCTGAATCGATACGGATAACCGAGGCTAGTGAGCGGCTCGTATCGCGTCTTATTACTTCAGCGAGCTCTCCCATGGCGGGGCCCACAGCTTGCAAGGTGATAAGATTTCCGCGGATGTTTTGAATTCGAGTCTTTTTTACTTGCATACGTCCAACATCTCTTCTATTCTTTTTTCAATTCTGGCCTTGCCCTCTAGATAAGAATCGGATCGAAAGGCGGTGTAATTCAAGTTCTTCAGGTCATTTTGCAAACCAATAAATGACTTTCTTGCCGAATCATGGTTTTTGAAAAGATAAGGGGAAGCAAAGATCTCGTCATAGAGCTTCATCAACTCAATTTGGCGCTCTAAAGGACAATAAACATCCTCTTGGTCAAAAGCGTTTTGCTGTAAGTAGGAGAAATCAAATAACTCTTTTTTTAAGTACGTCACGTAATCGCTCATCTGGATGGCATCTTCTCCAACGACATCCATCCTCTTTTCAATCTCCAAACCCTCCATAAGAATTTTTCTAGCTGTATCCACCGAGTATTTCCAATCGGGGGCCTGCTTTCTTAAAAAATCGGCAGCTATATCGATATTTGAAGACCAGGACAAATCCCGTGAAATAGCAGGGTATCTTCTCTGGTCAGAAAGGCCCCGTGATAAGCAAAGAAACGTGTCAACTACCATCAAAGTAGCCTGGGTCACAGGCTCATCAAAGTTTCCACCAGCCGGGGAAACAGCCCCGATGATAGAGATAGAGCCGAGTTTTTGGTTAGGGGTTTCGATCACTCCAGCCCGCTCATAGAAAGAGTGAATCCTGGAGGTCAGATACGCAGGGAAGGCCTCTTCTCCGGGAATCTCCTCAAGTCTTGCCGAAACTTCGCGCATCGCTTGCGCCCATCGGGAGGTGGAGTCTGCCAGTAATAGGACGTTTAGCCCCATCTGCCGATAATACTCCCCAATCGTGATACCCATATAGATGGAGGACTCTCTAGCTGCAACAGGCATAGATGAGGTGTTGCATATGATCGTGGTGCGTTGCATCAAGGGTTCGTGGTATCTTGGATCCAAAAGATGGGGAAATTCGGTGATTACCTCAACAACCTCGCCGGCACGCTCACCGCAGGCAACAATAATGACGATATCCACATTCGCATACTTGGAAATAAGGTGCTGAATCACTGTTTTACCCGCACCAAATGGGCCGGGTGAACAGGTGGTGCTCCCCATAACAATAGGAAACATCGTATCAATTGCACGCATTCCGGTTTCCAAAAGTCGATCTTTTACACGGGGTTGACCCGCTATTAGTCTATTTTTGATCGGCCATTTCTGCAACATGTTGATGGAGATCTCGTGACCATTCTGATCTTGGATCTTGGCAACCGGCATCTCAATAGTATAATGTCCGGTTTTGGCAAGCCAGGTGATAGTATAGGTACCTTGAAGCTTAAACGGGACCATTATTTTGTGTCTGATACGCCCTTCGATCACAAATCCGAGCTCTACACCACGACACACCGTATCGCCAATTTTGGCAGTAGGGGTGAATTCCCAATGCCTTTTCCGATCAAGGGTAGGGATCTCAATCCCGCGCTCCATGAAATACCCCGCCTTTTCAGCGACATCGGCAAGTGGAGAACCAATCCCGTCTACTACCAGATTCAACAAACCAGGCCCTAATTCTGCTTCAATCAGCTCACCCGAAAAGGTGACTTTAGCCCCAAGACGGATCCCTTTTGTATCTTCGAACATTTGGGCTTTGGCAATATTGGAGGCGATCTCAATAATCTCCCCTTTGATCTCAATCCCGTCGACTTCTACATAGATTTTTTCCCCGTTGATTGCCGGGCCTTCAAAAAGAACACTCACAAGGTTGCCATTTACAGCCTCAACTGTACCGGTAGCAAGTTGCCAAACGGGCGATTGTGTCATCATTTGATCTCCTGAATCCGTTTGAGGAGGAGGTCCCCCCCTTTTTTTGTTAAATTTTGGTCTTGGCTCTCATAAAAATCGGATAGCACCCAAACCTGTGTATAGTAGGCAAAAAGCGAGTCTAATGTGAAAGGGTCAGTTTGTAAATAGGTTTGGCAAAAATTGTATCGGAGCCGAGAAATCATCTGTATCTCTTTAAGGGGATCCTTAAACGCTACATCTAATTCTAGGTCTATCCCCTCAAGCCCTTCAGGAAATTCGAAATGCTCCGATTCGTGTTGCGCCTGGATCAGGATAGTCAGAGAATCGTTAGGGTCTAGAAAATCGAAATCCTCTTTAAGCTCTCTTTCCCTCTTTTTAGACAAATAGGCCATCGACGTGATCCATACTTTTCGATCGTAGTCGAAGAAATCGTGCAAAAAGCCCTGGGTTGTTTCTACTAGCCAGTCGTATGCTGTTAAAAGGAGCTCGCGAAAATGGTGGATGCGCTCGTTAATATCTTTATATTTTTCTATATAGTCAAAAACGAATAGAGGATAACTTATCTGCTGCTCGAGGCAATAGCCAATTTCCTCAGGCTCTACAGAGCCTCCGGGCGAAATTCGATCAGCAGTAAAATAGGATCTTAAGTTGAGCACATCAATAAGGGTGCGTATCTTTGCCAACCTATTTTTATCCTCTTGGGATAGATTTAGCTCAAAGAGCTCATTTAACTCCTTGAGATCCATCTCAGGTTTTGTATCAAAAGTGGTGGGGGGTAAGTAACACTCAAGAAACGTATACATTCTACCTAATCGCTATAAACAAATGCCTTCAAAGAGTCGGATACAAAACGATCAAGCACCTGTTCTACCTGATTTTCTGTAAGTTCGACCACCATATTTTTCTCTTGAATTTTTAAAATTACCCCGCCAAAGACAGAGTCAAATTTTAGCTCTCCAAATTTCTCGATCTTCTCTATCACATTTTGAGCCAAGTGCTGGGTCAGCTCTTTTTCAAAGACCCCATCAGGGACAACTAAGGAGAATTTGGAGAAAAGACCATCTTTTTCTAAAGATTCGAGAACAATATTCACAGCTCTTGCAACAATCTGGGTCTTATGCATCTCTTTGGAAAGGCTCTCTTTGAGCTCTTTTTTGAAAAGATTTTGCGTAAGATCGTTTTTCAATTGCAGCTTAGCTTGTTTGAGTGCCAGATCTATCTCGACTTTTGCACCCTTTATCTGATCGGAAGCCTTTTTTGTAGCCTCTGCTACTATAGACTCGGCCCTTGCGTTAGCCTCATAGAGGATCTGCTCGCTTTCGGCATTTGCGGAAGCTATTGTCTCTTCGGCCTCTGTTTTTGAGGGCTCCAAAGCCTCTTCCTTAATTGCTTGAAGAATCCTTTGGATCGTCTCACTTGTGTTATTCGCGTATTTCATCAGCTCTTCACCCAAGATTTTAGGGTATTGTAACCCTCTGATGATTAAACGACAACCTTTAACTCCTTTGAAAAAACCTCTATAGTCCTTGATTTTATAAGATCTATCGCATATGGCAAAGATATGCGTAAGATTTTATTAACTTTTCTATCCTTTGGATTAGCTCTAAGTACCCCGTTAGAGGGAAAGACCCCTACGCAAACGAAAAAAAGTAGCGCCGAAAAAACAAACTATTGGGATTTTGACGATAAAAGCACAGAAGAGCTCAACGTCAGCATGATCGCCTGGGGGGTCGCCCTCTTTGTTGGAATAGCTCTAGCGGCGGGACTCAGCAATGGCCCTACACCCACCAAAACCCCCGACCTGAAATAAATCCTCTATCTTGACTCGAGAAAGATTTTACCCCTCGTGTCGCTTTTTTCGCCCCATTCTTTAAAATAAAGTAGAACCGATTCTGTCGCTACCCCCTATTTCGTCCCATGCAAAAGGCAAATTTTTAAAAGATCGATCTGTTTTTTTCTTGAGGCAGTTGTAGTTTATTCCTACCTCTGGCTTATTAAGTTTATGAGCACGTTAGAAGATCTAAAAAAATTTACTATAGTTGTCGCGGACACCGGACAATTTCACGAGTTGAAAAAATATAGTCCACAGGATGCGACCACCAATCCATCTCTTATATTAGAGGCGATCAAAGATCCGGCCTACCTTCCCCTTTTACAACAGACCGTAAAAGGCAAAAAGGATGTTTACGATGCCTATATGGATCTATTCATCGCTTTTGGTGTGGAGATTTTAAAATTCCTCCCCTCAAACGGCAGAGTTTCTATTGAAGTCGATCCCAAACTCTCCTGGGATAAAGACGCCAGTATTATATTTGCCCATAAAATTATTGAACGATTTGGAAAAAAAGGGATTGGTCCAGAAAGAATTCTTATTAAACTTGCCTCGACTTGGGAGGGGGCTCAGGCCGCCAACATTTTAGAAAAAATGGGGATCCACTGCAATATGACCCTGTTATTTTCGATGGCTCAAGCTGCAATTTGCGCCGATGCAGGGGTGACTCTTATCTCCCCTTTTGTAGGACGCATTACCGATTTTTACAAAAAAGAGAAAGGGGTAACCGATTTTGCTCCTGATGAGGATCCGGGGGTCCTATCGGTCAGAAAAATTTACAGCTATCTCAAAAAGTTTGGGTATAAAACCCAAGTCATGGGAGCTTCATTCCGCTCATCCAAACAGATCCTTGCTCTTGCAGGAAGTGACCTATTGACCATAGCACCCAAATTTTTAGAAGAGATGCAAAATGGCAGTCAAGAGGTTACTAGAAAACTCGACTTAGAGACGGCTAAAAAAAGCGATGTGACAAAAATAGAGGTCGATTACGCAAAATTTTCTCATCAACATAACGAAGATCATGGAGCAGCATTTTTATTATCAGACGGTATCCGCCGTTTTGCTAAAGATCTGGACACCCTTTTAGGGATTGTAGCGAAAGAGGTTTAAGATGGGATCGCGTTGGAATATCTTTTTAGGCGTAGGCTTTTTCATTCTTCTTGCTATATTTATTCTGAACTTGGTCGTGCACTACTACACAATACCCTTTCCCTAACTACCGCTCCCCCGTCTCAATTTTCCTCAAAGCTCTAGAGAAATTTTTATTATCAGACAAAACCTCGCTATCGTCGAGGTTTTTATTTCCCTTAATTCAGTTTGATTTATAAGCCCTCTTTTGGTACCTATTTAAATAATGTTTACTGCATTTTTTTTCTTATCTCTTCTTTTGGTACGCAGTCAAAAAAAGGGATCCTTTTTAGGAAATTTAAGCAGCGGTTTACAGGATTATTTCTTTATTCAACTTATCTCAGGTTTATCTTTTCTAGTACCCGTCGATTACGGGAAATTTTTTTTCAGCATTCTGTCACTCGCCTATTTTACCCTTGTGTTTTTGGATCTGCAGATCAGTAGAATTTATAAAAGGGGTCTAATTTGGAGCGATTTTCAATGGTTTGAAAAAAGTTTGTGGTCTTTAAAAGATTCGGTGATCTATGAGATAGGATTTCGTGGGCTTGGTCAACTTTTCACCCTACTAATTCTATGGGGATCTACCCCTTTTTTTGCGCTTAAATTGTTTCATCCCCTTCTTCTTTTAGCTTCTGCTGGTTCTTTATGGTTTCATACGCATCTTTTTTTTAGATTTTTTCCTAAAAAGATAAACAAGAAATCCCCCCCTACCACAAGTTCTTTCCCCTCTTTTTTCCTTTTTGAATCGGAAAAATCGGTTTTTATCGATCCGTTCTATCCTTTTTTAAGGAAGACCACCGGTTATTCTTCCCCCTCTCTTTTTTCACTAAAAAAAGAAAAACCTCACATCGTGGTGCTTCTCTTGGAATCGCTGGGGATGCGTGATCTTGATAGCGCCCCTTTTTTTAAAAAAATCAGCAATAAGGGGGTTTTTTTCGATCAATTCTACGCAAATTTCCCCATCTCTTGCCCTGCTGCAGTATCCACACTTTTTGGCATTCCCCCTTTTCAAGAAAATTTCCACTATCACAGCTTGAAGGATCTACCTCTTACGGGTATGCCCCAGATGTTAAAAAAATTGGGTTACTATACTGCCCATTTTACCTCAACATACGGAGAGGCCAAAAAAGAATACCTAGGCGATGGGGAGGTCTTTGATCGCTACACTAATCGAGTAGACTATATTGAACAAGCTAAGGGGAAGTTTTTTTCTTCCTATATGGCGGATGATCAATTAGCTTATCAAGACCTCATTGAGCAGATGGATCAAAAAGCTACCGCAGAATCGCCATTCTTTGGTTTTTTATCCAGTGGATTCGGTCACCACCCCTGGGAGGTCCCCAAAGAGGAGGAACAAGGGGAGAAAGAGGGTTTAAAAAAACTAAGGCAGGCTTTGCGTGTCGGAGACAAGCGATTAGAGGAGTTTTTTCTTAAAGCACAAGAGAGGCCCTGGTATAAAGATACCCTTTTTATTCTCTTAGGAGATCATGGGCAACCTATGGGAGAGCACGAAAATCTCCAAATTCGGATGAAAGTTTACCAAGAAAACGTGCATGTCCCCTGCGTTTTTCTGAAAATAGGGGATCTTGAACCGCAAAAGCACTCGTTTATCGCCTCTCAAATCGATATTTTCCCCACGGTTATTGATCTTTTAAAAAAACCGGTAGTGCATCACAGTTTAGGCTATCCGCTTTCAAGAAAAGAGGAACAACGGTTTCAAATCTTGGGAAACTTGGGATTTTCCACAGATATTGCTCTTAGAGTAGGGCCCTATAAAATCACCCCTGATGAGGTGTTTCACATAGAAGACGATCCGTTGGAGCAAAACCCATTGGAGTTAGTAACACCAAGCGCTTTTCAACCCCTAAAAGAAAAATTAACGCAAGGATTTCTGATAATAGATAGAATGAACTCTTTGAAATTATGGGCGCCTTGCAAAGGGGAAAAGCTTTCTCTTTTTGCTCATCAAAGGGAATCGGAATTGCTTGAAACTCTTAAAAAACACCCTCAACCTAAAGATCTGGAATGGATGGGAAATCTAGCTAACTTTTTTCCCCCTGCCTTTTTACTAAAAAAACTATCGAGCCTTGTAAGCTTGAAAATTAAAGATTCCCTTTTAGATCCCGATGTATTTCTTGCTTTGATCAAAAATAATCGACTAAAAAAGCTTGTTTTGGAGAACGTCTATGGGATTGATTCCTGCTTCCAGCAACTACAAAATCTCGACTCACTAGAAATTCTCCATCTGTGCGGGGTCGATATTGAGGAAAAAACCCTATTAGACTTGATTAAAAAAAACCCCTTAAACGAGCTTAGTTTCACAACTATTCATGTGGACCCTAGTCGTTTGTTCTCTGTGTTACAAAAAAAAGAGCTCAGAAGCCTTTGTATAGATTTACCAGTTGAAAATGCACATCTTGCGCTATTAGACAATAACAGACATCTCCAATCGCTTTCTTTGAGAGACGCCAGCAAGATCGACCTTTGTGGTCTTTTATTCCTTCAAAATAAACCCTTAAGTGAACTTGAACTCATCGGGCTAAAAAAATGGGATGTCTCTTATGTTTATTTTCTTCAAAAACTTCCGCTTGTATTTTTTTCTCTTGAGGCGGAAGATTTCACAGACGGCGATCTCATCAGCCTTCTTGATCTATCCCTAACACATGTTAAAATACGCCACTGTCCTAATATCTCTGAAAAGGGGATTATTGAATTTTCTGAAAAAGCAAAAAGCCAAATCGAGATTATTTATGGGCACAGAATTTCTTTTAATACAAAATACTTCAAATTGAAATCATATACTAAAGGGGGCTTCTATGAATTTATCCCCAAAGACTATGCCTATTTTTAAGTAAAGATTTGGCAAATACTCGATTAGCTGCCTATAGGCACCAGGCTGAAAGACTTTTTGTAAATTTCAAAATATACGGGATAAGTGTTGCAAAAAGCATCCAGATCTATCATGCGCGTGCTTAGGGCAAGCATATCAAAACCAAAAGATTTGTAGATCCCCCGCTCAAGCCATTCATTCATAGCCGCAGTGCCTCTAGAATCTCTATGACTATGGGTCAGCAAATAGATTAACGGAGCCATCTTCTCTATGAGTTCTAAAGTCCCTTTGGAGTGATCCCAACTCAAAACATCCCTGAATAGTCTCTCGCATTCTTTAAGGGTATCTTCCAAAAGGAATATGTCCTGATGCATTACAAGCCAACGGGAATTTTCATATGCTCTGTCTAAAGTATCATCCAAATCCTCGCCCGGGGTGCGATTTAGCCAGGTGACAAACTTAGATGTGGCGTACAATTTCCCCAAAACCTCATGGCGCATCGAAAATAGAAGATAGTGAGTTTTAGGGGGGAGTTCCTCCCCTTCATTAATCGGCTGACTAAACTCTTCCTCTAGATTGTGAAACGCTTTTGCTAGCTTGATTCCGTGGTATCCATCCCCCTCAACCAAATGCTTCTGTTGCTTAAAATCTTTAAATTTGGCCGCAAGTAACTCACGATCCTTCTCTTTTTCACTTTCAACAATCGCATTCCAACTATCTTTTAAAGAAATCTTTTTTGTTAAAGACTGTAACATGGCCTCACCAGACAAATGGTGTCTTGTATTACGCAAAAAGAGCTGATAGCTCTCCTCCCCACCTTCACAGAAACCTGAATAGACGTAGGGATTTACAATTGCATCGGCAGCATATCCTTTAAGGCCACGACCCCAACGGACTGTATTGAGTCCTCTAGCTTTGATAGCCTCCTGACTCAAAAGCTCCAGAGTAAAACTGGAAAAGGGGGAATCTTGACAGGTCATCTGGAAAGGCTTTGTAAAAATGTCCTCCTCAGAGGTCTCTTTCAAAGCAGCTTGAGCTAAGAGCGGAAATACATTTTCGCATATCTTAAGCCCTGCAAGGATATATTGGCCGCTAAGAATCAAAAAAGGATAACTGAAGGGGGCGTGCATTTCATTGCGTCGCACCCCAAACCGCTCAGCCATAGGGGTATTTGTCCTTAGAGCTATTTCTTTGCGGATTTTACTCAAATCGGCAAGAAGACCATGGAAATCGGTTTTTACCCCTTTTTTAAGGATCTTTTGTGCAACAAGATCTATCGCCGAACCCGCAGCCTCTAAATAGGGCTTTTGTCCGAGGTTACCGAACATCCCCTCTTTCACCACCGGGCTAAAGTACTCAGGGCTATAGGTGGTGGTCGGCAATTTACTAGCACATTCAGCCTTGTGCGCAGTTAAATCCCCCAAAAGATCTATCTCGGGGGAAAGATTTATAGCTCCACATGCACTCACTGCGCCGGATAGGATCATATTTTACTCAAATTCAGTCAAAATCATAGAAATTATAGTAAAATATTAAATTATTGGCAACCAAACGGGAGGGATTTACCTGGAAAATTATTAGAATTTTTTTAGTCTGAAGCGTCTAGGGTTACCCCTAGATCGATTGGAATGAAAAAAGGCCTCTCAAGAGAGAGGCCTTTAGTTTTAGCCGGCTGTTGCAACTAACTCGGGAACCCGATCGAAGTCGAAATCGAGGGCCTCGATATCGTCTCCGCCCAAATTCTTTTTCAGTCGATCAACATAAATCTGGTGACCTGTTCCGGAAGGAACCTGTTGCCCTACGATAATGTTAGACTTGAAGTCGAGGAGATAATCGCTCTTTCCTTCGCAAGCGGCATCGGTAAGGACTTTTGTAGTCTCCTGGAACGATGCTGCAGAGAAGAAGGACTCCGTGCCCAAAGAAGCTTTTGTAATACCTAAAAGGACTGGAGCTGCTTCTGCAGGTTTTCCACCTTCGGCAATCACTTGCTTGTTTTGCGCATGGAATGTGCGTTTATCAATATCTTCACCGTATAAGAATGTCGTATCACCCGGATCGGTAATGCGTATTTTTTGGAGCATTTGACGTACGATAATCTCAATGTGTTTATCGTTGATGTCTACCCCTTGAAGACGATATACCTCTTGTACCTGGTTTACAAGGAACTTCTGCAGCTCACGGACACCGCAAACCTCAAGAATCTCTTGTAGACGAACTGCACCCTCAGTGATCTGTTGCCCTTTTTCTACACGATCCCCTTTTTGGACGATCAGGTGTTTGGTCAACGGAATGTGGTGCTCTTCTTCGGCTCCGGTAACTTCATCGACAACGACGACAATACGTTTGTTCTTTTGTACGCCTTTCAGCTGAACAATACCGTCAATCTTTGCAATTTCAGCGGCATCTGCAGGTTTGCTAGCCTCAAAAAGCTTTGCAACACGGAACAGACCACCGGTGATGTCTTTAGTTGTAACGGCACCCTTTGGTAGACGCGCAAGTTTTTGACCTGCTTTCACAAAAGCCGCCTCCTCAACAGAAAGATACGCACCTGAAGGTATAGCATAGCTACCGATCAGATCTTTGAAGGTAGCATCTGAGTAGATGGAAATTTGCGGGTGCAATTCTCCACGGTGCTGCTTCACATAGATCTCGGTTTGCCCCGTCTCTTTATTGACAGTTTTTTGCGTCGAGATCCCCTCAACGAGGTCATCAAATCGGACAAATCCCTCTTTTTCACAGATAATCGGAATGTTATGCTGCTCACAGAGCGCAAACTTCAATCCCGCTTTCACGGCACTTCCGTCACGAACTAAAAGCTGTGTACCAAGCTCAATAGGGTAGGTAGAGAGAGGCTCAATCGACTTAGTCGCAAGGAGCTTCTTCAATTCCTCAAGCGGTCTCCCCTCATCACGCACGATGTAAGCACGCCCATGCTTATTCAATACAAGCTCAGCATCCTCTTCGTCACGCACTGATCGGATATCGTGGTAGACCAAGATACCCTCTTTATCGGTAATCAACTCGGGATTCTGGCTAGCGGACGCAATACCTCCTAAGTGGAACGTACGCATCGTCAACTGAGTACCGGGTTCACCAATCGATTGCGCGGCGATAATACCTACAGCCTCACCATGGTTTACCTTACGCCCGTTGGCAAGATTGATACCATAGCACTTCGCACAGATACCACGCTTGGATTCACAAGTGAGCGTTGAGCGCACCTTAAGGCTCTCAATACCGGCATTCTCGATCGCTTCTGCTTGATGGATAGAGAGGATGTCCCCGGCTTTTGCGAGAATCACCTTGCTGTCTCCAGGCATGAAGACATCGTCTGTCACGCAGCGACCATACAGGCGGTCTCTGAGTGGCAACAGATCCTCTGTCCCCTGCTTAATCGCAGCAATCTCGATCCCGTTCAACGTGCCACAGTCCTCCTCATTTACAAGGACATCCTGCGCTACGTCTACAAGACGGCGTGTTAGGTAACCGGAGTCGGCAGTTTTCAATGCCGTATCGGCAAGACCTTTGCGGGCACCGTGAGCAGAAATGAAGTATTCCAAAACGCTCAACCCTTCACGGAAGTTAGAGGTGATCGGAGATTCGATGATCTCGCCTGATGGTTTCGCCATCAAACCTCTAAGAGAACCAAGCTGTCGCACCTGAGACTTGTTACCACGAGCTCCGGAATCCATCATCATATAAAGAGGATTCAACTTAGAGCCTTTTGGCGTAGTGATACGCTTGAAGAGCTCTTCGGAAATCTCCTCGGTTACGTCCGTCCAGATACTAATGATTTTGGACTTTCGCTCCCCTTCTGTGATAACTCCATCCTCGTACTGCTTGATCACTACAGCAACCTTCTTCTCTGCCTCTTTAAGAAGCTTCTCTTTGATCTGCGGAATGTGCACATCTACAACACCCATAGAGATAGAAGATTTAGTTGCCTGGCTAAACCCGAGGTTTTTCAAATCATCTAGAAAACGGACAGTCCTTTCAAGACCCACAGTTTTGTAGACCTGATTTACCAGTTCGCCGAGCTTTTTCTTACGCAAAGAGTAGTTTTGGAAACCGAGCTCTTTAGGTACGATAGTATTGAAAAGCACTCTTCCGGGTGTCGTTTCAACAAAACCATCCTCAAGTTTTACCTTGATAGACTCGTGGATATGAATTCCTCGTCCAAGATCATCAATACGCTGACCCTCCTGGCGCTCTTCAAACATCGAGTAGCTGCCTGCGCTGTTGAGGGCTAACAGCACCTCGTCAGTGTTGGCAAATACCTTTGTTTTCCCCCCCATTTCCTCACGCTTGATCACAGGATCGTGCATCATATAGTAAAGACCTAGGATCATGTCCTGTGAAGGGATCGCGACCGGCTTACCACTTGAGGGCAAGAAGATGTTGTCAGGAGCCATCATCAAAACTTTCGCTTCAATCTGAGCTTCGATAGACAACGGTACGTGGACAGCCATCTGGTCTCCGTCGAAGTCGGCGTTGAAAGCGGTACAAACGAGAGGATGGATGCGCAAGGCCTTACCTTCGATCAAAACCGGCTCAAATGCCTGAACCCCGAGACGGTGCAATGTAGGAGCACGGTTCAGAAGAACAGGGTGACCTTTGATCACCTCTTCCAAAGCGTCCCATACTACAGGCTCTTCTCTGTGGATCATTTTTTTAGCAGATCGGATAGTGTAGACATGTCCGTCATCTTTGAGTTTTTTCACGATAAAAGGCTCAAAGAGTTCCAAAGCCATCTGTTTTGGCAAACCGCACTGGTTGAGCTTAAGCTCGGGACCCACCACAATTACCGAACGGCCTGAGTAGTCGACACGTTTACCCAAAAGGTTTTGACGGAAACGCCCCTGCTTCCCTTTAAGCATTTCGCTTAGGGATTTCAATGGGCGATTCCCGGCTCCCATAACGGGGTGGCCATGACGACCGTTATCGAAAAGGGCGTCTACTGCCTCTTGCAACATACGCTTTTCGTTACGGATAATCACGTCAGGAGTCTTGAGTTTTAAGATGGACTTCAAACGGTTGTTTCTGTTGATGACGCGACGGTAGAGGTCGTTGAGGTCTGAAGTGGCGAATCTGCCCCCATCAAGCGGAACTAAAGGGCGTAAATCTGGTGGAATCACCGGAACTGCCGCCATGACCATCCACTCCGATTTATTGTCAGAGTTGGTGAATCCCTCAACAATTTTGAGTCGCTTCGCAATCTTCATACGCGCTTGCGTTGATTTGGTCTTTTTAAGCTTCTCTTTGAGCTCCACAACAGTCGCTTGCAAATCCTCTGTGTTCAAGAGTTGACGGATAGCATCGCCACCCATCATCGCTTTAAAAGACTCAGCTCCCCACTTTTCTTGCGCTTCTCTATACTCAATGTCGGTGAGAAGTTGCTTTTTCTCAAGAGTTGTGCGACCTGGATCTACAACAACATACTCCTCATAATAGATGATACGCTCAAGATCCCCGGAGGACATCCCAAGGAGATTGCCGATGCGTGATGGTTGGCTCTTAAAAAACCAGATGTGCACAACAGGCACAGCAAGGTCAATATGTGCCATCCGCTCACGACGTACCTTAGATAGGGTAACCTCAACGCCGCAACGATCGCAAACAATCCCTTTATGCTTGATTTTTTTGTACTTACCGCAGGCACACTCCCAATCCCTTGTAGGTCCGAAGATCTTTTCACAGAAAAGACCCCCTTTCTCAGGCTTGCTTGTACGGTAGTTGATCGTTTCAGATTTCTTAATCTCACCACGTGACCAGCTACCACGTATCACCTCATCAGAGGCGATACGAATGGAGAGGTGATCAAAGTGCTGTTCGTGTAGTTGTTCTTCTTTTTGATGCATTTTCTACCTTTAAGCTAGAGCCTCTACTGGCGTTTCAACAAATCCGCGTACATCTAATCCCAAACCTTGCATCTCTTTTACAAGAACGTTGAAAGATTCAGGTGTACCGGCCTGAAGAATATTATCTCCTTTAACGATCGAAGCGTAGATGCGTGTTCTTCCGTCAACGTCATCCGACTTCACCGTGAGCATCTCTTGGAGAAGGTTGGCAGCGCCGTATGCTTCAAGCGCCCATACCTCCATCTCACCGAAACGCTGACCTCCCCGTTGCGCTTTACCTCCAAGAGGCTGTTGCGTAACGAGAGAATAGGGTCCGATCGCACGAGCGTGGATCTTATCCGCAACAAGGTGTGAGAGTTTCAACATATAAATGTATCCGACTACAGCCTTGTTATCGAAGCGCTCCCCTGTGCGTCCATCATAAAGATAGGACTTACCATCGGGTTCCATGTCGAGATCCTCGAACATTTTCCAAATCTCTTTTTCCGGGAAACCTTCGAAGACAGGGCTCTTTACGTAAATCCCCTTCTTCTTGGCTACGAATCCCAAGTGAGTCTCCAACATCTGCCCCAAGTTCATACGGGATGGTACCCCGAGTGGGTTCAAAATAATTTGGATTGGAGTTCCATCCTCAAGGTATGGCATATCACACTCTGGAACGATCTTGGAGACCACCCCTTTGTTACCGTGACGTCCAGCCATCTTATCTCCGACTTGCAGCTTGCGCTTTGTCGCAATATAGACTTTAACCTGACGGATTACCCCTGCCTCAAGCTCGGTATCCCCTTTTTTAAGATGCTCCACTTCCGATTTGTACTTCGAATCAAGTTCTTCCATTTTTCCATGGAATTCTCTAAGAATCGATTTCATAGTCTCATAGAGATCGGAATAGGGGACGATAAGATCAGCTAGTGGGACTGACTCGATAGACTCTAGAAGATCTTGAGTAAATACCTGGCCAGATCGGATGATCACTTCGCCAGTCTTTTTGTGCATGATGGGCTCAGGTGCTTTCTCATCGATAAGAAGCGCTCCAAGCTTTTCGTGCATTTCGACTTTGATTTCGATCTCTTTTTCTTTGTAGGACTTGTGTATATCTTGAATTTGACTACGCTCTTCAACACGCTCATCGTCCGTTTTGGATAGACGATCTACACGTGAAAAAACGCGCACATCCATTACAACACCCTCAGTCCCGACAGGAACTGTCAGTGATGCATCCTTCACATCCGCCGCCTTTTCACCGAAAATCGCTCTTAAAAGACGCTCTTCTGGGGAAAGTTCAGTTTCCGATTTTGGAGTGATTTTTCCTACAAGGATATCCCCGGGTTTCACCTCGGCTCCAATACGGATAATACCGTCATCGCCAAGATTCGCCAAAGCCTCTTCCGAGACATTCGGAATATCGCGAGTGATCTCTTCTTTACCTAGCTTCGTATCACGGGCTGTAAGCTCGAACTCTTCGAGGTAAATTGAGGTGTAGTAATCCTTACGAATCAACTCCTCTGAGATAATGATCGCATCTTCGTAGTTGTATCCGCACCAAGGCATGAAGGCAACTAGCACGTTTTTACCAAGAGCTACTTCTCCTTTGTCGGTTGCCGGACCATCTGCTAAAACGTCACCTGCTACTACTTTGTCTCCTACCGAAACGAGAGGAGTTTGGTTAATACAAGTGCCTGAGTTGGAACGCATGAATTTGACAAGTGGGTAGACCTTCTTGCTTAAAGGGCTTCTCTCCGGAGCGATCACAATTTTGTAACCGTCTACGTACTCCACCTCTCCAGCCTCTTGCGCAATAATCACAGCGCAGGAATCTGTTGCAGCGCGTTTCTCGATCCCTGTTCCAACAACTGGAGCATCAGTAATCAATAGGGGTACGGCTTGGCGTTGCATGTTAGATCCCATCAAGGCACGGTTAGCGTCGTCATGCTCTAGGAAAGGGATTAAACCTGTAACAACTGAAACAAGCTGACGTGGTGAAACGTCCATGTGCGTTACTTTAGAGGATTCGATCTTCAAAGACTCCCCTTTAAAGCGTGCCCAGCAAAAATCCTCAGTAAACATGTTGTGCTCATCAAGATGGGCTGAAGCCTGAGCAATCACACATTTTTCTTCCATGTCTGCAGTCATGTACTCGATCTCATCGGTAACAATCCCCTCTCGTACTATCCGGTAGGGTGTCTCAACAAAACCAAATTCGTTGATTTTCGCAAACGAAGACAACGAAGTGATCAAACCGATGTTCGGTCCCTCTGGAGTCTCAATCGGACAAACACGACCATAATGGCTTGGGTGGACGTCGCGCACCTCGAATCCAGCACGATCTCTGTTCAATCCACCAGGACCTAAGCTGGAAAGACGACGTTTATGTGTCAATTCAGCGATCGGGTTAGTCTGATCCATGAACTGGGAAAGTTGCGAGCGACCAAAGAAATCCTTGATTGCCCCTTGGAGACCTCTGGCAGAAATCGCTTTGCCAGGTGTTAGTGTGTCTGATGAGAAATCAAAAAGGTTCATTCTCTCACGAATGATCTTTTCCATACGAACAAAACCGATACGGCACTGGTTCTGCACCAACTCCCCTACTGAGCGCACGCGGCGATTAGCAAGGTGATCGATATCGTCGATTTGCGCTTGTGGATCTCCGTTCTTTAAGCGGATAAGATACTTCAACGCCAAAATGATGTCCTCTTTTTTCAAAGTGACAACATTAAGGGCTTCGTCGTTAGTCTCAACTGAGAGCTTTTTGTTCATCTTGTAGCGACCAACACGACCGAGATTGTATCTTTTCGGATCGAAGAAAAGACGCATCATCACTGAGCGAGCATTGGAGAGGGTAGCCGGTTCGCCTGGTCTCAACTTGCGATAAAAATCCTTTAGAGCGGATTCGTAAGAGTCCGTAGGATCTTTTGCTAACATTTTGATAATAGGTGACGTTTCGTCTGCATCCTCTGCAATTTTGAGAGTAGTGATATTAGCATCAAAGATACGCTTCAACATTGCGGTTGTAAGCTTTTCAGATGCTTTTCCGAAAACAGTATTCGTAGCTTCATCTACTACGTCCTCTGCCAAGATTTTTCCTACAATTTTGGCAAACTCTTTTTCTGAGCGGATTTTGACTTTTCTTGTCTCGAAGAACTCTTCAATAATGTCTGCGTTTGTGGAGAAACCGAGTGTACGGATGAATGAAGTCGCCAAAATTTTGCGACGTCTTTTCTTTTTATCAGCGTAGATATAAACGTGGTCGTTGATGTCAAAAGAAGCCTCTAACCAGCTTCCTCTATAAGGAATAATACGAAAAGAGTAAAGAATGTTCCCTTTTGGATGCTTGTCCTGCTCAAAGCAAATGCCCGGCGAACGATGCAATTGGGAGACGATGACGCGCTCGGCACCATTGACTACAAAGGTTCCCCTTTGCGTCATGAGAGGCAAAGTCCCTAAATAGACCTCCTCCTCCTTGATACCGGTCTCATCGGTAAGTCTGAATTTAGCTTTTAATGCGGAATTGTATGTAATACCTCTTTTAATACACTCTTCCGGTGTGTATTTAGGTACCCCTAAGTTGTACGATAGGTATTCGAGGATGATCTTTTCGTCGTACGATTTGATCGGAAATACCTCTCTGAAAACCTCTTCGAGCCCTATACTATCTCTCTCGTCTGCAAGACGATCGTTTTGTAGGAACTGTTGGTAGGATTTGATTTGTACTTCAATCAAATTCGGCAAATCGATAATCTCTTGCCGTTTCTGTAAACTGACCCTCTGAGGTGGTCTAATAGCCATTTAAAACCCCGAATCTGAGTGATTCCCAAAGAAAATTGAATAAGGCAAAGCAAAAAAACAGTGTTCTTTTGCTTTGCCTATAACTACTAACTAAAACAAAAACTACATTGCTTTAACTGTAACTTTAATTTGCACGTCCTCAAACTTTTTAGCGAGGGCTTGTGCATCAGCCTTGTTGAGCTGCTCTTTCACCGCTTTTGGCGCTGCTTCTACAAGCTCTTTAGCCTCTTTAAGGCCAAGACCTGTGATTTCACGCACAACTTTAATCGCGGCTACTTTCTTGTCAGCATCAACTGGCTCAAGTGTTACGACGAACTCTTGTGCTTCAGCTTCAGCTGCTGGAGCTGCTGCTCCGCCTGCTGCTGGTCCTGCCATCATAGCAACACCTGCTGATGCTTTCACTCCCCACTTATCTTCAAGTTTGGTTTTGAGTTCAGCCATTTCAAGAACAGTAAGAGCGCTTAGCTCGTCTACGAGTTGATCTAAAGTATGTTTACTCACGTTACTTCTCCAAAATCATGATTGTTGATCTTTAGCTTTGTTGTCCAAGCAGTAGATGACTGAGGTCAATACAGCCTCAATAGCACCTAATGTGTGTGAAAGCGGCGCCTCGAGCGTTCCGAGGAATTGTGCGCGCATTTCTGGTAGGCTTGGCAGCTTAGATATTAATTCCACTTGTGCAGGCGAGCAGAAGCTCCCCTCAAAATGGCCACCAAGAACTTCGATCAGATCCTTATTATCGGTTCTGAAACTATAAAGTTCTTTGGTCGCCTCAAGAAAATTATCCTTAGCAACAACAAAACCGACATTTCCTTTAAGGTGGGAAATGTCTATTTTCATCCCTTTTGTTTCCGCAGCTTTGCGGAAAATACGTTTTTTTACGACTAGGTAGCGTCCACCGACTTTAGAAATCCTACGACGGAAATCGTGAGTCTTATTGGGCTCCATTTTGCCGTAATTGACAAGAACAAGATTAGATCCTTGAGGAATCGAACCTGCGATCTCTTCTAGAAGATACTCTTTCTCTTTCCTCATGGTTCTTACTCCGCCGAAACTGCTAATTGATGACTTCCACCCATGGTAGAGGCCATGTATACACTTTTGATAAATGCACCTTTGAGAGCTCTTGGCTTGGCTTTGATCAGCTCAGCGATAATCGCCTCTGCGTTCTCTACAAGCTTGTCCTTCTCAAACGATAAGCGTCCGATTCTTAAATGCACTTGTCCCATTTTGTCGGGCTTCAACTCGACTTTACCTTTGCAAGCCTCAACCGTCGCTGCAACCACGTCTTGGGTTACAGTTCCCGATTTTGGGTTTGGCATGAGCCCTCGTGGACCGAGAACCTTTGCAACCTTAGCAAAATCGCGCATAACATCGGGAGATGCGATAACAAGATCGTAATCTACCCATCCGCCTTGCATGCGATCGAGAAGCTCTAGAGAGCCCGCTTCGATAGCACCGTTAGCCTTAGCTTGAGCCGCTTTCTCCAAGTCTTTTGTCACAACAACAACGCGCACCGCTTTACCGGTACCATGTGGAAGAACAACGCTTGTTCGAACTTGCTGGTCAGCTTTTTTGGTATCAACATTCAAGGAAATATTGAGATCCACGCTAGCGTCGAACTTTACTTTCGGTTCTTTTTTAATATGGTCAACCGCCTCTTGAACAGTCAAGGAGCGATTTTCGAGAAATTTTTTGATCTCTCGCATTCTTTTGCTTAATTTTGCCACAGTCACTCCTCCATTAGTCAATTACATCAATGCCCATGGAGCGTGCTGTCCCTGCAACGACCAGTTCGGCCGCTTCAAGGGAAGCTGCGTTCATTTCGGAAAGCTTAAGCTCAGCGATTTTGCGGACTTCACTCCGCTTGATTTTACCCACTTTCGCACTGTTGGGAGTTTTCGAGCCTTTTTCAGCACCGATAGCTTTCAACAACAGGTTTGAAACGGGGGGATTTTTTGTGATAAACGTAAACGATTTATCAGCATAAACTGTGATCACAACAGGGATGATCGACCCGGCCTTTGCCTGAGTCGCCGCGTTGAACTCTTTACAGAATGCCATGATATTGACACCCTTTGAACCGAGCGCGGGACCAACAGGTGGGGCGGGATTTGCTTTCCCTGCTGGGAGCTGCAATTTAATTGTCCCAGTAACCTTTTTAGCCATTTTTTTCCTTTGTCGTCTTTAAGACGTTTGATTTATGCAATGAAAACTTAAAATTTTAAGCTTACGTTGCATAAAGCTTGTTTATTGGTCTTGCTCTCCGTAGATCTTTTCGACCTGCCAGAATTCGAGCTCAACCTTGGTCTCGCGACCGAAAATAGAGACGAGGACATTGAGTTTACCTTTATTGGCGTCAGAATCGACAACAGTACCGGTAAAAGTTTCAAAAACCCCATCCACAATTTTAACCTTGTCGCCTGCACGAATATCGTGTCGGTGCACAAGACCACCTTGCTTATTCTCAAGCTCGGAGAGGATTGTATGCACCTCTGCGTCTGAGAGAGGGACCGGCTTTTCGCCCCCTAAAAATCCTATGACTCCGTCAAAGCTTTTAATATATTGCCAAGACTCGTCGTTTATTTCCATCTGAATTATTACGTAGCCGGGCCAAACTTTACGTTCAACGACCCTTTGCTGCCCTTTTTTTACCTCAGAAACGTTCTCTGTTGGCAAAACCACTTGAGCGACAGCAGTTTCCATACCGGCCTGAGCTCGCCCTTCTTCAATGGATTTCTTTACTTTTTTCTCCAGACCAGAAATAACCTGTACAACGTACCAATGATGCATGAACGTACCTAATTAGCGAAATAAGACATTCACAGCCGTCTGGACAAGGTTTAATGCCCCGCGGATCGCAAGATCCACCACATAGATCCCTATCCCAAATACGAAAAGTGATGCTAAAACTGCTTTTGTTCCACGTACAACCTCGGCTTTTGCAGGCCAAGAAAGTTTACGCATTTCTGATTTAAAATCACCGAGCATAGAACTACTCTTATTCACGTTACTTGCTGTAGGAAATTGGACAGTTTTAGATGTCATGTTAAACCTTCTTTTGAAGATAAACGAGTGCTGAGGGGATCGAACCCCCGACCTGCGGTTTTGGAGACCGACGCTCTACCAGCTGAGCTAAGCACCCAATAATTTTTAGGGAGACCACAACGGCCTCCCCAAAATAGCATTATACAAGAATATCTACAACTGTTCCTGCACCGATCGTTCTTCCGCCTTCACGGAGAGCGAATCTCATCCCTTTCTCAAGCGGCATGCTTGCAAGGAGTTCAACGGTTAGGTTGCAGTTGTCGCCTGGCATAACCATCTCTTTACCGTCCATTAGGTGGACTGTAGCAGTGATGTCAGCTGTGCGGATGTAAACTTGTGGTCTGTACCCTTCGAAGAAAGGCTTATGTCTTCCACCCTCTTCTTTCGTAAGAACGTAAAGTTGAGCTGTGAATTTTGTGTGTGGCTTGATTGTACCAGGTTTTGCTACAACTTGACCACGTTGCACGTCTTTCTTCTCAATACCACGCAAGAGGAGTCCAACGTTCTCGCCGGATTCTGCGTAGTCAAGAGTCTTTTGGAACATTTCGACACCAGTTACGGTAGTCTTTTTGGTGATACCGTATCCGATGATTTCCATCTCTTCACCAACGCGTACTTGTCCACGCTCGCAACGGCCTGTTACAACAGTACCGCGACCGGAGATGGAGAATACATCTTCGATTGGAAGACAGAAGGGTTTATCGATTTCACGAGCAGGAGTCTTGATGTGTGTATCAACAGCTTCCATTAACTGGTCGATAGCAGCTACATATTTAGCATCCCCTTCGAGAGCTCTAAGACCGGAACCGCGAATGATAGGACAGTCTTTGTAGCCATATTTTTCGAGAAGCTCGGTGATCTCGTACTCAACGAGGTCGATCAACTCTTCATCACCTACCATCATGTCAACTTTGTTCAAGAAGACAACGATAGCTGGAACGCCTACTTGGCGAGCTAAAAGAATGTGCTCGCGTGTTTGTGGCATTGGACCATCTGTTGCAGCAACAACGAGGATCGCTCCGTCCATTTGAGCCGCACCTGTGATCATATTTTTTACGTAGTCAGCGTGACCAGGGCAGTCAACGTGAGCGTAGTGACGTGTTACAGTTTCATACTCAACGTGTGTTGCGTTGATTGTGATACCACGCGCTTTTTCCTCAGGAGCTTTATCGATTTGATCGTAAGCTTTAAATTGCGCAAGCTTCTTGTCTGCTTGGTTTTTTGTAATAGCAGCTGTCAAAGTTGTTTTACCATGGTCAACGTGTCCGATGGTACCGATATTTACGTGAGGTTTCGTACGCTGAAAACTCTCTTTTGCCATTTGTCTCTCCTTCGAGTTTTTTAATCGAGGCGATTTAGTTTGTATTTTTTTTTGCCCGGGAAAGGAATCGAACCTTCGACCTCACGCTTACCATGCGTGTGCTATACCACTAAGCTACCCGGGCGACACTCAAAAAAATGAATGCTTAAGAGCATATTGGGTTTGCGTTATAAAAGCAAGCCAATAATTTGACCCTTAAGAATTTCCAATTTAGCGGATCCGGTAGGTGATACGGGCCCGGTTCATGTCATAAGGACTCATTTCAAGTTTGACCTGGTCGCCCCTTGTTAAACGGATGTTGCGTAAACGGATTTTTCCGGATGGCGTAGCTGTGACATACATATCCTCATAGCCATCAACTTTAACTTTGAACGTTGCGTTAGGAAGAACATCTATTATCTTCCCTTCAATCTCGATGAATTCCTCTTTTCCGGACATATCTCCTCAGTTTTACTGGGGTTGAGTTTAAGCTGTTTTCGGGAAAATATACAAATGATTTCAAATGGAGGATGCAGTTTCTTTTTAAAAAAATGAATCGAACTCCTCTTCTTCCTCCCCATTTTCCCATATTGAATTAATTTATACTACGTTCCGCTTTTACCCTTTTGTTCTTTTTAAATTTCTAGGTGGAATCCTCTAAATTAGGTATACTTGAAGGCGATGGATATGACCCAAAAAGAACAGACTCTTTTAGAGAGTTTTTCGTCACTTACAAGTGAGATCTTTTATGAAAAAATCATGCTCATGGGGCGCCAGCTCCCCCCTTTTCCCCAAGACGAAAAGGTGCAGGAGAATAAGGTGGTAGGATGCCAAAGTCTCATGTACTGTTTGGTTGAACTCACTGAGGGCAGGCTGAAACTGCACGTCGATTCCGATGCCCTTATCTCCAAAGGTCTTGCAGCTCTTGTAGTTTATCTCTACGACAACCTCACCCCTTCGCAGGCTTTATCTTACAGGCCCAAAATTCTAACTTCGCTTGGGTTTTTCGCCTCTTTGTCCCTCACACGACTCAATGGACTGGAATCTCTTTTGAAGCACGTTTTAAAAAAAATCGTTTGTATCCAAACTAATTTAATAGAAGAGAAATAGATAAATTAATTCCAAACTCGTTATTATCTTAGATGAATAACTAACCCCTTAAATTAATATGGAATTAGCATTAGTAACCTTTCCCCCCCAGGAATATAGGCACGCCCCCCCCTCCCTAGATGTCGAGGGTAAACCCTGCCAGTATTACGACGTATCAAGAACTCTAAATTCATTGAAGACTACTAACCTTCAACTAGAAATCCAAAATATCTCTTTACTTGTTTTTAAACACCTTTTCCCGCTCTTGGTGGCCACCTTCTCCTTTAAAAAAACCCAAAACATGCCCCTATTAAAGGCGACTCTATTTTTGCTGGTGCCCACGCTTGTTTCCAACTATCTGATTGAAAGAGTGGCTTTCTATCAGGGTGTGATCGAGTCCAGGATCTTGGCGAACAGAACTTGGATTAAAATGCTGTCGAGTCTCTATACCCCAACTCTCCCCGAAGGCTACATGCCGCCTGCTGAAACGAAAGTACTAGGATCCACTTTTTGGCACAGTCCCAAGCTTATTGTTGAGGATACTGTCATCAAGGCTCGCCTGGATGAGCTTACGACCAAAGAATTCACAGCGACCTATGACAAGTATAAGCAACTCAATACGCTAGCCGATTTCCAAAAGGAGGATTTTAGCGAGGCGCTGCTTGCTCAGGCAAATGTAACAAATTATTTAAAATCCTCCTTAACTGAAGATGTTCATGTTTTCGCACGGCTTTTAAGAAAGAAAATGAACAAAGAGATTGCCCTCAACTCCCCTTTGGAGCAGCTGACCCTAGAAGATCTAAAAAATTTCAGTGGGCCTCAAGGGCTGTATCCCATCAAAATCGAGGACAACCAAGCAAAAATTTTAGAAAATGCACCACTGCTTCTCTGTGTTCAACAGGATAAAAAATTTTATTTTACATTTGGACAATTAGAGTCACTCATTAAGGAGGCCCACACTAAAAACCTCAATCTCGATGAGTTTACAAATTATCTTTTATCTGTAATAAACAAACAGATTAAAGTTTAAGGACTAAAGGTTTTTCTATCATTTCTTTCAGCAATAAAGAAATTTGTATTATTTTTTAATATATCTGGGTGAGTTAAAATGTTTCTCTAAACCAAATGAGGTAAAGAATGTTCTCACCCGCTTCTTCACCAGTCCACTCAAACGACTCCTCCCCTTATAGACCTTACTCCCCCGATAAATCCCTCGCCAAAATCCCGCAGGTTCGTGATCTTGGGGCTGAATTGACAAATTTAAAAGTCAAACAGGTCGCTTTGATGTCTCTTTGGGGTGTCTGCAAAACCTTTTCCTACCTTTCGTTTACCGCTCCTCTTGCCGGCCATTTTCGAAGAACCGCCCCTATTTTATGCAGATATATCTCCACAACGATCGCTTTGGTGACAGGCATCTATCTTTTTGAAAAATTTGTTACCACTCTTTTTCCCAAGTATAATGACTGGGTGGAGTGTCAAATCACCAAAAACAGAAAAAAAATGCACATTCTCTCTAAGGTTTACAATCGCATAGAACCCGATATGAGTATCCCTGAGTATAAATCGATTCTTGATTTACTAAACCCCTGGTATACACGACCGTTACGAGTCTATCCAAGCCAAGCATTCGATATTCAAAAAGAGGAGGATCTTGAGGCGGCCCGTGAATCATATCTAGGCCTGAAGCCCCTCTTTGTCAAGCCCCAGGATGTTTCGGTTAAAGATCCAGTATTTTACTGCCATAATTCCACAAAAAATGAGATGAAAGCGGATCTGTATAAATTTCTGATGACCGACTTCTTGCCAGATGTTTTAAAAGTTTGTCAAAACAGAATGTTGGATGCATCTTTGATTGACCCAGGTGCTTTAGAACCAAAAGCAGTAGAAACAAAAAATTGGCACGAAATTCCTCCCAATATTGCTGATGGGATCAAATTTGCCAATCTCAAGTATGAAGAACATGCGATAACACGAGATGACCGCCCTCTAATTGTCTCAACAACATCGCAAGGCAAAAGCATCGTTACGTACAAAGAGTTTGTTTCCCTTATTCACCTATGTGTAGAAAATCATCAATCCATAGAAAAATTTGTGGATCATCTCTACGCTCTTCTGTAGATACTCCGATTTGATTTATCCCCCGTGACCTTTAAAAAAAGACCTGAATAGTTTCAGGTCTTTTTAATTTTTCCCTTTCTTGTTAGTATCTTAAAAAATTTTGAAAAAAAGGGTAATTATGGATATTCAATTTCTTACAAACTTAGATTCGAGTGAAGCCGCGTACCGGGATCTGTTACACTCTTGCAGAATGGATCGGATCAAAAAGTTAGCATTGTTTTATTTTAGTTCCCTGTCTCTTTTTGTGCTCTCAACACTCAATGCAGTACGAATCATGCGGTCATCTCCCCGTCTAGCTCCGCTTGTTCTAGCAGGGAATGCCTTGTTAACTAGCAGCTTGTACCGACGAATCATCTATCCTATGATCCCAGAACTCCGTGCCCGCAGTAAAGAGGAATCGAGGCTGAAGAAAATTCTCTACTCTTCGGACTTATCGGTAAAAGAGCTTGATGCTAATTCACCTTTAACCCCGTTCTGCCAAAAAATTTTCCAACAGATTCTCTATAAAGTTCGGGAAAAAACCTTGGTTCTGACGAATAGGATGATAAGCCAACCCGATTGGCCCTTTTTTGAGAGCACCATCCAGAAATACCACCTTCCCGCTTTGCAGTTCTATGCTCTAAAAGCGATAGAAAATCATAAAGATCGTCCTAGAATTAAAGTAGATATAGAACCCTTCTCAAAAAGCTCAAGCGCCTATCCAAACATCGAAAACTTAGCATGGGGAAACCCCCTTTTTGTAGAATCTAAAGATGTTGGGGAGTGTTTTCCATTGCTTTTTGGTCGCCTAACAAACGATTACCGCAAACGTTCGATGCAAACGGTGCGCGTAAGAATGTCACTTCTCGATTTTATCTCAGCCCAAAACTACCCCGAAAAAATACAAGAGGCTTTAGCAGGATTCAATTAACCAATTAAACGCGCTATTTTTCCACTGGGGGGGATAAACCCCCTTTTCACCCCTGAACAAGCTTCAAACTTTGGATGTAGATTACATAAAACGAAAAAGAACCTAAGAGAATGAGAACCCATTTTTTCATCAAGGCGGGCGAACCCTCCCGAATCCCCTGAACATACCTACCCACCCAGCACATACTGATCGGAATGAGACCGCTTAACCAGGTATCGCCGTAACCCCCGGTTAAATCTAGCGCTGTAAGAAAAGCATTGGGTATTGAATAACACAAAAACAGGGTCAAAGAGAGGATCAAAAGGGTAATCCCAAAAAGCGTATGCTTCGTTTCTTTCAAAGAGAACAGATCTCTTAAAAACCCCACCAGACCAAAACCGATACCGATAAAAGAGGTGCCGAGGGAAAGGAACGCAAAAGTATCCACAACGGGCGCTAAAAGGCTGGACTTTGTGTGAAAATACAAGACCTCTGTGGAGGATAGTCCCTTGCTAAGCGCATATTTAAGCCCCATTTCTCCCTCATAAGGGACAATTCCTAGAACCACCGTCTCATAGGCAAGATAAACTAACAACGGGATCAATGAACCTAAAAAAACCGCTTTAAACAGGGAACGCCTGTCTCTATGCAAAAGTTCCACAAGGCTAGGAACCATAATTTGGTAACTAAATGTGGTCAATATTAAAGGAAGAGTTAAAGGAATTTTGGAAAAGTCTGCTTTTAGGGGTATAGATGTAAAAGAACTCCCCCCTATCCCCAAAATAAGAGCAAAACTTAAAATCAGCCCTATAACCAGGTAGTGATTTAATTTAGAGACTTTGTTTTCCTTAAGTAGAAAAATGGCTCCAAATAAGAGGGAAAAAACCAAAAGAGAGGTACCCGGCGAAACCAAAAAGCCAAAAGAATATTTTAAAAATTTACCGATTAGAGGGGCCCCTGCCGTTACATAGGCAACCAAAGAGCCCAGACCCATAAATAGGACCAAAAGGATGGATAAATACCGCCCCCCGGACCCTAGAAACTGACTGGACAGGCTCACGAGGTGAGGATGGGGTTTTTTTACCCATAAAGTGGCCTCCACTAATAAAAGACCTGTCAAAAGCATGTAGATCCAGGCCAAAAAAAGACCCAGAAATGCCGGCAAAAGCCCGGCCTCAGCCGTCTCAACCGGAAGGGCCAACATCCCCCCGCCGATACAGGTGCCCGCTACTAATGCGATTCCTCCCCAGATGGGGATAGGTTGGTGATTTTGCACTTTCATAAACCAAAATAGACTAGAGAAACAGGTAAAAAAAGTGTACTAAAAAATGTTTTACTAGAAAAAATAAGATACTAATTTATTTAATGTTTGGAGTTATTCTTTTATAATTTTATACTATTGTCTAACTCATAGATCCCAGATCTAAAAGAAGAGGTATCTTTCATGCTAGTGCAACCACTACCAAATAGTACCCCGCCATCCGGCGGCCCACTTTATAATCTCTACTCTTTTTGCGAGGAGGTCTCCTATGGAGTCGAACCTGCTGCATGTAAATTTTCTTCCGGTAAAGAGGGGACAAAGAGCGCTCTTATCTATGTAAATGGTGTGCGCCAGAGCTGTATGGATATTGAATGCGTACATAGCCAAACCTCAAAAAATACCAAACGGCATACCTATTCTATCGCCAATCTCACCAACGGATTAGTAAAAGATTTTTTTAGATGTGTGAAACTCTGGTTGGGGGGGCAAAGCCCGGCATCGGTTAAGCTCAAAGAGACTCTTGAGAACCTTCCAGAAGATATCGAAGATATAAAGATCGTCTGCCATAGCGAGGGCTGTCTAATCACTCGACAAGCTTTACATCACCTCTCCAACGACGTGTTTATGAAACTGTACCCCAAATTACACATTCTTAGTTTTGGAGCCCCCTTCTTTTTTGATAAGCGTTATGCCGAAAAAATTGAAAATCATGTCTCGATTTTTGACCCTATATCGATTGTTTTAAACCCCTCTTTGATCTTTAGATATATCTGGGCTTCAGCAAATCTTCTTAAAAACAAACTTGAAGGGATAAGAAAACCCTTTAAAATAGGGAACTACTGCCCCACATATTTTCACGCTCCCCACTCTAATCACCCACTTAAAGAGCATAGCATTCGAGCAGCCACCTATTTTACGAACTATATGCGGATTGTTTTAGCAGAAACTTAAGACAAAAAAAGCCCCTCATGGATACCGTTTTACCCTATTTTGCTTCAGTGCATGAAGATTTTGATGCACCTTGTCACTCCATCTTTATCAACGGGATCAATAATACCGTGAATGTAGCTTTGGAGATCACTTCCCCCTTTAGCCATTTTCCCCACCATATCGAGCATCTTGTTAACCCTACCTCGGGGTTTATTTCCGACCATTTTAGAATTTTTCAGGCTAAAATCGGGTATCCTTCAGAGTCGACGTACGAGCTCTCTAAAAAACTTATCTCTTTAGAGGGGGGGTCGAAAAAAATTCTTCTGATAGGCCATTCGGAAGGGGGAGTAATCATTGAGAGAGCGCTCCACCATTTGCAAAAAAGCGGTTTTGAAAAACTCCTATCCCGAATCACTGTGCATACCCTAGGATCCAGTAGCTTCTTTAAAAACTCTTTTAAAATCAAAAAACTTACTCACCATGTGACCCTTTTGGATGCTTTGTGTTTTTTGCAAAATCCCTTGACCTTGTTAATCTCGAGTATAGGCTTTTTGAAGGTGTTGAAAAATAAAATAGCAGGAAAAAAGAGTTCGGCGAGCATCCCCTATTTTTTCACAAAATTTTATTGGCCAGGCTCATGGAATTTCTGGAGAGAGCATACCGTTCGTGAAGGGATTTATAACGGGATTTTACGTAAAAAACTTGAGAAAGAAAATCGTTCAAATAGCTAGGGTTTGGATTTTGTTTAGTGTGTTAAAAGAATCCAGCCCTCTTGGAGAGGATTTGTCCATTGGGGTTGCAGGTTTTCATCAATAAAAATGTTAGACTCGAGCCTCACCCCGAATTTTTTTGGAATATATACAGCCGGTTCAATACTGGCTACCATGTTCTTAACCGGCACTCTTTCGTCTGGCTCCTCGACGCTATCAAAATGCATAGATAGCCCGTGCAAGCTCCTATCGATCGAGTGTCCAAGGCGGTGAAGAATATTCTCTTTATACCCTTTTTCCTCTAAAACAGCCCTTGCAACTGCATCCACATAAGAGCCCTTACTTTGAGCTCCGATAGCTTGAAACGCTTTTTTTTGAGCCGTCAAAACTGCTGAAAAGGCCTCTATCTCCTCAAGGTTAGGTTCGCGATTGACCATGAATAAAAAAGTTCTGTCCGCATAAATGGCATTTGATTCTTTGAGTCTCGCCCATAGGTCTATTAATAGAGGTCCCTCCCCAAGTATAGAAGCCCCCTCCCCCTCTAAATGGTAGTGAGGCAAAGCGCTATTTTCCTTGTAAGCCACAATCGGATGGGAAATAGTCTCCATCCCCCGCCTTTCAATCTCTTTCAAAAGCCAGTCGACAATATTTTTTTCTGTTAAAAGAGGCTCTTTCGCAAACCAAACTGCGAAATTTTTCATGATCTGTTCTATATTGCTATTGGCCTGTTGATGCGAAATCACCATCGAGGGGCTCAAGGAGTAGATTTGTTGCCTGTGGTGCTCGGCGCTATGGACATCAATAGAAAGGGCTTTGAGCTCTTCTATTTTTTTAAAAGGGACAATATCCTCGTCCACAAAGACCTTTTTACCCTTCAAAAAAAGGGCTAAAGCCTCGAGGAGCGCTTTTTTGGAATAGAAAGAGTGCACCGCCTCAAAAGAGCTGTTTTCGTACGCCTCTTTCTCAATAGAAAAAACAAATGCCGTGCACTTTTTATCGGGCAAAATTGCGAGGTAGCACCACCTAGACTTAGTCTTTAAATGACTAAATAACTGCTCTACTCCGGGGTGGATCCCCTTGTGGTCAATAATCAGGTAACAAACAGACACTAGGTTTTTTCTCTTTAGATTAGTGGTAAAGGGACTGGATTAGTGAAGAGGCAGCAGCAATTTGTATTAGCCTTGAGGGTTCCTCCAATTTTTTCAAAAGGAATCTTACCGTTTTATCCCCACCCAAGTACCCTAAAGATTCAACGATTTGGATCTTCTCCTCAAAGCTTACGTTAGGATATAGATCGATCAACTCATCGACAATCGCTGTCTCTTTTCCAAAAAAGGCGAGAACAAGGAGGGTCTGCAACCGATTTTTTCTATCACCTGTCTTACTCAGCTCCCTTGCTACCTCTACCACATCGGTATCAGATTCTTTAAACAAAAAGATGAGAGCCATTCTACTCACCGGCACAAGCTTTTTCTCAAAAAGGCGCTCAAGAGCATTCTTGGCCCCCTCGAGATCCACAAGCGCGTACGACCCAATCAACGAGAGGCGTGTAAGCTGATCAACGATCAGCGGGTAATTCGGTAACATGGGTTGATGCGGAACTTGCGAAGGGAGAATTGTAGGAAACATCGATTCCTCTTGTGCAAGCATCACCAATCCCATCTCGTTATGTAAAAACTCCTTAAAAGAGTCTTTTACAAATTCCAAAGCCATTTTATGCCGGAGGTATCCCATAGCAAGATTGATTTTAGCAAAAGGATCCATGATCCGTTTCTCTTTGTCTTTTAAAACTGAGAGTGCCGGTTTAGATTTTGCAATATAAGAGGCAGCAAGTACTCGAATCCCAGCAGACTCGTGGTCTAAACAATCGATGAGAAAATCGATCGATTGAGAATTTTTACTCAGTGATAAAGTCCAATGCCCCATCATTTTAAGCGGTAACGATACCGTTTCGCAACTGCTCTGAATCATCGGCTGCGCTCGAATAATCAGCTCCTCAGAATCGGATAAAAGGGCAAGTGCTTCAAAGGCTTTGGAGCGCACATCAAGAGAGGGGTCTTTTAGGTGGTTGATTACAAGGTCTAAATGCTCTTTTTTCCCTTCGCGTATAATCGACTCTAAAGCAAGCTGTCTATACTGAGACCTCTCATTACGAATCAAAAAATCAAGTTGTATGGGATCAATCCCTTCGAGAATAAGGGCCAGGCTATGTATTGCGGTCAACCTCTCTTCAGAGGTGGAGAGGGGGTGTTCGATCATTTTTTTCAGAGCTTCGGTCGCATCCGCATTCGATTGAAGGCCTGCAGCTCGCATCGCCTCCAAACGAACATGGTAGTTAGTTTCGGTTCCTATAATCCTTGCGACAAGTTTTTTTAAGGGAGGATCTGGATAAAAACCGGCAAGCTTCATAGTAAATCCCCTAACACGAGCATTAGGCGAGCGGGCCTTTTCCATAAGAATCTTCATTCCACGCACATCCCGCGTGATGGCAGCTCCTAAAACTGACATAGCTTCGCTGGCCTCCCCCCCTTGGGCATGTTTGCGCAAAACAGACCAGGCTAGAGACTCGATAAGTTCAAACGCATTCACCGGCAAAAGATCTTCGGATTTTACTAGATGGATCGCCTCTTGAGTTTTTAGTAGATGAGCTAGAGTTTGAGCATAAAGAAATTTGCGCTCGGTTTTATCCGGATCCTCGAGAAAATAGCTTTTTGAATGGTTTAAAGCCCCCTCGTTATCTTGAATGAGGATGGAAGAATGGATCTCATTCCAACCGGCCATCAAAGGGAAGGCTAGGATCAAACTACTAAAAATCGTGATTATGTGCACGTTCAGCCAACATATGTATATGTAAATGATACACCGATTGCCCCGCATCAGGGCCATTATTCACCACTAGCCTGTACCCCTTTTCAATGGAGTGCTCTTTTGCTAGTTTTTGAATCGTTTCGGTCATAGCTAACAAATACCCGAAATGCTCTTTTTGTAAATCCTGAAATGTTGGGATGGGTATTTTTGGTATAATTAACCAGTGAATCGGAGCCTTAGGATGGATATCTTTTATCACAATCACCATCTCATCTTCGTAAATTATAGTGGCCGAAAGCTCTTTGTCGATAATTTTGGAAAAAAGTGTTTTCATCTTTTAGTCTCGAGTTTCTTGTTTATGGTGTTTAAGACTTTTCTTTGCCCCCTCAATCGCCCCCTCTTTTGTAGCAAAAATTGCAATAAAAAGCCCCTTATGGCAAAACTTCCCCCCTTTAATACCACAGACTGACTCAAACTCCCCCTCATTTAACCCGCCCCAGAAGCTTGGCAGATCAAGCCTTGAGCCCATTCTCTCAGCATAGGTTTTTGGAATTACCCTTAGTTTCCAACCATTAGGCACAGGCATCACAATATATTTTGCCTTATGCTTCTCTCCCCCGAGTTCAAAAAAGTTCTCAAGCCAGGGAACCATCTCGTTAAAAACAAGGATCTCGTCGGAAGAATCCATAACTTTTTTTACAACTTCTTTGCAACGCTGCCTATACCTGTAGCGCTCCACAAGGCGATCAAAATGGCCGTAGGCAAAATCCAAAGCCTGGAAAAAGGCTCTGTTCATCTCCTCTTTGTCCGCACCCTCTCTAATAGGAACAAAATTTTCAATCGCATGAGAAAAAGTGGGTGTGTTCAAAATTTCCCGGCTGACGCGACCATTATCGAAGGCATCTACGTGATCAATCAACTCTTTTTTGAGATGATGATACAGGTGCGTATCGTAAAAACCCTGATGGAAAAGAAATTTCGCCACCATCCCTGCAGAGCTCAGCTCCCCCTGGTACGAACTTTGGTGATGGTCGAATAAAAAATGTTTCTCGTCGTAAATAGCGCCGACGTCAACAACAAATTGAAATTTGGAAATAACAAGGGGATCTCTTGAGCGATGAATCTCATTTTTTTGTATCAAATTGGCATAAAGTAGCTGTACACACGCGATGATCTCGTCCGCATGGAACGGACCGTCATGCACCACTGCACCCGTTTTTTTCTCAAGGGACATGCAACTATCCTCAAAATGAAGATCCTAAAAAAATTCTAGGATCTGGTTGTAGAATTATTTCTTCTGATTTCCCAAACAAACATTTTTGAAAATGTATGTGTCAATTAAGGCTCAAGTATACTTCCAATAACCTTGAAAAAGCAAGCTAAGCATGGATTTTACGAGATATAGGATTTGAGAAATTCCAAAATTTGTTTGGAGTGGTTGCCTACTTCGACTTTCTCGATTCTCCCGACCTCAATACCGTTTGGATCAATCAATACGGTGACTCTTTTTACCCATTTATAGGGAAAAAAATTGAATCCAAAATGCCATTTATAGACGCCAAACATTTTCGAAATTTTCCGCTCAGGATCGGCTATCAAGCGAAAAGGGAGGTCGTATTTTTGCTCGAACTTTTTGTGACTTTCCACATCATCCGGACTCACCCCTAAAATTTCGATTCCATGCTTTTGCAATTCATCAAAATTTTCTCTTAGATTACAGGCCTGTTTTGTGCAACCCGGAGTATCATCTTTGGGATAAAAATACAAAGCGATCCAACGCCCTTTGAAATCTTCACTGTTTATTGGTTTCCCATTTTGATCCACTCCGCTAAAGTGGACAGGTTCTTTGGCTTTCAATTCTTGACTCCTTTTGTAAACTTGTTATACCTATTAAACAAGAAAAGGATCAACTTTTTTTTCAAAGAATTGGAAGTTAGCGAGATCGTTATGGGCCATATCTGATGAGGGCAAATTTTCGGCTTTTTTTCCTAAAATTCCCTGCAGATGTTTATGGAAAGCTTCATAGACCACACCTAGATCCGCCTCTTTGAGGCATGGGGCAGAGCATTTGCGCATCTTCTTGCATTTGACTGCAAACGATTCATTATAAGGGCAGCTCCCTTGAAAAGATCCATGAATTTCACCCATAGGGCCATATACACTTTTTAAAGTAGGTCCGAACACACTAAACGTGGGGATATTAGTCACCCCCGCCAAATGCAACGAAGCCGAATCGACTGCTATCACCATTCTCATATGTTCCATAAGATATTGCCACTGTGGAATCGATAAGATTTTCCAAAGATGTACATGAGAAAACTCATCACAAATCCTCTCAGCTTTAGCCTTCTCTTCCTCGTGGAAATAGGGAATAACGATCGAAAAAGCCCAGTCTTTTCTAAGCTGACGTATCCATTGTTTCCAATCCTCTAACCTGAGACTTTTTTGATCCCATGCACTGAAAGGACATAAAAGGAGGAGGTTTTTAGGTATCTTTTCCAAAAAGGCGTCCACCTCTTGTCTTTCCTCCCTAGAGAGGTAAAATTTTATCGGATGAAATGGGACTCTTTTGCTTTTTGTGACGCTATCAACAATCCTGAGGTATCTCTCCTCCGAATGGAGCTCTTTTGGGGCAAAAACTTTACGGTTTGTAGCGAAAAGATTTGGCCACTCGGCCACCCCTTTTCGGTCAAAGCCTACTTTAAGATCCCCCTTTACAAGAGCTAAAACAACTGCGGATTTACAATTTCCTTGAAAGTCAAAAACAATGTCAAATGTGCGATTGCGCAGCGCTTTAAGCGCTTTTACGATAGGGTTCCAAACCCCTTTTTTGATCTCCTTGAAAGGGAGAAAAATCACCTCATCCAACCCTTTGAGGTGTGAAACGCAAGTTTTGTACCTCTCCTCCACTGCCCAAGAGATTTTCGCTTCAGGATAGCTTTGCCGGATCTGATTAAAGGCTCGGTAGGTTTGGATGATATCGCCGATTGAGGTCAATTTGACTACTAAAATACGCATACCCCTTTAGTTTAGAGATAAATCGATGAAAAATCAAGAGACGGGTCCCATATCTATCTTTCGAGTGAGGCTTTTACCCCCAAAAGAAGAGGTTTTCTGATTAATAGGAAATATGCTAAGGGAAGGGGTTATGAAACACCACGATTTCATCCCCCACTTTCTTTCCCCTTTGGGTGAGGTGATTGGCACCGAAAAAGAGGTCTATCGTGTCCTTTTTAAAGAACTACCCAAAACGTTTCTAGGTTTTCACAACCCCATAGAAAATTTCTTACTAGACCCTAATATCAACTGTCGCCTCTTGGGGGCTTGCTTTCAACTTTTAAGTCTAGAAAAAAATGTGCATAAAAACGAGATCATTCTCGAGATCAAATCGGCATTCCCTCTTGGAGTCGGAAGAAAGGTTGCAAGGCTTTTTATAAAAGATGATAGATTTAGAGTCCAATCGAAAAGATTTATTGAGGAGCTTCAAAAGGAAAGGTTGGTCGATTTTAATAGCAACTCTTTGGTGCAACAAGACGATGGATTAATTCTTGAGCTGAACTCTACACTAGATGCCTACCGTATTCCCCCCATCAACACCCCCTTGACCGATTTTTCAGAGACCCAAATAGAAAAAATTTTGATTCCGGACCCTGCTGGAACGGTAGTCAAATATAAAGCGATTAAACACGAAACCCTTTTTCTTGTTTCCGATTTTTGTCTACAACCACAAAGCTCTTATGTGCCACTCCTTTATCATAATAATTCGGTAAAATTCGCCCTTTACAAGGAGTCAGAGTACAAGCAAAAAATCAGCTTCTTCTCTGAGCGCGGCTTAAACAGAGCTTTAGAATCTTTGGAAGTAGTGCAAGAGGTATTCTCCTTAACTCCTAATGAGGAGAACCGCTCCGCACTTTTCTTAACCTCTAATCGGCAGCTCAAAGAGCCCCTTACCTCATTTTGGCTAACTGTCCCCTCGTCCAAGGTTGAGTTGCCCCCTGTTATTCGCAATGAGCGGCACCATCATCTTTTAGAACAATTTATCCATGACCAGCCTGAGACGGCTATTTTGGAATCTATTTTAAATCAGCAGATCAATTCTGAAGGGGTTCTTTTTGTTACCTACCTCCCCTCGTTTTTTCTTCGGGGTCTATTTTTTCAAAGAACGATCCTCAAAAAGCTCAAACGGATCTACTTCATGAACCCTTCTAAAAAAACACCGGGCTATTTTTCTCATGCTGACCGCTCTTTTTTGCTAGATCTCAACGCCCACGGAATAGAGGTATTTTGGTACGATAAGACTCTTTCAAAATTGCTGCAATTTTGTGAAAGGGTACTTGACTACACCGGAATTTTTTTGCCTCCGAACCGAATCGAAGAGTACCACCGCGCTCTAACTATTGGGATCTACGGCTCAAGCTGCGTTTCTAAAGATATCGAGGGGGATATTAGGGAGATTTTGCTAGGATTGGAGACGATGAAGATCGACTGCTCCCACCCGCTTTTGAACCCACAGCGCCCTTTGGCAGTATCTACGGGAGGGGGTCCAGGGGTCATGGGGATAGCCAACAAGGTGGCCTTTGATCTAAAGATTTTATCCTTGGCCCATCTCTGCAATTTTTCTTTCGAACCGATGAATCCCCATGTTGACGGTAAAATGACCTATAGAATTGAACGGATGATCGAACGTCAAGCCGAATTTCTTGTGAAGCTCCCTATTTTTTTTATTGGGGGGTATGGTACCGACTTGGAATTAGCCCTTGAAGTAGTAGGGAGGCAGGTGGGAAGCTATGAGGTCACCCCAATCCTCCTTTTTGGAGATGTCTATTACTGGGAGCAAAAAATCACATCGAGGTTTACTCTAAACCATGAATCGGGCACTCTACGAACGGGCGAGTATCTCTCCAACTGTCTTATACAAGTCTCTTCAGGAACTGAAGCCGTAGAGGTTTACAAGCACTTTTTTAAAGAGAAATTACAGCTAGGAACTAAAGGGCGAATCTACTTGAGAGGATTTCGCCTATTTAAGGAGATCTACGACGATGTTTGATTTGATTACCCCCGATGGATATATTGAATCGAAAAATAACTCTAAAGCAGTTGTTCTTTTTGAGCATGTCTCAGCCCAATTTCTTGGTTTCAAAATCGATACTAAACTAATCCAATTCAATCTTAAAAGCATCCTTGCCCAATTGGGGCTGGATGCGATTTTAGAACATACCGAGATCGATTTTGGCCTAAAAAAAATACGCGCTCACGTGGAATTTATTCCTCGTTGCCCATTGGGTTTAGAGCTTCTTTCTAAACTCAATAAAGGAGCTTATGTTGGTAAGCTCTTCGCAAAAGATCCCGATCGGCTTGTTCTAAAACCCGACTATCTAGTACGCATGTTTGAAAGAAGCGATCGACACGGTCATCCGCTCCTCTCTTTTAAAGAGCGGTTTGATCTGCAAGTGCTTCAAGGACAATTGATCGGATTTATCCCTTTACTTGAGGGAAAAGTTGTCTATGAGGAGAGTATAAATGGGCTGCTTCCTACCCTTGCGATCGCTTTAGAAAAAAAAATCTCTTTAAGACATCTTTTGCAGCTGCATCAAAAAAGGGATCCCTCCCAGCCCAAAATTGTTCAAGAAAATGAGATGCTTTTAGTCAAAACTGAACCTCTTTACATAAGAACAGTTTTTGCAAGAGTAAAAAACGAGCTTCTCCCCCCAGGGTATATCCATACCGAAGCCTCTATTTTGGAACCCACAACACGCAATTCAGGAGATATTTATGAGTTTTTTGGGAAAAGCACACAACCCATAGAGCAAATACCGCTCGAATTTTATGTTTTGGAACCCTATAAAGAGTTTGTGTTTTTTTCCGATAGGGATAAACTGCAGGCCCTACTCGCTAATGACCAAAATATTTTTGAGGCCTTCAAAAATGCGCCGGGGCAAAAAGGGAATAAAGCAGCTACATTCATTGTCAGCTCTAAACAAATGCAAAATTTGCAACCCAAGGAATGGATCGTCAAAGACTATTTCATAGAATCCATACCAACTGTCGAGATGTCTCCAAGCGATTCCATTATGATCCAAAATTATATCCTCAACCAGCCAGAAACCTATTTTTTGAATAGGATCGATTGGGAGGAGTTCACATCTGAAGGGGTTTTATTTTGTCGCCATTTTCCCACCTATTTTCTCAAACGCCTTTTTTTATCGGATAAGATTAAAAAGCAGGTCAAAAGGCTCTATTTTCAATACGCTTCACGCTCATCAGACCAGTTTTTCACGCACGAAGATCGGACCTTTATGATCGATCTTTATCGGCTAGGGATAGAAATTCACTGGGTGGATCTGGTGACAAATAAATGTCTGCAATTCATAGAACGCCCAGGAAGATATACTGGTATGTTTGTCCCAAAAGATCGCATTCAGGAATTCTTAAAGGCCACTTTTTTTGGTGTGTACGGATCCAATCTTAAAGGTTCCAACTTTGAACAAGAGCTGACGCTTTTGCTCAAGGGGATTCTAGAAATGCGTGCCTCATCCTCTCACCCCCTTCTGAATCCTTCTACTTCGATCGCTTTGGTCACAGGCGGTGGACCCGGAGTGATGGAGGTGGGAAATAGAGCGGCTAAATCTGCTGGAATCCTCTCTTGCGCAAATATTGTCGATTTCAGCCTAAAAACGGGGGGGTATGTCAATGAACAATCGACAAACACATTTATTGATGCAAAGATGACCTACCGAATTGATAAACTCGTGGAAAGACAGGCCGAGTTCTATCTAGACTTCCCCATTTTTTTAGAGGGGGGGATTGGAACCGATTTCGAATACAGCCTCGAAGAGGTAAGGCGCAAGGTGAACTCGGTGCCCCCATATCCGGTGATTTTATTTGGATCTTCCCACTATTGGGAAATGAAAATCTCTAATCGGTTTACTATCAATTTGCAGTCGGGAACTATCAAAGGATCCGAATGGATCTCTAACTGTTTTTATGTGGTCGAAAACCATCGGGAGGCCATCGAGGTCTACCGCAGATTTTTTTCCGACACTCTACCGATTGGGCCAAATTTCCCCCCTCATGAAAAGGGGTTTGTGTTGGGATGCAACCTGAAACGGACCTGTGATCTAGGGATGTCTTGAGCTAATCTCAGATATGTAGCGACGAACCGAGGAGAATAGAGCCCAATCTATCGATACTCTATCTGAATCTTTTTCCCAAATACCCAGAATTTTTTTTGGCAAATGGAGAGGGATTTGCATATTTCCATACGCATCCGAAGCGACGCCCTGTGTATTTTCCACTAATACCATCACCCCTTGAGGTCCTGCAATCATCCGTGCAGAACTCACATCGGTCGCATCCACGACATGAAGCCCTTTTCCCGGCGGAAATGCGCCATTTTTTTTTGCCAAATGGATCACCGTTTGCGCATCCCTTGCTCCATGAAAGAGCGCTCCGGTGATTTTTTGGACTTCGTAAATAGTGTATTCTTTAAGATGCGTATTTTCTGGACTGATGTACAGGTTTTTGCCGAATGTAAACCCGCTTTGCAGTTTGTTAAAATGATTTTTTGCGACCAAATAACTGCTAGAACGGACCTCTTTGTCGAAAATGTTTTTTGCAAAATTACAAAAAGCGTTTAAATTCGGGATTCTCATAAGCTTTTTTATCCGGTTACCTTAGTGCTCGGTAAATGACCTTTGATGCATGGATCAAAGCCTGGGTTGTAGCCCACTCTTTTGAAATAATCTTATCGCTTTTCTTGAATATCCCCAAAATATTTGCGTTGAACCCCTCAGCAATGTATTGCTTAGCATGGAGCGAGCAAACTTTGTTGTAGTGGTTCTCCTTTTCTCCAGGTAACTCTACAACAACGATAATGGGGTCTTCCCCTTGCGCATAGGTCGTGCACTCAGTTACATCTTTTGTCCAGAAAAAGTCCTTCTTAAGCTCAAGCTTTCCTTCGCTAAGCTGATTTTTGATGGTTTCAAAGCCATTGGTGCCATGGAGGCCGGCCACAAAATTTTCCATTAAAAATTTTAAAGAAAGCCCTTCGTTTAGCCCCAATTTTTGATCGATAAGAGCTTGAACCTTTGGATGCACATAGAGAACCTCGCCTGCGCGCGACGCTTGAATAAGAGGGAGAAGTTCTGCTCGAGTGGAGGCGAAAGCCTTCATTCCCTCTTTAGCTACTGTTACCATTTTATTCAATTTTGAGTTTTGCGGTGCGTACTGAGTTATCTGTCGCGCACCCATAACTGACCTGCTAACTTGAGGTAGCGTTTTGATTGGTGATGTGGCTAAAACAGGTTTAAAAGCTTGAATCATATTCCCCCCTAAATAAAGACCGCACCTTCCCCTAAGTCTATAATGCTCAAGTCTATTACTATTATAGCGTATTTAAAAATAAATTTATATATTAATTTTAACTCCTTGATTGGGAGAAACTTAAAAAAAACCGAACGAAAATCTTTTTGTATCCCGCTTTAAATCAGCGATTTACCCCCTCTATACTAGGAATTTACCGTCTATCTTTTTTTAAGGGCCTCCCCAAAAACCTTGACCTGAAAAAAAAGTAAATATATTTATAAATTAAGCGGAGAACACTGAAAATAGGAAAAAAAAGGCCAAAAAGACCGATTTACAGAAAAAAAGCTAATAAAAGGTATCGATAAGCTCCGGTGTGCTGATTTTAGCGGGTTTTTTTAGGGGAGACTAGAAGCCCCAGGAGATCCCTATTGCACCGTACTGTAAATGTTGTTTGAAGAATTGTCCTTCGCTATTCCCATTATGATACTGAGCATAAATACGCACTTTGCGACCGACGCCGTGTAGCTTACTCCACTCATAACCCACAAGGGCATTCACACTGAACCTCCAATCGGTACATTGCCAATTTTGGACGTCAACAGCTATGAAGGGGCAGCCAAAAAGTCGATGATAGTTAATTCTTTTACCAAACCAGCGCCCTTCAAATCCATATTCGACATAAAAATTGCCCATCGGAAAGGAGTTGTCTTGATGCACAATCCAGCCAGGTCCTGCATAGACTCTAAGACCTTCACTCACCTGATAGGCCGACATGAATTCCAAAACTTCAAAACTTGGATTTTCGCGCCAAACAGGTTGACCTGCATATAGAAGGTTACAAATGTATTCGTCACCTAAGTGGGTAGAGATATGGTAGAATGTCAAACGAAAAGACCACCGACCGAAAGCTAAGGAGATGGGAAGTGCTGCTAAGTAGTCGCTATTATCTAAGCGAGCCCATTCATTTCCTCTACCATTTGGGGCATCCATATTGAAAACAGTCCAGACGCAAGCAGCAAAATCGATTTGCAAATCGGCATTCCAAGATCCGATATTACTAAATCTATAGATAGGAAAAAAATCGCCTAAGGAGACTGCAACGGTATCTTTAGCGAGAAAATCACTCCCAAATCTGTACGCTAAAGAGTAATTTGGCGTACGGGGGTTTGCAATAAGGGGTTGAAAAAGTACCGTCGACTCAGGAAACCAGATTCCAGAGACACGCTCTCTGCCAGCTCTTGACTCGATATCGGCAACGCCGGGCTCGGGAAAAGGCCCCTCAACAGCCTCAACCGACTCTATATCGGGAAGATCTCTCACAAAAGAGACTAAAGCCTCACGCGTAATGTAACTATTAGGCATGTTGTAGAGATATACTTTGCGGTCTTTCACCAAGACAAGGATTTCCAGCTCATAATAATGGGTATCAATCAGAGCTTGAATATACCCCTCCAGGTAGGTATCCTCCGCCTTAGAGAGCTGTCCCGGAGGTATGTTATCCGAACGGGAAAGAAAATTCTGATTTTTCCCATCCTTAAACCCAGCAACATACAATTTATCAAAAAGCGAACTTGAGAAAAGGCAAAAAGGGATTAACCATAAAATCCAAAACATGCCCCTCCTATGCCAAATTCCCCGACATATGGCAAGAAGAAACAGAGAACCAAACAAAAATTGATCTACCTGAAATATTGATAAATCATTTTAACCACATTTTTATAAATATAAACACAAACTACCTTGCTTTAAAGATAAGCGCAGATTCTCTCTTTTCGAGAAAATTGGTGTTTGCTATAGTGTTGATTGATTGGTTTTTTGACCAAAAATTGGATCTAAAAACTAGGGTACAACTCCTATTTTTTAAGACCAAATCTATTTAGGGGACCATAGCTCAGTTGGTCAGAGCAGGCGACTCATAATCGCTTGGTCGCAGGTTCAAGTCCTGCTGGTCCCACTTTTTTCCTCTCACAATTAACAAAAATTCTAATAAATCAAAACGGTTCAATCTATTCCTAGGCAGCCTTATTTAAAGCGAGAATCTATGATTTTTTGGCTAATGGACGCGCTATTAACCTTCTGTAGCAGCATATCCACCAAGTATCTTAATATTTGTTTTTTTTAATTTTTTTTTCTTTGTATCGAGTTTTTTCGTCTTTTTTTTCATGTTCTCTTTTTTCTCCTTATTAATTTATAAATATATTTACTATATTATCCTGTCAAGGTTTTGTTAGAACCATTTGCCTGAGAGGATGATACATACTCAATTTTATGGAGATAGGTTGGAATTAGAGGTTTGATGCAAATGGTCCGCCTAGGCTAAGGCTCCGAATTTCAAAAGATTTTAGAGCCCCTGATAATCACACACCGGTGTGCAATTTTCTGAATAATCAGAAGTTCCTACTATACCCCCCCTTTTTTCAGGCAAATGATTCTCTCAAAACCTAGACCTGAAAATAAAGTAGATATATTTATAAATTATAAGGAGAAAAAAGAGAACATGAAAAAAAAGACGAAAAATACCAAGTTAAAGAAAAAATCATCAAAAAAAACAAAAATAGTGAGCGGGGGGAAAGCTTTATGGATTGTATAGATACAGCGGTGATTAAAAAATACTAGAGGGAATACAAGCTGAAAACAGCCTGTGCAGTGATGGAGCTTTTTCAATATACACTAGGGCCTCGGTTGGTGATCTGTAGCTGGGGTGACTTATATCAAATGGGAAAAATTCAAAAGGGATCAAGATCTTACCTATAAATTTAGGGTTGGTGTTTTTCTATACAGGGGAACAGCTGAGTAAATAGGTTTTCTATTTTACTTTGAGTGATCCTGCTTTTCATACCGTGAGGGGCCGTTTCATCAAGAGATACGTACCCGTTCAGGTTTTGCTGTTTCGATTTTTTCCCAGGAGGTTGATAAATTGGATAGACTTCAACTTTTCTTTTAGTACGGGGAGAAAAAATCGCCTCTAAGTCCTGGGGCTTCATCACGCTATAGGCCATGAATTCTGCTGGTACATGCAAATACATAATATTCGTTCAATTTTTCGGTTATTTAAAATTTAGGTTTATCGACACATCGAGAGATCGTTAAGATCCCACATGGTTTTAAATTCGGGGCAGCTTTGGTACAAAGTCTCTTTTGTCCCCTCTCCTAGCTTTTTCCCCTCTTTCATCACTATGATTCGATCCGCCTTCTCTACAGTTTTTAGCCGGTGCGCAACAATGATCTGAGTGAGTTTTCCTTGCATATTTTCCACCGCCTGTTTGACTTTCTCCTCGCTAAATGCGTCTAGCTGCGAGGTAGCCTCATCTAAAAGGAGAATCGGCGATTTTTTTGCTAAAGCTCGCGCTAAAGCCAGCCTTTGCTGTTGACCCCCAGAGAGGTTTTTACCAGTCTCGCTTAAATGGGTATCATACCCCAATGTCAGTCGGTCAATAAACTCGTCAGCATAGGCTTGCGAGGCGGCAAGCTTGAGCGACTCTTCGCTTAAAGGTTTGCCTAAACTAATATTTTTACGAATCGTATCAAAGAACAAAAAAGGCTTTTGAGTTACATAGGAGACAAGATTTCGTAGAGAATCGTGCCGAATATCACGTATACTTTTTCCGTCAATACGGATATCCCCCTCCATTCCCTCATACAAACGGGGTAATAGATTCAAAATTGTCGACTTTCCCGATCCTGTAGCCCCAACAATCGCAACCGTCTCCCCCCGCTTGATCGAAAAAGAGACATCCCGTAAAACGTACTGATCTTCATATTTGAAGCTCACCTTGTCAAACACAATAGAGTCCTCAAAAGTTTCAATCGCCACACACTCTTTATGATCTTGCTGCGGTTTTACCTCCATTACGGAAACCATGCGCTCAAGGGCTGCAACCCCTCTTTGGATACTTGCGTTCTCCTCGGCAAATTTTTTGATAGGGTCATAGGTTAAATGCAAGATCCCGCAAAAAGCGATCAGATCGGGAACCGACATCTGTAAAGCATACAGCCCTGTAAGGATGATACCCGCAAGACATAGAGAAGTAATCGAATGGAGGATGGGTCTTGTCATGAGATCGTATTTCGCCGCTTTTTGCTCATAAAAAGCCATCCGGGCGTTCTCCTCCTTATATTTCTGTAAAGAAAAGGATTCCATTGAGAACATCTTTACCGTCTGTATACCGGAGAGATAGTCTAAAAGGGTGCTGGAAAAAAGCTCCTGGTTTTTCATCAGCTGTCTTGTGGAAGAGCGGACTTTTTTTGTCAGGATGACCAAGGGAATCACCAGAAGGGGAAATCCCACTAGGATCACCAAAGAGAGTTTCCAAGACAAGAAAAGGCAAAAACTTACCGAAGAGAGCAACTTAAAAGGGGTTATAATCACATTCCGAAAAAACGAGTTGATCGAAATGGCGATTTGCTGTGAATCCCCAGTCACTTTTTGGGATAGTGAGCCTATGTGGTATTGCTGGAAAAACTTCATGGGAAGCTGTTGTAGATGGGCAAAATAATTATCTCTTAGCTCACGACTCACTTGAATCGACAGCTTTTGGACTAAAAACCTCCCCCAGAACAGCGAGGCGGCTTTGAATAAAGCTACGGGGACAGAAACGATCAAGAGCGTTTGCAACGCTGTCGATTCGTGTAAAATCGTCTTTGAAATCCACTTGGAAAAATCTCCAATCATCCCCCCCTTAAGCAATCCGAAATCTTGCCCTACAGAGGTTAGCATCGCTACCCAAAGAATTTCACACTGTTCAGCAATGCTCATGAAAAGCATCGACAAAATTACCCAAAAACCCAGCTTGCGAAACTGCTGAATTTTTAAGCAGGTTTTGATCAAATCAAACAATCGTCCACTTCTCCCATTTGTCGGAAGAAAGTATAACGTTGTTGCATAAGATCTTCAAGCGAGAGAAGGGATAGCTCGTGAAAATGGCTCCTAATCGACTCTTGAATCCTTTCGATGGCTTCCTTGGGATCGACGTGAGCGGCTCCGTAAGGCTCTTCGATCACCTCATGAATGATACCGTTTTTCAAAAGAAATGGGGCGTCTAAGTGCAAGTTTTCTGCTGCAAGCGCCCTTTTAGAGGAGCATCTCCAAAGTATTGAGGCGCAAGATTCGGGGGAAATAACGCTATAAATGCTATTTTCTAACATTAAAACACGATCGGCAACACCTATTGCTAGAGCCCCGCCTGACGAACCCTCACCCAGGATCAACGCCACCATTGGGGTGCTTATGGCCGATAAAGAGTAGATGTTTTGTGCAATCGCCATCCCCTGCCCCCTTTGCTCCGATTCCAAGTTGCTATGGGCTCCCGGAGTGTCGATAACAAAAAGAATGGGTAAGGAAAACTTCTCAGCAAGCTGCGCCATGCGCAAAGCTTTTCTATAGCCCTCCGGATGGGGCATCCCATAATTTCTTGCTACCCGATCGTGCGGATGTATCCCTTTGTGGTGACCAATCAACATCAAACCCTTCCCCATGAAAGTACCCACCCCGGCATAGATCGCAGAGTCATCCCCAAACTGCCTATCGCCATGTAGCTCGATAAAATCTTTCAAAAGGGTTTTTTGGATCATCTCTATATTGGGACGCTGCGGATGACGAGCTAGCTCCACCCGCTCCATGGGTGTTATCGTCTCTCGAAGAGCCTTTAGCGATGCGGCGAGTGTCTCCAAATGGGAATCTTGGCTAATTTCTGAAGGGGGATTTTCATGGGAAACTTTGAGGTGTGCGATTTCGTTAATAAGATCCGAAGCAGATTTAGCCTTTACCATAGTCCATCCAGTTTAATCAAAAAGGTCGATTCTTACAATGGTTCAAAAAGTTTTCGCCCTGGAGAGCTGTTTTTTTGTCTCCCCAGTCGGCGAAATAAACTACTCAGTTGTTCCGCGGATAATCTCAACAATCGTCGGTTTAGTAATCACAATAGAAAAAAGCTCTTCGATATGCTCTTTGGACATCCTTATGCAACCGTCGCTTGAATAATCTCCGATGAGACTTTTTTCCTCTGTTGTTTGACCGCTTTGTTGATCAAAATGGCAGGGTACACCATGAATTCCATACCCCTTGGCACCATCCGAACACCCCTCAATCTCCTCATCAAACGGAAGCCATCGAGTACCAAAAACTTCCATCATCTCAATTTTTCGGTTTTGAAAAAATCCGGTAACTCCAGGTGTATAAATGGCAACTTTTGAGCCAAGTTTAAATTTTCCAACAGGGGTCAGGCAACCCGAGGGTGAATGGGGATCCACTCGCCCCAGACCCACCGGATAGGTCTTCAAAAGAACCTCCTCCTGAGAATCGAGATTCTTGTAAAAAAATTGCATTTTGGCTGTAGAGAGATTGATTTTCAGATGAAATTCTAACGAAAGATTTTTCTTAAAAACATTAAATCGATCCCCAATTGAAACCTTCTGGTTTACGTAATCGTTTTTACCATTTAGGCTTCGGGCGATAAAGTGTCTTGAGGTGTTGAAATAGGAGGCGTAATCGGCTAACCAAGCAGGTCTGCCTTTAAGCCAAGCTACTCGGCTTGAATAGGTGACCGTCTCAACAATCGGGAGTTTATCCGGGCCTTTTGAGAAAAGCATCCGTACACGATCCACCTCTAATGAGGGGTCTTTTTTTGTATCCTCCAGGGCTACCTCCTCTATCGATTGGTAGACAGCCTCTTTACTTTTGTCTTGTGTGTTTAAGGAGAGAAATGGCTTGTTTTTTACAAACCACATTGCGCCAATACCAGCAAATACAAAGAAAAACGAACGTGATAAAAACTTTGAGAATCTCAATTGACCCACCTCTAACTGCTTAGCCTTATCTTTGAAAAAAACTCCCTCCTTTCAAAGAAGATGTGTAGCCCCTTAAAAAAAATCGATTCAAAAAGTCTCATTTTAAGCGAGTGCAAAGAACACATCCTAGAAATACCCAAGAAGTTTTTATTTCTAAATAGATCCTGTAATCATACAATTATCTTGGAAGAAATCAAGCATAAAAAAAGCCTTATCCGTTGCGGGAATAAGGCTTTGGGGAAAATTAGAAGGTAAATTTATAAAGTTGCAGATCTTTGGTGTTGCTTGTGCGCGTGGTGGTCTTTAGAAACAGGCTGCTCTACGTCCTCTTTCATTTTTTTACCGGGGGTGAATTTTACCGCCTTCCTCTCTGGAATGACAATTGCAACTCCGGCATTTTTTGGATTACGCCCAATTTTTTGTTTACGAACAACAACCTCAAAAACTCCAAAGTCTCTAAACTCGTAACGATCCCCATGGGCAAGCCCCTCAATGAGGCTATCCAAAAAAGATTGAACTATACGACGGACATCGTTTGGATTAAGGTTGCACTCCGTGGCAATTTTGAAAACGAGCTCTTTCTTCGTCTTGGTCGCCATTTCGTCAACTCCCTGCACTTTTATTTCTTAACCCTCCTTTAATAAAATCAGTAATTTATGACAAATTAAAAAAACGTAATTAACTGAAACTAATTAACATTTTCTTTTTTTTGCCTTGTTGTGCAAATAAATAAACTTCGCCAATTAACTCGTTTGGATCAAATAGCGATTTTGGATCAGTTAGTACCCTGCCGTTGACTCTTAGGCCTTGACCGGTAACCAGCCTTACCCCCTCTGACTTCGAGAGAATTAGCCCTGCTTGAACTAGTATATCCAACAAGGTTTTATCCAAAAAATCTCTTTTATCTAACCTGGCATGGGGAAAAGCCTCAAAAATCTGGTCGTAATCCTCTTTGGTTCCCAACTGGTCGCTAAAGGCGACCTCGGTCAAGCGGATAGCCTCTTTGAGCCCTGATTCTCCATGGATGAAGCGGGTAAGTTCTGCAGCTAACGTTCTTTGGCGTTCAAGACCGCTTAAAGAGGCGATCTCTTCTAAGCTCAAAAATGTAAAGCGTTTGAGGCAAATTTCCACGTCATCGTCGGGGATATTCAAAAGATACTGGTAAAAAGCGTAAGCAGAAGTGCGCTCTTTATTCAGATAAATCGCTCCCGACTCGCTTTTGCCAAATTTTTTACCATCGGAGCGCAACATAAGAGGAATAGTCATGACGTGGAGCTCTTTTCCCCCTTTTCGGCGAGAAAGGTCGGTCCCTGCAGTCATGTTCCCCCATTGGTCGCTTCCCCCGATTTGCACCGTCACTTCGTGATTCTCTGCAAGGTAGTAAAAATCGTACCCTTGAAGCAACTGGTAAGAGAATTCACAAAAACTGATCCCCTCCTCTGCCTCCATCCGGCTGCGGACCGAATCTTTACCCAGCATCTGCGAAACTCTAAAAAATCGCCCAATATCCCGCAAAAATGTGGGGACAGTCATCTGATCAAACCAATCGGAATTATTTACAAACAAAAGATCATTTCCGAGAATTCCCTCAAGATTCTGAGAAATTTTTCTCAGATTGTGAGAAATTTGTTCTAGAGATAGGAGGGGTCGATCACTCTGTTTTCCAGAGGGGTCGCCAATTTTAGTTGTCGCACCGCCGTAAAGAATTACCGGTTTGTGCCCCATCATTTTGTATCTGTATAAAGTCAGAATTACTAAAAGGTTTCCCAAATGCAAAGAGTCAGCGGTGACATCAAATCCAGCATAAACATAGCGGGGTTCTTTGAGATGTTCCTCTAAACCGGGGGTTGCATCTTGGAAAAGCCCCCTCTCTTTCAAGTGGGTTAGCACTAGTGCGGTATCGGCGCTCACAGGTTTCATCTATTTGTCCTTTTCTAAACGCTCCTTCATCCCCTGAGTTTTTTTACTCAGCGGAGCGGAATTGCGATTTTGATCAAAAAGACCAAGATCATCTTTTGTGACTGCATCTCTTGACCAGGAGTGGCGCGAGATCCAATCGGCTATTTGATCTTTTTTTTGATCGATGGCATGAGATGTTACCATAGTATCGATCTTTTTTAGTCGAGATTTTAACTTTTCACGCGCTTTTTTTGTTTTTTCGCTCTCTTGCGCTACCTTTTTATCATTATCAACACGTGTTGCCATGAATTTTGCCCTCAAAAATAGGATGGCTTTATCTTGCGGTCTTCTTAAAATTTTGTAAACCAGGAACTTTACGCGCAAAACAGTAAATAAAAAGTTTATTTATATTTTTCTAAGATTAATATTCTGTTCTAGACCCTTTCAGATCTGTTTTTGATTAAAAAAAAGTTTTTTTCTATCCTAAGCTTTTACAAGTCTACAAACTATAATTCAATAGCATGGTTTGGTTTGAATTTTAAGAAATAAACCTGCACTAAAAGGATTAGAATGCACGAAGAGATGAAAGCCCACGCCGCCAAAAAGGCGTTTGACATTTTGCTCGAAAAAGCGAAGCTCCCTTTTAAGCTGGGTCTGGGCAGCGGATCCACGTCGGAGGCTTTCTTAAAAATTCTTATGGCCAGACACCATGAGCTCCCCCCATTCACCTGTGCGGCTAGTTCCCAAAAAATCCATGATATGAGTGCGCACATACTCCACTTCATGAAAGAGGACTCCTTTGAATCTTTGGACTTCTACATTGATGGCGCAGATGAGGTCTCCTTAGATTATCAGTTCGCAATGATTAAAGGTGGTGGTGGCTGCTTAACACGCGAAAAGATCCTTTTCTCAAGTGCCAAATTTCGGATGATCATGGTCGATTTGCATAAGCTGCAGCGTGGCCCAATCGGTTCGGGATTCAAAAAAATTCCCTTAGAAATTCTCCCTTTTGGGCTCCGAGCCACACTTAAGCAGATCCATTACAAGGGCAGTATACGCAAAGACTTTCTCACCGATCAAGGGGCTATCATTTTTGATATACAGGCCCCTTTAGGTGGTCAAAAAACACCCCCAGAAATTTGCCAAGAATTACGGCAAATACCGGGAGTAATCGAAGTGGGGGTTTTTCCCCCGCCCCAACTTTTTATCGTCGGCAAAGAGGATTCCGCAGAGGTGATCCATGTTTGACGAGACCCTAATTCCTATTGAATCTTATGAAGTCGATCCCCACCCGAGCTATACGCTATTCAAACTCCACACAAAAAAAGGGACTGTTCCCCTTTACACTTCAAGCGAGGTGAATGAGCAGCTTAGAAGGGACTATCGACGCCCGGTGACACATGATATTATTTCAGGGGTTGTTGCTGGGTTTGATCTTAAGATCATAAAGTGCGTTATTGATCATGTCGAAGAATCGATCTATTTTGCAAATCTTTTTTTAGACCGATCGGGCAAAGAGATCGTATCGATAGATGTAAGACCCAGCGATGTACTGATCCTTTTGAAAACCCATACATTTCCCCTTTATATATCTCAAAAAGTGCTGGATCTTACCAGAGATGATCTCTAGTATGTGATATAAAAACGGTTCCTGGAAAGATCCAATAGTGATCGAACCGCCTCCTCGGCATCCTCCCCGTCCGCTTCAACACACACCTTGGATCCTTTTGCGGCAGCTAACATCAAAATCCCCAAAATGGATTTTCCATTGATAGTCAAGTCCTCAAAACGCAAGGTGATATTCGATTTAAATTGTGCAGCACAGCGGACAAATTCCGCTGCAGGGCGTGTATGCAGCCCTTTTTCATTCAATACGATGAAGTAGCCTTTGGCTTTTTGGTCTCTTTGATCGATCATGTGTCCAATTGATCAACTAATTGTTTAAACGCATCTAATGCTTTTTGAATCGTTAGGGGGTCCCGAACATCCACATTAGCATCTTTTAAAATGTCGACAGGCTTTTTAGAACTTCCGGAGCTAATAAACTCTAAGTACCTTTTTTTCCCCTCAACAGGGTCTTTCAACAAGTTTGCATGTAGCGCCAAACTTGCACTCATCCCTATTGCATACTGATAGACATAAAACGAAGAGTAGAAATGGGGAATACGTAAAGCCTCTACACCTAACAACGGATCAATTACAAAGCTGTCTCCATAATATTTTCGATAAAGATCATTAAAAATACCACAAATATAATCTGCGGTAAACACACCTTTATTTTCGACGCAGCTATGGGCCTGTTTTTCAAAATTCGCAAACAGGGTTTGACGGTGGATTGTTGCACGTATAGCCTCAGCTTTATAGTGCAAAAAATATTTCTTAACCTTAGGATCCTGAATTTTTTTCATCAAAAGGGTGTAGAGAAGCTCCTCATGAAAGGTAGAGGCTACTTCGGCTACAAAAATGGTGTAAGAGGCATAGGGATAGGGCTGATTTTTATTGCTGTAATAGCTGTGCATACTATGCCCTAGCTCATGAGCCAAAGTAAAAAGATCCCTGATAGAACCGGTAAAATTCATCAAAATATAGGGGTAGGATTTATAGTAACCCGAGGAGTAGGCGCCACTTCTTTTACCCGGCCGTTCAAACCAATCGACCCAGCGCTCTTTTTTAAGCCCTTTTTCGGCAAGTGCTACATACTCTTCCCCCAACGGGCGAATGGACTCCAATACAAGTTCTATCGCCTCCTCGAGCGTATATTTCACCTCGATCTCTTCATACGGTTCCGCATACATATCATATGGGTGGACGTTCTTAAGACCTAATATCTTGCCCTTCCAATCCACATAACGATGGAGCTGCTTAAGATTCTCCCCCTTTTCTACAGTGTCTAAAAGAGTTTGGTAGACAGATACGGGAATTTCGTTTCCAAATAGTGCTGCCTCCATTGACGAGTCGAATCTCCTCACCTTGCGATTGAAATCATTTTCCAAAACCTTCTGATAATAGTTTTCGGTAAGTGTGAGCTTGACTTTCTCAAACGAAGAAAAAAGGTTGTGAAAGGAACTTTGACGTAGAGTCCGATCGGAAGATTTGACTAAATTTTGAAATGAAGCGAGCGTTAACGGATATTTTACCCCTTTTGAGTCAACAGCATCATCAAACTTCAATTCAACATTGTTCAGAATGCTAAACAGCGAATCACTACGGTGCGTTACACTGCATAAAGAGAGAATCTTCTCCTCCTCCTCATTCAACGTGTGAGGGCGGCTAGCTAAAATACGCTCTAAGTAACGGGCATACTTTCCCTTAGCCTCGAGATTTTGTATCTTTAGTATTTCTGAGCGCATCCAGCTGGTATTGGCGTCAAATTCGCTGTATAGGGATTTTGCCTGATTAAGACGCATCAAATTTTGCTGGTCTGCGATATTTCCATCGCTTAGAAGGTGCGCATAAGTGTAGAGCTTTTCGAGCATCTGGTTGAAATCAAAAAAGGCATCCAAAGAGGCTTCGAGATTTGTAGGGTCTTTCGCTAGTTCGCCTCGAAAACGGAGGACTGCGTCAAAACCCTGCTTTAACATTTTGTCATAGTTTTGGTCCCAAGCCCTCTCGTCATTGTAAAGCGGCTTAAGATCCCACCTTGATATATCATCGTGATCATACATAAAGGTCATCTTCTTAAATTCGTGAAAAAAAGACAATCCCTAAACAAGAGTTTTCTAGATATTTAAGCTGTTAGCAATTGAAAATAGTAACTGCTAAATTTATTGCGAAAAATTCCCCCCCTTGTTAACATCTTTAACAAATTTCAAAAACACCAAGGGAAACCTTTATGCGTTTTAAACCACTTAGCGATCGCCTCCTGATCGAGATCATCGAGGAAGAGGATGTAAAAAAAGGAATTATCATACCAGACAGCGCAAAGAGTAAACCTCAAAAAGGGAAAGTCTTGAAAGCGGGTCCTGGAAAGAAAGACGAATCTATGCAGGTAAAAGAGGGTGACACGGTCCTTTTTACTAAATATGGCGGAACCGAAGTGCGCATAGAGGAAAAAAATTATTTAATCTTGCGCCAAGACGATATTTTAGGAATTTTATAACACTGGTGACCAAATGGCTGATGCAAAAGAGCTACATTTTAGTGACGAGGCTAGACGCCGCGTCAAAAGAGGGGTTGATAAACTTGCCGATGCGGTGAAAGTGACTCTGGGCCCCAAAGGGCGCAACGTGATCATTGAGCGCTCCTACGGCGCCCCTCTAATCACAAAAGACGGCGTGACCGTTGCCAAAGAGATTACGCTCCCGGATGCTGTCGAGAATCTCGGCGCCCAACTCGTACGTGAGGCCTCCTCAAAATCGAACGATGTTGCCGGTGACGGAACGACAACGGCGACCGTACTTACCCGCTCGATTTATGAAGAGGGTTTCAAGGCGGTGAGCGCAGGCTCCAGCCCAAACCTTGTAAAAAAAGGGATTGAGAAGGCTGTAAGAGTCGTAGTAGAGGAGCTTACTAAAATTTCTCGACCCGTCTCCACATCAGAAGAGATTGCACAAGTCGCAACCCTTTCGGCAAACGGTGAGACGGAGATTGGAGAACAAGTTTCCAAGGCGATGAAAAAAGTGGGTAAGGACGGTGTGATCACCGTCGAAGAGGCCAAAGGTCTTGAAAACGAACTTGACATCGTTGAAGGGATGCAATTTGACCGCGGTTATGTCTCCCCCTATCTTATCAACGAGACCGAAACGCAACAGGTGCTTCATGAGGATGTATTCATCCTTATCCATGACAAGAAGATCTCCTCTATCAAAGATCTTTTGACCCCTCTGCAAGCCGTTGCCGAAACAGGTAAACCGCTCTTAATTATAGCCGAAGATATTGAATCAGAGGCTTTGAGTACCCTTGTGATCAATAAAGTACGTGGTACTATCAAGGTGAATGCAGTAAAGGCTCCTGGATTCGGGGATCGCCGTAAAGCGATGCTTGAAGATATCGCGATCCTTACAGGTGGTACCGTAATTGCTGAAGAGGCCGGTTTCAAATTAGAAAATACCACTTTGGAAATGCTTGGGCGCGCCAAAAAAGTAGTTTCGACTAAAGATCACACTACAATCATTCATGGGCATGGGGACAAAGGGGCGATTGAGGGCCACTGCGGCATGATACGCCAGCAAATTGCTCAGGCAACCTCCGACTATGACAAAGAGAAACTGCAAGAACGCCTAGGAAAACTCTCGGGTGGTGTGGCCGTGATTAAAGTGGGTGGCGCTACCGAAGTCGAAGTTAAGGAGAAAAAAGACCGTGTAACCGATGCATTGCATGCGACAAAAGCGGCTGTTCTCGAAGGGATCGTTCCAGGTGGCGGTGCAGCTCTTTTAATGGCCGCAACGCATCTCAAGCCCCTGATTGATCAGCTCCATGGTGATGAGAAAGTGGGAGCGATGGCTGTTTTGAAGGCCATTGAAGCCCCTGCCCGCCAAATTGCTGAAAATGCAGGTTGTGACGGCTCAATTATTGTGGCAAAAATAAAAGAGAGCAAACCGGGGACAACCTTTGATGCATTGAATGAGGTATTCGTTGATGCTTATAAGTCTGGAATTGTCGATCCAACTAAGGTGACACGTGCTGCTTTGCAACATGGTGCATCATCAGCAAGCCTCCTATTAACGACAGAACTCACGATCACCACTCTTCCCAAAAAAGAGGCTCCTGCGGCGCCTCCGATGGGCGGTATGGGCGACATGATGTAGCTTCATGATTAAAAAAAAGCCCCCTTTAGAAGGGGGCTTTTTTATTTAGAGTTCTTGCATCGGAATGAAAATCGGAATTTTATTTAGACCAAGACTTTTGATTTCCTTGTTCTTATTCTCATCAAACATTTTTCCGATCGGATTCCAGATATGTTCGTTGCTAAATTTTTCCGCATCTGAGGGGTAAGGGGCAAAAACATAGGTAACCAAGTGGGCTAAACACCCTAAAGCCGATAAAATGCATAGTGCGGTCTGAGTTATATGATATCTTAGACTTTTTGAGCTTGCTTCAAATTGGTGATTTTGTACATCAGTAAACTGGTTATATGAAACATGAATTGCCATAATCCCCCCTTTTGTTCACCTTTATTTATTATAGCATAATTTTTAATTTTTTTGTTAATTTTTTTATTGCCTTCTTTTGAGTGATTTAAGGGGTTAAGAATTATTGAGATAGAGACCTACCCCCTTTATTTAAGACAAATCGTTTAAGGTTTGAATTCTATCTCACTGAATATCAATCAATTAAATCTATCTCTCGTCCAATGTACCCTGTTTGAGTGATGTTGCCAAACAGCCCCTCTTTTCTTTTTTACTAGTAACCTGGGGGATGGGGCAAAAGCATCAAAAGACAAAAAAAAGTTTTTTTCTAATGGGTAGCTCGCTAGACAGAGATTCAGGAGTGGTGAAAAAGGTATTTATGAAAAAAATCTTTGTTGTGCTTTTCTTTTTGGTCATTTTTCTTAGTATAGCTGGGGCAGCGGTTTACTCCTATAGAGTTCCACTGATCAATCGAAATCTATCATCTCTTTTCTCAGTACCGGTCTCATTGGAGAAATTTGATTTGACCTCGCGCTCGATAACTGTAGGCGGATTTGTGATCCAAAACCCTCCCCGCTCCATAGTTCCCCGTGCCATGACCGTAAATTCTATCCAGATCAACACCCCTATTTGGAATTTTCTAGAACCTAATACAGAAGTAGAGAGTATCGTCATTAATGGAATTGACGTGGATGTAGAGTTCTACGACCCTTTCTATCAAAAAATGAATTGGGATCCGATTCTAGGATCCTCGTCAAGCCAAACGGCAGAGGCCCCAAAAGACTCTGAATCCTCAGTATCGGTGAAAAAATTAACCTTACAAAATCTGCGTATCACCTTACGTCTTCCCAACCAGGCACCTCAAGTCTACTCCGTTAGGGGCCCGGTTAGCTATCAGAACCTCGATTCCCGCAAAGGGGGGGTAACAAAAGTGATGGGGGATCTCATTGTGCGTATAATTATGCAACAGGTGTTCTCCGTCCAGGGGCTTACTAAATTTAGTGACTCCCTTTTTGAAGGTGCAGTAACTCCCTTTAAAGAACTCTTACCCGTCCCCCTCCCCTAAAATTTGCAACAACCCCTTGCAATAAATAGACTTACCATGCTATTGTATTCTCATATTCCTCGATAGCTCAGCGGTAGAGCAGCGGACTGTTAATCCGTTGGTCGTAAGTTCGAATCTTACTCGGGG
>Ga0169931_10000323_pt1 | contig 78608 bp, 66 predicted proteins | sample Kivu_15m_20L_FD_129675 | JGI IMG/M metagenome (GOLD analysis project Ga0169931, IMG submission 129675) | Freshwater microbial communities from Lake Kivu, Western Province, Rwanda to study Microbial Dark Matter (Phase II) - Kivu_15m_20L... | ecosystem: Environmental > Aquatic > Freshwater > Lake... | reverse complement strand
TGTCTGTACTCCGTATTCGTTTCCGTTTCTGGATTACATGGTGCCCGCCTATTATGTCCTGACCACAGCGGAAGCCAGCAGCAATTTGAGTCGCTATGACGGCATTCACTTTGGTTATCGGAGCAAAGAAGCTTTGGGGGTAGATAATACTTACAGTCTTTCCCGTTCAGAGGGATTTGGGCCCGAAGTGCAAAGGCGCATCATGCTCGGGACTTTTGTTCTTAGTTCGGGATATTATGATGCCTATTATTCCAAAGCCCAGAAGGTGAGGCGGATCATCCGAGAGAAGACCCGTGAACTGCTTACGGAGTTTGACTTCCTGTTGACACCTACCACAGTGGACAGTGCATTCAAAATTGGTGAAAACACAGACGATCCCATCAAAATGTATTTGCAAGATATCTTCACTGTACAAGCTAATTTGGCAGGATTGCCTGCAATCTCATTGCCCGGACATTTGTCTGCAGGTGGATTGCCGGTAGGATTGCAGTTGACTGCTGATTTGTTTCAAGAAAAGGATCTTCTGGCCGTTTCTGCCGCCATCGAGTCTCTGTAAGCCAAAGTCCAAAAGGGAGATTTGACATAATTTTTCAAGTCCGTTGCTCAACTGATAATCAAATTTGTGCCCCGAAATCGATAACAAGAAAACACTTCATATTATGTACCCACCTGAATTAGTCGCCCCCATGAAAGCCCAATTGAGCAATGCCGGTTTTGCTGAGTTGATGGCTCCTGTCGAAGTTGATGCCGCTATCAATCAAGAGGGCACCACCTTGGTGGTAATTAACTCTGTTTGTGGCTGTGCTGCCGGTTCATTGCGCCCCGGAGTGCTCAAGTCGCTGGATTCGTCCAAGTTACCCGGTCGTTTGACCACGGCTTTTGCCGGTGTAGACCGCGAGGCAGTGGACCGCGCGCGCAAATACATGTTGCCTTATCCACCCAGTTCACCATCGGTGGGCCTTTTCAAAGACGGAAAATTGGTGCATATGATAGAGCGCCACCATATCGAAGGGCGCACGGCCGAGATGATTGCAGACAATCTTCGATTGGCCTATGAGGAGTATTGCTGAGCGTCAGAATCGCTTGTAGGCAAACTTCAAGGGAACCCATATCAGATTGAGCACAAAAGCCCAGGGCGGCAGTCTCCGGAGTTTTAACTTGATTTCTTCTTTGTAGAGAGCCCAACCGAAATTTTTAGACAAGCCCCTTGCATCACATATACTCAAGAGAGTATCGCATGATTGCCAAGGGGTTTTTTCTTGGTACAATTCCAAGTTGAGAGCATAGTCGCCCAAAATGCGCAAATCTGAGTCGAATCGATGTTGGTCAAATACAGATTTGTGGTATAAAATGCCTTGATGATGCAGTGTATTCCGCCAATACAGTTGTGGTCCGGGCGTGCCGCCATACTCGGAGGGGATTCGGGCATCGGTATGGCCTGTGTTGCGCACCCGAGTAAAAAGCCACTTTGTGTGAGGATGGATTTTTAATCGAAAAACGTTCTCTAATGCACTCAAGTCAGCCAAAATATCATCCGCACCCAGGAACATTATCCATTCACCTTTGGCACGGCTAATTCCCCTGTTCATAGCGTCATAAACTCCGAGGTCTTTTTCACTGAAAATTCGAATATCAGGTCCATAGCTGCGCGCAATTTCTACCGTACGGTCGCTGCTCAGGGCATCTTGAACGATGATTTCGGGCTTGAGTGTTTGGGCCAATAGGCTCTCCAAACAGCGGCCTATTGTGGCTTCGGCATTCCGTGAGGGAATGATGGCGGTGAGCCGAGGCTTCATCAGCGTTGGGGCATGGCTTGTTCCACAGTGAGCAACTGGCCCGAGTCGCAAGAAATGGTGCGTGTGGAAAAGCGCTTCATGTGGATATAGTCGTGGGTGGCCATTAGAATGGCTTTGCCATGTTGGCTCAGTGAGTAAAGCAAACCCAGTATTTCGTCAGTGGTGGTAGGATCCAAATTACCGGTGGGCTCATCGGCCAGTATGAGGTCGGGTTCGTTGAGCAATGCACGGGCTATACCCACCCTTTGTTGCTCGCCTCCGCTCAGTTCGTGTGGGCGCTTGTGACCTTTGTTGTTCAGCCCCACTTGGTCTAACACGTCTTGAATGCGCTTTTGTTTCTCTTTCTCATTTTTCCAGCTGGTTGCTTCTAACACAAACATCAGATTGTCTGCCACCGATCGGTCGCTGAGTAGTTCAAAATCTTGAAAAACGATTCCCAGTTTTCTCCTCAAAAACGGGATTTGTTCAGAGGTCATTTTTCCCAAGTCAAACCCACACACCGTTCCGGTTCCGGCAGCCAAAGGGTTCTCAGCATAGAGCGTCTTCAGAAGGCTGCTTTTACCGCTGCCTGTGCGTCCGATGAGATAGATGAAATCACCCGGATTGATCTGCAAATTGACGTTTTTGAGCAGTACATTCTCATTGCGTGCAATGGTGACATTCTCCAAGTTAACAATCATGTTAGTAGTTCTTTTCGTTTTTTGGATTCTTCAACTTTCGAGCACCAGCGTAATAAGGTCTTTTTTACTAATACCAATGGCCGCGGCTTGCTGTGGAATGATGCTGGCTTCGCTGAATCCGGGCACCGTGTTCACCTCTACCAAATAGGGTTCATCTTGCACGATGATGTAGTCCACCCTGATCATGCCATGGCAATCGAGCAATTGATACACCCCAGTGCTGAGATCTTGAATTTTTCTTGTGATGTCCTCTGAGACACGAGCGGGGGTAATTTCTTTGGAGGCTCCTTCGTATTTGGCCTCAAAATCAAAGAATGAATTGTCGCTCAAGATTTCGGTCAGCGGTAATGCCAATGGTTTGCCGTTTTGCATGATGACCCCTGACGTGACTTCGGTTCCGGGCAAAAACGATTCGATGATGACTTCAGGATCCATAGCCATGGCTTTCTCTAAAGCCGATGCGATTTGGTCCTTATGGTCGCATCGTGAAGTGGCCAAGCTGGAGCCTCCATTGTTGGGCTTGACAAAAACAGGAAGGCCCAACTCCTTCACGATTTCTTCTGTGACGGTGTTTGAGCCTTTGCGCACCAACAGGCTTTTGGCACAGCGAAATCCGCGCTCACGCAAGAAGGCGTTGAGATAAAACTTTCCCGCAGTCAGTGACATAGCCAACACACCTCCCGTGGTGTATGGCAGGCCAATTAGATCAAAATATCCTTGCACACGACCGTTTTCGCCCGGGTCACCATGAATCATCACAAACACCTTATCGAAGGTTATTTTTTCACCTTCTACAATAAAAGAAAAGTCGTTCAAATCCACGCTTACCGGACCTTTTTCAGTCTCCGCGTATTTTCCTCGAGAATCAAAAACGACCTTCCAAGGTTCATATTTATCCCTATCAATATGGTTCATGACCATGGTGGCACTGCGGTGCGAAATCACGTCTTCACCTGTTAGCCCGCCCGCCAAAACGGCAATCCTTTTCTTCATAGCTACACGCAAATCTTCAAAAGTAAAAGTCAGGATAAAAGACACCGTTAACGGACAAAAAGCCGATGTAGTATGAACATCAACGGGTTGATATGCGCCCTACTGAAATGGTCTATACCCCGGATTTGACTAACATTGCCTTCCCAAATGAGAACCAAAGCCATGAATAAGACCATTGCCACCGGATTGCTTTCCCTTGTAATGATGCCCGGTGTATGGGCCCAGTCACCCTACCGGTTTACTAACGAACGACTTCATGCAGCCACCGAAGCAAAAAACCAGTGCAACACAGGTACTTGCTGGAGTTATGCTACTACATCCTTTTTAGAGTCTGAAATCCAGCGTTTGGGAAAAGGCACTCATGAACTTTCAGAGATGTATAACGTGCGGATGACATATCCACACAAAGCCGAAACCTATTTGCGTTTTCAAGGCAAGAACCAATTTGGGCCCGGAGCCCTGAGTCATGATGTGTTGCGCATTGCCGCTCTGCATGGTCTCATGCCTGAGGAGGCTTATTCCGGGCTCAACTATGGCACCGACCTGCATGACCACAGCCAAATGGACGCCATGCTCGAAGGTATACTGAGCAAGTTGGTAGGAATGCATGGAAAGCTCAATCCGGCTTGGAAAAAAGCCATTGATGGCGTGTTGGATGCATATTTGGGCGCGGTGCCTGAGTCTTTTCTTTATCAAGGAAAAAAACACACGCCCGCTTCATTTCGCGATGCCATGGGCATAGTAACGGACAATTACGTTAGTCTTTCGTCTTTCACCCATCATCCGCTGTACAAGCCCTTTGTGCTCGAGGTGCCGGACAACTACATGCATGGATTGTTTTACAATGTCACGATTGATGACATGGTGAGTATCGTGGAGCACGCTCTGGAAAAGGGCTTCACTGTGGCTTGGGATGGCGATGTGTCAGAGTCAGGTTTTTCGTTCAAAGACGGATTGGCTATTTGCTTACCTGAGAAAACACCTCGCGAAGAGCGTTTTTCCAAAATCCATCCCGAGCCTGCCGTGACTGCCGAAATGCGTCAAGACCAATACGAAAGCGGTGCTACCACTGACGATCACCTCATGCACATCATAGGGTCTGCTCGCGACCAAAACGGCAATAGATTCTTCATCATTAAGAATTCTTGGGGCCAAGAAAATCCCAATCAAGGCAACCAATACATGTCCTTGGCCTATTTCAGACTAAAGACGGTGGCCCTTTTGCTGCACCGCGATGGCATACCCCATGCAGTTAAGGGCAAACTTGGCTTGAAATGATTCCCTCGGCAAGTCTGCGTGCATTACCTTTGTCCTCCGCCACAAGCCAAAAAGCATGACCGGCAAGGAAAAAAACGAAAAAGTCAGAAGCATTTTCTCATCTTTTCTGCAACAGAAAGGACATCGGAAAACTCCCGAAAGGTTTGCCATACTTGATGAAATCTATGAGCTGAACAAGCACTTCGACATTGAATCGCTCTACACGATAATGAAGAACAAAAACTATCGTGTGTCCAGAGCCACCCTCTACAACACCATCGAATTGTTATTGGCTTGCGACTTGGTTCGAAAGCACAATTTTGGCGGAGACCGCTCTCAATATGAAAAATCGCACGCTTCCGGCCAGCATGATCACATCATCTTGGTAGACAGCGGCCGCGTGCTGGAGTTTTGTGATCCGCGTATCAAAAACATTCAATCCACATTGGAGGAAATATTCGGCATCGAAATCATGCACCATTCTCTGCATTTCTACGCTCGAAAAAAAGAAAGCCAATTATGAGTTTTACGACTGAAAAACACGACCACGAGAACTGCGTGGTTATAACCCTTAAGGGCCGCATCCTGGAGGCTGAATCTATTGAAGCAGTGATAGCTATGGTGCAAAATGACTTGGATGCAGGCTCACGCTGCTTCATAATGGACATGGCCGGTGTCGAATTGCTCAATAGTACCGGCATCGGCATGCTTGTGCGCACGGTAAAAGCAGTTAACCAATCGGGGGGTAAAGTGGTTTTTTCGGGTGTTCCTCCCAAAATCCAAGAGTTGTTGCAAATCATCAAACTCAATGCTGTGATGGACATTGCCTCCAATGTTCAAGAAGCAACACAAATCCTGGCCAAAAGCGCGCAATGAATAAAGTGGACATTTTGCTCGGGCTCCAATGGGGAGACGAGGGTAAAGGAAAATTGGTGGACGTGTTGACGCCCCAATATGATATTATAGCCCGCTTTCAGGGCGGACCGAATGCGGGTCACACTATTGAGTTCAACAACATCAAGCATGTACTGCACACCATTCCATCGGGCATTTTTAGACCCGAAACCATCAACGTGGTGGGAAATGGCGTTGTGATTGACCCTATTACTCTCAAACGAGAAATCGAAAGTCTGACCGCATTGGGTGTTGATGTGAAAGAGTCACTTCTCATCTCGCGGAAAGCGCATTTGATTACACCTACCCACCGCCTGTTGGATGCGGCCTCCGAAGCCGAAAAAGGCAAGGCCAAAATAGGCTCCACACTTCGAGGCATCGGACCCACTTACATGGATAAAACCGGTCGCAACGGTTTGCGAGTTGGCGATGTGTTTTCGCCCGATTTCAAAAAGCAATACGAAGAGCTTGTAGAAAAGCACAAGCGCTTGCTAAAACTCTATCCGGATTTTCAATACAATGCCGAAGAGTCGCAAGCCGCGTGGGAAGATGGGCTCCAAACACTGCGTTCTCTGACGGTAATAGACAGTGAACACTATCTCAATCGCGCGCTTGCTGCAGGTAAAAAAGTCTTGGCAGAAGGAGCACAAGGCGCAATGCTTGACATCGATTTTGGATCTTATCCGTTCGTCACATCAAGCAACACCACAGCTGCAGGTGCCTGCACAGGGTTGGGTATAGCGCCAAACAACATTGGAGAAGTATTCGGCATTTTCAAGGCATACTGCACACGCGTGGGTAGCGGCCCATTTCCTACAGAACTGCACGATGAAGTGGGCGAAACCATGCGCCAAACCGGTCACGAATTCGGTGCCACCACAGGGCGACCCAGACGCTGTGGTTGGATCGACTTACCTGCATTGCGCTATGCCATTATGATCAATGGGGTGACCCGATTACACATGATGAAGGCAGATGTACTTAGCGTTTTCAACACCATCAAGGTGTGTACGCACTATGAAATGGGTGGTCAAAAAATGGACTATTTGCCTTTCGATATTGATGCGGCCGACCTAAAGCCTGTATACACAGAACTCAAAGGTTGGTCAGACGATCTCACCGTTATGCAGTCCGAAGAACAATTGCCTGTCGAACTGACTGACTACATTGCATTTTTGGAAAATCAATTGCACACACCCATCACAATAGTCAGTGTTGGTCCCAACAGATCACAAACCATTCACCGTAAAACGGTATTGGCATAATTTTCCGACTTGAAAGGAGTTTTCAACTTCAGGTTTATGGGTTTGAAGTACGTCCATTCAATTATTGTCTTTTCCACTTTTCAACTGATTTGCCTGATTTCTTCGGGTCAAGAGGATAAAACCAAAGTTGAGATCCTCCATGCCGATGCATGGAAATTTGACGCCAGTGTCAATGATATGCAGCGCCTCATTGGCAATGTCCGGTTGCGCCAAGGCGAAACCTACATGTATTGTGACAGTGCTTGGATGTATGACGATGCCAAGCGATTTGAGGCGTTTAGTAGAGTGCGCATCGAAAAAGGCGATTCGCTTCGACTTGTAGGCGACTTGCTCACTTTTGATAGCAATGACAAGATGGCTCGGTTGAGAAAGAACATCCGCTTCTCCGATCAGCGGATGAATCTTAACACACAAATTCTGGATTACAATCTGGAAAACGAAACGGGATCTTACGTAGGGGGTGGGGTAATCAAAAGCTCTTCCGGTGACGAACTAAAAAGTCGTGAGGGTATCTACTATGCCAAGCAGGGCGTTTTTCATTTCAGAAAAAACGTAACGCTGAACAATCCCGATTACCAAGTGTCAAGCGATACGCTTCATTACTACGAACGCACTTCTGTGTCGCGGTTTTACGGCCCCACTACCATCGTTACCAAAGATGCTGTTGTATATTGTGAGCGAGGCTATTTCAACTCCGATACCGAGCAAAGTGAGTTCATCAAAAATGCCAAAATCACCAACGAAAACAATATCCTCAGCGGTGACAGCATTATCTATTCAGGCAAAAAAAAGCAAGGCCACGCGTTCGGTGGGGTAGAGGTTAGAGACTCCACTAGCACCTACTTCATCAGGGGAGAAAGAGGGTTTCATGATGAAACGGCAGATATCACCTATGTCACGCGCAATGCTCTCTTGCTCAAACCATTTGACAAAGACACCCTATATCTGCACGCGGACACGTTGCGCGCCATGCCCGAAGCAGAAGCTGCCAAGCGAATCTTGGCTTATCGCAATGTCCGGTTTTTTAAAAATGACCTTCAGGGCCGGGCAGACAGCTTGGTCTATGCAGACCGCGATAGCCTCATCACGATGCACGGTGATCCGGTGTTGTGGAACAGGGCCAACCAAATTACGGGGGAGACCATTCGGATTCGAACGTGGGATAGCACCATCGACCGACTGCTGGTGGACAAAGCCGGTCGCATCATGTCAGAGGCCATGCCTGACAAGTATAATCAAATAGCCGGTAGGCAAATCACAGGCTTTTTCGAAGATAATGAGATGAAGCACATCCATGTGAGCGGCAATGCCGAAACCATCTATTTCCCCACTGAAAAAAAGGGCGAAAAAGTCAGAAGCATCGGTCTAAATGGGGTTAAATGCAGCACTATCGACCTGCTCTTGGAAAAAGGCGAATTGTCCGAAATAAGATTCAAGCAAGAACCCGTAGGAAGTCTCAAACCCAACAAGGATGTAGGAGGCAGCGAAATGCTGTTGCCCGGAATGATTTGGCGCTCAATCGAAAGACCAAAAGATGGGCAAGACGTTTTCAACTTACCGGCAATTACGGTCGTTCCCTTGGCCGAAAGCAATACCGGTCCTCGTGTAGTGAAATGAAAAAAGCCGCTCGCGAAGTCCATTCGGAGCGGCTTTGGAAGTCGATTATCTCGACTTAGGATATACTCAGTATCTGTATTGATCAGACTTGTAAGGTCCGTTAACGGGCACCCCGATGTATTGAGCTTGCTCAGTAGAGAGCTCTTCTAAAACAACACCGATTTTTTCCAAGTGAAGGCGTGCCACCATTTCGTCCAAGTGTTTGGGCAGGGTGTATACCTCATTTTTATAAGCAGCTCCATTTTGCCACAACTCGATTTGAGCCAAAGTTTGGTTGGTAAATGAATTACTCATGACAAAAGAAGGGTGGCCCATGGCGCAACCCAAGTTGACCAATCGGCCTTCAGCCAAAATGATGATGTCTTTACCATTGATGGTGTACATGTCCACTTGAGGCTTGATGGTATCTTTGGCATTGCCGTAAGCGCCATTGAGCCAAGCCATATCAATCTCGTTATCAAAGTGGCCGATGTTGCATACGATGGCTTTGTCCTTCATTGCTTTGAAATGCTGCTCGGTGATGATGTTTTTGTTTCCGGTGGCGGTCACAATGATGTCGGCTTCTTTTACCGCATCGATCATGCGCTTCACTTCATAGCCTTCCATGGCGGCTTGCAATGCGCAGATAGGGTCTATTTCGGTCACCATCACACGACAGCCTGCATGGCGCAAAGAGTCGGCAGAGCCTTTTCCCACATCTCCAAAACCGGCTACTACAGCCACTTTTCCGGCCATCATAATGTCTGTAGCTCTGCGAATGGCATCCACACAGCTCTCGCGGCAACCGTATTTGTTGTCAAATTTCGATTTCGTTACTGAGTCATTTACGTTGATGGCGGGCATTGGCAATGTGCCTTTTTTCATGCGCTCATAGAGGCGCAACACTCCGGTGGTGGTTTCTTCGCTGATACCTTTCACTTGATTAGCAATTGAAGGGTAGTTGTCCAAAACAATGTTGGTCAGGTCACCACCATCGTCCAAAATCATGTTGAGCGGGCGATCGGTGCTTCCAAAGTGGAGAGTTTGTTCGATGCACCAGTCATATTCTTCTTCATTCATGCCTTTCCACGCAAAAACCGGGATTCCCGCTGCAGCAATGGCAGCGGCAGCATGGTCTTGAGTAGAGAAAATATTGCATGATGACCAACGCACTTCCGCGCCCAATTCGGCCAATGTTTCAATCAAAACAGCAGTTTGGATAGTCATGTGCAAGCAACCGGCAATGCGCGCGCCCGCCAGAGGTTTTTGTTTGCCATGTTTTTGGCGCAGTGCCATCAGCCCGGGCATTTCTGCTTCGGCCAATGTGATTTCTTTGCGGCCCCATGCGGCCAATTCAATGTCTTTCACCTTGTAATCGGTGCGGGTGGCAACAGTTGTTGTCATAATGAGATTTTGGATTTTTTTTAAATGATTGCCATTCAACCTTCGAAAAGCGGGCGCAAAGATACCCCCATGACTTTAGCTTGCCAAATAGCAGCTCTTATAAATCTGTTAAGACTACTTTTGTTCGATGCCTTTTTTGAAATCCTACACAGTTTTTCCGGACACTATGGTTGGCCTTTGGACACTGGAAGAGTCCACGGAGGACCTGGTACGGATGCTGGGCGAGTCGTCACAGGAATCCGCCTTTCCGAATGAGATTAAGTTGGACAAACGCAGACGAGAGTTTGCCGCCCGTACGTTGTTGATGCGTGCTATGGGAAATACGTCTCAGCTCGATTTTTTACCCAATGGCAAACCCGTTGTGCATGATGGATATGTGTCCTTTTCGCACTCGTCAGAGAAGGTGGTTTATGCGCATAGCGCGCGGCCTGTGGGTGTGGACATTCAAAGGCCTCACCCCAAGTTAATCCGTATTGCCTCCAAATTTTGTAACCCTGATGAAGGTGGGCCTCAATCTGATTTGTTGCATCTGACCACCCTTTGGACGGTCAAAGAAGCCGTTTTCAAAATTTATGGTCAGGGTGTTAATTTCAAAGATGTGAGGCTTTTAACCCCCAAAAGAGCAATTTGGCAGACAGCTCTTCAGTCGCTACACTTGGATATCGCCACTTTTGAGATAAAAGGCCAAATACTCTCTGTTTCAGTGCCTATATTGGACCCTACAGACAGCATTCAAAATGAGTGAAAACACCAAGGCAAACAACGAACTCGGAAGGCAAGGCGAAGACATGGCCGTCAAGTTTCTCTCTGATTTGGGGCTCAAAATTCTGGCACGCAACTGGCGCACGGGTCACTTGGAGATTGACATTATCGCAGAAACGGCCAAAGAAATCGTTTTTATAGAAGTTAAAACCCGAGTAAACGATTATCTGGCCGACCCATTTGCGGCTGTCAACCGAAAAAAGCAAAAACTACTGGTCAGAGCGGCAGACGCTTATATGCAACAATCAGCTATTGACAAACCCTTCAGGTTCGACATCGTCTCGGTAATCATCAATCAATTCGAAAAAAAGCTGGAGCACATAGAAGATGCATTTTACCCCACCACCTGAGCCGATAGCCACCATTATTTTCGCCCCACCAAATAATTACTTCGTTCCATGCACATTCGATTGACAGTTTTTTTCCTGCTGATTGCTGCCGCTGTGGTGGCCCAAAAGCAACATTATGTGGATTTTCACGACAATGGGGAAAAGCGAAGTGAAGGCTTTTATCTGGATGGCTTTGAGCATGAAACCTGGAAATATTGGTATGACAACAAACAATTGAAAGAGCAGGCCGATTATTTCCGGGGAAAATTACATGGCGTTGTAAAAAAATACCATAGTAACGGCCAGCTGATGAATGAAGGGTATTTCAGATATGGCCGCCAAGACAGCATTTTCAGGCACTTGGACCGCTCGGGAAAATTGCTTGAACAAGGCCACTACAGCAAAGGAAAAAAGACCGGAACATGGGTCTATTTCCATCCGGGTGGCGAGGAGATGATGACAGAGTTGTACAAAGACTCCACCATGCTTGTGATGGCGTATTCGACTCCTGAAGGCAAAAAGACCATCATTGAAGGCAACGGCTATTTACTAGAATACACCTTGGAGGGTACGCTCAAAGCAAAAAAGTTCTTTAAGGATGGCGTCATGACCGGCCCGTATGAGGAGTATTTCTTCAATGGAAACAAACGCGTTTTGGGAGGCTACACCTCAGGGCTCAGAGATGGACAGTGGGTGGAGTTCTACTTACTGGGCGACACGGCCCAAGTAAGTCACTATATAAAAGGGGTGATTGACGGCAGATATGAGAAGAGCTTTCCGGAAGGAAATCCTGAAATCACGGGCCACTATGTCAATGGTAAAAAGAACGGCCTCTGGACATGGTATTTGCCTTCGGGCCAAAAGGACATGGAAGGCAATTTTACCACAGACATGCGACAGGGTGACTGGACGTATTGGTATGCCACGGGCCAAGTCCATCATCGTGGCGCCTTTCAGAACGATTTGATGAACGGCCAATGGCAGTACTTCTATCCTGATGGGCAAAAACATAAAACCGGAAAATACAAAGACGGACTGCGCGAAGGCGAATGGACACATTGGTTCGAAAATGGAAAAGTCCTGAAGAAAGGTGCATTCGTATCAGACAAGGAAGATGGCCTTTGGGAGAGTTTTTACGAATCCGGTAAACTGCAGGACAAGGGCACTTTTAAAGCCGGCAAAATGAGCGGCAAATGGGAAGGTTGGTTTGCCAATGGCGTCAAAAACTATGAGGGAGAATGGAATAACGACCTGAAGACGGGAACATGGTCGCATTGGAGTGAGAATGGAAAATTGCTCGAACAAGGCCCAATGAAAGAAAGCCAACGCCATGGAATGTGGGAAACCTTCACACCTCAAGGTCGGTTGGAAATGAAAGGAGATTATGACATGGGCAAACCCGATGGCAAGTGGGAATACTATTACCCGTTTGGAGCACTGATGCGCACGGCCGCGTACAAAGCCGGCAAACTGGATGGAAAATCAATCATCTACGCCCCACAAGGCCGAGTGATAGATGAGTCGGGGTATAAAAACGGACGTAAACACGGTGACAGCAAACTGTTTGATGAAAAGTCAGGCCAACTTACCGAGCACTTGGTTTTTGACGATGGAAAAGTGGTCAAAGTAGTTTTCAGAAAGAAATAAAAGCGAAAGACTGAACGAATGAAATGACGGGCTATATTTGCGGCCGTAAAAGGAAGACAAAAAGAGGGGAGGATATCCCCTCTTTTTTTTGCAAAACACATGAGCGAGCAGGAAGTAATGACAGTGCTGGAAAGGGAATTAGCCTCCACAGGCACCTTTGTGTTGTCACTTGAAATCAAACCGGGAAACGACATCCGAATCACGGTTGATGGCGAGGAAAAACTCAGCGTGATGGATTGTGTCAAGGTCAATCGAATCATTGAAGCGCATTTTGACCGAGATGTGGAGGACTACAAACTTCAAGTCACATCACCCGGGGCAGACCAACCGCTGACTGACCAACGACAGTTCAAGAAAAACACCGGCCGCAACCTCAGTATTCAGCTGGGGGATGGAACGGCCAAAGAGGGCAAATTGCTTAATTGTCTTGCCGATCGCATCGAAATACTCGAGAAAAAGAAAGTAATTCCGGAAGGGAAGAAAACAGCCAAAGTGGTAGAAGAACCGGCCGAGGTTTTTTTCAATGATATCAAAGAAGCAAAAGTTTTAATTTCATTCAAATAGTCATAAAGCCATGAACAACTTGAATCTCATAGAGTCATTCTCGGAATTCAAAGAATTGAAAAACATCAACAGGGAGCAAATGATGGGAATCCTGGTAGATGTATTTAAGAGTATGATTGTCAAAACCTTTGGGTCTGATGACAATTTCGAAGTCGTTATTAACGTAGAGAAAGGTGACCTTGAAATTTGGCGCACCCGAGAAGTAGTGAGTGATGATGATTATGATGATGAGAGCCATTTGATCCCTTTGTCAGAAGCACTCCAAATTGCAGATGACTTTGAGATTGGTGAAGAGGTGACCGATGAATTGAAAATTGAGGATTTTGGCCGCAGAAACATCCTTTCGCTCCGCCAAAACTTGGTTTCTCGCGTTCTCGAAATGGAAAAAGACCACATCTATCGCAAATACAAAGACCGTATTGGTGAGATTGTTTCGGGTGAGGTTTATCAAATTTGGAAGAACGAAATCTTGATTTTGGATGATGAGGACAACGAGCTGATTTTGCCTAAAGACCAGCAAATTCCTTCAGACTTTTTCAAAAAGGGGGACACCGTTCGTGCGGTTGTTTCCAAAGTGGAAATGAAAGGCACCGTTCCGAGAATTATTTTGTCTCGCACTGCTCCCGAGTTCTTGGAGCGCTTGTTTGAGCAAGAAGTTCCCGAGGTTTTTGACGGTCTAATCACCATCAAGAAAATCGTGCGCGAACCGGGTGAGCGAGCCAAAGTGGCTGTAGAATCTTATGATGACCGTATTGACCCTGTTGGTGCTTGTGTGGGTATGAAAGGTGCTCGCATCCACAGCATTGTTCGTGAACTCCGCAATGAAAACATTGATGTGATCAACTACACTGCAAATGAACAACTGCTGATTCAACGAGCTTTGAGCCCTGCCAAGATTTCGAGCATCTCATTGGATACGGTCAACCGAAAAGCAGATGTGTTTCTCAAACCCGACCAAGTGTCATTGGCAATCGGTAAAGGAGGTCACAATATCAAGTTGGCGGGTCGACTCACAGACTATGCTATTGATGTCTACAGGGAGACTGACGCTGAAATTGACGATGTTGATTTGAGCGAATTCTCAGATGAAATCGATGCTTGGATTATCGAAGCACTGAAAGCTGTTGGTTTGGACACAGCTCGTTCGGTATTGGATATGGATAAAAAAGAATTGGCCACCCGCACTGACTTGGAAGAGGAAACTATCGAAGAAATCGTCAAAATCCTGAAATCCGAGTTTGAGTAACTTGCGCCTCAGTTTTATAACACTACCATTCAAAACATCAAAGCAACAGTAAGAGTAAGGCATGTCTGAAGAAAAAAAAGCAATCAGGTTCAGTAAAATCCTCACCGAGTTGAATGTCGGCATGGCGACAGCCGTTGATTTTTTGGCATCGAAAGGAGTCAAAATCACTTCCGACCCCAACGCAAAATTGGAAGGGGACATCTATGACCTTTTGCGGGCTGAATTTCAAAAAGACAAGAAGCTGAAAGAGCTCTCTCAGCAGGCTACTTTGCCCAAGGACCAAAAAATGTCCATCAGCCTGGAAGCTACTAAGGAGCAAAAGACAACCAAAGAAAAGCCTGTTGAGGAAGGGGTGTTGGACACCTATCAATTGCAGCAGGATGCCAAAGCCCAAGCTAAAAAAGACGCCCAGCCAACAGCCTCCGCTGCTGAAAAGAAATCGGACAAACCGGGAGAACCTGCGTCTGAAGATTCTTCCGAATCAGAAGTTATCAGAGCCAAAGACTCTGTGAAAGTACCCGGAATAAAAACGGTTGAGAAGCTGGACTTGAGCACTTTGCCCGGGGCCCCCAAGAAAAAACAAACAGCGCCCGAACCCAAACAATCATCTACTGACGAAGAGGTAAAACCGGAACCTACGGTGTCTGTGCCGGTTAATCAGCCCGACTCCTCGCCCGAGCGAGTGGAGCCTGAACTTATCCGGGCCAAAGCCGACAAGCTGACGGGACCAAAAGTTGTGGGCAAAGTGGAAATCAAGCCCGAGCCCGAAAAGAAGAAGAAAGTAGCTGAGAAAATTGCCGGGTCAACCCCGGGAGATGATCCCAACTCCAAAAAGCGAAGAAAACGAATCCTTAAAGTAGATGTCTCTTCGCCTGCTGAGCAGAATAAGCAGAAGAAAACCAAACCCGGAGAAGTAAAACCCGAGGTAACGGAAGCAGATATTCAAAGAGAGGTCAAGGAAACCCTAGCTCGATTGAGTGGGGGAAAAGGAAAATCCCTTGGTTCGAAAATCAGGAGAGAAAAGCGACAACTTTTTGCCCAGCGAACCGAAGAAGAGATGCATCTGGCTGAAGAGGAAAGTCGCAAATTGAAGCTCACTGAGTTTGTTACGGTATCTGAGATTGCCAACATGATGAGTGTGCCTGTCACACAAGTGATTGCAGCATGCATGTCTTTGGGCATTATGGCCTCAATCAATCAACGCTTGGATGCAGAGACCTTGTTGATTGTGGCTGAAGAATTCGGTTTCCAAGCTGAGTTTGTCAGCGCAGAGGTATCCGAGACCATTGAAGTTGAAGAAGACAAACCGGAGGAACTGGTTTCACGCCCACCGATTGTCACTGTCATGGGTCACGTTGACCATGGAAAAACCTCGTTGCTTGACTTTATTCGCAAAGCAAACGTAATAGCAGGAGAAGCGGGAGGTATCACCCAGCACATTGGTGCCTACAACGTAGAATTGGCCGATGGGCGCAGAATGACTTTCCTGGACACACCCGGTCACGAGGCTTTTACCGCAATGCGTGCCCGTGGAGCACAAGTAACGGATATTGCCATCATTGTGATTGCCGCTGATGACAGTGTGATGCCACAAACACGAGAGGCTATCAGCCACGCTCAAGCTGCCGGAATTCCAATGGTTTTTGCCTTCAACAAAATGGATAAGGTAGGCGCTAATCCTGATAAGGTGAGGGAAGAGCTTTCGGCCATGAACATATTGGTAGAAGAATGGGGTGGTAAATTCCAAACCCAAGAAATCTCTGCCAAACAAGGAACCAACGTAGACAAGTTATTAGAGAAAGTGCTTCTTGAGGCTGAGATGTTGGATTTGAAAGCGAACCCGGATAAGAGAGCTATCGGAACCGTGCTTGAGTCCGAGTTGGACAAAGGACGCGGATATGTCAGCACGGTCTTGGTTGAAGCAGGAACCCTCAAAGTGGGCGATATCCTTTTGGCGGGACAGTTTTCCGGTCGTGTCAAGGCTATGTTCAACGAACGCAGTCAGAATGTGGAGAAAGCAGGTCCTTCAGTTCCTGTGAGCTTGCTCGGAATAAGCGGTGCGCCCAATGCCGGTGACAGGTTTTATGTGATGGAAGACGAACGCGAAGCCAGAGAAATTGCCGCCAAACGCCAGCAATTGCAGCGTGAGCAAGGCATTCGATCTCAAAAACATATCACTATTGAGGAAATCGGAAGACGTATTGCCTTGGGCGAATTCAAAGAGCTCAACCTTATTGTCAAAGGTGACGTGGACGGGTCAGTCGAAGCACTTTCGGATTCGCTTCAAAAGCTCTCGACAGAGAAAATTCATGTCAACATTATTCACCGAGGTGTGGGTCAAATTTCAGAGTCGGACATCTTGTTGGCCAGCGCCTCAGACGCCATTGTTGTCGGATTCCAGGTGCGCCCATCGGCCAACGCCAGAAAGTTGGCCGAAAAAGAAGACATCCAAATCAAACTCTATTCGATTATCTACAAAGCTATCGAGGAAATCAGAGATGCGATGGAAGGTATGTTGGCAGCCAAAATCGAGGAAAAGATTACAGGTACAGCCGAGATTCGAGAGACTTTCAAAATTTCAAAAGTCGGAACCATTGCCGGTTGCTTCGTAACCGATGGAAAAATTACCCGCAATTCGAAAGTGAGAATAATCCGAGATGGAATTGTGATTTACACCGGAAATTTGGGGTCACTCAAACGCTTCAAAGACGATGTCAAAGAAGTACTCAAAGGATTCGAATGCGGATTGAACATTGACAAATACAATGACATTCAAGTGAACGATGTCGTAGAGGCTTTCGAAGAAGTGGAAGTTAAGCAGTCCCTTTAAACAAGTTTTTTCTGCGGCAGTTCTCCGTCCGTATTGACGAAATCAGTTTTGACTACTCGGGCGCGACCAACTTGGGCTGCTCGATGTCGTCCTTCACCACATACGCGCCCGGATAAATCGCTTTGATTTGGCTCATCAATTCATAAGCGTGCTGCTTTTCTCTGCAGTTTCCGATACGGATTTCAAAATTGGGCACCGCGTGTTGCAGATAGCAGGGCACTTCAGGATTCTTCAACACAAAATCCGATCGAAATTTCTTGGCCGCATCCAATGGGCCTGAAAACAAAACCACACGATAGCCTTTGATTGGGTTGGGATTCTTTACCAATGAATCATTGAGAAAAGACAACTTCTCCGGCATCACCCAAGACACCGAACCACCAGTTTGGTTGGCAGCAACTCCATTTTCTTGTTTCGTTTCTATCGCTTTTTTGACTTCCGTTGGGGTCTCTGAGGGATTTGTAACATTCTCTTCTTCAGAAGCGGCCTTTTCATTTTTTTCTGTTACTTCTTTCGAAAACAGATTCTTCAACCATGTTTTGTCATCTTGCCCATGAGAGAGGTACACTAACATTGACATACTTATTAGCAAAAAGCACTTTCGCATTATTCGAATGATTATGACTTACCCTTTCCGCAAAAGTATGCCATAAGTTTTGTAAAGGCCCAAATGACTGAAATCAAAGACGGGAGAAATGACAGATTAGCCAAGATTTATTTAGAGTAAATCTAAATTAAACCCCGGCTGACATTTTTATGACAATGCCCCGATGCCCTATTCAAATTCAATTAAATTTGCCCGCGATTACAGGCATTTTGCCTCAATTAAAGCAACCTTATGAACCTGTTGAAAAGCGTTGTCTACCATCATTTTACCAAGCTCTTAAGCTTGAGTTTGGTCTCCATTGCCTCGGTTTTTTCTGTCTCTGCATCCATACACGAAGGTGGTGACGCTGCCGCAGGTGAGAAACTGTTCAAGGCCAATTGCGCTTCATGTCACCGCGCTACGGATGCTGTTTTGGCGGCTCCCGGACTAAAAGGAATCAACGAGCGCTGGAAAGGAAAAGATGACCTTTTGGTTCAGTGGATTCAAAACCCACAAGCGGCTTATGCCACAGGTGACGCCTATGTTAAAGGAATGGCAGACAAGTACGTGCCCAATTTTGGTTGGATGTTGGGCCAGGCGGTTAGCAAAGAAGAAATCGGTCACATTCTGACCTATGTCGCCAATTATAAAGACGCTACCCCTCCTGCAGCGGGATCGGCAAGTGCGGGTCCTGATTGGTACAATTGGGATGAGGACAGCAGCAAGTCAGAATCAAGTGGCTCTCTTTGGTGGTTTCTTTTCATCGGTATATTGTTCTTGGTGATTGCCCTTTCGGCATCCGGGGTTAGACAGTCGTTGAATAATGCTGTATTGATTTCTGAAGGTAAAAATCCAATGCCTGAACTGACTTACACCGAGCGCCTGAAAGCTTGGATGTGGAACAACAAGGAGTTCATGGGAGTGCTCGGTTTTTTTGTCACTTGTTACATTGTGACAGCCTTGTACATAGCTGCCATGGGCGTGGGCGTTTATGAGGGATACAAACCTTCACAGCCAATAAAGTTTTCTCACAAGCTGCATGCGGGCAAGAACAAAATTGATTGCCAGTATTGCCACCACAGCGCTGCAAAATCCAAACATGCCGGCATACCATCAGTCAATGTGTGTATGAACTGTCACAAAGGCATTAAAGAAGGTAGCAGCGATGTTTTCACTGCTGAGATTCAAAAGATTTATGACGCTATTGGATTTGAACCATCCACAGGAGCCTACATTGAGAATTACCAAGAGAAGCCTGTCGCGTGGAACAAAGTGCACGTTCTTCCCGATCACGTCTACTTCTCGCACGAACAGCACGTAACGGTCGGTGGACTTCAATGCCAAAATTGCCATGGTCCCGTTGAGACATACACTGTCGGCCGCATCTCACCGGTTGAAGACAACAACAAAGTTGATTTGCCGGGTATCATTAAACTGACCAAGCCTACTCTGACCATGGGATGGTGTATTGAGTGTCACAATCAGGCATCAATCGATTTGGCCGGCAGTTCGTACTATGAAGAAATCCATCGCAGACTGAAAGACACTGAAGTCGGCAAGCGCGAATTGAGAAAATATTTGGAAGATGACCAATTCTCAGTCAAAGAACTGGGAGGCTGGGAATGCGGAAAATGTCACTATTAAGCAGATTATCCGGATGAGAAAGAAAATCTATTGGACGGGACCTGAAGAGTTAGATAATACTCCGGTCTTTCAAGAAGCCATCAATAATGAGTTTAGCGGTGAGCAAACCGTTGATGCGTTCTTGGGCGATGAACGCTTGTGCGAAACTTCAACAGGTAGACGTGACTTCTTGAAGTTTATGGGATTCAGTCTTACATCGGCCACACTGGCTGCATGCGAGGCTCCTGTCATCAAAGCCATTCCATATGTGAACAAACCTGAGGAAATCACGCCCGGAGTAGCTAACTATTATGCTTCAACCTACTGTGATGGAATGGACTACGCCAATATTCTGGTTAAAACCAGAGAAGGACGCCCCATTTTCATCAAATCAAACGGAGATCATGGCATCGAGGGTGGTGCATTGAACGCTCGTATCAATGCTTCGGTCTTGGGTCTTTATGATTCAGCCCGCGTTGCCGGCCCAATGAAAAATGGTGACAAAATCACCTGGGCATCTGCGGATGCTGATTTGGTGTCAGCAATTGGCCAAGGAGGCAAAGTAGTTTTGGTGACCCCAACGATTACCGGTCCTGCTTCACTCAGAGCGATAGATGCATTCAAAACCAAGTATGCCGCAGAGCACATCGTTTTCGACTCCATTTCATATTCGGCTATCAGGAAGGCCAATTTGGCTGACTATGGTGTGAATGCCATTCCGCAATACAACTTTGCCAAAGCAAAGACCATTGTGAGTGTTGGAGCTGATTTCTTGAGCACATGGTTGACCTCTAACCTTTACACGGCACAATACGCTAAGTCCAGAAAACCGGAAAACGGTGCCATGGCCAGACATTACCAGTTTGAGGCTAATCTTTCTTTGACCGGTTCAAACGCTGACTATCGTTCGGCCGTGAAACCATCTGAGTATGGAACAGTAGTCAAAGCAATTTTCTCAAAGCTGCTTTCTAAAGCCGGTCAGTCGGGCGTGAATGCCTCTTTGGACGGACTGGATGCTGCCTTAATCGACAAAGCAACAAATGACCTGTGGTCTTCTAAAGGAAATGCATTGGTTGTTTGTGGTTCAAACGACTTGAACATACAACGAACAGTCAATGCTATCAATGCGCTACTCGGAAACTATGCCGCGGGAGGCACTATTGATTTGACAAATCCGCTCAACTTGGGCAAAGGCGATGAGGCAGACTTAGCTAGATTAATTGCAGAGATGAGTTCCGGCTCGGTAGGTACGGTTGTGCTATGGGATGTAAATCCGGTTTATCATTCTCACCAAGGAGAGGCATTCAAAAAGGCTTTGGCCAAACCCGCCACAACCGTGGCCATTTCCCTGTACGCTGATGAAACAGCTTCAAACTGCAAATACATTCTACCGGGCACTCACTATTTGGAGTCATGGAGCGATCATAGCTTGCTGGGGTCTCGAGTAGACTTGGCCCAGCCTGTTATTTCGCCATTGTATGATTCTCGCCAAGCTCAAGAGTCTCTGCTTCGATGGACAGGGGTTCAATCTTCTTTCTATGATTTCTTGAGAGAAACCCACGGAAAGGATGAGTTGACTTGGAACATGGGAGTTCACAACGGAACCTTTGTTTCTCAGCCGATATTGACGGTTGACGTGGTGATGTCTGCAGATGCCATTTCTGTGGCGAATGCCATAACCGCCACCGGGTCGGAGTGGGAGATTGAATTTTACCAAAAGACCGGTATCGGTTCGGGTACTCAAGCTAATAACCCTTGGCTTCAAGAACTTCCCGACCCTGTGACCAAGATTACTTGGGACAACTATGCTACAATGTCTTTGTTGGATGTTGAGTCCAACGGTCTCAATAAATACATAGCTCAGAAAGACCACGCTTCTGTCATCAAGTTGACTGTGAACGGAAAAGAAGTGGAGCTGCCTGTATTCCCTCAGCCCGGTCAAAAACAAGGTACTATCGGCATCGCTCTCGGATATGGAAGAGGAGCAAACGGAGAACTCGTTGGTAAAGCCGCCTATCAAACAGGCACTAAAGGTGAGCATTTGACCGGTGCCGATGGCACACCGATTTCTGTTGGAAAAAATGCATTCGCTCTTCTGACTGCTAAAGAAAACGCTGTTCAGTATTATGCCACAGGAATTTCTTGGGAAAAAACAGGCGCAACGTATCCTTTGGCAAGTACCCAAATCCATTCGACCGTTATGGGTCGTGATGGAGTGGTAAAAGAGACAGAAATTGCCACTTTCCTTTCTGAGAAGGACAAGAAACGTGGAGAAGCATCTTTCAACAAGTTTGTCAAACTTGGTGTCCATCAAGATATTAATGGTGATGGAAAAATTGATGCCCAAGACGCCCTTCATGTCAAAGAATTCGACTTGTGGGCACCGCACCCTGTTGAAGGAGTAGGTCATCGCTGGGGAATGACAATTGACCTCACTTCGTGCACCGGTTGTGGTGCATGCGTTACTGCCTGTCATTCTGAGAACAACGTGCCGGTTGTCGGAAAGGATGAAGTGCTTGTCCACCGCGATATGCACTGGATGAGAATTGATAGATTCTACTCTTCAGACTATTCTCTTGAGAGAGGCGAGGCTGAAGGTGTTGGTGTGATAGCATCGTACGGTAAAATGGAGCGTCCATCCGACAACCCACAGACCGTTCACATGCCCATGATGTGCCAACACTGCAACCACGCGCCCTGCGAAACTGTATGTCCCGTTTCGGCCACAACGCATAGCAATGAGGGCCTCAATCAAATGACCTATAACAGATGTATCGGTACTCGTTACTGCGCTAACAACTGCCCGTATAAGGTCAGAAGATTCAACTGGTTTAATTACACCGCATACTCGAAGTTCAAGAATGTAAATCCTGCGCAAGATGAAATCAGCAGGATGGTACTCAACCCGGATGTGACTGTTCGTACCCGTGGTGTAATGGAGAAGTGCAGTATGTGCGTTCAGCGCATCCAAGGCGGGAAATTGGAAGCCAAAAAAGCGGGTATGCCCGTGGCTGATGGAGCTATTGTTTCAGCTTGTGCCGAAGCTTGTCCCACTCACGCTATTCAATTTGGAGATCTCAATGACGCTAAGTCCAAAGTGCAATCTATTTCGGATAATGTGCGCTCATACAACGCGCTTGAAGAGGTAGGCACTCAACCAAATATCTACTATTTGGCGAAAGTCAGAAACATGGATTCTAATTCAAACGAAGCATAAAATCTAAGCAGGATGCACAGAGAAGCCGCTATCAGAGAACCGTTGATTCTCGGTCATAAAACCTACAAGGACATCACTGATGATGTTGTGGGGCCTATCATTAATCCCGCTCCCAGACCTTGGTATATCCTCATTACCATCACGGGCTTGATTGCTCTTTATGGTATCGGATGCATCATGTATTTGATTGGTACCGGTATCGGTGTTTGGGGTTTGAACAAAACAGTTGATTGGGCATGGGATATCACCAACTTCGTTTGGTGGGTTGGGATAGGCCATGCCGGAACCCTTATCTCAGCGGTTCTTTTGCTTTTCCGACAAAAATGGAGAATGGCTATCAACCGATCGGCTGAGGCTATGACCATTTTCGCGGTTATCATGGCAGCCACTTTCCCGGGTATCCACATGGGAAGGCTTTGGGTTGGTTATTGGGTATTACCACTGCCCAACCAGTTCGGAAGCCTTTGGGTCAACTTCAACTCACCTCTTCTTTGGGACGTTTTTGCCATTTCGACTTATTTCTCGGTGTCCCTGGTTTTCTGGTATATCGGTTTGATTCCTGACTTTGCCACTATCCGCGACCGATTGGTAAAACCTTTACCAAAGAAAATTTATAGCATACTGAGTTTTGGCTGGTCAGGCAGAGCAAAGAACTGGACCCGTTTCGAAGAGGTTTCATTGGTTTTGGCGGGTATTGCAACACCTCTCGTATTCTCCGTTCACTCAATAGTATCAATGGACTTTGCCACATCGGTTATTCCGGGATGGCACACTACTATTTTCCCTCCTTATTTCGTTTCGGGAGCGGTATTCTCGGGGTTTGCCATGGTACTCACCCTGTTGCTCATTATGCGTAAGGTGATGAGATTGGAAGCCTACATCCACGTGAAGCATGTCGAGTACATGAACATTGTTATTATTGTAACAGGTTCCATAGTGGGCGTGGCTTACTTGACTGAGTTGTTCGTGAGCTGGTATAGTGGAGTTGAATATGAATCATACGCATTCATCAACCGATTCTCGGGACCGTATTCATGGGCATATTGGATTATGATGACGTGCAACGTTATCAGTCCGCAGCTTTTCTGGTTTAAGAAAATTAGAAGAAATCTCATTCTGACTTTCATCTTATCGATTGTCGTTAACATCGGAATGTGGTTCGAACGGTACGTAATTATCGTGACTTCATTACACAGAGATTACAATCCATCGTCATGGGGTGAGTTTCATGCCACTGCGATGGATATCGGTATCTTCATAGGAACCATTGGAATTTTCTCGACACTCTTTTTGCTTTTTGCGCGCTTCTTTCCTGTTTTGGCGCTCAATGAGTTGAAGACTATCCTCAAATCATCCGGAGAGAGTTACAAGAACGATAAACATCATTAATTGTCGCTGAAATAATGGCTAATAAAATTTATCATGTGATGTATGACGATGATGCGAAGCTGTTGAATGCAGCCAAGCACGTTGTTGCCAAGGGTATTCACGTCAAGGAAGTTTATTCTCCTTTCCCTATACACGGATTGGATCCTGTAATTGGCGTCAAGCGGACCCGACTTGCTATTACGGCATTCATGTATGCCACTATGGGTACCACCTTGGCATTGGCGGGTATGTATTATTTCATGATTTACGACTGGCCGATGAATATTGGCGGAAAACCCAGTTTTTCTTTATTGGAGAACCTCCCCGCTTTCGTTCCTGTAACTTTTGAGTTTAGCGTGTTTTGTGCCGCTCATGGAATGGCCATCACCTACCTCCTCAGAAACGAGACTTTGCCGGGAATGCCGGCAACCAATCCCGACCCACGCACAACCGATAATATGTTCATAATGGAGATTCACACCTCGGAGAACGGCATGTCAGAAGGGGATTTGGAATCTTTGATTAATGAAACCGAAGTCCTTGAACTGAGCGTGAAAACCTTTGAATAATCGCAAAATGAAAGTTCAATTAACACACATTATACCCGCAAGCTCACTCATGTTTTTAGCTGTGTCTTGCACCGTGGATCCTGATAGTCCCGGGGTGGAGTACATGCCCGACATGTATCGCAGTCCTGCAATAGAAGCTTATGTTGACTATGGCATGGATCCCTATTTGGTTGGCGAGGAGACAGCGCAAGCCCAACGAAGCACTCCATCAGCCAGAAAACCCGTTGCCAGTACAATTGCATACCACGGACAGGAAGGTGCAACTTTCGGGATGCCATACCTCTATCCCAATACAGATGAGGGATATGAGGCGGCAGGTCTGTCATTGCTTAATCCACTTCCTTTGAATAAAGAAAACTTCGATAAAGGACAGGCTGTTTATACCAAGATGTGTATTCACTGTCATGGCGAAGGTGGTGCCGGTGATGGAAGCATGACTGAAGCAAAGGGGGGTAAGTACCCTGCGGTACCGAGCTACCAAAGCCGCAAAGGTTTGCCACAGGGTAAAATGTACCACACCATACAGTTCGGAAAGGGATTGATGGGCTCACATGCCGCCCAGTTAAGCCAAAAAGAACGCTGGCAGGTAATTCATTATGTGACAGCATTAATGAATGAACAAACGCCAACTTTTGATGCCTCGGGAAAAGTTGAAACTGCCGTTGTAGCTGATACTTCAAAAGTTGAAGTGACTGCTCCTCCTGCCAAATAATCATTAAAGAATCGCAAGCGATATTTAAACGAATTAAAGATGGAATTTACATACAGCGCAAAGGCGAAACGTTTTACATACATCCTGATGGCAATAGGACTTGTTGCTTTAATCGGGGGATACTTGACAGATCATTCAGATCATCATCAGCGCTGGTGGTCCAATTTGCTGGTTAATGGCTTTTTTTATTTTGCCATTGCATGTGGTGCGCTGTTTTTCTATGCGTTGCAATACGCTGCTGAAGTTGCTTGGTCAGCGCAGTTAAAGAGAGTTTTTGAGGCTATGTATGCCTTCTTACCAATTGGTTCGATTGTACTGGTTATCGTTTTTGCTGCAGCATCACTGCACATAAATCACATTTATCATTGGATGGACCCAAGCACTTATTCGGAATTTGTTATGGCAGATTCTGTTGGGAGCGAACATCCTGTTTATGTAATGACCAACCAAGAAGGTACAGTTGCCAACCCAAGTTTTGATCACATCATTGCGGGCAAGCATGCTTATTTGAACAATGTTTTCTTTTGGGTCAGGACGTTGGTGTATTTTTTGACTTTTCTGCTCTTCGCTCGGTTTTTCAGAAAAAAGTCTCTGGAAGAAGACAGAATTGGTGGCACAGACATACACAAATTGCTCTTTAAAAGGGGAGCCCTTTTCTTGGTGTTTTTTGCGGTGTTTTCTTCTACCATGTCTTGGGACTGGCTTATGTCTATTGACACACATTGGTTCTCTACTCTTTACGGATGGTATGTCTTCTCAGGTATGTGGGTGTCAACCATGATTTTCGCTACGATTTTAACGTTGTGGTTGAAGTCCAAAGGCTATTTGCCCAATGTCAATAAGTCACATATCCACGATTTGGGTAAATGGATGTTCGCAATCAGTATGCTTTGGAGTTACCTGTGGTTCTCTCAGTTTATGTTGATTTGGTACGCCAACATCCCTGAAGAAGCGACATATTTTATAAATCGTTTACATACAGGCTACAAGGTTCCATTCCTTGCGATGTTCCTAATCAACTTCGCGATTCCTTTCTACATGTTGATTGCCAGAGATGCGAAGCGCAATACAAGTTTCTTGGTCATTGCCGGTACGATCATCTTTATTGGACACTTTGTCGATGTGTATTTATTGGTTATTCCGGGAACTATGTTCAACCATAATCATTTTGGATTGTTTGAAATAGGGTTATTCCTGGGTTTTTTGGGATTGTTTGTTCATACCGTATTAAGGACTTTGACAAAGGCTCCGTTGGTACCTGTGAACCATCCATTCATCGATGAAAGTAAGCATCATCAGATTTGATAATTGAAGAAAGTCAAGAAATTTTTAAATAGAAAGCTATGAAGTTGTTGATTTTGTTGGTAGTCATTTTGGGAGTCATAGCGATTATCCAATTGGCTAAGGTTAACGAACTATCGGCCGCACTGAGAAAGCGCAGAGAAGAGGACATTTCTTATTCTGACAATAAGATGAATGCCAACTTAATGCTGGTGTTCATGTTCGCCTTCTATATTTCTGTTATCTATTTGTATCTGGCTTATGGTGATTACCTTCCACCTTCTGCCTCTGCACATGGAGTGCAGACTGATACACTGATGACCATTAATATCATTCTGATTACAGTGGTTTTCCTCATCGTACAGACACTGCTTTTCTATTTTGCATACAAGTACTATTACAGAGAGGATAGAAAGGCTCTCTTTTTTGCACACGATAATAAACTGGAGTTGTACTGGACCGTTGTTCCCTCCATTGTTTTGGCCTTCATTATCATTTATGGTCTTAAAACCTGGAATGACATTACGGATGAGGCTTCAGAGGACGCTTTGACCATAGAGATTTATGCAAAACAATTTGACTGGACCGCACGCTACAGTGGCGATAATGGTCAATTCGGCCACAGCGATTACAATCTGATTACTACTGCTAACCCATTGGGTGTGGTTACTAATGAGGGTATCATTGAGAAAATGGCAGAGATTGAAACTGAAATTGCAGATTTGGAGAATTACCTTAAATCTGAAAGTGACAGGATGCCCGCTTCTAAGGTTGAAGCAACGGAAGATAAAATCCAAAGATTAAAGCGTCATAAGCGAAGAGTGATGGATTTGCGAGACTACGATTCGGGTGGTGTTAGTGCATTCGAAGCCGGAAAAGACGACAAAATCGTGAAAGGTGAGTTTCATATTCCTATTGGAAAAGAAGTAGAATTTGTATTTCGCTCCAGAGACGTGACACACTCGGCTTATATGCCCCATTTCAGAGCGCAAATGAACACATCGCCCGGTATGGCTACTCGTCTTAAAATGACGCCAACTATTACTACGGATAGCATGAGAACGGTCCTGAACAATCCGAATTTTAATTACGTTTTACTCTGTAACAAAGTGTGCGGAGCCGCGCATTTCAATATGCAAATTGCAGTTGTAGTGGATTCGGAGACAGACTACGCTAAATGGCTTTCTGAGCAGAAAGTCTTTTTGGCCCCAAATCCGGACGAGACCAACGAAGACATGAAGGAAATGGAAACCGAGAATATCCAAAACCCGGTTACCGCATCGACAGATCCGACTAAATAAAGATAGAAGAAATCATGGCAGGACATTCACACCATCATCAAGAGAGTTTCATCTCCAAGTATATCTTTTCTCAAGATCACAAAATGATCTCTAAGCAGTTTTTGGTAACTGCTATTTTCATGGGCATTGTGGCAGTGTTGCTATCTGTTCTTTTCAGATTGCAATTGGGTTGGGATGGCGAATCGTTTGCTTTCCTGAATGTCATTCTTGGAGATAAGTGGGCTCCCGAAGGAATTCTGGATCGCAATGCTTATTTGGCCTTAGTGACCATTCACGGGACCATCATGGTATTCTTTGTTTTGACAGGCGGATTATCCGGGACCTTCGCTAATTTGCTTATTCCATTGCAAATAGGCGCTCGCGATATGGCGTCCGGTTTCTTGAACATGTTGTCTTATTGGTTCTTCTTGGTCTCAAGTGTAATCATGATTGCCTCGCTTTTCGTAGAAGGAGGAGCTGCATCAGGAGGTTGGACGGTTTATCCTCCTCTTTCCGCTTTGCCTCAAGCCATGCCGGGGTCCGGAGTTGGAATGACACTTTGGTTGGTATCCATGACATTGTTTGTGGTTTCTTCTCTACTGGGGGGCTTGAATTATATCGTGACTATTGTCAACCTGCGCACCGTAGGTATGAAAATGACCCGATTGCCATTGACCATATGGGCTCTTTTGGTTACAGCTATTTTGGGTGTGCTTTCATTCCCTGTGTTGGTCTCTGCAGTGGTCCTGCTTATAATGGACAGAACCATGGGAACTGCATTTTTCCTTTCTGATATTTTCATCAATAACGAGCCGTTGGACGTTACAGGTGGTAGCCCCGTTCTTTTCTTGCACTTGTTTTGGTTTTTGGGTCACCCGGAAGTGTATATCGTTCTTTTGCCTGCTTTGGGCATCAGTTCGGAGATTATTTCTACAAATTCTCGCAAACCAATTTTTGGATACAGAGCAATGGTGGCTTCTATCCTGGCCATAGGATTTTTGTCCTTCATTGTATGGGGTCACCATATGTACATTACAGGGATGAGTCCTTTCTTGGGGTCGGTTTTTGTGTTCACAACACTTTTGATTGCCATTCCTTCCGCAGTCAAAGCATTCAATTATCTGACTACCCTCTGGAAAGGCAATATTCGGCATACACCGGCCATGTTGTTCTCAATTGGCTTGGTTTCTACTTTCGTTACAGGAGGTTTGACAGGCATCATTCTGGCGGACTCTGCATTAGATATCAATGTTCATGACACGTATTTCGTGGTAGCGCATTTCCATATAGTAATGGGTATGTCTGCCATTTTTGGAATGTTTGCGGGTATTTATCACTGGTTCCCCAAAATGTATGGCCGTATGATGAATACTAAATTGGGCTATGTGCATTTCTGGACGACTTTTGTTTGTGCTTATGGAGTGTTCTTCCCGATGCACTTCGTAGGTATGGCAGGATCACCGCGCAGGTATTACAGCTATTCTGAATTTGATTTTTTAGATTGGGTGATGGATTTGAACCCGATTATCTCAGTATTCGCTATTGTGGGCGCATTAGCACAGGTTTTCTTTCTTTTCAACTTCTTCTGGAGCCTTAGAAATGGCCAAAAGGCCGTGCAAAATCCATGGAAGAGCAACACATTGGAATGGACAACTCCTGTGGAGCACATACACGGAAACTGGAATGGACCTATTCCCGAAGTGCACCGCTGGGCATATGACTATAGCAATCCTGAATATGAGCTGGATTTTGTGCCTCAGACATTTCCAATGAAGCCCGGAGAGGAGCATCATTGATCCTTTGTATAGAAATGGTTAAACCCGCAGACAATCGAGTGATAACTCGTTGGTTGCGGGTTTTTCTTATTGGCATTTGTACAGTTCATTTTTCACAAACGAATGCCCAACCTGTGAATCTGACTGATTCATTGAGTGCATTGCTAAGCACTCAGCCGAAGCCGTTGTTGAAAATGGACTCGAGGAACTCTTTTGTGACGGGCATTCCCGTCAGTCTATTAGGTGTCAAAGCGGGAGTGCAATTTTCTAACAGGCTGGAATTGGGCTTGGGATACCAATGGCTCAAATCACAACACACGCGCGTAGTGACACCCTCAGGAAGCAATGATGAAGAGAAGAAACAAGCTGAATTGAAATTCAGATACTTTGTGGTTTATGGGGAGTACACTTTCTTTTCAGCAGAAAATTGGACAATCACGGTTCCGGTTCAGGTGGGCGTGGGAAACAGTTTTTTGCTCTTAGATGATGGTAAGTACAAGGGTCTCAAGCTGAAAAAGGGGGGAGTTTTATTGTATGAGCCTGCAATGCTGACGGATTTCCATTTTTTACGCTATTTCTCAGTTGGTGGTGGTGTTGGGTTCAGGTTGATGTTAATCAACAACAAGGCTTTGTCAGATCGGTTCACCTCTCCTAATTACATCCTCAGATTTAGGATTAACTTCGGCAAATTGTGGCGCGACTTAAAACCCGATTGAGGTTATGGAAGAATTTGATTTGAGACATGAGGCAGGAAGAAGGTCTGATCAAGATGTTGAGAAAGTCCTGCGTCCTGCCAGTTTCAAAGATTTTGCGGGACAAAGATTGGTGCTCGAGAATCTTGAAGTATTTGTGAAGGCGGCAACCATGCGCAAAGAGTCATTGGATCATGTGTTGTTGCACGGACCACCCGGTTTGGGTAAAACCACCTTGGCCAACATTATTGCCAATGAGATGGGGGTGGGCATCAAAATCACCTCAGGGCCTGTACTTGATAAGCCATCGGATTTGGCGGGTTTGTTGACAAATTTGGAGACCAATGACGTGCTTTTTATAGATGAGATTCATCGCTTGAGCCCTGTTGTAGAAGAGTATCTCTATTCCGCAATGGAGGATTTCAGAATAGATCTGGTAATCGATGCAGGCCCCAATGCGCGCACCGTCCAGATTCAGCTCAATCCATTCACTTTGGTCGGTGCGACTACCAGATCGGGTCTATTGACTTCCCCATTACGCGCCAGATTCGGTATTAACAGTCGGTTGGCCTATTATGATGCTGAAACCCTGACCGACATCGTAAAACGAAGTGCACATATCTTGAATATTCCTATCAAACACGAGGCAGCTTTTGAGATTTCAAGAAGAAGCAGGGGTACTCCGCGTATAGCCAATGCGTTGCTGCGCAGAGTGAGAGACTTTGCTCAAATTAAAGGTGACGGAACAATCAAGATGGATATTACAACCCACGCTTTGGACGCACTTAATGTGGACCACCACGGGTTGGACGAAATGGACAACAAAATATTATTGACTATTATGGATAAGTTCAATGGCGGACCCGTTGGACTGACGACTATAGCGACTGCTGTGGGAGAGGATAAAGGAACGATAGAGGAAGTCTATGAGCCATTTTTAATACAAGAGGGTTTCTTGTTGCGAACACCACGCGGAAGACAAGCTACAGAATTGGCATACAGACATTTGGGTAAGGAATTGGGCCCACAAAGCGGAAGACTTTTTTGAAGCATGACATTGTCGGATTTGCTTCGAGCGGAGAGGGCAGAACTGGTTAAATCACTTGCTGCCGAGTGCGGATTTTCTTTCTGTGGGATATCCAAAGCAAGTTTTTTGGAAGAAGAAGCACCCAAGCTCGAAAACTGGCTCAGACAAGGCAAGCAAGGTGAAATGACTTATATGACCAATCATTTTGATATGCGCTTGGATCCAAGACTGCTGGTTCCGGGAGCCAGATCTGTCATCAGCCTGTTGTACAATTATTACTCACCTGTGATTGATACTAAGAGTGCTCTTCCAAAAGTGAGTATGTATGCTCAAGGAGAAGATTATCATTTAGTGGTGAAAGACAGATTGAAGCAACTGATGATCCGCATCAGAGAGGTAATTGGTGATGTGGACGGAAGGGTTTTTACAGATTCGGCTCCCGTAATGGAAAAGGCGTGGGCAGCTAAATCCGGCTTGGGCTGGGTTGGAAAGCACACCAATTTGATCAATAAGGAACAAGGTTCTTGGTTTTTCTTGGCGGAGGTTATCATCGATTTGGACTTATCTCCCGATTCCGGTGTTCAAGACTACTGCGGTACCTGCACTCGATGCATCGATGCTTGCCCAACAGATGCCATTGAGTCGGCCTACGTTGTGAATGGCTCCAAGTGCATTTCCTATTTCACTATCGAGTTAAAGTCAGCTGTGTTGCCCTCTGAAATGAAAGGGAAATTTGAAAATTGGGCATTTGGGTGTGACATATGCCAAGAGGTGTGCCCTTGGAACCGATTTTCCAAACCACACAATGAGCCCAGATTTGAAGGAAAGGTTCTCATGAATCTTTCTCCTGAAAACTGGCGGGAGATGACGGAGGATGTGTTCAGCAACTTATTCAGGAAGTCGCCTTTAAAAAGAACCGGACTGGCGGGAATGAAGCGAAACCTAACTTTTTTAGGATACTGAATCAAGCCGCTGCCAGTGGCCTGAAGGTGTCAGAAATAATATCACCATAAATGTGGCCGAATTTGGCCAAACACCAGTTTTTGAGTTGATTAATCTCGTCTTTCGTCACCAATTTTATGGCTTTGGAAAGTTCCTTTTTGAAAAGTTTGCGGTCAAAACTCACGTTGGTGAGTACTTTTTTGCAGAATTCGAGCATTTCCTCCGGTTGTGCCTTGAATAGCTTCATCTAAAGTACTTTTTGAGTGTTGGTAATGTTTTTCCTTTTTGTTCGAGTTGTCAACATCGAACAGTTTACTTGCAGGAGGAACCAAATTAACGATGGTCTTTGCCCAATATTTCAAGTGTTGAAAAAAACGCCTGCCAAAAAAAATCAACGTCCATATTCGGTAGCGTTGTCGATGATGTAATTCATTTGGTACAGGTCATCTGAGTTGAGCCTCAGGATACCACGAAAAGTGAGGGTGTCATCGGTTTTGTATTTCTTCTTTTTGTCCACCAAGCGTAAATCCACCACGGACTCTTTGCCGGCACCTCCGCAGAAAAAGCAATTGGCAAAGGGATATCGCGACAAGACATAGAAATTCTGATCGATATCCACGGGAAGAATGTAGCCTTTCAAAATGACCTCTTTACCTTGAAGGGCTTTGATTTTGGGCCCAAAAGTGGGCTGCCAATAGTAAGAGTCGTATTCCGGCAGATAAACGGCTTTATAGTCCACATCCTCTAATGTTTGCCACAACAACTTGATGGGTGGCGCATCATTGAGGCCAAAAGAGGTTAGTGTGATAAGTGGGAAAATCAAGGCGATTTTCAAATAGATGCTATTCATTGTTGAGTGTTTGAGAAATGTCTGTGGCAGACGCTTTAATGGCAGGCAAAAGTGATGCCGTCAAACCAACTATAACCGTTGCGGCCAAAACCCAAATCTCTAGCAGACCCGGATTGAAAAATGCCATGGTGTATTTGAATTCACTTTCCAGCAGACGCGAGAAAAGCCAGAGTCCGAACAGCGAAAGCAAGTAGCCAAGCACAAACCCGATGATGGAAAGTATCAGTCCCTCTAATTGGATAAGGGCAAAGAGCTTGCCCCTTCCCGCTCCCATGGTGCGCATAATGGCCAACTCATATTTTCGGTCTTTGAGCGAACTTAAAAGAGAGACGAAAATGCTAAGCAGTGAAAGTAAAATGATGCTTCCCGCCACGTTCTGCAAAACGGTTTTTCCAATTCCGAAATTCTGGGTCAAGCGGTTCATTTCTATCGAAGGAAGCGCGGTTTGCATACCGTTGAGCTTGGCCATTTCGGGTAAGGTCACCATGGCGGTGGGATTACGTTGTTTTAGAAGCACAGCTGTGTATTCCCGCTTGGGCTCGGCCCCTTCTTCCGGTGGATGCACCATCCATACGCTTTCGATAGTACAGATGATGAGCTGATCCAGCACACTACCCGAATTTTCCAGAATACCCACCACGGTAAAGCTGACATTTTTGTGCACATCCTGCGTGTCATCAAAGCCATGTGCACTATAGAATGTATCACCAATCTTAAGACCTGAGTTTTTAGCTGTAGAAGCCCCCAACACAACTTCCATGTTGTTTTCGAACATCCGACCTTGGCTTATCTTGGCTTCGTAATGGTCTATATAGGCAGGCGTGCTTCCCACAATGCGGTATCCACCGTAGTTATCGCCATATGCCAGGGGTATAGCTTTTTCAATGAGCGGGTTTTTGATTAAAAAGTTTGCTTTTGGAGCAGAAATGTTACCCGTTGGAGCATCTATTTGATAGACGGCCGAAAGAATCAACTGAAGCGGACTACCGGGGGCGCCCAAAACCAAGTTGATTCCTTTAATGTTGCGTTCGAATCGTTCATTCAGTTGTCGCTCCACCTTGAGCAGCAGCAGGATGCCTGCCACGCCAAACATGAGCAGCAAGATGCTTAGAAGTGACCCTGACCAGCTCCGAATCAAGTTTTTTCGCGCAATCCCAATCAGATTCATAGTATGATGATATTTTGAAAATGCGTTTTCAAGCGGTTGTCATGGGTAACTATAACCAAAGCACTTTTGCTATCTGCTGCGGTTTCCTTGAGCAATTGAATTACCGCCAGGGTGTTGGTATCGTCAAGTGCTGAAGTGGGCTCGTCTGCGAATACGACTGCAGGCTTATGAATCAGCGCGCGGGCAATACCCAAGCGTTGTTGTTCGCCAATACTGAGAGATCCGGGGTTGGCGTTTTTCTTGTGATCAATGCCCAAGCGAGTGAGTAATTCGTTGGCTCTTCCCTTGTCAGGCTTGGTACCCGAGAAATATGCCGGCAGCATAAGATTTTCCCACACCGTTAATGACTTGACAAAGTGAGGTGTCTGGAAAACGATGCCCACATGGATGCCTCTGAACTTGTCCAAACGACTGCCTGACAGGGTGCTCAACTCGCGGCCGGCAAGGCTGATGTTTCCTTTGGTCGGTTTGCGCAGCCCGGCCAAGAGGTGCAGCAGGGTGGTTTTTCCCGTACCGCTTTGGCCCAGGATGAGCAAATCTTCTCCCTTTGAACAGACAATATCAGGGAAATGCATGGGTTTTCCACCCACAAAAGCGAATGATAAATCTGTGCTGGAAAGTGCGGTTGACATGGACGCGAATTTATTCCAAATAGGGGCCGCTGTTGGATTTTGCCTTTTGCCATTCACTTACTTTTGCACAAATGAATTTGAAGCAACGCATTAATCGTTACTTGATTGGGGTTGGTCTGGGTATTGTGCTTTCGATCGCATTTTTTGGCCAAAGAAATTGGACCGGTTGGATGCCCGGCAACCGGGTGCTGGACCGATTGGCCGCGACCTATACACCTGATTCAAAGGGCAAATGCTTAATGGAATGCCACAAAGTGTCGCATAGCGATTTGGAGACGCTATTGGGTTCGGGCAAAGTGGAGTTTGATTTGTCCAATGCCAAGTCAGAGCCCAAGTTATACGCTGTGAAACATGCCAAGCGTAAGGATTTGATTGTGTGGTTTGAGGCAGCGGGTGAAAATGCACGCGTGACCCGAATTCAATCAGGGGGCAATCCAAAATGTGCTTGCCCCTGACTATTATTTGAGGCTCAGAAGGCAAGTCGCTATTTCGTCCTCTTTGATTTCAACATCAAATGCCGCGGTGCCTATACCTGTGGGCAGTGCAAACAGGAATTTATCGTGTTGATTTTTTTTGTCATTGAGGACAAATTGCATGAGGTCTTCCGTGGTTAATTCGGATAAATCGGGAGGCCCGAAAAAGGAATTTAAAACGGTTTGTATTTCAGAATTTTCATCTTGGGTCAACAGTCCCTTAGCCAGCGCCAAAGTGGACTCGAAAGCCATACCCATGGCTACTGCACGCCCATGGGACAGAGGTTTGCCCTTGGCCACGGCTTGGGACTCAATTGCATGGCCTATGGTATGGCCCGCATTAAGAAGTTTGCGTATTCCTTTTTCGTGCGGGTCTTCTGTTGTGATGTAGGTTTTGACCGCTATGGAACGCCCTATTAAGTCAGCCCTATTGATTAGTTCTTTCGGGTTGATATTCACTAAGTCGTTCCAAAGGGTTTTGTCGGCAATGAGGCCATGTTTGAGCATCTCGGCCAATCCGGACAGCAGCTCTTCGTACTCCAAGGTCTCCAAAAAAACCGGACAAATCAGTGTGGTTTTAGGGGGATGAAAAGTTCCCACGACATTTTTTATTCTATCGTGGTTGATGCCTGTTTTGCCTCCTATGGCCGCATCGGTTTGGGCCATCAGCGTGGTGGGAATATTGATGTATGCTATGCCGCGTTTGTATGCCGATGCTACAAAACCACCCAAGTCTGTAATGACACCTCCTCCCAGATTGATGATCAGGGCGTTTCTGTCTGCCTTGGTTTCGAGCAAACAAGACCATAATTGACCGGCAATTTCAAGGCATTTATTGTCATCCCCGGGGTCTATTTCCAGCATGTGTGCCTCATTCAGTAAGGGGCAGGCAGCTGCCATTTTGGGCCAGCAACAAGACAAGGTGTTTTCATCGGTTAGAACAAACAACTTGGAATGTCCGGCAACCAAAGACTCCAGATGGGAGCCCAAGTCGGCTAGACTTTCAAAAACCCCCGGGAAATCTGCTGATTTCAAATTTTCAGCAATCACTCAAGCGTCATGTCGTTCACTCCGATACGCTTACCGTCTTCATAAATGAAAATCTTGTAAACTCCTTTCGAAGCTGCACTTTGCAACGTGTAGAATACGCAAACGTCCAATTCTTCATTGTTATAGTCAATCTCGCGCTTAATGGTATACGCTTTCATTTCACCTTCGAGCTTGGCTTTTGCATCGTTGTCAGATGATGGCAGAACTTGACCGTTGGGCGCAATAATACGCAGGTAGATATACTTAGTGCCGTTGTCGGCAATAGGATTTTCATAAATAGTGAAGCAGGTTTTTATCATCTCGACATTCTTGGCTCGGTCGGTATCTACTTGTTTTCCATTGCTTCTCAGCCTTATCCCCAAAGATGATATCCCTCCGGTTTGAAGGGTTTTTCCCGTAGAGATGACTTTCTCCATGTTCTCCTGACGCTTTTGGAGGTCTTCATTTTCTTTCTTAACATTTTGAGCCTCGTTTTTCACTTCTTTGTTCTCAGCCATCAGCGCTTGGTTGAGGGTGTTTAGTGAGTCAATTTGCACCACATATCCCTTCATGATTGAACGCAGTGTCGAGGCTTCTTTCTCAAGCTTGGCGATACTGTAGTTTTTGTTTTTTATCTTCTTCAACAGGTCGTCCACTTCTTGTTTGCGAGCAGAGATTTCTGTTCGCAATTGAGCATTGTCTGTCTGGAGGGTGTCATAGCTGATGCGGAGTTTCATCAGATCTACTTCAAGTCTTTCGCGGTCCGAATCGATTTCCTCAATTTGTCCTTCTTGATAGACAATAGTTTCTGACTTCTGAGATACTTTGTAGCCCAAGAATGCACACACGAATACCAGTGCTGCGATGATAGCGATATAGATTTTGTTACTCATGTTGAAGGTTGTAGCGAATGGCGCTGCTAACGGCAAAAGTATTGGCTTTATTGCGCGCGGAAGTGAACGTAGTCAACTATTTTCAACACCCGGATGATTACTTTTGAGAGATGCGTTCAACCCACAACCTTGACAATCCGAAAGCCTTTTTTCTTGTAAAAAATGGCTCGGCATATGAATCTTTTTCTCTTCAGAATTTTCAATTTCCTGCTCCGAGAACAGGTGAAGTAGTTATTGAAAATGAAGGCTTTGGACTGAATTTTGCTGAAGTGATGGCGCGTTTGGGACTCTATCGCGAAGCGCCACCTATCCCTTTTGTTCCCGGCTATGATTGTGTTGGCCGAGTGATTGCTATTGGAGATAATGTCTCGGCCGATTGGGTGGGCAAGCGGGTAGTGGCTTTGGCCAGATTTGGCACCTACGCCACCCATTGCGTGACGCGCGCATCAGGTATCGCGCAGATTCCCGATGACATGGATGCGGCCGCGGCTGCTGCTTTGGGTGTGCAATACACTACGGCTTTCTATGCTGCTATGCACGCACAAAGGCTTATGTCGGGTGAGAGGGTGCTGGTACATGCAGGTGCAGGTGGAGTAGGCACAGCTTTGATTCAATTTTGTAAAATGTCAGGTTGTGAAGTGTTTGCAACAGCCGGCAGTGCGGCCAAATTGGAATTAATGCGGGCCAATGGAGCGGATCATGTCATTAACTACAAGGCTGAAGATTATGAATTGCGATGCAAACAAATTCTCGGTAAGCGCAGGTTGGACGCGAGTTTCAATGCCATAGCGGGCACCACATTCAAAAAAGATATGCGGCTACTTGGTACTGCCGGTCGAATGGTACTTTTTGGGGCAGCTGAACGCGCTGCGAGTGGATCAGGCAATTGGCCCACTATCAAGTTACTGTGGCAAATGGGATTGGTATTACCCATCATGTTGATGGCCAAGTCGCGGACAATTGTTGGGGTCAATTTGCTGAAACTTGCTGACTATCGTCCGGACATTATCACACATTGTATGGGTGAGTGCGTGCGGCTTTATGCCGAGGGAAAAATTAATCCAACAGTTGGGGGAGTCTATGAAGCGGGAGCCATGGCCGAAGCGCATCATGCACTGGAAAGCAGGATGACCAGCGGCAAGATTTTCATTAAATGGTAAGAGCTCGGCTCATTGAACCATCCATTTCAATAAACCTATTTGATGGCTATTTTCTATCCTGATGATGAACAAACCCGGATGTTGGATTGATGGCAGGATAGTTTGAAAAGCATCGCATGACGTTTGAAACCGGAGTCTGCCCGTGATATCGAATACCAGCAATTGAGCTGTGGCATCAAATTGTGGATGAATCAGCAAACCCTCGCTCACATACAGCTCAATTGAGTTGTCTTTCTCGGCCACTGTATCGGGGTTTTTACCTTCTATATCCCAAACTTCTTCGGCAAATACGGGCCTATCAATGTAAGGATTCCTATTGTTCTGAATTAAATACACTGCCTCGTTTCGAGCTGTTTCCTTATCGTCCACGGGGTCTGTCGCGGCCCATTGCAAAAGCATTTCGGCTGCCCATGGGCTAAGATTCCCTTGTGAAAACATAGAAGAATTCCAAGCCGACAAGGTGGATTTGTAGCGAGTAGCCATGTAGAAATAAGTGCGAGCCAAATCCCCTTTGAAATCATCTATTGGCTCAAAGGCAGTGCCCGAATATCCGGGAAAAACACATGGACCTCGCTTTCCTCCATTTTGGCTGGTATAAGTTGGATTGCTCACCGGACCATAGGGATGGTCAGAGCGCATCCCATTCACATAGCCATCAACGGGATAGAGGTGAAACAAATCTGTATAGGCCGGTGCAGCACTGTCAAACCAACTTGACGGAACAGAGTGCTCACGATTGTAGCAATCTCCTTCTTGCGTGTAGCTACCACATTGGTCAGAAACGAACTGATAGACATAAGGAGGAAAAGTGCCCGGTGTATCCGAATAAACATCCCATACGGTGCCGTCCGACTTTTTATCTGTCAATTCAAAATGCTCCCATAAGCTTCCATAGCTCTGGGCATTGTGTCCACTGATAATGATACTCAGAGCCTCGCGCAGTTCCTCTCCTTCCAATCCCTCGGCACTGTCGTAATAGCCATCAGGCTGCCCCGCACTAAGCAGGGTCAAAGCGAGAAACCACAGAGTCAGAATGGGCCCAAGGTGGACAAACATCGAAGGATTACTTTTCTATCCCGGCCAACATGAAAATGAAAGCCATTTCCAATGCTGTTTCGCGATAGCGCTCAAATCGGCCTGATGCCCCGCCATGACCCGTGTCCATGTTGCAATACATGAGCAGAAGATTTTTATCGGTTTTCAATTCGCGCAATTTGGCAACCCATTTGGCCGGTTCCCAATATTGCACTTGGCTATCCCAATAACCGGTTGTCACCAGTATGTTTGGGTAGTCTTTGGCCACCACATTGTCATAAGGTGAGTAGGACTTCATGTACTTGTAATACTCAGCATCTTTAGGATTGCCCCATTCGTCAAACTCACCTGTTGTCAGGGGGATATCCTCGTCAAGCATGGTGGTGACCACATCAACAAAGGGAACCTGGGCAATAACACCTTTCCACAAATCGGGTCGCATATTGGTAACTGCGCCCATCAGCAATCCACCCGCGCTTCCTCCTTGAGCATATAGATTTTCGGCATTGGTGAATCCTTCTTTAACCAGGAACTCACCGCAATCGATGAAGTCCGTGAATGTGTTGATTTTCTTGAGCAGTTTTCCATCTTCATACCATTGACGACCCATCTCTTGTCCACCTCTGATGTGGGCAATTGCATAGACAAACCCTCGGTCCAGCAGGCTAAGACGCACAGAAGAGAAATAGGCATCCATACTTGCGCCATAAGAGCCATAGGCATAAAGCAAGGTAGGATTGTGTCCGTTGCGCTCTGTGCCTTTTTTATACACTATAGAAATAGGGATGAGTGTACCGTCTTTGGCTGTGGCAAACAAACGCTCTGAAGTGTAATTGTCAATGGAAAAATTGGGGTCCATTACCTCTTGTTGCTTCAACAGGGTGCGTTCTTTGGTTCCCAAATTGAAATCATAAGTGGAATTGGGTGTGGTCATGGAAGTATAACCAAAGCGCATAATTTCGGTATCGAAATCAGGGTTGGCATCCACATAGGCTGTATAAGTTGGGTCGTCAAATTCCATATAATAGTCGGCTTTGCCGTCCCAGCGAGTTACATGGATACTTGTCAAACCTTTGATGCGTTCTTGAACTATCAGATAGTCTTTGAAAATTTCGATTCCTTCGAGCAAAACGTCCTTGCGGTGAGGAATAACTTCTACCCAGTTTTCTTTGGTGGTTTTGCCAACAGGGGTTTTCATCAACCTGAAGTTTTGGGCGTCCAAATTGGTGACGATGTAAAAGTGGTCCCCATAATGGTCAAAACTGTATTCGAGATTGCGCTCGCGCGGCTGAATAATTCGAAATGAATCGTTGGGCTTATTGGCTTCTATCACACGATATTCGTTGGACAAGGTGGCCCCACTTCCAATGACGATGTATTTGTCTGACTTGGTCTTGTAGACATAACAACTAAAAGTCTTGTCTTCTTCTTCAAAAATCAAGACGTCAGATGATGGGTCAGTGCCCATGACGTGCTTGTAGATTTGGAATGATCGCAAATCCACAGGGTCTTTTCGGGTGTAGAAAACGGTTTTGTTGTCGGCTGCCCAGGTGGCGCCTCCCGTAGTGTTTTCGATTTTGTCGGGATAGATTTCTCCTGTTTCGAGGTTTTTGAACTGCAAGGTGTACTGCCTGCGAGAGACGAAATCAGTACCATATACGAGCAACTTGTTGTCCTCACTGACTGATGTGCCACCGATACTAAAGTATGTATGGCCTTCGGCCATTTTTGGGCCGTCCAGCATCACTTCCTCAGCACCGGCCATGTTGTCTTTTTTGCGACAGTAGTATGGGTATTCTTTTCCTTCTTCATAGCGCACATAGTACATGTAGCCATTGTCTTTGACCGGCACTGACATGTCTGTCTGTTTGATGCGACCCACTATTTCGTTGAAGAGATTTTCTTGCAAGTCCTTTGTGCCGGCCATGATTTGCTCACGGTATGTATTTTCGGCATTGAGGTAGTCCAAAACGTCTTTGGTTTGGCCATCGGGCTCAGCGGCATCTTTCTGCTGGTCGGTCAGCTTCATCCAATAATAGTTATCCACGCGTGTGTCACCGTGGATGGTCATTTCATGGGGTATTTTCTTTGCCTTGGGGGCGTTGTCGTTAGGGTTCATGGTTTCGGGTTTCGATTCGTTGCAGGCGTTAGCAAAAATAGCGGCCGATGCAATCCAAAGAAGGGAGGAATTTTTCATTTGCGGTTTGAATGATGGAAGCGAAGCTAATGGGAATTAAATGACATTCTTCCTTTCACAGAAAAAAGCTGAACAGTCGATTAAAAAAAAAGGACAGCGGGATAAGGATTGTTCTACCGAATGACGGTTACATGGCCGTAGACTATGTGTCGGTCGGTCTTTCCTGTGTATTCGAGACGCCATACATAGACATCTTCCTGAACTATTTGACCGTTGAATTTGGCATTCCAGCCTTTTAAAATATCCGTGGTTTCCCAGAGCATTTCGCCCCAACGATTAAAAACTTGCAATTTGAAATCCTCTACACCAATTCCATAAGCGAAAAAAACATCGTTTTTCCCATCGGCAGTTACAGTAATTGCATTGGGGACATATACCGGGCCATTAACTTGAATAAAGACTTCATCACTGTTCTCACAGCCATTTTCGTCAATTGCGTTCAAAGTTAGTGAAGTGCTTTGGTCGGGTGAAAGGGTAATTATCGGGCAATCCTGGCAGTTAATATACTCACTTGGGCTCCACGAGAGTATTCCGTTTCCGCTACCTTGAATGGTGATTTCGTCTCCCCAAAACATCACAATATTCGGACCCGCATCCACTTCCGGCAAGGGCAACACCGTCACTTGGCTTTGTGCAGTCACAGTGCAGCCATAATTGTCAGTCACTAACACTGTGTAGGTGGTGGACTCCACCGGATAGACCCAAGGAGTTTGGGAGTTTGGGTTGTCAATAAATGTCTGCGGATACCAAGCATGCATGAATGCGTCAGATGCCCACAACTGAATGGAATCGCCCAGGCAAATGCTGCCTCCGGGCGAGGCAGTGGCTTCGGGGACAATTACCTCTACAGTCACTTGCGAAATTCCTTGACCGCATGGGTTGGTCACATTGACAAAGTATGTGGTCGTTTGTGAGGGGGTGGCGGTTGGATTTTGAATCAAATGAAAGTTCAATGTTTCTGATGGTGTCCATTCCCAAGCTGTGCCGGGCTCAGCCATTAGTTGAATAGACTCGCCAAAGCAGATGGTGTCACCGGGATAAATCAGCCCTCCGGGAAAATCATCAAAAACATTGACCAGCACATTGTCGGTCATTGAACATCCTTCGATGGATAAAAATGTGACCGTGTAGTCGGTGGTTTGGGTAGGCGTGGCGGTGGTGTTGGCCGAAGTGGGATTGGCTACCCCTGAGGACGGACTCCAGAGCACATTGGTGGCCGGATCGACAGTCAATGATGCTGACTCTCCCAAGCACAAGTCGGCAGTGGGCGAAATGGTGTATTGAGGATCGAGCACCTCGATTAATATGGAAGCAGTGTCTGTTTCGCAATCATTGAAGTCAACCAGATAATAAGTAGTGGAGACAGCCGGAGTGGCAACAGGCGCATTCGGGTCCGTCAAATTGAGGGTGGGATGGGGCAGCCAGGAGGCATTGGTTGAACCAATTCCGGCCAAGGTCACAGATTGTCCGGGGCAAATGGGATTGACAGGCACAATGGTTGGATTCACCCCCGGAAGCACTTCGATGGTGATTGTATCGGTGGTGGGTTCGAGGCACTCCGTATCGTCAGTAACCAAAAGGGAAACGGTATAGATACCCGGTGTGTCAAAGACATGTGAAGGTTCAAAAACTTCGGAAATGGACCCATCGCCAAAATCCCAATAAAATCCTGTTCCCCCCGCACTATTGTTGATGAATTGGGCACTTGAACCCGAGCAAACAAATCCCGGCCCCTCAATTCCAATTTCGGCAACTAATTGGCCCAAGTCAAATTTGAAAACCCCCAGATTGCAGTTGTTGCTTTGGTTGGTGGTGCTCCAAGCCCCGGGTGTAGTCGGAAAGTTGTCATTATTGCCGCAACCTGCGCAGACAGCTTGATATATAGCTCCATTCTTGTCAAAAGTGCTTGTACCGCCATCCACATGTTCATTAATGAACTGGCCGACCCCACCAAAGTATGTAGCATAGTCCAATGATTGCCCATCCAAACCCAAAACACAGAGATAGAAATCACTTCCGTCTGTGGCGCTTTGAAATGCGTCCGGAGTCAGGGGCAAACCTGTGGTTGTGGACGTAGTCCCATATATAGTAATGCTGCTATTAGTACTTCCGCCCCAACCTGAGAAATAAACCTGACCACAGTTACTTACCAAAAATGCGGATGGAGCGACATTGATATTGTTTCCACCCGAGCCTATCCTTGTAGTCCAAATGCCATTGGCCAGAGTTGGCGCATATTTTCGAATAAAAATCCCACCCCCTTCGTTTCCATAACACGATGGGCTAATCGTCATACCGCCCATTGTTTGACCCAAGACATAGATATTGCCTGCTACGTCACTTTGAACAAAGTAGGCTTGATCGTAGTTGTCAGTGCCGATGTACGTACCACTCAGAAATGCCCCATTGTCTGAGAACTTGAAAACAAAACCATCCACGTCACCACCAAATGCAGGCTGAACTGCATTGGCTGACACAGGCAGATTAGTGCTTTTGGTTCCACCTGCCACCAACACATTTCCTCCGGGGTCAATTTGCACGGAATAGGCAGCGTCAGGTTCTGTACCTCCCACGAAAGTAGACCATAGAACATTCGACAAGGTCGGGTTCATTTTAAACAAAATGCCATCTGAAAGATGGCCTCCATAGACAGAAAAGGCTCCACCGGAAGTACCCGGAAAGTCAGGAGATCGCGTACTGGAAGCTACATAGACATTGTTGGAATCATCAGTGGTTACTTGACCTCGATAACTGTCACCATAATTGAATTGAATTTTGTTTCCATGGTTCAAACCATCCTCATTGACTCCACCCACATAAGTTGAGGCTGTCATTACCCCGTTAGGAGTGAATTTAGATAGGATCAAATCTGTGCAATTCGGGGCTTGACCAAGTCCGTTCAAATATTCAATAGACCACCCTTGAATCAGATTTTGCTGAAAGGCACCCGATGTAGTAGGGTAGTTTGATGATGCGGTTTGGCCAAAAACAATGATGTTGTTTTGGCTATCACACACTACCGAGTGTGGCATTTCTTGAAGGGTGCCGCCCAAATATGTGCTATACAATAATTGGGTGCCATTGCCATTGAACTTGCTCAGGCCGATGTCTATGAAGTTTTCGGCAACAGCCGACATGGTGCTCTGAAAAGCGCCCACAGTGGTGGGATATCCGTTGGCAAACACGATGGAGCCGGCTATCAGATTGCCCAAATTGTCATTGCATGCCGTGAATCCCCAGTTGTCAGCAGTGGAACCGCTGAATGAACCGAACACAAACTCGGGGTCAATTACAAGCGGCAAGCGTTCATCATATCTGCCCAATTTGAATCCAATCGTTTGGTTTTTCAATTCGAATTTGCAGCTCACTTTTTCAGCCAAATCAGCCATTTTCCACGCCACGGGAGCTTTTTCAATCAAATCTCCCGCAGAGGTAGGCATCACCAGTGTGCCGGATTTGAGATACACCCCGTCCAATCCTTCGAAACGCAATTTGACCAAGTCCGGATTGGCTCCCGGGCTGACTAAAAATTCATATTTCAACGAATAGCTGTCTGTGACCACACGAACGTCAATTCCGGGCCACACTTCTTTCAGCCGCACCTCATTGAACAGGTTGCATCCATCCGTCCATTTGTTCGGATCATTGCCCAAGTAATAATTGCGATGTCCTACTTGCTGTTTTCTTAATTCGCTGCCTTGGGCTTGGCCTCCTTCCCATTTTATTTTGAAACAATGAAGGTCATACAATTGCTCAGAGTCGTTGTCTCGCGCGGCATGGAGGTCGCCTATGAGACGGGGTTCGTATAGAAAAAACTTCAAACCGTCATTTTCCACATACATGGTCCCTGAAGGCACTCGGGTGCAGGCCACTGTCTCAGCAGGCCACTGGCCTTTGTTTTCGACAAATGAAAACTGGCCCAAACCCAATGCATGCGCGCAAAGCGCAATCGCGGTGAGAAGATGTAAGCGTGTGGTTTTCACTTGACCGAAGTGACGCGATTAAGGGTGAGTTAGTTGCCGCAGGAGGCTAAGATAATGCACCGCAATTCTCAGTGCTGCGCTTGTTCGATGGCGTCAATCAGCGCGTGAATCACTTTGATGTGAATTTCTTGTACTCTGTCTGCATATGGCGCATGCGGGGCTCTTATTTCGATGGTGCAAAAATCTTTGAGCACACCGCCATCCTTGCCGGTGAGGGCGACCACTTTCATTCCGCGAGCCAATGCAGCTTTGGCTGCGAGCAGCACATTTTTGGAGTTGCCGCTGGTGCTGATAGCCAACAATACATCGCCCGGGCGGCCCAAAGCCGCCACATAACGGGCGAACACATGGTCAAAACCATAGTCATTGCCAACACAGCTTAAGTGGGAGGGGTCGCTGATAGAAACGGCAGCCAGCGCAGGCCGGTCTTCGCGATAGCGGCCGCTCAGTTCTTCGGCAAAATGCATAGCATCGCACATCGAACCGCCATTGCCGCATGAGATGATTTTGCGACCACCGCGCAATGCATCGCTCATGATACCCGCAGCCGCAGCCACGGCATCCATGTTTTTTTCATCTTGCAGAAAAGACTCCAGCACCGCTTGGGCTTGGCTGAAATGCTGCTTGATGCGTTCCTTCATGAGATTGGATTTTTGGGGCAAGTTATTGCGCCACTGTGTATGATTCAGCGAATGATGGCAATTTTTCCCACGTTTTTGGCGGAGCCATCGGCATTGGTTGCAAACACCAAATAGACTCCGCTGCTCACTTTTTCACCGTCAAATCTGCGTCCGTCCCAAACGGCTCGACCGCCCTCGGAAATCATGTTGTACACCAGGTTTCCGGCCGCATCCGTGATTTTCACATTCGTTTTGTAGGCAAGACCATCAATGGAAATTACGCCTTCAAAATCCGGAGTCACCGGATTGGGAAACACCTTGATTTGTTCAATGTCTGTGACAAAATTGGTGGCCGTTCCTTGGTATGCAATGATGCCCGCGTCCGTGGCAAAGAATACTTCACCGTTGGCTTGGTTAATAGCGATGTCCGTTACGATGTTAGACAACAATGGGCTGTTTTGAGCCGTGAAATGGTGAATCTCGTTTAAACCATCTTCACTCAACAAGTACACACCCGAGCCTTGTGTGCCTATCCATTTTCGATTGGCACCATCAATTTTGATCACGTTAATCACTTCTGTGGCCAGCAGTATTTGGGTGTTTCCGTCTTGTTCAATGAGGATTTGTTGAGCGTCACACCCCTCGTTGCTGAAAATGCAATCGGGACTGTAGAAAACAGTTATTCCTTCAAGTGTTCCAACCCATATTTCACCGTCCAGGTCTTCTTCAACGCAATACACATCGTTGCTCGGCAGACCTCCACTGCCTTCTTCCTCTGTTAAGAATCTAAAGTCATCATCGCCCGGATCTGTAATCGTACCATTCGGATTGAGCACAAACAGACCTTGGCTTCTTGGCACAACCATCCACACATATCCATTTTGAGCGGCAAGCACTTCTCCCATCACTTTATCGCTTCCAAGAGCGCTTTGAAATGAAAACGATGTGAACTCACCTTGTGGGGACATGGCGTGCAATTGGCGGTCGGAGTAGGAATTGGCTATCCATAAATTACCATTGCGATCATAATTCAATCCTGCTACCATGCATGAGACATAGCTATGGGCAGTGCTGTTTTTCAGAGTGCTATTGGATGCATTATAGATTGTGCGCTCGGTACCGTTTATCAACACCACACCTTCTTCCCATGAGCCAAAAGCTATACGGCTATTAACCAAGGGATCAACGGCAACATTCATTATGTCATTGACACTCGTCAAGTCGTTTGACCCTTCTCCTGCTTCAATAGCCGCCCATTCTTCGGCAACCAAGCCATAGAAACCGAGTTTGTCGAAATTGTTGGTCCAAGTTTGGTCCACTCCACCCGAGGCTACCCATATGTTGTCATTCCAAGCGTCCATTCTTCGAGCGTTGAAGAAAGGCGGACCTGAAGGTTTAATGGCATACACACCTTGCGGACCATCTGTTATCAACCCCCTGTCTCGGTCGCCCAGAAGTATGGTGCCGTCTGCCATTTGCGCTATATCAAATGGCCAGATGCTTTGACCTGTGTAAACTTCGTTGTCAAAAATGGTTTCACCTGATTCTGAGTACCCTCTTGCCCTATTGTGTGCACAAACCAGCATCAAGTTGTTTGCTTTGCGCATGGACCATAAATAGGTCTCTTCGTTGTTGTGCAGGACTTCCCAAGCGCCTTGGGGTTCAGCTTGTCTGAAATAAACGGTGCCGAGCTCAGCTGATAAATCCACCAAGACAAATTCGTGGTTCTGAAAGTGATAATAAAACATGTAAGGGGCTCCGGTTTGGGGTAAGTTGTCCATGGACGTCCAAACTTGAAAGTTGGCCAAAAACGGGTCGTTCACTGCGGCTTTCATGATACCGTCATTGGTAGCTGCATAGATAAAAGAGTCATCCTGTTCCACATGGTTCACTTCTTTGTAGGCCCCTGCCGGGCCAATGATGTATGTGTCTTTGATTTCTTGTTTTTCCAGGTCGATCACCACAATCCCAAATCCGGTGGCCAAATAGGCCAGTTTGCCCACCATAGTGATGTTGTTGACGCGTTTGTCGGCCAAAATGCTGCTGCGCTTAATATCTGCAAGATTAAATGGGGCTCCGTTTCTGATTAAATCCACATTGCCATTTTCATATCCAACCACCAAGGTATTTTGGTCTGAATTGAAATTCATAGCCGAAATTCCGGTGTCCGAGAGTTTGTTTACTTTGCTGATGCGCTCCACTGAACTATCATCCAAATGATAGCTGAAAACACTGTGTCTCGTGGCGGCATAGGCGGTTTTTCCGGCTGAGGTCACGGCTATTACTCGACCATAGGGCAGGTGGTCGCGCCAACTTTGAAGTGGCACAGATTGGCCTAAGACGCGCGATGCAAAGCCTGAGAAAATCAATACAGTGAGCCAAACAAAGCGAGGAAAATCTTTCATAAGCAAGACAATCGAATTAGAGAAAGCCCAAACGAAAGGCGAGGGGATTTCGTGTATTCAAAGCTAAAACAACCATCCGTATGGAAGGTTTTTCTTTCGGGCATATCGGATTTTGCTTTGAGCAAAGTTGTTTCGTAATCAGAAAGCCAGACTTACTTTCGCAGCCCAGATTACGATTGGGCTTTGGCCCGGTAGTTCAACCGGATAGTCCGCCTCAGGCGGATCGATTCGGGGGAGCGGAGGTTTGAGTGACATATTGAAAGATGGCCCGGTAGTTCAACTGGATAGAATATCAGATTTCGGCTCTGAGGGTTGAGGGTTCGAATCCTTCCCGGGTCACCAATTTATTTTCAGCCCACTGTAATACATTAGTATTGCGGTGGGTTTTTTTTTAATTCATTTGGTCAAGTGAAATAAGACCCACCCTGAAGCACGAACAACAGCTTTTTGTTTTGGTCAAGGTGATATGGTATTCCGGGGACACTAAAAAAACCATGTTAAGGATTGCTGAGGATTACGTCCCGAGATTTCCTCCCTGTTTCTATCAGAGGATGGAAACTAACGCTACTATGCCATCTGAATTACCTTAAGAGTAACCGGTTGAGGTAAAGAATTCAACATTGATCAGAACTTCAGCAATTGGGATTCGGCATCACCCAATTTTTGTTTTGCCCCGCTACCATACGGCCCGACAATCCAAAACAATACCTTAGCCCCGCAACCACATTCTTTTTTGCCCAATGAAAAAAGTACCCGATTCACTTGTCATCATTTTCGTAGTTATGTTTTTGTTTGCCGGACTTTCTTGGTTGGTGCCGGCCGGAGAGTTTGAACGGGCTTTGGTCAACGGGCGCAATGTGGTGGTGCCCGGCACCTATCACACCACCGGAGTGGAGGCCAATCCGCAAGGGTTTTGGGACTGGCTGATGGCGCCCATCAAGGGTTTCATGAGTGCATCGGAAATCGTGGGATTTGTTCTGCTGGTGGGGGGAGCGTTCACAGTGGTCACCGGCACAGGGGCCATAGATGCCTTTCTGCTTCGCATTTTGCGCATTGCCAAAGACCAAACCCACTACAAAAATGCAGTCATTATTCTGCTGATGTTCATTTTCTCCTTGGGAGGCATGTCGTTCGGCATGAGCGAAGAGACTTTGGTTTTTGTCCTGGTCACCATACCGTTGGCCCGCTCGTTGGGCTATGACAATTTTGTGGGTGTGGCCATTCCGTTTATCGCTGCGGGTGTGGGTTTTGCGGGTGCGGCTTTCAATCCGTTCACGGTGGCCATTGCCCAAGGCATTGCAGAATTGCCCACCTTCAGCGGATGGCAATACAGGCTGGTGGTTTGGTTCGGCATGACACTTATCGCAATAGTCTTTGTATTGGTCTATGCCAATCGCATCCATCGCGATCCATCGCGCAGCTTGCTCAAGCACCTCAAATTGGAGTTTAAGCCTATCGAAGAAGTGCCCCTCACATCGGGTCGTGTGTCTGTGCTGCTGTTGTTTCTGCTGGCATTGGCCGCAGTGATGTATGGAGCTGTGGCCCTGGAGTGGTACATTCCGGAAATTTGTGCTCTGTTTATCTTGCTTGCCATGACGTCTGCTGCTGTCACCCGCATGGGCACTTCGGCCATGATCAAGCATTTTTATACCGGAGCAAAAGACATGCTACCGGCTGCGCTGGTCATCGCTTGTTCCAAAGCCATTCTTGTTTTGGCTGAAGATGGTAAAATCATCGATACTGTGCTCTATCACACAGCCGGGCTGGTTGAAGGTTTACCCACCTATCTCTCCGTGCAGGTGATGTTCTTGGTGCATGGAGGCATCAATTTTTTCATACCCTCCGGCTCAGGCCAAGCGGCCGTCACCATGCCGCTGATGACCCCTTTGGCCGATTTGATGGGCATCACCCGTCAAACAGCCGTTTTGGCCTTTCAGTTTGGAGATGGCTTGTTCAATTTTGTCATCCCTACAAGCGGCATCCTCATGGGCATTCTTTCCATTGCGGGAATTCCGTTCAATCTTTGGATCAAATGGGTCTGGAAACTATTCCTCCTCTTGGTGCTGGCCGGCATGTTTTTCTTGGCACTGCCCACGCTATTTTTTGAGTGGAACTAAACATATTGTTTGCCCGAATTCAGGAAAAAAACCCCAACGACCCATCCCATGGGTACTCTTTCTCTAATCAAAGTGTGACAGGGCTCAACATCTTAAAGTGAAGTCGCTGGCACAGATGGGCGCGCGTACGTTCAGTTTCTATTCTTTCCAAATTGCACCTACTCCGGCCTCCCACAATTGGCGGTTTAGGGCCGGGATGTCAGTGTCGAGGATTTGAACAGCTTGAGCTCGGAGGGTGGACCATTGGGATTCTAATTCGGTCCAACGATCGCGAGAAGGTTTGTTTACTCTCGGAATGGAGCTGTCGGTGTGGTTGATAACGAAAAGACACTCAGCAGTGAATTTGTTGGGGAAGTTCTCCACATCATCATATGCTTTGGATTTGCGTTGAACCATTTCTTCATCCCATGTCTTCATTCGTTTGACAAGCAATTGACCGGTGGTTTTGATGGCTTTGTATGGCTCTGTGGTTGGCAAATTTGCGAGGAGTTGCTCGAGTTGGATTTGTTTTTCGTTGATAGAATTGACAAGTCGGTGCATTTCCGTGACTGCGGTTTCCATTTGGTACATGAAGGCATGATAGTCTGCGTAGTCATTGGCTTTGAGTTCAAGAAGCGGATGTGGTAGTATTTTGAAAGAGGATTTCAATTGTTGGTCTCCGCGCAAGAGAACCGCAGTGTAGTTGCCGGGGGCTGATTGATGGCCGGCATAGCCTGCTTCGATATAGACACCTTTGGCCCCGGGCATTGTGGGGTAACGTAGGTCCCAGACGAATCGGTTGAGGCCTTTGCCTTTGGTGAGAACAGGTTCGGCAGATGGGCCTCCATCATAGCTTACAAAAAGGCTGTCTGCCTGAGAGCTGAACTGCCGAACGGGATTACCCAATTCGTCTTGGATGACGATGGTAATATGCTCGTCTTTTGCGAGCTCCGGAAGGCGATAGTATATGACACAACCTGTGGCGGGATTGACGCCTCTGTGCGGATGAGCGCCTTTGAATTTGGCAGTAGAACCATCAAGCTCACTGGAGGCATTGACAAGCACAATGTCTTCAGGCTTATAAAGAGCAAATGTTTCTTTATTGTCGGCAAACTGTCGAATGAGGCCCAAGTCATCGAGTATCCAAAAGGATCGGCCGGAGGTGGCTGCTATCAAGTCACCTTGGTGAACTTTGATATCGGTGATGGGGGTGATTGGCAAATTAAGTTGGAAAGATTGCCAGTTATTGCCACCATTAAAAGACAGATAGAGGCCGGTTTCAGTGCCCGCAAACAGGAGGTCTTTGCGTTGATCATCTTCGCGCACCACACGTGTGAAGGCGCCTTGTGGAATACCCCGGCTGATGTTGGTCCAGGTCTTTCCGTAGTCTGTGGTGTTGTAGAGTGCCGGAGTGTGATCGTTGAATTTGTAGCGGGTGGTGGCCAAATAGGCTGTGGCCGGATCGTGTGGAGATACTTCTATGGCGTTGATGAGGCATTCAGCAAGGCCTGCCGGGGTGACGTTTTTCCATGTTGAACCGCCATCGCGGGTGACGTGGACAAGACCGTCATCGCTACCTGTCCAGATGACGCCCTGCTCATGAGGTGACTCTATGACATAACTCAGCGTGCCGTAGTTCTCCGCACCAACGGCTTCATTGGTGTAGGGCCCTCCGCCTTTTCCTTGCTTTTCTTTTTCATTGCGTGTTAGGTCGGGTGAAACTTCCGTCCACGTCCGGCCCATGTCAGTGGTTTTAAGCAGCAATTGGGCAGCATGGTAAAATGTGTTGGGCTCGTGTTTGGACCAAATAATGGGAGCGTTCCAATTGAATCTGTACTTCATTTCTTTGGTCTCGCGTCCCAGATATTGAATAGGGGCGGCCATGATGTTTGTGGATGCAGCGGCTTTGGAGTCAAAAACATCGATGGTACCCAGATAGCTGCCTCCCAAGACATATCGAGGATTTTCGGGGTTGAAAGCCAAAAAAGCGCTTTCGCCTCCGGCCGATGGCGCCCAACTGGCAGTGGTGATGCCCCCCGAGCCCAATTCGCGGTGAGCTATTGCCAAAGAAGAATTGTCTTGCTGACCTGCATAGATTTTATAGGGAAAAACATTATCCACATTGATGCGATAGAGCTGTGCGGTGGGCATATTGGCTTGGGTGGACCAGGTTTTTCCGTAATTGAGGGAGATAGAACCTCCGCCATCGTCAGCCATTATCATGTTTTTGGAATTGTTGGGGTTTATCCACAGATCATGATAGTCGCCATGAGCCCCTTCTACCTCTTCCCACGATCGGCCTCCATCTATGGACCGCAAGGCGGGGGCACTCAGGACATAGACCGTTTGCTCGTCCAGAGGGTCAGCAAAGACCTCTATGTAATACCACGCCCTTTGGACCAGGCGATGGTCGCTGCTGACTTTCATCCAATTCTTGCCTGCATTATCAGAGACAAACAATCCCCCTTGCTCTTTGTCAGAATCACTTTCGAGCAGCAGATATACCTTTTCAGAATTGGAACGGCAGACTGTAACAGCCATTTTGCCCAGCTCCTCGGGCAGTCCTTGGTGTATCTTTTCCCAAGAGGCTCCTGCATCGCTCGATTTGTAAAGTCCGCTGCCTTTTCCACCGCTGTTCACTTTCCAAGGCAACCGGCCATATTCATTTATAGCGGCATAGAGCACTTGCGGGTTGTTGTAGTCCATGGAGAGCTCGACACATCCGCTTTTGTCATCCACGAACAATATCTTTTTCCATGAGAGTCCCCCATCAACAGATTTATAGACTCCACGCTCGTTGGAATTGCCATAAAGCTGGCCTTGCGCTGCCACATATACAATGTCGGGGTTGCGAGGATGAACGACAATGCGCGCTATGTGTTGGGTCTGTTCGAGACCAATCTTTTTCCAGGTTTTTCCCGCATCGGTTGATTTATAAACCCCATCGCCATGATGGGTCATCACACCGCGGACTGCGTGTTCGCCCATGCCGACATAGACAGTATTCGGTTCGCTTTCTGAGACCGCAATTGCCCCGACCGAACCGGTGGTGAAGAATCCGTCTGAAACATTCGACCAAGTATTGCCCATGTCGTCCGTTTTCCAGACACCTCCACCGGTTGTACCCATGTAATAGGTATTGACATCACCGGGGACACCACTGACCGCAACCGAACGACCTCCGCGAAATGGCCCGATGCTTCGCCATTTTACTGAATCATAGTATGCATTGAGGTCAATTTCTGCAGGTGGAGAAGCTGCAGGTTGGTTTTTTCCTTTGCGCTGCGCAAAAGTCGAAACTGTAATAAAAAACAGCAAAAAGGTGATTAGAAAATGCTTCATCAGAGTCATAACCGGGTGGTTGGTTTTACGGGCTAAGATGATGAAAACTTTCAAAGTTGGGCTCCGGCCCGGAAGGTCATAAAATGCGGACAGCATCAGTAGGAAAGCCCCTGCAGGGCGTAATAAAAAATGCTGATCCAAGTGTCTCGCTCCGCTCCGGTTTGCACGTCCTTTGGCCGGACACACAAGTCTCAATCGGAGCTGTTATCGCAAAAGCCTTCAAAACCGCCTATCTTTGAATCGCTTCAGTCATGAAATCGTTTGATTGTCATTGACCTATGTTCGGCTCTATAGATAGATATTTCCAAAATGCCCAATTTCCCCATGTGCGGTCTGTACAGGACTACTACCCCTTTGGCATGAGGGTATTTGCGGTGTAATGAAGCAGAGCTCAATCGGCTTTGGTGCGCCAATCGAAATTGTGTATTAATTGAACCATGCCGATGTGGTTGATTACGTTGCCTTTTCGAGAATATAGCCATTGGTTCAAATAGCCCAATTGCAACTGGGTGGCTTTGGTCAGGTTATAGCCTGCAAAAATTGAAGCGCGGTTTTGGGTGAATATCTCTTTGGATGCAGCCCGCCCGAAGGAGAAAAATCCTTCATTCTGCAGTGTCAAGGACCAAGTGCCTTGTGCCATGACTTTCTTATTCAGAGGCAAAATCAACATGGGCATATAACGCAAGCGGTTGGTGTACACCCTTTCGATTGTTGGTTCAATTGCAATGGGAAACAAATCATTATATGGTGGATAGACAGGGGTATTTACCCATCGCTGTTCCGGCCGGACACGATGGCGAATGAATACGCGGCCCATGCGGTTGGTGAAGAAGACTTGTTGCCAGGTGCGGTGCTCGCCCGAGAAGGAGAAATTTTGGCGCGTATAGTCAAACACGCCATATCCTGCCGTCAGCATCAAGTCCTCATTGTGTCTGTAGTCCACGCCAAAACGAGCCAGCTAAAAATGATTGGACTCATTGGTGTTGAAAAAACGCATTTGGGCCTCTGTGTGCATTCCCCATTTGTCAGTGATGCGGTGGTTGCCCAAAAGCACATGCCAGTTTCTTTGAAGGGGAAACACAGACCAATCCACTTGTCCAAATGAAGTCTGAGCTGCCAACAGCCCAAAAAGGAAAACCAAAAGAAACTTGCCCTCCATCATTCGAAAAATATTCAGATTCAAAGAAAACTATAAATCTGCTTTCATGCTTTCGTTTTCGTGAACCACGGCAAAGTCTTCTTCAGCATCGGTGAATCCCATGAATTTTCTTCCCAAGATGAAAAGCACCGTGCCACTTACTACGGCCACGTTGAGGTCCACCAAAACGGTCATCAGGGTAGTATAGAGAATAAAGGCAAACTGAATGTTGCGGGCTTTGTTTCCGGCCCATTTGTATTTGAGCCAAGCCAATGGAAAATCGCGATCCAGCACATCCAATCCCGCTTTGAGCAATACCCCCACAAAAACCGCTGATGCGATGTGGGTGATGAGCTTGCCAAAATTCAACAACCCACCCAATACCAAAAAGCCGGCAAACACAAAGGCCAACAGGAGGGCTGACAGGCGCAATGAGGCGCAACAAGCATTTCGGGCAGCAGAGGGACGGGCGGATGATTTTTCCATAAAACCGCCACAATTGTATTGCATATCCGCAAGGCACACTTCATATTTAACAATTCATTTAGCATCATGAATATCAAGCCTTTACTTAAACTGAATATACCAAGATGAAGTTGGGCATTTGGTAAGTCGCGGTTCCGATTTTGATCAATAAAAAAGCCCCTGCATTGGCAGAGGCTTTTCATGCTGTCTTTTTTTAAGAAACGTTATTTGGCAGCAGCATATCTGCGGCTCACTTCAGCCCAGTTGACCAAGTTCCAAAACGCGCTGATGTAATCCGGTCTGCGATTTTGATAGTGCAAGTAGTAAGCATGTTCCCACACGTCCAATCCCAGTACCGGTGTACCTCCGCAAGCAACTCCGGGCATCAAGGGCACATCTTGGTTGGGTGTGCTGCACACCTCAACTTTGCCTCCCGGATGTACACAAAGCCATGCCCATCCGGAGCCAAAACGTGTGGCACCGGCTGTTGCAAACTTTTCTTTGAACGTTTCGAACGAGCCAAAAGCGGAATTGATGGCATCTGCCAATTCGCCCGTAGGTGCTCCACCACCTTTTGGTGAAAGGATGGTCCAGAAAAGATTGTGGTTATAAAACCCTCCGCCATTGTTGCGCAGAGGCATATTGTTCATGTCGAGATTGCGCAATATGTCCTCAATACTCTTGCCTTCAAGCGGGGTGCCGGCAATGGCATTGTTGAGGTTAGTGGTGTATGCCGCGTGGTGCTTGCCATGATGGATTTCCATGGTGCGGGTATCGAAGTGTGGTTCCAACGCGTTGTGCGCATAAGGAAGATCGGGAAGTGAAAAGGCCATAATGTTTTGATTTTTAGGATAGAAAAAATGGATGAATGACGGGTCGAAATTAGTCAGTCGAAACGGAATTGAGACTTTGGTTAAACGACTTCAGACGTTAACCGGTGTTAATTGGGATTGTTCAAGATCTCAAGTGCTTTCATGATGTCTGTATCTTCGATGGAAACCACGCGGAAGTAGGCATTTTCGTTGAACACATTGCGTGCAATGAAGCCTTTCACACGCAGAGCTATTTGGGTGCGGGAGCGATTCAGCTCGCCTGTTTCCGGAGCAATTCCTTCTTCTTTGGCATAGGCCAATAACGATTCCATCATTTCAGGTGTGATGTCTAAAAAGGTGATAAGGTCATCAACTGTTTTCCAATTCAGACGCTGACGGTTTTTTTCGGTATAGTTGAATGCCCACTGTCTGATGATGCCGTCATAGACCAAGTCGCTCAGAAAGCGAGTATTGTTAGTCGTGTCCACAGGCACAAATACATCGGGCATGATGCCTCCGCCACCGTAGACGGTTCGTCCTCCGCGGGTGGTGAATTTTTGATCTTCCGAAAATTTGATGCTGTCGGCACTCATCAGTTCTCCGCGTTCAAAGCGGTCCAGCATGTCATTTTCATAATTAATTCCATCGCCATATTCGCGCTGTATGCACCGTCCTGATGGGGTGTAATAGCGCGCAATAGTCAGTCTCACCGAACTGCTGTCATCCAGTGGGCGTTCTTCTTGCACCAGTCCCTTGCCAAACGATCTACGCCCCACAATGGTGGCCAAGTCCAAGTCTTGAAGCGCACCGGCAACAATTTCCGATGCTGATGCTGAGCCTTCGTTGATCAGAACCGCAACTTTCAAATCCCGATAGCGACCGTTTTTGCCACTACGATAGTCGGTTCTGGGTGAGGCTTTCCCTTCGGTGTAAACGATCAATTCACCTTTTTGAACAAACTCCTCTACCATGGGTACCACCGTGTTCAAGTATCCGCCTCCGTTGCCACGCAAGTCCATGATTAATTTTTTAGCGCCCTTGGTGCGAAGACTGTCAATGGCGTGGGTGAATTCCTCATACGTGTTTTTTGCAAAACGCACCACTTTCACGTAACCGGTTTCGTCATCCATCATAAAATTGGCAGTAACACTATAGATTGGAATCGTGTCTCTTACAATATTAAATTCCAACAGTTTGTCAACGCCTTTGCGGCTGATTCCAAGCTTGACGGGAGTGCCTTTGGCGCCTTTGAGAAGCTTCATCACATCCGTGTTGCTCAAGCCTATGCCGGCTATCCCCTTGCCTTCGACTTCCACAATGCGGTCTCCGGGTTGGATACCCGCTGCTTCGCTTGGCCCGCCTTCAATAGGGGATACTACTACCAGTGTGTCTCGTTGAATCATAAACTCAACTCCGATACCTTCAAAATTGCTTTCGAGTGGCTCCTGGGCTGCTGCAAATTCTTCGGCACTCACATAGTAAGAATGCGGATCCAATTCCTCTAATACCGCGCGAATGGCTGCGTCTACCAGATTGTTTTTGTTTACGTCATCTACATAGTAATTGTCTATGTATTCCATCAGTCTCAGCAGTTTGGCATTGTCCGATTTAGATGATTGCAAGACAAAAATGTTCTTGTCGCCCAGATTTGTTCCAATGAAAATACCGACCACGAGCATTACTGCAAAAAGCAACGGCTGAAATGGAGAATTGCGTTTGCGAGGGGTTTCTTCGCGCAGGTATTTATCTATGTTTTGATCCATGGCTGGTGATCTCGTTAGGGTAAAAAACCCCTTTCGGGCGTTGTGGGTTCAGGGATTCGGAAAATGAACGGTTTCGATGCCCGATTCTGCTAAAAAATCCAGCCCCGACCGGTCTTTGTATTCTGTTATATACACCACCCTGCGGATGCCCGCTTGCAAAATCAACTTGCTGCACTCACGGCAGGGTGAAAGGGTAATATACAGGGTGCTATTGCGTGCGCTTTGATTGCTCTTGGCTACTTTCATCATCGCGTTTGCTTCGGCATGCAGGACGTACCAATGGGTATCGCCTGCTTCGTCTTCGCAAGGATTGGGAAAACCGGTAGGCGTGCCGTTATAACCATCTGAGATAATCATGCCTTCTTTGACAATCAAATATCCTACTTGCTTGCGCGTGCAGTGCGAGAGTTTGGCCCATTCCAGTGCCATACGAAGGTACGCCCTGTCATAGCGTTCTTGTTTTTTGGCGTCACTGTAGGTAAGGTTCTGCTCGTCAATCATAGTGGGGGCAAAGATGTGTAAATGTACCCGGGTGACGATGCCAAGAATTGAGAATTACGCGAATGGCAGCGGGGCTTGTTCATCGGATTTCAATCCCGGAAATCAGGCCTTTTCTTTGCTCATCCAAGCGGGTTTTGTCGTCTATTGGAGCGTCCCCGAAATTTCTACTTTTGACCACATGGAATTTACAGCCGAACGAATAGCGGGCCTTTTGTCCGGAACAGTAGAAGGCGACCCAAATGTGAGTGTTTCGGCTTTGGCCAAAATCCAAGAGGGCGCGCCCGGCACGCTCACTTTTTTGTCAAATCCCAAATACGAGGAATACATCTACACCACAGGATCCAGCATCGCCATTGTAGACCAAGATTTTGCTCCGAAACAGGCCTTGCCGTCATCGCTCACTTTAGTACGCGTGGCCAATGCCTACGGTGCGTTTGCCACTCTTTTGGCCTACTACGACAGTCTTAAGCACTACCGCACCGGGCCCGAGAGCATGGCTTTCATTGACAGCGGAGCCGATGTGGCGCCTGACGCGTACATAGGCCATTTTGCCTACATCGCCCGCGGAGCCAAAATAGCTGCAGGTGCCAAGGTTTACCCCGGTTGTTATGTGGGTGACAACGCCCGAATTGGCGAACGCACCGTGTTGATGGCCGGTGTGCAAGTCCACCGAGATAGCATCATCGGGCAAGACTGCATTATCCATTCGGGCACTGTCATCGGAGCCGATGGATTCGGCTTTGCACCCAACTCCGAAAACAGTCTGGAAAAAGTGCCCCAAATAGGCAATGTTATAATTGAAGACCTTGTGGAAATAGGAGCCAACTCATGTGTGGACCGCGCCACCCTTGGCTCCACTATCATCCGAAAGGGGGCAAAACTTGACAACTTGGTGCAAATAGCACACAACGTGGAAATAGGCCAAAACACCGTCATAGCGGGACAAACAGGTGTAGCAGGCTCTACCGTCATTGGCAAAAACTGCATGATTGGTGGTCAGGTGGGCATTGTGGGTCACCTGAAAATTGGAGACAACGTGAAAATAGCCGCTCAAAGCGGAATAGGTGCCAATTTGGCTGATGGCGAAGTGGTTCAAGGCTCGCCCGCATTTGGCATTCGCGACTACAAGATGTCATATGTCCATTTTCGCAAATTGCCCGAATTAGTAGCTCGAATGGAAGAATTAGAGAAAAAACTAAGGGAGAGCAACCCTTGAAAAATCATTAAACGATACAATGAGCAATCAGCGCACGCTAAAAAACAATGTTTCATTTGTCGGAGTGGGCCTGCATACAGGCAGCCCCGTCCAACTGACCGTTATGCCTGCACCCGAAGGCCACGGATACAAGTTTCAACGCACCGATTTGGAAGGCCAACCCATCATTCCCGCTGATGCAGATTTGGTAGTGGGCACACAACGAGGCACAACACTCGAAAAGAATGGTGCCCGCGTTTATACAACCGAACATGTACTTGCTGCCCTTTATGGAAGTGGCATCGACAATGCACTCATACAACTTGATGGCCCCGAAGTGCCCATTATGGATGGCAGCTCTCTGCCTTTTGTAATCGGCATTCAGCAGGCCGGAGTAGAGGAACAATCAGCCGCGAGACAATACTTGGTGCTGGAAGAAACCGTCACCTATGAAGATCCCGAGAAAGGCGTGGAGATGTTGGCCGTGCCGACCAAAGGAGGTGAATTTCGCCTGACAGTGATGGTGGATTATCACAGCAGAGTTCTCGGCACACAGCACGCCAGCATGTATCATCTGGAAGAATTTGTGACCGAAATAGCGCCTTGCCGCACCTTCGTATTCATGAAAGAACTGATCGCCTTGGCCGAAAACGGCCTCATCAAAGGCGGCAGTCTGGACAATGCTATTGTGCTTGTAGAGCGCGAATACAGCAACGATGAGATTAATAACATTCTGAAGAAACTGGGCCGCGAAGAGCTGGAAGTCGAAATCAAGGGTATCGGTGTACTCAATACCATCGACCTCAAATTTGATAATGAACCTGCTCGACACAAACTGTTGGACATCGTTGGCGATTTGGCTTTGGTGGGCAAGTTTATACGCGGCCACATCTTGGCTGCGCGTCCCGGCCATGCGGGTAATGTATCTTTTGCCAAAATCCTGAAGGATATAGACCGCCAAAATCAAAAGGACGAATTCAAATTCGATCTGAATCGCACGGCACTGCACGACATTAACAAAGTGGCCTCCATGTTGCCACACCGCTATCCTTTTTTAATGGTTGACAAAATCATGGAAATCACGGAGACCGGGGTTGTGGGCATCAAGAATGTGACTGCCAATGAGCCTTTTTTCCAAGGCCATTTCCCGAATAATCCGGTCATGCCCGGGGTGCTCATGATAGAAGCCATGGCCCAAGTGGGCGGCATTTATGCCCTGAGCACAGTGCCCGATCCCGAGCGCTACAGCACCTATTTCATGAAAATAGACAACGTGAAGTTCAAACAACGCGTGCTCCCGGGCGACACCTTGGTTTTCAAACTCGAACTTATCACCCCTATCCGCAGAGGCTTGGTACACATGAAAGGCAAAGCCTATGTTCAGGGCAAACCCATGATGGAAGCCGAAATGTTGGCCCAAATCGTAAAAGACAGATAAATGTCAAACCTGATTCACCCCCTAGCTGCCATACATCCAGATGCCCAAATTGGCGAGGGTGTCACCATCGGCCCATTTGTGAGCATTTCCAAAGACGTGGTCATTGGCGACCATACCCACATATACCCAAATGTGACCATAATGGATGGTGCGCGCATCGGGCGTCACTGTCGCATTTTTCCGGGTGCGGTCATCAGTGCGATTCCCCAAGACCTCAAGTTCGATGGTGAGCATACCACCGTTGAGATTGGCGATCATACGACCATTCGGGAATGTGTCACCATCAACCGTGGCACCAAAGATCGCCACATTACCAAAGTAGGCGACCACTGCCTGCTTATGGCCTATGTCCATCTTGCACACGATGTACTTTTGGGCAACCACTGCATTTTGGCCAATACGGCAAACATCGCAGGCCATGTGACCATCGAAGATTTTGTCATTATTGAAGGAGTGGTGGCTGTGCAGCAATTTGTCCGCATAGGCAGCCATGCATTCATTGGAGGGGGATCATTGGTTCGCAAGAATGTGCCTCCGTTCGTCAAAGCGGCCCGTGAGCCACTTTCTTATGTGGGGGTCAACACTATTGGTCTGCGCAGACGCGGTTTTGACAACGAAACGATCAACCACATTGAGGACATTTACAGGTCCATCTATATCCAAAATACCAATATGACCAGGGCCCTCAAAGCAGCCGAATTGGAATTGCCCGACACTGAGCACAAGAAAGTCATATTGGATTTTATCCGCGAATCGGACAAAGGAATTATCCGAGGACCTTTCTGAAGCATGGGTATCCACATCGTCCTTGAAGATGCGGGTAGGCGCTTTAACCGAGATTGGATTTTCAGGCATATTGACTTCGAAATTCACAGCGGGGATAAACTGGCATTATTGGGCAATAATGGCTCGGGCAAATCCACACTGCTTCAAATGCTATCCGGCTATCTGAGTCCAAGTGAAGGCGAGGTCTCTTTTTTCAACAACAAGGAAAAACTGCCTATTGAATCTGTCTTCAAGCATCTCGCAATGGCCACGCCCTACACCACCGTGCATGAAGAAATGACCCTCCGCGAGGCCATCTCTTTCCACTTCACTTTTAAGCAGCCCGCCCCGGGCTTGAGCAAAGAAGATTTTGCAGCCTTTTTGCGGTTGCAAACCCATCTGAACAAGCCGATCCGCTTCTTTTCCTCAGGGATGAAACAACGGGTCAAATTGGGTCTGGCCATAGGTTCAGCTTCTGACTTGCTTCTACTGGACGAACCCGCCTCCAATCTCGATGCAGAAAACATTCAATGGTACAGACAAGTGCTCATGGAACATGCGTCCGGCCGTACGGTGGTCATTTGCTCCAATCGCTTCGACCCGGAGTATGATTTTTGCAACCGTCAACTGGTTGTGGACGATTTCAAAAAGCTCCGAACCTAAACCGTCCCTTTTTGTCCAAAAGAAAATCGCCCGAACCAACGGTCCGAGCGACTTTTTCAAACAAACCAATAAAGAAGGGATTAGAAGTAAATACGGTACTGTACATCGGGGAAGAATCCAATCTGGTAAATAGTGTCCAATTGGCCCGAGTTACGGTTGAAGGTTTGCATGAATATGTTTTGCCGGTTGGTGGCATTTCTAAAGTCAATAGCAAATTGCTGCGATATTTTTTCTCGATTCATGCGGTAGGTGAATTTGATGTCCCAGCGCAAATAGGGGTCATATTGCTCCGAAAATGCAAGTTGTTCGGGGCGCACTTCGCGGCCTTGCGCGCGGCTGGCCTCTAAGTCAATCGGGGTGTACCAACGTCCGCCCGCCAGAGTGAATTTGGTATCGATGCTGAATGAGTTGCGTTCGCGGATAACGAACTCCTTGCCTGCCAAAAAGTTGAACACGAACTGCCCATTGAATGATATGTTACGCCATTTGTCATCAGAGGCTAAAAACTCAGATTTGAATAAAGAGGCAGTGGTCATGGTGTAGAATCCCCGCACGAAAAAGCGCTCGACTGTTAGCTCGAGCCCATAATTGCGCCCGCGGCCCGTATTGGTCAGACCGGTGATATCGGGGATAGTAAAATCTGCCCCCACATTGAGCACTGAAAATGAGTTTGGCTCTGTACTCACCGCGATGTCAAATAGATGTTGGTAGTACGCCTCGGTTTTGAGTCTGAAGTTTTCGAACATCATCCACTCATGTCCTGCCAAAGCTTGTGCACTTCGGTTCATGCCCAAATTGCGATTGTTTGTTGCATCGGGCTGATCAGGGTCATTTTTGAAATAGAGTGTGATGGGCTGCAATTGGCTGTGAATTCCCGCAGCTGCGGTGAAGGCGTGGCGCGGTGCTGCCTGATATCGGGCAGCAAACCGGGGATCCACAGCATAGGTATTATTGAGCAAAAAGTGCTGGGCATAAGCACCCATGGTGATTGCCATGCGATCGCTGAATTTGTGTTTCCAAGCCGCAAACTCGCGCACCAAGAGTGCAGTCTCCTCTGAGTCGGCCGTTCGAAAGAAACTGCCTTCGTGCAAAACGCTGTCGCGCAGAGCAAAGTCATACATGTCGGCCATGGCGCCCACACGAATGGTGTTGGCACTGTTCACTTTGAAATTGAGCAGGTAGTTGGCTGAGTATTTTCCTTGAAAATTATTGCTGCCAAATATGCGCGTAGCTTCTCCGGTAGTGCTCAGAGTGTCGATGTCGCCTTTGACCACTGCACCGGACGCGGCCAAGGTCAGTTTGCCGTTGAGTCGATCTGAGAAAAAATGCTTGTGCGATATGCCGGCTATTCCCAAGTCAGAGCCGAAACGACTGTTTTGCGTATTGTCTGAATAGAGGTTTTCATCGTTGTCCTCTTCTTCTGTTTTGAATTCTATGTGGCTTACACCCCCAATGGTGAAGAGGGAAAAACGCCCGGCTTTTTTCGTGGGCAGGTCTATTTTCATCGTGAGGTCTTGGTACTCGGGAATGGCACTGCCGGTGCCGAAGTTGACACCCAATGCGCCCAATACGCCCAGTGTGCTGTAGCGATAATTGACAATGTAGGAGCCTTTGTTTTTACCCAATAACGGTCCTTCAGCGCCCAGCTCAAATCCATTGAAACCAATCTGGCCCAGAAACTCTCGCTTGTTGCTGTTGCCATTTTTGAGGTTGAGGTCAAAAACACCCGAAAGGGCATTGCCGTACTCAGCAGGAAAGGCACCCGTGTAGAAGTCTGAATTGCCCAAATTGTTAATGTTCAAAATACTAACAGGACCTCCTGTAGTGCCCAGGGTGCCAAAGTGGTTGGGGCTTGGAATGTCTATGCCTTCCATGCGCCACAGCACACCCGCGGGCGAATTGCCTCGGATGATGATGTCGTTGCGGTCGTCAGATGTATTGCTTACACCTGCAAAACTCTGGGCCATGCGCGCAGGGTCTTGTAAACCTCCTGAGAAACGCATGATTTCCTCTATTGTGATGCCTCGAGAACTTGCTAAGCCCATTTCATTGCGAGGTTGACGCTCATCGTCTTTGGATTCTATCACTGCTTCGGTCAGCATTTCCACTGATTCTTCCAGCTGGACGTTCACCTCGCTTTCGCGGGCAGATGCCACCATCACATTGGGGATGGTCTGGGGTTTGTAACCTATAAAAGTGATGAGCAGGCTTTGACGGCCCACGGGCACATCTTTGAGCAGAAATCGGCCATCCACATCGGTGGCTACACCCCTGATTGGGTCCGACCCTACTAATATGACGCTAACCCCGGGAAGGGTCATTCCGCTTTCTTTGTCTGTTATAACACCTCGCACAGCCGAGGTGAGCGGGCCTTGAGCGTTGGCCGCAATAGCCAAGGCGAGAATCAAAAATGTTAAGAGGGTTTTCATCGGTCTTGATGTTTTTTCAGGGGCAAAAGTGTAGGCTTTGTTTCCGGGCATTGAGGCCTTCACTGATGAACTGTCGAAATCGGGTGACAGACTGAAAGCCCCGTTAAAATTGGTTAAGCACAAGCACTTGCGTCCGAGGTTGAACTTCCTTTGACCTCCGCAACACCCTGACGTGAAACGACTCCATTTCAGACTTCTTCTGATTTCTCTTTCTGTTGTTTTTGTTTGTCTCATCTCTCTGCAGATTTACTGGATAGGCAACAGCATTGCCATGCGCGAGGCCCAATTTGGCTTCGAAGTGCACGAGGTGATGGATAGGGTGATGGAAAAACTGGGTCGTGAAATGCACATGGACCGACCCATGCATCATTTTGACCACGACCCGGAGAATATTCAGCGTATTAATCCCGAAGCTAAACTACTTGACGAGCCGCACCCTGATTTTGAAGCTACAGAGTTTGTTGAGGATTCAACAGTTGGGATGTCGGATGGCACCGAGCCCGAAATTGATGATTCTGATTCAATTAGACCATTTGAAGCCACGATGGAAAAACCTGTTTCAGGCGTGGAAATCCGTAAGGATCTGAGTGGCGATTTGGATCCGGCTTATTTGGATTCTTTGCTGGCGGTTCATTTCAGGCAGCGCGAAATAGAGACTGAGTTTGTTTTTGCCGTCTTCAACGTCTCCGGTGTGGCAGAAATCCAATCCACTCGGGCCGAAGAATTTATGGAAGCATTGCAAACGGAAAGCTACATAGCTGAAGTTCATTTTCCGGGATGGGGCACAGAAGCATTTCAGCTCAGGGTTTATTTCCCCGAACTGCGGAATTTTCTATTCCACAGCCATTGGGGACTCATGTTGTTGTCCATTCTCATATTGTTGCTGAGCCTTGCGGCCATTATTTCTGCCGGGCTGGGGCTGATCAAACAGCGCAAATTGTCCAAGGTAAAAACAGACTTCATCAACAACATTACGCACGAACTGAAGACGCCTATTAGCACCATTAGCCTGGCCTGTGAGGCATTGAGCGACCCGGATATGCAGACTTCTGATGACAGCCGCAAAATCTTCGTCAATATGATTTCTGAGGAAAACAAGCGTTTGGGGACACTCGTGGAAAATGTGCTCCGTACTGCCCAATTGGATCAAGGAGAAATCAGACTGAAAAAATCGGGTATCAACATGCACGAAGTCATTGCTGAGTCTGTGCGCAATTTGGCCATTCAGGTTAAAAAACAACGTGGCACGGTCAAATTAGATTTGACCGCCACAGACCCCATCGTGCATGGAGACCGCATCCACCTTACCAATGTGGTGTTCAATCTGATTGACAACGCCATGAAATACAGCGTGGAAGACCCGATTATAACCGTGTCGAGCCAAAACTCAGAGGGCTCACTGGAGCTTACATTTGCCGATAATGGCATTGGAATAAGCAAGGAGCACAGAAAGAAAATTTTTGATCCGCTTTATCGCATCCCTACCGGTGACGTTCACAATGTCAAAGGATTCGGGCTGGGATTGAGCTATGTGAAAACCATCATAGACAAGCACCATGGAACCGTTTCCGTCCAAAGCGAACCACAAAAAGGAAGTTCATTTATCATCAAATTAGCACTACATCATGAATGAGAACAACAGAATCCTCCTCTGCGAAGACGATCCCAACTTGGGGACTTTGCTTCGCGAATTTTTAAATGCCAAAGGCTACAAAACTACCTTGGCTACAGACGGTGCCGAAGGCATCAAGCTTTTCAAAAGAGAGTCTTTTGATTTTGCCATCTTGGATGTGATGATGCCCATCAAGGATGGCTTTGCGGTGGCAAAGGAAATCAGAGCTATTGACAAGAAATTGCCTATCCTTTTTCTCACAGCCAAGTCACTTGAAGAGGACATGCTCAAAGGATTTGACGCGGGTGCAGACGACTACATGACCAAACCTTTCAGCATGGACGTGCTGTTGGCGCGCATCCAAGTCATACTGCGAAGGTCTGCTCCATTTCCGGTTAGCAAAGAGGAGGATGTTCAGTTCAAAGTAGGTGAGTTTCAGTACGACTATCACCGTCAACTCCTCATCACCAAAGCAAAAGAAGAGCTCAAGTTGACAACCAAGGAAAACGAGTTACTTTTTTTGTTGTGTAAGAACATGAACGGCATACTTGAACGCAATTTTGCTCTCAAAGCCATTTGGGGCGATGACAATTACTTCAACGGGCGCAGCATGGACGTTTATATAGCCAAATTGCGCAAGTTGATGGCCTCAGATCCCAAAGTGCAGATTATCAACGTACACGGTAAAGGCTTCAAACTTTTGGACAGCTGATTTCTCGTGTTTTTGAACCCTTTTAGGGCAATAGTGTACCGGTTTTGTAGTTATAACATCAAAACCAAACATTATGAAAACTCTGTTAGATCGCTTTGCCCCTGTTGAGTCAAAAAGAGGAATGTTTTTCCAACTCGGATTGACCGCTGCAACCGGCTTGTCGCTGATTGCATTCAAGTGGACCACTTATGAATCCTCCACAAGCAACCTCAGTGCTTGGGACCCCGGCACAGAGTACATCGTAGATGAAGTCATTCCTGTGGTCAGACAATCAGCGCCCAAAACAGCGCGGGCGCTCCCTGTGTATGATGTAATTAAGTTGATCGAAGATAAACGCGAAGTAAAGGCCGATCCTGAGCCTGATCCGGTTTTCAACCCGGAAAAGTTTTTTGAGTATGATCCTTTTGGAGATGATTTCCCTGACGAACCGGACGAAATCCGGATTGTGACCAATAAGGGCCCTGTGGACCACTGGGCTGTCGAACGTATGCCGTACTACAATGAATGTAGCGATTTCAAAAACCCGGAAGCCGAGTCAAACTGCACAGCAGGTGCGATAGTTGGACACATCAACAGTGTGTTAACCTATCCTGCCATCGCGAGAACTGCAGGTGTCGAAGGCACCGTCAAGTTGATGTTCATTATCGATGAAAATGGAAAAGCCACTGACATTGAGGTGATCAGAAAAGTGCATCCCTCACTGGACAAAGAAGCGATGCGGGCCCTCAGCTTGATTCCACCCATGAATCCCGCCAAACAAAATGGCCACCCCGTGAAGGTGCGCTACATTACAGACGTGGCGTTTCGATTGAAGAAGAATTAAAGTGAACTGGTGCGGCCACCATCTACGGGCAAATTGATACCGTTGATGTAGGCTGCTGCGGGAGATGCTAAAAAAGCGATCGCGGCACCGATTTCTTCGGGTTGCCCTACACGACCGGCAGGCACTTGAGCGGCCATTTCAGCCAAATGATGCTCAGGTGTTTTGCCCGTTTTTTGTGCCTTGTTTGTGACTATTTCCTCCAGACGCGAAGTAGCCGTAGCCCCGGGGAGCACATTGTTGACGGTGATACCGTGAGGGGCCAGCTCGTTAGCCAAAGTTTTGCTCCAATTGGCAACCGCACCCCGTATGGTGTTGCTCACGCCAAGGTTGGGCAATGGCTGTTTGACAGAGGTCGAAATCACATTAATGATTCGCCCGAAGCCCGCTTTCTGCATGCCCGGAACCACTGCCTTAACCAAGAGGTGATTGCAGACCAGATGTTGTTCAAATGCGCTGCGGAATGACTCGACTTCTGCCCCCAAGGCGGAGCCCGCGGCAGGTCCGCCCGTATTGTTGACCAAAATGTGAACCTCCGTCAAGGCCAATATGGCACGCACAGCTTGGTCTACTGCATCGGGTTGTGTGAAGTCAGCGGTTTGGCTGAGATGGGATTGCCCCAGTTTTGTAGAAAGAGATGCCTTGGCAACTTCCAGTTTTTCGGCATTCCTGGCCATCAGAACTACACGGCAGCCCAATTCAGCCAATTCGCGGGCGGCTGCAAGCCCTATACCCTGGCTACTTCCGCATACCAAAGCGGTTTTTCCTGTCAAATCCAAATTCATTGGGCAAACTTACTTCGCTTTCAGCTTTGGGTTCTTATGGGTTGGATTCGATTGGTTAATTTTGAGCCGCCAATTCTATAGCCATGAAAAATCTAATCATATCGGGGATGGTCTTTACCGCTCTTTGCTTTCATTCATGTTCATCATCAACACCCGAACCTGCTGCAGAGGAGGTTTCAGCCAATGACACGCTGATTGTAGCGCGTTCGGGGTATTTCGATTTAACTTTTTCGTTGCCCAAGAGCGATGCTCGGCTCGGCATGTTGGAGCACGGTTATGATGAAGAATTTGGTGAATACCGCATTCGAATGGACAATGGTTTTTCGATTTTTATCACAGAGCAATCAGCCGTAATCGCTGACTTGAAAACCGAATTGGTCAATGACGTATTGTTCACCTACAAATACCATCAAGAGACTCCGACAGCTCTGCATTTTCAGCGCATTTTGCCCGATGGTACAGAGCACTTTCATGCGTATTACGAAACGCGCAATATTGGTGGCGCTGACTATCTGTTCAGAACCGAAGAAATGGCCGAAATCACGGCAGGTGACATCGAATTGATCAAGAAAACCGTGGCCACTTTCGCTTCAGGTAAAAAACCGGCTTAAGACGATGTTAGGAAAAATCGAGCACTTGGGTATTGCCGTTGCTGACTTGAAAAAAAGTGCAGTCTTGTTTGAAAGCCTCTTGGGCACTGCGCCTTATAAAGAAGAAGAAGTTGCATCAGAGGGAGTCCGAACGTTGTTTTTCCAAGCGGGCGTCAATAAAATTGAATTGTTGGAAGCCACCCATCCCGATAGCCCTATTGCCAAGTTTTTGGATAAAAGAGGACAAGGGTTTCACCATGTTGCCTTTGAGGTGCATGACATTCGGGCTGAAATTGCCAGGCTTCGGGCAGCCGGGTTTAAAATGATTCATGAGGAGCCGAAAGAAGGGGCTGATAATAAATGGATTGCTTTTGTCCACCCTTCGTCAACCAACGGGCTATTGGTTGAACTCTGTCAAGAAAAATAGCCTCATTCCACTAGGCCCCGTGCATTCAACGCCCCAAAAGACGGGCCACGTACTTACCTATCACATCAAACTCCAAATTGACCACCATTCCGGGCTTGAGCATTTGAAAATTAGTGTGTGCAAAAGTGTAAGGAATAATGGCCACTGAAAAACCTGTGTCGTGGGAGTCCACTACCGTCAGACTCACACCATTCACAGTTATTGAGCCTTTTTCCACTGTTACAAATCCCCCTGATTGGAGATGGCTGAAACGAAAAATCCAACTACCATTTTCCTCGCTCACCTGATCCAAATTAGCCGTAGTATCCACGTGGCCTTGTACGATGTGACCATCCAATCGTTCGCCAAGCTTCATGCATCTTTCCAGATTGATTATATCGCCTGTCTTCAGCTCACCCAAGTTGCTTTTATCCAATGTTTCTTTTATGGCTGTCACTACGTAGGTATTTGGTGTTTTTTCAACCACAGTAAGACAAACTCCGTTGTGCGCCACACTTTGGTCTATCTTGAGTTCTTGAGCCAATCCCGATTCAATTTCGAGGTGCAGGTTGGTTCCTTCGGTCGTTAGTTTTTTGACCCTGCCGAGGGATTCAATAATGCCGGTGAACATGCTGTCAGTTTGGGTTTTGGTTTTGATTTTGCCCTCCGAGCAGGTGAAAATATCCGCTCATGTTGATTGGTTCTATGCCCGTAATTCTGATGGTGTTAACCACAACAGTGTAATAGTAAACTCCGTCCGGTGAGATATCACCGGTTGGGCTGCTATGGCCATTCCAATTGATGTCGGGGTCGGTGGTTTCAAACATCAAGACGCCCCAACGATTGAATATTTTTAAATCGATACTTTCTACAAATTTGTAGGGTAGGGGAATGAAAAAATCGTTGATGCCATCCCCATTGGGACTAAAGACATTGGGTAAGAAATAAAAAGGACAATTGTCCACGCAATGCTCATTCGAAGGGATGCTTTCGTTTTGGTTCAAAATCCCGTCAAATGCAGGTAAAATGCTATCCAATGCTGTTACATAAAAACAGCCGGCTATGGTGCCGTATTCTCCATTTTCGTTGAAAACGAACTCAGTTACAGACGGATCTGCAACAGTGAAAACCAACTTCGTTTCTGACTCGGGAGTGGCCTGCCAGTAGAAGTTGTACTGCCTTACGTCATCGGCACACGTATCATTGGGATTGTTCCATGTGAAAGTCACAGTTTCTTTCTCGCAATCGGGATCTGCCCAAAGCTCCGGTGCGCATGGCGCTGTGAGATCAAATGGTTTTCCGCACACGCGTTGGGACAAATTGATAACAGGGTCCACAATATCATTGGCATAGAAAGTTCCGATTGCACGGACGTAATAGCAGTATTCCTTGTTGTTAACCAGTTCGGTGTCGGTGAATGAGGGAGTCGAAGTGGTTCCTATTAGTTCAAAATCTGACTGATCATCGTTCCAACGATATACTTCATGTTGTGTGTTGAACCATGGCCAAACCTCAGGCCAAGAAAGAGTGAGTTCATTGTCGTTTGGGGTGAGTGTGACAAACACTGATGCTCCGGGAACGGCCCTGCTGACTTCAGTACCATTTGCAAAAAACGCCACCGCATAGTTGTGAGCCGTGGTTAAGGTGTTTATACCGAAGTGGACAAATGTGGTGTCTGCTTGTCTCAGCGTGACTGACTGAGGTGTGGTATGAATCAGTTGGGCCGGGTTGCCGTACCCATCAATGTGATACAATTCGTACCAATAAGGTCCCTGAAAAATAGTAGTGTCCATCTTGATGGGAGGTGACCAAGCCACATACATCTGCCCTGCGGCTAGATCTGTGCTCTCTACACTGGCATTGGTCATCACAGGAACGTCTTTGATGATGGTTGTGCAAAATTCCACAGAGGCATAGCTCACTGCACCGTCAGGAAAGCAAGTAACAACCATATAGCAATACTCGCCACCGAAACTCACCGAAGTGTCAGTGAAAGTAGTGTTGGTCAGACCATTCACAGTTCCGATCAGAGAATACCCAATACCTTCAGGCACTCCTAATTGGCATTGATCGGGCACAAAACCATAGAAACCTTGTCTTCGGTAGATTTTGTATTCCCCCTTTTTGAGTTCAGCTTCTGAAAAGGCACTGTTGCAACTGTTTTGATCCCAGTTCAAGATAACCGAATTGCCCAATGGCTCGGCAGCGGGATTGGTAACCGCAGGTCCCACCACTGTGATAAACGAGGTGACGTAGGCAAAAAGTGAAGGTTCGCTTCCACCAGGTAAGATGGGCGGAACGTCCTGTGCGGCAAAAAGCACAAGGTATGGTTGAGCGCGCACTTCGGCACATTGAGGTGTCCAACTAAAGCTGCCTGTATTCGGATTAAAAAAAGCCGTGTTGTCAACTTCAGTCAACGGCCCCCCCGTGGCACTGAGTGCAACAGGATTTCCATTGGGGTCAGTTGCGACTACGTTGAAATTCAAATTGCTTCCGGCATCAATACAATAGTTGGCCACGGGCTGAAACTCGGGCGGGTCGTTGTTGCAGGTCAAAACCAGAATTTGCATATCACGGAGCACGCTACCCACAAACACACCACTTCTAAATTCTTCGACCAATATTGCTACGTTGTACTCTCCCGCAGTCAATGGATTGAGCCATGAAATGGTGCCGGTGGACGAGTCGATTGTAAAAGTGTCGGGCCAATCGGGTGACCAAACATCGGGGTACTGGTAACCCAGACAAATAGTATCTGCTGACCTTCGGCTTTCTCTTAAGGAAAAAACAAGCTGATCACCGTCAGGATCAAACGCGCCAGGATTGTGGTACCAAGGTTTGTTGATGCAGGCCCGCTCCTTGGCAGGGTTGAGCAGTTGCACCGAGTTGTTGGGTGCTGATGAAAAGGGGTTTATGACCAATACTGATTCAATGTAGAATGGTTCATCCACCGAAGCTGCCATGTTGAGTACACCGCCATTCCTATTGGGATCGGTCATCGAAATAGTATAGATGCCCGGTCCGGGATAAGTGTGGAACCCTACGTATGTATTTACTTGATAATCATCAATGTTGGAAAAAACAATATTGGCACGAGCCAAACTGTCTAATTGCACACCGGGGGGTTCGTCTCCCCATCTGATGGGTAAAAAATTTCGATCAGCAGGAGCGGTGGACTTGGTATATGTGGTGATGGTGATTTCGTACTTCAGACCCGCCACATGACGATAAGTGATTTCACCTGCACGGTTGTGAGTCGCATTGACGTTCAGCGTCAGCGAAATCAGAGCCGTCAAAAGAATGAAAAAACGCAGATGTTGCATGTCGTTCAAGGAATTCGAAGGTACGCACCAATGAAGTGTTGGTACATGCCTCGAATATTTTTAACATTAATATTTCAAGATGACATCATTTTACCCTCGAGCCAATTGGGAAAGAATAATTTTACACCCTCTCAAGACCTCCAAATTCACCAAATGGTTCACCTCACTCAAGCAAAAGCATCTCAAAAATCCAAAGTCACCCTTGTATTGGCCGAAAGTTCTGCGGTCATCTATGATTATTCCGCTGACAAGGCCTCTGCCAAGGCATTGGACATGCTGCTGGTGGAAGACGAGCGCCTTTTTGAGGTAAAACAGCTTGACAAGTCTTTAATGGCTTGGATGCCTTCGGACAAAACTTTAGCATGGGAGCGATTTGAGAAATTGAGAAAACTCGGTTCTACCGTTCGTCAACGTATGGTGGAGTCAGGAGCATCTGAGTTGCTCATTGTCAATGCCTGCCCCGAACCGGGATTGGCTTTGGCCGTGGCGGAGGGTTTTGTTCTTTCCGACTATGTCTTTGATAAGTATATTTCTTCCGCAAGGGCCAAAAAAGCCACCAAGTTGACTCTTCGACTGCGCGATTCAGCTATTGGGAAGACTACCCTGGAAGAAATGGATGCTCTGTCCAAAGCCACATGCTTCGCGCGCGATTTGGTCAATGAGCCGCAAAATGTTCTGACCGCCACCAAGCTGTCTCAAGAAGCGGACAGAGCCGGCAAGTTTCACGGATTTTCTGTTGAGATTTTCAACAAAAGCAAGATAGCTGCCCTAAAAATGGGCGGACTATTGGCTGTTAACCAAGGAAGCCCTGAACCGCCAACTTTCACCATTATGGAGTGGAAACCGGCAAAATCCAAGAATAAAAAACCAATTGTTTTGGTGGGCAAAGGAGTAGTCTATGACACGGGAGGTCTTAGCCTTAAGCCAACTCCCAATTCAATGGACATGATGAAATGTGATATGGCGGGAGCGGCATCCGTTTTGGGAACTATGTCTGCTTTGGCGGCTAACAAAGTTCCCCTGCACGTAATCGGTTTGGTGCCGGCTACAGATAATCGCCCCGGCAAGAATGCTTACGCCCCCGGAGACATCATCACAATGATGAGTGGCACCACAGTGGAAGTGCTGAACACAGACGCTGAAGGCCGACTGATATTGGCAGATGCCTTATACTACGCCAGGCGATATAAGCCCGAACTGGTCATTGACCTTGCTACCCTTACCGGTGCAGCGGTCCGAGCGTTGGGAACTTCCGTATCTGCAGCTATGGGGTCAGCGTCAGATGCTGATTTTGACTTATTGTTCAACGCAGGTTTGCAAGTGTGCGAGCGAGTGGTTCGTTTCCCTCTTTGGAGCGATTACAAAGAGGGCCTGAAATCATCCGTAGCAGACATCACCAACTTGGGGCCTGCCGAAGCCGGCCAAATCACTGCAGGAATTTTCCTTCAGCATTTTACCGATTATCCATGGATGCACCTTGACATTGCAGGTCCTGCTTTCCTTATGAGGCAGGAAGATTACCGTCCTCGAGGCGGAACAGGTGTGGGCGTCAGGCTGCTCATGGAATTTTTTGAAAAGAAATACGAACTCACAAAATGACCATCACAGGCAATCACATCCGAGTAGGAATCAGCGCTGGAGACATCAATGGCGTTGGTCCTGAAGTTATCATTAAGACCTTGGCGGATGCTCGCATCCTCGAAAATATTATCCCCATTGTCTATTCCAGCACCGAGACACTAAAGGCATACAGAAAGGCCTTGGGTGCTGAAGACATTCGATTTCATACCATTAACAAGGCCGAAGAAGCTTTGCTTGGTAAGGTCAATGTGCTGAATGTCTCTCGCGAAAAATTTGAATTACAGTTGGGCGATAGTACAAGTGCGGCAGGTGAGTTGGCCTTTTTGTCTTTGCAGGAAGCTGCTCAGGATTTGGCTGCCAACAAAACTGATGTTTTGGTAACGGCCCCCATCAATAAAATGAATATCCAATCGGACAAGTTCAAGTTTCCGGGTCATACCGAATACCTGAGTCAGATGGCAAATGTGGATGATTCACTTATGTTTTTGGTCGCTGAGGATTTGCGAGTTGGGGTGGTGACCGGACATTTGCCGTTAAAAGAAGTGTCTGCCAGACTCAATCAGGAACTGATTACTCGGAAGCTCAATTTGATGATCGATTCATTGGTCAGAGACTTCGGAATTCATCGGCCCAAAGTGGCCGTTTTAGGGCTGAATCCCCACGCGGGAGACAACGGACTTCTGGGTACCGAAGAAAAGGAAGTCATCACTCCGGTTATCCGTGATTTTGTCGAAAAAGGACAATTGGTTTTTGGCCCATTCGGTGCTGATGGGTTCTTTGGCAGCGCCAATTACAAGAATTTTGACGGTGTGTTGGCCATGTATCATGACCAAGGTTTGATTCCTTTTAAGACCCTGTCATTTGAGAATGGCGTCAATTTTACGGCAGGACTGCCTATTGTTCGCACATCTCCGGATCACGGGACAGCCTATGACATTGCGGGCAAGGGCCTGGCTTCTGAGGCTTCTTTCCGCAAAGCGCTTTTTTTGGCTTGTGATATATACACCACCCGAGCGAAGCAACGTGAGTTGCTGGAGAACACGCTCAAACCTCAGAAAAAGAAAAAGGAAGCCTAAGGGGTTTTTTGAATGGGATTTATGTCTAAATTTGCCGCCCTTTGATTTTAAGGCCGAACGCGGTGAAAACCTTAAGTGAATATAAAATCCCATATACGGGACTCAAAACAGGGTTTCATCATTTCGACTTCAAGTTAGAGGAAAAGTTCTTTTCAAATTTCGAGTTTTCTCAAATCCACTCTGCTGAGATTGCTGTGAAGGTCCGGTTGGAAAAGCAATCAACCATGTTGGTTATTGATGCTGAATTGACAGGAACCATCCTGACAGAATGCGACAGATGTGGTGACGATTGCACGGTTAACATCAAAGGTTCCAATCGTTTAATTGTCAAGTTCGGTGACCACACCGATCGCATAGATGACGATATATTGGTTTTGGGCCCTTCGGAGCACCAAGTTGACTTGTCGGAATACTTGTATGAATTTGCTCATTTGGCTCTGCCGCTGCGTAAAGTCCACAAGAATTTGGCAGATTGCAACCAAGAAGTACTCGAAAAATTGAATCATTTTCTTGTAGAAGAAGATGATGATGAGAATATTGAAGAAGAAGAAGTATAGAATTAAGATTTAAACAAATAAGGAAATGGCACATCCCAAGAGAAAGATTTCCAAAGCGCGTGGTCGCAAGAGAAGAACGCACTACAAAGCAGAAACCCCCAACGTGGTAACCTGCAAAACAACCGGACAACCTCACCTGCCTCACAGAGCGCATTGGTTCGAAGGTAAGCTCTATTACAAGGGCAAAGTGGTGATGGAGAAAGACTCTGTCGCCTGATAGATTATCCTCGAAATTACATTCGCAAAGGCCGGTTTTCCGGCCTTTCGCGTTTGACCGTGTCAACCATTTTCGGCTCGGCTAAAGGCATATATTTGGCCGCTGTTTTAAAGACCTGATTTTCTGTTTTCATGACCAAAATTCACGCTGCCATAACTGCCGTTCAGGGCTATGTTCCACCTGATTTGTTGACCAATGCCGATTTGGAAAAACTGGTCGATACAACCGATGAATGGATTAAAAGCAGGACCGGTGTAGAAGTCCGCCACATCCTCAAAGGAGAGGGTAAAGGAACCTCTGACATGGGTGCTGAGGCCGTTCGTTTGTTGTGTGCCAAGCGTGGCATTGACCCAATGGAGATTGACCTGTTGATATGCGGAACCGTAACTCCGGACCACGTATTTCCCGCTACAGCCAATATCATTTGTGACAAGGTAGGCGCCAAAAACGCATGGAGCTTCGACATCAATGCTGCTTGCTCAGGCTTCATATACTCGTTGGCAACCGGTGCCCAGTTCATCCAAACAGGTAAGTATCAGAAGGTAGTGGTCGTAGGTGCGGATAAAATGTCCTCTATTATAGACTATACCGACCGCACTACTTGCGTCATTTTTGGCGATGGAGCGGGTGCTGTTTTGCTCGAACCCAATACCGATGGGTATGGCGTTCTGGATTCGGTTTTGCATTCAGATGGAGCGGGCAGGGTGCATTTGCATCAAAAGGCAGGTGGATCGGTTCGTCCTGCCAGCGAGGAGACCCTGCGAAATCGTGAACATTTCGTTTATCAAGAAGGCCAACCTGTGTTCAAAGCAGCTGTAGTCAATATGGCCGAAGTTTCAGCCAACGTAATGGAACGAAACAATTTAACATCCGAAGATGTGGCGTGGTTGGTTCCTCATCAGGCCAATTTACGTATCATAGATGCGACTGCCAACCGATGTGGAGTAGGACCCGAGAAGGTAATGGTCAATATTCAGCGATATGGCAACACCACTGCAGGCACCATACCGCTCTGCCTGGCTGATTGGGAGCCCCGCTTGAAAAAAGGCGACAACTTGATTCTGGCTGCTTTTGGCGGTGGCTTCACATGGGGAGCTATTTATGTCAAGTGGGCCTATGATGGCAAGTAACGAGATTGATTAATCTTCTATATTTACTCGCAAACCTCAAATCAAAACACAATGAATTTAACGCAGATTCAAGACCTCATCAAGTTTGTCGCCAAGTCAGGTGTCAGTGAGGTAGAAATTGAGCAGAAGGACTTCAAAATCACGATAAAAACGGATGCTCCACACAAAAAGCGCGAGACCGAAGTTATTGTGCAACAACCTGTGTATGCTCCCCAACCCGCGACTCCCGTGGTTGTGCAAACGCCTACCCCTGCTCCGGCACCCGCTGCCGCACCTGCGCCTGCCCCGACCCCGGCTGCTGCACCCGCATCGGTTGGAGGTAAGGAGTTGAAGTCTCCAATGATTGGTACTTTCTACAGAAAACCATCTCCAGATAAAGACGTATTCGTAAACGTAGGTGACGAAGTTTCTA
>Ga0169931_10000322_pt1 | contig 78618 bp, 69 predicted proteins | sample Kivu_15m_20L_FD_129675 | JGI IMG/M metagenome (GOLD analysis project Ga0169931, IMG submission 129675) | Freshwater microbial communities from Lake Kivu, Western Province, Rwanda to study Microbial Dark Matter (Phase II) - Kivu_15m_20L... | ecosystem: Environmental > Aquatic > Freshwater > Lake... | reverse complement strand
TTTGCCCGTCATTCGAATCTTGGCGCAGCCAAGTTCGAATAGGCAAAAACACAGGAGATGCAAGGGGCAAAGCCCTTTGCCCGTCATTCGAATCTTGGCGTAGCCAAGTTCGAATAGGCAAAAACACAGGGGATGCAAGGGGCAAAGCCCTTTGCCCGTCATTCGAATCTTGGCGTAGCCAAGTTCGAATAGGCAAAAATATGGAGCGGGAGACGAGACTCGAACCCGCGACCCTCAGCTTGGAAGGCTGATGCTCTAGCCAACTGAGCTACTCCCGCTCAATTAAACCCTCTCACAAAAGGGCTCAATTCATCGGAGCAGCTCCGCTTAGCTTACGTGCGGATTCGAGGGATTGAACACCAAAATCGCACAAATTGCAATTCCATGTCCTACTAGCTGCCACCTCTTACCTCATGGTGGATGACCTCGATTATCCCTGGGGAAGAGCGGGTGCCAAAATCAGCTCCGGCGGTGCATATAATCGGTCCCGTTTAGCGGAAGGACCCTACTTTTTGACTTGGGGGCAACGCAAGCGCCTCTTTTCTCGACTTTGCATCGTAGGGCAAACCTCCACTCGATCCGGAAAAAACCCTCTCTCCCAAGGACCCCGAAAGTTGTAGCATATTACGAGTGTATTGAACGGTCATATCATGAAACGCTTTCACAAAAATCTCTCAATGGCGGATGTGCTGATCGGCACACCTGTAGACCCGTACGGCAGCATGCGCCACCTCCTGATTGAGCGAAAAAACCCTCCGTACCTATTTGCTTCGCTCGTCGCCATCTTTATTGTTTTAATTTTACCGTGCCTGATCTATCAGTTTCGATATGAGATAGCGCCCTGGGATGTGCGGGTAACGTACGCGCTCATGAGCACCGTTGCCGTCACGGCGTTAATTTTCCTCCCCGTTGCTGTGCTGTTACTAAGATTACTCAGCTTAAAAATACCGCTAGCGCAGCTACTCGCTCTGAGCATCTACAGCCTCACCCCCTTGCTCCCGCTCGCAGTGGGATATTATATCGTGAACTATCTTCTGATTGGACAACTTTCGATCCTCACCTACCTCGTAACAGGTGTCCCCGTAAAGACCGATTGGTTCATTCAGCTTCTCCCCTATTTCGTCATGATGGGCCTTTTCTGGGTCTTCATGGTGTTCGCGCAGGGGATACGAGTATTGGGGCGCATTTCCCTAACATCAGGCATTCTCATCACGATTCTGTGCGCGGCTGTGCTGTTCGGTGGTTATATTATCGGCCTGATCTGCTCCGAAGCGATGTTTAAAGACACGTCGATTCATGTTAGCAGGTTTCTCGCCTCACTCTTTTCAGTACCTGAGTCCACATGACGCAAAGCAAATCGGTGCTCGCTTCGGAGATCACCTTAAACGAGCCATTCTATCAGTCTCACGTAATATCGCTACCGATGACGGCCACGATTACCGGATAACGTCAACCGATAGCCGCGCGCGGTTCTCATCCGACGTCATACCTCTTTATCCTCGTCAGCATCATACTTCTACGAAAAACTCACCGGCGGAGGCCTGTTAGAATCCGTCAGTATCAAAGCTTATCCGCTACCAGTGGATCGAGCCCGAGGTCAAACTCTCGACCATCTGAGATACCATCCTGGTCTGAGTCCTGCTTACGAGGGTCACTTCCAACGACTAACTCCAGGTCATCGCGCAAGCCATCTGCATCTGTATCGAGCTGCTCTGGATCGAGAGAATTGTCACGTTCGTACTCGTCACCCAAACCATCACCGTCCCCGTCGAGATAGCGATCATCGCCCACCAGGGGATTACCTCCGGAAAGCACCTCCGCACCATCAGGAATCCCATCACCATCGCTGTCATTTGAATTAGGGTCTGTTCCGCGACGCACCTCCTCTCCAGCGGCCAAGCCGTCGAGATCGGAATCAAAAGTACGTACCCGTTTGTCAAGTTGAGTTGAGCCTCTTCCAGCAGGCACCATCATCGAATCGTTAGGATCGGACTCGTGCGCCACCTCAAGAGAGTCTGAGTATCCATCACCATCACTGTCGACCCATCCGCTTTTACTACCGCCACCAAAAGCCGCACCTAGCCAATTATCACCCGTTGCCGAATTTGAAGCTCCACCCCGCGGCTTCATCTGAGCATCGGGAGTTTTCTCGCTCAAAACCGATAACTCCTGTAAGAGTCCGAGCTCGCGGGTTGGAGTCGGTCCAGCAGTTGAGGTTCCGCCTGCTGTCTGAGTAGCCCCTACCGTCACTGTTGGGGCAGCGGTTCCGGAGTTAGTTGGTGTAGCCGTAACACGCGCATCGTCCTCACCGGTGGGCGTGGCCGTCGGCTCTGCCGTATCCCTTCCGGTCACCTGAGACCCGAGCGCATAATCCTCTTGGCAAGCCCTTGTACCGCACACAACCAACCCAACCGAGACCAGCACCAGCACGGCCGACACTCTCTCGAGAAGCCCGCTCTTCTTCATACCCTACCCCTTCTTTGGGAAACCACTTCAACGCTCATACGTAGCATGTTCATGGAGCGTTGACAGACGCATCCCTCAATTCCTGACAGATCCCGGGGAGTCTAGCACCGAATCTGGCACGACGACACTGGGTGTGTGCTCCGACAGTGCTGCGCAGGCCGCATGGAACGTGTCGTCCATCTTCGAGGAAGCCCGGCAAAACTTCCTGTTCCGCCCCGTGAGCGTGCTAGCGAGCGTATGCAACAAGAAAAAACCAACATTTTCGGGCATGTTCACTATTACGAGCGCAAGTAAGCTTCCGCGATAAGCTTAAGAGTAAGGACTCTCGAAGACCTTGCATCGCTGCTCTAAGCATAGATACGACCTGGTCTAGTAACGAAAGCCTAACCCAGATCCTCATCGCAGGAGCTACCGGATATTGACCTTATCCTTAGCTATCTCACGGGGGATGGGGTTCTTACTGACTTCCTAGTGGTCTTTATCGGGTGGGACGGAAACAGTGGCGACGAAATCCACCAGGGCCTCCAGGTCATCGGGATTGTCGCTCTTTGAGAGATATCCTACGGCTCCGTACTCGTCGGCCACTGAGGATAGCTCTGGCGAGCGATGCGTGCTGGTAGCCACAACGGAACGCCCCTGATCGGCGAGTTGGCGAACCATCTCCAGAGCATCAGCCACGCAGTGGAGATCGATAAGAACCACCGAGGGATGCCACTCCCCTATCGCCTGAAAGGTCTCACCCACCGTTGAAACGAGCCTACACTCCAAACGATAGTCCGGGTTGTACATCTCTGCCACCTCAGTGAGAAGCTCGAAATGCTCCGGGGTGTCATCAACGACCAGGAGACGCACATCCCTCCTAAGGCCTCCCACTCCAGAACCCGCTTGAATTGGAACAAAAGACATGAAATCTCCGGAAGCAACCGATTGGCCTACGCCGCAGCGCCGTAACTACCTAGTTATCGGCCTCATGGATGATTCCATGAATACTAAAAGCCGTGACTGCCTGCGGAACCTGCACGGACACAGCTGCAATGGGCACCCGCCTCGCCAGGGCAACACGGGGCAACAGCTACCGATGCGGGGATAACCCCCCGTGAGTGAAACATTTTTGTTGTGCTTTCTATTCTTTTTGCATATAGTACTCGCATAACTTAGCGAGGACCGGCACTCATGACCACGAAAAAACGACAACAAACAACGGTGATCGAATCAATAACTACCCCCGATACGGCCACTACCGAGCTAGGGGCAAAGGCCTCTCAAAACCTCGACACTGCCTTTCAATCAAACACTCTTGCCCCAGTGCAAAGACAAACACTTGAATTCCTGAGGAATTTCCTGGCAGACAAAGGGTATGCGCCCGCCTTGAAGGACATCGCTGACTTCATCGGGGTAAAATCGGCATCCACAGCGCATTTTCATCTCGAACGACTTGAAGACAAAGGATTTATCCGTCGAGGAGATGATGGAAAGCTCGAAATCCTTGATCGAGCTACTCCTCAATTGGGCCCCACAGCTGTTCCGCTGGTCGGCGTGATAGCCGCCGGATGCCCTATAGAGGCGGTCGAGCAAAGCACAACTATCGAGATACCACCGAGCATGATTGACGGTCGAGGGGAGGTCTATTGCCTCGAGGTTAGTGGTAATTCGATGATAGACGAACACATCTGCGACCGAGATATCGTGGTTATCAAAAAGCAGGATAGCGCTGAAGATGGTCAGATAGTAGTGGCCCTCCTAGAGGACGGGAGCGCAACTTTAAAGCGTTATCGACGATTAAAGAACGGCAAAGTAATGTTGATCCCAGCAAACCCCACGATGCAACCGATAACCGTCGATAAGGTAACGGTTCAAGGCCGCCTCATAGGAGTGATCAGGGAACTACACTAAGAGTGCTTTGCTGTTGTAGCTAGTAGTGAAACATCAAAGGCGCTTGAGATAAAAAGTAAAGAGTAACCAAAGAAAGAGAAAGGAAGATAGCGATGGAATTGTACGAAAAAGACGGCGAAGACAATCACAAAGATGGCGAAAAAAACAAAGCTCTGACGACCGCGATATCAGTTCTTGAGAAGAAATACGGTAAAGGCGCTATAATGAGCCTCGGCATAACCGCTCCTGAGCGTGTAGAGGCCTACTCCACAGGGAGTCTTACGCTCGATATAGCAACCGGGATCGGCGGATTTCCCAAGGGAAGGATCTGCGAAATCTACGGCCCTGAATCATCTGGAAAGACGACTCTGGCGCTCAGTGTAACAGCGGAAGTTCAAAAGGTCGGTGGAACTGTAGTGTTTATTGATGCAGAGCATGCTCTCGATGTTAACTACGCTAAGAGACTCGGTGTAGACACGTCCAAACTCTTGGTAAGTCAGCCAGACTGTGGGGAGCAAGCCCTTGAGATCTGCGAATCACTTGTGTCCTCAGGCTCTGTTGACCTTGTCGTAATTGACTCGGTTGCGGCCCTCGTACCGCGTGCAGAGATCGATGGCGAAATGGAGGACCAACAACCCGGATTACAAGCTCGCCTGATGAGCAAGGCGCTGAGAAAACTCACAGCGATCTCGGCAAAATCGAACACCACGATTATCTTCATCAACCAGATCCGAATGAAGATAGGGGTCATGTTCGGTAGCCCCGAAACGACCTCCGGCGGCAACGCTCTCAAGTTCTATGCCTCGATGCGTATGGATGTCCGCCGCATCGGCTCCATCAAGGATCAGAACGATGTGACGGGTAATCGAGTAAAGGTCAAGCTCGTTAAGAACAAGGTAGCTGCACCGTTCCGTGAAGCTGAGTTTGACCTTATCTTCAACGAAGGCATTAGCCAGCTCGGCGAGATCATCGATCTCGGGGTAGACAAGGGGATCGTGGACAAAGCTGGTGCATGGTTTAGCTTTCGTGGTGAAAGGATTGGACAAGGACGCGAGGGATCTAAACAGTTCCTGCGCGAGAACCCCGAAATCGCCCATCAGATCCGTGCTCTCATCATGGACTCCGTCGGTATCTCGGCTGGTAGCTCCTCATCCGGTGAAGACATATCTGACTCGGAGGAGGCAGCAGAGAAGACAACAAGAACAAAAAGAAAAGCCGCTGCGAATGCCTAGCAAAGGCGTAGCGTAAGGGCCGAGGCGAAGGAGTACATCGTCACGATGTGATGATGTACTCCTTTCCTTACACCAACGAACGGCCCTGTCGAGCCAGTTAAGCACACACAAGTATTCCTCTCAGCGAAGCTTGAGTAACAACCTCCGGATGTGGGAACATCCCCCTGGCCGTCTCTCTCATACCAACCGAGGCTCGGTTGTAGGATAGAGTCGGGGATTTGCATCTGCTTTTGAGAGGATAACGATGCTCCTACGCTCCTCGAGCTCCATTTATCCGTCGATCCACCTGCTAACTTTAGGCACGACGTGTCGCTATGCCATAACGGCTGAAGACGGTTCGATCACACTCTCAGACCCGGGAGCAAGCGCACACGTCAGCAATTTAGCGGAAAGGATGAGACAACTTGAATTACATCCCGAGCGGATCGCGCGCGTAATCATGACGCACCTGGATGCGGATCGCATCGCCGGAATACCCCTCCTGCGCCGAATGGCGCCACATCTCACATTGTGCGGATCATCGGCTATGCACACACAGCTTCAGGATCAAGATTTCGTCGCCGCATTATGGCGACGGGATCAAGAGATCTCGAGTTGGTTCTCTTCCCTGGGAGATTTTCCGCAGATCCCATTTGAGGAGTTCAGGACGTCCCTTGCGATCGACCACTACCTCGTTGAATCAGACACGATAGCACTCGATGAAGAGCTCATGATCAGGGCAGTATCATCCCCAGGCCACAGGCGGCATTCGATGTCGTACATCGTCGTTCCACACGAGTTCCTCATCGCCGACGAGACCTTTGGCTACAATCAGGGACGTCGACTAGTCGCACCAGGAGGTGATTTCGACATCAGGATGGCAACGCGCTCGATCAAGCTGTTCTCGCATCTTGAGATCTCCGGCCTAGGCCTCCCATACGTGGGAGCAATCACCGGGGAACTGGCCGTTAAACACCTAGACATGGTCGTAACTAACACAAACGATCTGATTGCCCAGGTGCAGCAAGCACATGAGACCGGTATATCGGACGAAGAGATTCGCAAACAGGTACGTGACGCATTCTACAGCACGTCACTGAGAGATCCTTGCCTGATTCGCAGTCTTGAGGAGTCGTTCGATGCGATCTGGAAGCAGGTACGACCGCCCAGCGTGTGACCGCTAGCGCTGGAATGTCTAATTGACGCCGACGAGCGTAGAAAAAAAGTGCGCGAATTCGGGCAATGACGTAGCCGCGGTAAGTTTTGCCCTATTTCCCCAAGCACTGGCCCAAAACTTACCAATTGAGCTTCACGTACACGAGAGCGTGGTCGGAGGCATCCCTCGGTGAGTACACGACTCCGGAATCGAGCTGCGCTTCGGAGAAAGCACTCTTCCATGCAAACGGCAAGCTCTCAGCAGGCACCAAGATATCATCGAGCCACGAGTACTCACCCTTGTAACTGAATGTACCCGGAAGAACGAAAACTGACTTATTGGAGGTCAAAACACTAAAGAGCCGCTGAGGCATCGACACCCCCGCTTTGCAGAGCGGGACACCTCGCTTGCTCAGGCGACATCCGCCCTCGGACTGAAAGCTGGATAGATTCAGAGTCCCATCAAGGATTCGAGCGCTCGCCACATCGAAATCGCTATTGCGATCTCCGAGCACCATAAGGATCGAGTCACCACTTGCGAATGCACGTTCGTGACGTCGCTCTACGATCCGGCGTACTGCCTCACTCATCTCCATTCGATAGGTCTCCCACTCCAGGCCAGTGGGGTCGCCCTCGGATCCACGCTTAGATTTAAAATGAAAATTCACTATCGACACAGGTTTTGAGATGTTTGATTCACGTGAATTGACAATAAGCTGTATCTCAAGAGGGGTCCGAGGAAACAACCTTGGCTTCTGCTTCGCTACGAGTTTGGGGAGCTCAACCTTCGCATATGAGAGCGTATTCCGAATCGTGGCCCGATCATCTGCGATTAAAAACCCGAGCGTCATCCCGCCTTCTACCGGAGGAGCTGACCGGATACTGTAGAACCTGTTCGTGGATTCGCGCAGCTCCTTGGCAAGCTCCTGCAAAGCAGCATCGATCGCCTCCTGATTTCGACCCATGACTTCCTGCACTGCGATCACATCGCAGTCAGCCGATACAAATCTTTTCACCAACGCAGCGACCTTCGCCCAATGCTCCTGCGCGTTGTAGCCTGGCGACTTCTGCTTCAAGGTCTCTAGCGTTCCGTAGAGTTTGAGGTTTTGGCTGCACACAGTAAGATCTGGCTCGCCCCGCGGGTCGCTGACCGGCAGCGGGGGCGGTGTTGCCGGAGGAGCCGCCTTTTTAGCATCCTTCGCCGCTTCTTCGGCCACCGATTGCCAAGCAACTTCAAGCTGCACTAGCACACCGATTGCACACAACACCGCTATGTACAACCAGCCACCTCTCGTCGCTCTTTGACGGGCTCGACCCACTCGAGTGTCCCTGCTAACAACCTTCACGTTACTCCACATGAGCGAGCCCTCCACGATCTCCTTCTCTGAGCTGTCTGCACCTCGAACATCGCCTCTAGGCTGATCCCGCCGTTCTGAGCAGCTTGAACTCGCATTAAGGCGAGGCGCCCGATCAAAACTGCATCGACGATATCCTGATGTCTCCGCAGGTCTGACCCAGGGTCGAGCAAGCCCAGTCGAGTCAAGTTGGGCGTGTAAAGATACTGAACTGTTTTAATAGCAGCTGACTTGACCTCCGCCCGCGCGAGCTGCTTACCTCGTAGCCCCATGACCTCATACTGCACCGAGCGCGGATTAACCCGTCCCGGAACCTGTACCCCCTGAACTCGCGCCAAAGACTCAAACAAGCCCCTCACCTGCTCTACCTTCAAAGCATTGTGCGGGTCTCGGATAGTTGAGGGGCTTTCGCATACCAAGATGTCTAGGTGTCCCAGCTCGAGCCGAGCGAGGAGGTCTGCTACATGCCCTTGGATTCGCTCTAGGCGTGTAGCCAGCGGCAGTGGCGGCCGAAGACCCTTAATCTTCCCCACTGCCGTGACTTCGCCAGTGGCTACTGCGAACAGCGCCCAACCGGTGCAGGTAAGGCTCGGATCGACCGCCAGAAGATACCGGTAACTATTCATGCAGTTATCATACTTACTAGCCACCCAATCCGCTATCCCACTCATAATACAAGGACAAATCACCCCTGCCGCGTGTGGACATCTGCCCGATTACACTGGTATAACCCGGCCCCAAAGGTCTTTTCGAGGATGTTCAATGGATCAAGAACTTGTTGCGGATCTCTACAGGAAGATGGCCCGCATTCGACGCTTTGAGGAGGAGGCTGCCCGCCTCTACACCGAGAAGAAGATAGGTGGCTTCCTTCATCTTTACATCGGCCAGGAGGCTGTTGCGGTTGGGGCGTTGTCCGTTCTTCAAGATAACGATTACGTCATGACCGCCTACCGCTGCCACGGACACTACCTCGCGCGCGGTGGTTCGAGTCGTGCAGGCATGGCAGAGCTGCTCGGCAAGGAGACCGGCTGTGCCAAGGGTCGTGGCGGCTCCATGCACTTCTACGACGTGGAGCGCCGCTTCATGGGTGGTTGGGGTATCGTGGGAGCCCAGGTGCCCGTGGCCGCTGGGCTTGCATTCGCTGAGAAGTACAAGGGGAGCGACGGAATCGCCATCTGCTTCCTCGGCGATGGAGCGATAAACATCGGATCGTTTCACGAAGGACTCTCCCTCGCAGCACTCTGGAACATCCCGGTCATCTTTGTAATCGAGAATAACTATTTTGCGATGGGTACGCCTCTTGAGAAGACTGCTCCAACGGACGATCTCTCAATCCGGGCCCTAGCCTACCCTATGGCTCGGGACACCGTTGATGGACACGACGTTTTCGCCGTGCGCTCCTGCATCCATGCTGCTGCTAAGCGTGCTCGAGAGCAGAAACTCCCGACCTTGATTGAGGCTAAGACCTACCGCTATCGTGGGCACTCCATGGCCGACCCGGCGAAGTACCGCACGGCGCAGGACGTCGACCAGTGGAAATCCCGCGACCCGATCAAGGTACTAGGAGAGAAGCTTGAGGGGCTCGGCCTGAAGAGCCTACGAGAGCAGATCGACCGTGAGGTCGAAGAAGAGATCATCGATGCGGTGCAATTCGCCGAAGAATCACCGTTTCCAGCACCTGAAACCGCTTTGGATTACGCTTATGTCTAATGCTATGCCCAGCGAAACAGATACCCAGTCAGCAGTACGTGAGATTCCGATTCGAGACGCCCTTCAAGAGGCGATGACCGAAGAGATGCTGCGCGACGAACGCGTGTTCCTCGTCGGCGAAGAGGTCGGGGGTTACAACGGAGCCTATAAATGCTCGCGTGGCATGCTCGATCAGTTCGGGCCTCGACGAGTAATAGACGCGCCGATCGCAGAGAACGGCTTTGCGGGTCTCGGGGTCGGAGCTGCCATGGCAGGGCTCCGGCCGATCGTTGAGTTCATGACCTTTAACTTCTCGCTTGTTGCGATTGATCAGATCATTAATACAGCAGCGAAGGCGCGCCTGATGTCAGCTGGACAGCTCTCATGCCCAATAGTATTTCGCGGCGCAGGAGGAGCAGCCTTTCAGCTCGGTGCACAACACGCCAACTCTTTTGACTCCTTCTACGCGGCAACTCCGGGTCTGATCGTTATAGCGCCGGCGACCCCCTACGACATGAAGGGCCTACTCAAGAGCGCAATCCGCGATGACAACCCCGTCGTCTTTTTTGAATCAGAGTTAACCTACGGCAAGCGTGGGCCGGTACCCGAAGGGGAGTACCTCGTTCCGATCGGCGTGGCCGATGTGAAGCGCGAGGGAAGCGATGTAACTCTGATATCATGGTCAAAGAACGTCTTCTTAACCCTTGATGCCGCGGAGGCTTTGGCTGAACAGGGTATCTCCGCAGAGGTGATTGATCTGCGTACCCTACGACCCCTCGACGCCCAGACAGTCTTGACCTCAGTGGCTAAAACCCACCGCTGCGTAATCGTCCAAGAGCAGCACGAGGTAGCGAGCTATGGGGCCTATTTGGGTCACATGATAACTAACGCCATCTTCGACGAGCTTGATGCTCCCGTAGGCTTGGTATCGACCCTTGAGGCTCCTATGCCATACTCAAAGGCCTTGGAGGTTGTTCTACTACCGAGCAAGCAGCGGATCATCGATCAGGTGCTCGCAGTGTGCGCCTGACCAGAGCTACATGCCGATAGTTCCCTTCGAAGTATACACCCCTGTCGTATCGCCGGAAGCGTTTATTGCTCCGGATGCATGGGTGATCGGAAAGGTCGAGATAGCTAGCGACGTCTCCGTATTCTTCAACGTCGTGCTTCGTGGGGATATCGAGCGAATTCACATAGGGGCTGGAACGAACCTCCAGGAGCACGTGCTCGTGCACACATCTCATGGAATGTCTGAGGCAACGATCGGACGAAACGTGACCGTAGGCCACAGGGCGATCATTCACGGGTGTAGAGTCAACGATACCTGCCTTATAGGCATGGGAGCCACACTACTCGACCACGCAGAGATCGGAGAGTTCTCGATCGTAGGAGCCCACACGCTCGTACCCAAAGGCATGAAGGTGCCCCCTCGGAGCCTTATCGTAGGAACCCCTGCGAAGGTCGTACGGACGATAACAGAGGATGAGCAACGAGAACTCCTCGAATCGGCCAAGCGGTATCAGGAACTAGGACGCTCCTATCGGACCTCATTTGCAAAGGATGCGGGGGTTCGTAGTCAGGATGTCGAAAGACACCGCAACTAACGCTACCTCTCAACTAAACTACTCGCTCGATACCCTTCAAATATTCTAGACAGAGGGTAATAGCTTCCGAGCTTTTGATTGCCACTTCATTAAACCACTGATACCACATCGCACGAAGCAACTCGCAGGTGGGGACGCTGGAGTCATGAAACCTAAAACAAACCCTGCGCGTGGGACTATTGACGGGTGAGTCGGTTTTTAACTAAGCAGGAATGCAAAGCACTGGAGCAAGAGCTCCGGCTGGAGCGCTATGCGCGCTTCTTGAGACAGGATTAAGTGCCTATTTCTCGGTACCAAGTACATTGTAGCGATGCGTTAGCACCATGAAGTGCCATGTTGGTGTTGATGCAGAGAGGAGGTGGAGAGGGTCGAGCAATGCCCCCCAACTTTGTTCCGCCACCCCTACAAAATCGGACATTTTTGGAGCTTTCGCCGCGATTACTCTTGATGTTACGGTAACAAATTGGACAGTATCAATAACCGAATCAGCGCCGCTACGTTGGATCTAGGAGGAGCCAGTCTGATATGCGAACCTCTCTTGTACCTCTTCTTTGTATCGCCACCTCATACCTAAGCTTTACCTCACACGAAGCGCACGCCGATAAGGTATGCCTACGGGTTAACCCCAACAGGTCTCTTTCAACGCGAACTGTGTCCTCCTCTGCGAACTGTCCGCGGAGATTCACGGCCGTGGTAGACACTGCCCTGCTCACCGGACCCTCAGGGCCTACGGGGCCTGCAGGGAGCGCTGGACCCGCCGGAGCGAACGGCCAAACCGGGCCTGCCGGTGCTACCGGTACTACCGGAGCTATCGGCGCAGCAGGTCCCACCGGCGCCGTCGGCCCCAATGGCGCAGCTGGTGCATCCGGACCAACGGGCGCAGATGGTGCATTCAGAGTGTGGGGCGATGGCTCCGATGGTCCGCTCACTTTAGGAGTGTCAGCACCGCTAGATCCACAAATGCAGTACACAGATATCACGATTGACGCTGGTGTGACCGCCTCGATTCCAGACGGTGGAATCATTCGTTGCACGGGAACATTGAGGCTCAACGGCCAGATAGCCGTCGGCAATGGCCTCGTAGGGGGAAGGATCCTGCCGCGCTCATCTTCGGGGACGTTACTTCTGGCCTCCTCGACAACCGGGGCTGGTGCTAGTCGAGGTGCCGCAGTTAACCCTGAGGTTGGCGCCATAGTGGTTGCCGGCGTCAACGTCCCCGTGAGGGGTGGAACGGGTGGAAGCGCTTATGGCTCCGACGAGAGCCTTAAACAGCTCAGACCGAGACCCGGTGGCGGAGGTGGTGCCGGTAGCAGTGCCTACGGTTTGTTCTCATTCGGTGGTGCGGGTGGCGGAGCGATGGGGATTTACTGCCGTAACGGCGTCACCGTGAGCGCATCAGGAACCCTCAATGCATCTGCCGGTGACCCCTCGGTGGGCGGAGGCGGGGGGGCAGGCGGACTGATAGTCGTGGCCTCTGCCGGACCCATCGCTATGGACGGCTTCGTCTTCGCCCCAGGAAGCTCCGGGGCATCTGCTTCGGCCGCAGTAGGTGGTGGTGGTGGTGGTGGTGGTGGTGTTGTTCATTATCTGGCGCCCACTATCAATATCACCGGTACTCACGAGGTCAGCGGGGGCGCTGGCGCCGCAAGCACACCGGGCGGCTCTATATCCTCAACACTTGGCTCTATCTGTAGCGGAGGAGGAGCTGGCGGAGCCCTCGGAGGGGTTGGCGGGGCAGGCGCCGACGTAGCAGCAAACGGGTCAACTAACAACGGCGTACAGGGCGCAGACGGCCGCGTCTTGCAATCGATCGTGAGTGACCCAACCGCGTTACTTTTGCAGTAATCATCAGAGCGAGGAGTTTAGGTATGACGGAGTTTCAACAAAATCAGCGATAGCGGACAAGGAGCGGACGCGCAATATTGGTAGCGATGCGAATAGTACTGTCGAGATTGACCTGCGCAAAGCTCAGATAACTCTCCGACGCGAAGAGCGACGCCTAACTGAAGAGTAATACGCGAGGCGATCGGTATAAAGGAAACCCGCCAGGCGTATCTGACCCCTCAGGCACAGGCGATAATCCCTACGAGGCAGACACCCAACACTTCAGACCCACTGGTCGTAGCACTCAATAAGTAGTCGAATGCTCGGCCATAAAAGCTATTCTAAAAAACGTGCTACCCTTATGATGTTACTTTGCTTTCAGCACTTAAGTCGAGGTTCGCCCCGGCCGATACCAGCCGAGTGACGCGAGTTCTAATTCTAATCATTCTATTTACCGTTGTCGTAGCGAGCCCGAGAAACAGTTCCGCTCAACCGGCCCACCCCGTCTTCAAAAACTGGTCAACACCAATTGGCGTATGCGGACAAAAGGTCATATTTTACGGAGAGGATAAACCCAGGGTTCACAGCGGACTTTACTGGACCGATGGTAAGGTAGTTCGGCTCATACGAGATTTTTTTGACTCAAACATTATCCTCAGTACCCCCTGGCAAAAACTGCCACAAGAACCTCCGCTTGTCGGGGCGGTACCACTGCGCCTCTTTCAGGGACGGACCCACTCTCTTGCTACTGCGTGTGCTACGGCTCGTTCAATCAGAACATTCCGACGCGGCTTTTACCCCGAATTCCACCAGAACTACGTCATCAGGAACAACCGGATACACTTCGGTGAGGTGACGAAAACATCAACAAAGATCATGGAGATATCGGCCAGCCGAGTAAGAACTCTCGGTGCGGCTCCCAGCAAGCAGCCCCAGGACGATTCAGACTCGGGAGATCCCTTTACGAGACTCTTCAATACCAGGGCCGGAGTAGTCTTCCAGGTAGCTGACGCTATCACTAGCAGACAGACTCTCTGGATTTCAGATACGACAGGAACAAAACCCTTAAGTTACCTGTCGCACCTCATGACCGAGGGATATACACCACTCGGTATTGGTCACATTATAGAAAGTGGCGATAGCAAGGTATTCTTTTCAACTAGCAGCCGTGCGCCGAGCGGAGCAGAGCATACTCATTATTACGTCACCGACGGGGAGAAAACGCAACGCATTACGTCCCTACCTACTACGGGGAGAATCCAAGACATCTATCGACTGCGAACGATCGACGGAGCTGTTGCTGTTATTTACGACAATTACCAACCGACTACTCCCTGTAGACTCGGCTTGATTTCGTTCGTGGATCTTTCCTATAGAGATATTACCTCAGCTCTTGGAGATTCTGCCTCACCCACTACATGGTGTTATGACATAGCCGCTCAGACGTCGAATGCATCCCTTTTCTTCACACTAAACACGCACAGAAACACCCTAAAACGTCTTAACCTACGTAGCCTTCAACTCACATCGCTCATTACTGCCAACACCCCGATTCGAAATCCCAGGTTTTTCTCAGGTCTGATGTATTTTGATGTTGAGTCGTCATCACAATCATGGGGGCTCTATGTCTCCGATGGAACACAGGAGGGAACTAGCGGGATTACTATAGCCAACCGCCCCTTCATTGGATCGAACGTAGCGATTGAACTCGATGGCTACGTCTATGCCACTGGCTACTCACGAACAAACGGAGAAAATATCCTAGACTACGGACTCTATCGATTTCGGGTAGACAAACAGATCAGTGAGTGAGCAACCCCGTGGGAGGTCAGTAAGTAGGAGACTCAACACTACGCACGACGCTAACCAAGAGCCTCGGCGCTTTATCACATCGCGCACCACTATCGAGAAAAATACCGTTACCTCTGGATAAAGCAGCGTTAAAGCCCCTGTCAGGTGCGGCTATCGCGCGCACACAGAACCTACCGAGCCAACTCCTCCTCTAAAAGAGCCGTAAATCTGATCTGATCTCGACGCCCACCCAAAACCAGACTGATGGCACCAGCCTGATTGTTGAATACATGTGCCACGAGCGGTGCAAGTTCACCATATCGACGAGCCGTGTACCAACAAAAAGCGCCCAAGATGAACTGCGGGAGTGGTACATAATCTAGACTAAACTTCGTATTACTACTAAGAGCTATGGCGCGCTTCGTATTCACCTGATTCGGAACAAGGTTGTGAGTTGCCGCATGCGCAATACTCAGAGGAATCCCCACCTGCCACGCCGCGCCCTCGCCAGAGACTAGCAAGCTAGGAGCAACCCGAAAAACGAGCTCCTCAAAGCAGGGACCAGCCCAACCGTAATCCCTATACACCTTTGCATACAGTGAGGGTTCTGCGTCCCACAACTCGAGCCGTCTTCGGAGCAATTGCTTATCAGAATCATTACTATTGCAAAAAGCCGCATTCCCAAGCGGCAGATCGTGCTCGTAAATGATTCGAGCACACGCATGCGAGCCGATCTGAAAGAGTAGATTGTCCCATCCAAAAGATCCTAGCTCAACCAAATGAGCAGATGACGTAACTGCATCACCATCTCGCTGAGATTTAGTATCCTGCCAACTTTCTGAGGCACTGGCTCGTCGAGCTACGTTGCTGAGGGCGCCAACGCCTACCACACCGAGTAGGCTCACTCTCAGAAAGTCTCTTCGTCGAAGTTCATTCGTGAGTCGTTGCTCTTCGATCTGAGATAGCTTCTCCTCAAACAGCCTTTGTAACGCCCTCTCTCGGGCGGCAGCAACGTTAGTTTTTGCGTTTGGAGTTGCCAACTCATCCACAGACCGTTGGTCGGGCATCTTGTGCGGCACGTGTGAAATATCCATATGGGGATACGATACCACAACTTTTTGGATATTTCCCCATCACGAAAATTGAGCTGTGATTGGAGCAGGACTTTGGTAGCAATGAGTATCCCAGGGACATACTACTACGCTACAACAGTCACAAAAAAGGAGATCATGCCAACAGCGACATACCTCCATCAGTGGGCAACCGCCTTCGCTATAACATTAGCGTTAGAGGCTTCCGTCATTATCATACTCCTCCCGCGAGTATCGCGCATAAAGCTTACGGCTACCTTTCTCATCGCAAACGGCACCTCTCACCCTTTTCTCTGGTTCGCATTTCCTCAATTCGAACCGTATGCAGCCTGGGTAGTGGTAGCGGAGGTGACCATAACGAGCTACGAAGCGCTTCTCTATTGGGCTACCCTGAGAAACCGCATCTCGCTCGGCAAAGCATTATTGGTAAGCACTTTAGCTAATGCAACCTCATGTGTACTCGGACTGGTGATTCGGGCACTATAGCGAAGTTCCTATCACCGCACGGCTACTATGCCCTGCTGTACCGGGGCTTGTATCTCCACACCAGCACTAGGCCTCGGTGCATAAGCTCCTTGAAGAATCTGGTAAAAGGTTATCCGTACGCTGCACTTCTCTGAGAAAGCTAGGGTTCCCCAGCAAGCCCAAGAGCTACAACATCAGCATCCGAGCAATTCGAAAGAGCCTTTAGATAAGAGCGTGCAGCATTTCCCTTTTTTGAGCCGGCGCCATAGCATGGCTCTTTGCTGATGGTTCGACATCGAGCACCTGAGGGTTGGCGACGTTTGTACCAATAGACGTGCGAGCCCTCAGAATTGCATCTCCGAGGCATCATGCAGCGCACCACTCAACATACGATGAGAAAAACCACATATCTCTTTTACTAGGGAACCTAAACAACTCGAGGGAAGTACGGCCCCGCGATTACTTCCCCTCAGGGCGCATAAGCGGAAATGTCTGACAATCTCGCCCGTTCTTGTTGAGCAAAAACCACAGAAGCCGCTCACTAACACCGAAACCACACGTCGGGGGCATGCCGTACTCAAGCGCTTCGATGAAATCGTAGTCAGCCATCTGAGCCTCTTCATCCCCAGCTTGCCGCAAACGCTCCTGCTCTTCGAAGCGGCCTGCTTGGTCGATCGGATCGTTAAGCTCACTGTACCCATTCCCCACCTCACTGCCCGCGATCAGCACATGAAAACGCTCCGTAAGCTCAGGATTTGAGGGCTTGCGCTTAGCAAGGGGTGATACCGCCACCGGCTCATCAATCAAGAAGCCAGGTCCAGGGATCTGCCGTCTACACCACTTCCATAAGGTGTCGACAGCGCGCGTAAGGTTGAAGCCTTTCTTGTCGTACTGCACATTGACCTCTTTGAGCTTTCGCTCTACGGTCGGGAGATCGGTGTTAAGCACGTTAATCCCCGTCATCTTTTCAATCGTCGGGACGTATTCGTATCGCTCCCACGGCTTCCCGAGATCGACCTCAAAATCTCCTATCTGAAACTTTAATGTTCCACACGTTTCGAACGCTACGTGCTTGTACAGCTCCTCTACCAAGGCCATGCCCTCCTGGTAGTTGGCATACGCCATATAAAATTCCATCTGCGTGTAGTCATTCAAGTGCTCAGCATCGATACCCTCGTTTCTGAACTGCCTACCGATCTCAAACGTGCGCTCGAACCCTGCTACCATTAAGCGCTTCTGCCACAGCTCTCCGGTTGATATGCGGAGGTACACATCGATATTGAGCGCATTATGGTGCGTGATGAAGGGCCGCGCGTCAGCTCCTCCCGTCGTAGTCTCAAGCACAGGTGTATAGACCTCAAGGAAGCCCCGCCCTTTAAGGAACTCGCGCATCGAATTCCAGAACCGATCCCGCTTGTATACTGTATCCCGGGCATCTTGATTCAAGAGTAGATCCAGATAACGCTTGCGAAGTCGGGTCTCCTCATCCTCAAGCCCTTTGTGCTTATCCGGAAGTGGCAGGAGCGACTTAGTGAGGAGTGCGAGCGAAAACGCCACAACTGACTGCTCCCCCTTGTTGGTCTCGAAACGCTCCCCATCTACTCCGATAAAATCTCCGAGGTCGAGGTTGCGAACCCACAATTTATAGTCCTGGTCGACGAGCTTAGCCTTATTAATTACAACCTGTATGCGTCCCGACTCATCCTGGAGATGTAAGAAGGTAATATTACCCATCTCACGGAACAACATGATGCGCCCAGCGACCCGCACCGGAGTTCCGACAGGCTGTGCGAGAACCTCCTGCGTCGACTGTTTCTGAAACGGCCCTGGCGGGAACGGTTCGATACCGGCGGCTTTGAACGCCTCGAGCTTCTTTAACTTATCTGCACGGAGATTGTTCGACATAATTTAAAAAACCGTATTAGTTCGTGTTTTGAGTATCTACTAATTTCTCCCGTAAATCTTGCAGAAATGGGCCACTCTGTCACGCGTCTACCTAGCCAGAGCTCGCGGTCTCAGTCTCGGAGGTCGTATTTTCTGAATTCGATTACCTTGATTCCCCTCCTTTGGGCTTGACTCGACCCCGTTTAATCTCTACCTTGGTTGGATATGTTTTCGTCCTTTTCCCGTACATTAACGCTAGACACAGCATATTCACCGCTCTTGGGTGACAACGCTCAGCTACGCCTGACGGCGGTTGTGGCGCTCGTGGTGGTGGTGGTGGTGCTTACGCTCATTAGAGCGAGGTGCGGGCCTTTGCTGTAGTGGCAAAGAGAGGCGACGAAAGCCCCCGCACCTTGAAGAAAGGTGCGGGGGCTTTTTTATTTAGAGGGGGTATATATGACATCTGCTCAGGTTTTCGCCAACAAACCACACGACGACGCCGAGGCTTGCGAACTAACCGGCTCACAACTGCTCCTTGAGCTACTGATCAACCAGGGGGTCGATACGATCTTTGGTTACCCTGGCGGAGCAATTATGCCGGTGTATGACGCCCTGTACGACTACCAGGATCGAATCAGGCACGTATTAGTGCGTCATGAACAGGGCGCTACCCATGCGGCAGAGGGCTACGCACGTGTACGAGGTAAGGCCGGGGTATGCATGGCGACATCAGGGCCAGGTGCAACAAACCTTGTCACCGGTATCGCTGACGCAATGCTAGACTCCATTCCGATGGTGTGTATCACAGGCCAGGTCAGTAAGTCGTTTCTCGGCACGGACGCATTTCAAGAAACGGACATCATCGGTATCACCATCCCAATCACTAAATGGAACGTTCAGGTAACGTCAGCACAGGAGCTTCTAAGCGCCATACCGAAAGCCTTCGCCGTTGCGCAGTCCGGTCGGCCAGGCCCCGTTCTGATAGACATCACCAAGAACGCGCAGTTCGAGAGGATCTCGGTTCCGTTAGCCGATCTAAAACGAGGCCATACCCTTGAATGCCGTCAGGTCGTTGACCTCTCTGCTCTCAAACAGGCCGCTGAGCTTATCAACTCTGCGGAACGCCCCCTACTCCTAGTTGGCCACGGAGTCCTGATTTCAGGTGCTCAAACAGAGCTGAAAGCGTTCGCTGAGAAGACGGGCACCCCTGTAGCAAGCACGCTCTTGGGATTATCCGCCTTTCCGACGGACCACCCACTCTACGCGGGTATGCTCGGGATGCACGGCAACTACGGCCCCAATATCCTCACCAATAAAGCAGACCTCCTGATCGCTGTCGGTATGCGTTTCGATGATCGCGTGACCGGCAAACTCTCGGAGTATGCCCGCACTGCCAAGGTGGTCCACATCGACATCGACCGAGCCGAACTGAACAAAAATGTGCAGATCACCGCTGGTCTTGTAGCTGATGCGAAGCAGGCTCTGAAGAACCTCCTCCCGCTCGTAGGACCTCGAAACCATGCATCATGGCTGGCCGAGTTTCAAAAGTGTCATGAACGTGAGCACGAAAAGGTCATCGCGCAAGATCTTGCAGCACGCGAAGGGCGCCCTCGCATGAGTAAAGTGGTCGACGACCTGAGTAACGTCACCCAGGGTAGCGCAATCATCGTAGCCGACGTTGGGCAACATCAGATGGCCACGGCGCGCTACTATCGATTCAAGCACCCCAACAGCTTCCTCACTTCAGGCGGCCTCGGCACGATGGGCTACGCCCTTCCCGCTGCTGTAGGTGCAGCGATCGGTCGTCCAGACAAAACCGTGGTCGCTGTGATCGGTGATGGCGGCTTCCAGATGACGATACAGGAGCTCGGGACGATCGCTCAGGAGAACCTTGCAGTAAAGACCATCATCCTGAACAACAATTTTCTTGGAATGGTACGCCAATGGCAGCAGCTCTTCTTCGATAAGCGCTACTCCTTCGTACACCTTAACAACCCAAACTTTCTCAAATTAGCGGAGGCTTATGGGATCCCCGCGAAACAGGTGAGCAGCTGCGCAGATGTGCGCGCGGCGCTTGAGGAGATGTGGAATACCCCTGGGCCTTTCCTCCTCGAGGTACTGGTCGAAAAGGAGGACAACGTCTTTCCAATGATCCCTGCCGGGGCCAGTATCGATGAGATCCGTTTAGAATAGCAGCGTTACGTGAGGAGATAGCAACGATGAATAGGCCAATTACGTTCCTAGTGTGGACAGAGAACAGCCCCGGTGTCCTGCTCCGACTGACAACGCTCTTTACTCGGCGGAAGATCAACGTCGAGAGCCTCACCGTCTCAGCAACTGAGATCGATGGGATTTCGCGCTTTACGATCGTGATACACACGGAGCCGACGCTCGCAGCTACGATCGGACGGCAGATAGAACGCATGATCGAAACGCGTAGAGTTTTCGTGTTCACAGACGATGAATTAGTTCATCGCGAGGTTGCACTCGTTCGTACCTCCATCACCGAGGAGAGATCTCATATAATTCTTGCTCAACACCCGGTAGCGCAGGTACTCGACTGTGGATCTTCAGGGTACCTCCTGCAAGCCACGGGAACGGAGCGAGAGATCTCTGAATTCCTGCGAGAGCTAGAGAGCGATGGGATTAACGAGGTCGTACGCTCGGGTCGAATAGCGGTAACGCGTACCGGCGATTACGACAAGGACCTCACTCGCTCGATGCATGAATTGAGACCTACGGCCACGGAAGGCCCAGATTTTTAACCACTGTAAATAAGGAGATTGTATGTCAAAGATCAATTTTGGCGGAGTAGAAGAGAACGTCGTAACTCGTGATGAGTTCCCCCTTGCAAAAGCTCGGGAGGTACTTGCCAAGGATACGATCGCGATCATCGGGTACGGAGTGCAAGGACCTGCTCAAGCTCTTAACCTTCGTGACAACGAGTTTACTGTCATCGTTGGCCAACGAGAGGGAACCTCTTCATGGAGAAAGGCGCTTGAAGATGGCTGGAAGCCAGGAGAAACCCTCTTCTCAATCGATGAAGCCTGCAAGCGAGGCACCGTTATTGAGTTCCTTCTCTCTGACGCGGGGCAGATCGCCGCATGGCCGACTGTGAAACCTCACCTTACTGCGGGCAAGACCCTTCTTTTCTCGCACGGCTTCGGCGTGACCTTCAAGGAGCACACTAGCATTGATCTCCCAGCAGATATCGACGTCGTCCTCGTAGCCCCGAAGGGTTCAGGACGGAGCGTGCGACGTCTCTTTCAGGAGCACCGCGGTATCAATTCGAGCTTCGCGATACACCAAGACGCAACCGGAAAGGCCCGCGACCGCGTCTGTGCACTCGGCATCGGGGTCGGCTCCGGATACCTCTTTGAGACCACCTTCGAGAAAGAGGTGATGAGTGACCTCGTAGGGGAGCGCGGCATCTTGATGGGCGCTCTTTTAGGTGTAATCGAGGCGCAGTACCACATCCTTCGAAAGCACGGACACTCACCGAGCGAGGCGTTCAACGAGACCGTTGAGGAGCTTACACAGAGCCTCGTACCACTCGTCGGAGAGAATGGCATGGATTGGATGTACGCCAACTGCTCTACCACGGCTCAACGGGGGGCTCTCGACTGGCACCGAAGGTTCCGTGATGCTGTAGCACCCGTTTTTACTGCCCTGTATGACTCCGTTGCCTCTGGCAATGAGGCTAGGATAACGATTGAAGCTAACAGCAGACCAGACTATAAAGAGCGGCTTGAAGAGGAGCTTCGAGCGATGCGCGACTCTGAGCTGTGGCAAGCTGGAGCCGCCGTTCGCAAACTCCGTCCTTAGCACAACGCAGGCATCGATTGGTATGAAACAACTCAACAAGTACAGCTCTCGCATCACCCAACCTAAGTCTCAGGGGGCCTCACAGGCTATGCTGCATGCGACCGGCCTAAGCCGTGAGGACATGGACAAAGCCCAGGTCGGTATCGCCAGCATGTGGTTCGAAGGTAACAGCTGCAACATGCATCTCCTTGAACTCTCTGAAGAGGTCAAGCGCGGTGTTGCAGAGAGCGGACTTGTGGGGATGCGTTTCAACACCATCGGTGTCAGCGATGGTATCTCGATGGGAACGGACGGTATGAGCTTCTCCCTCCCATCGCGCGATGTTATCGCTGATTCGATCGAGACGATTACGTCTGCCCAATGGTACGACGCGCTTATCACCATACCTGGCTGCGATAAAAACATGCCCGGCTCAGTGATGGCGATGGCGCGCCTCAACCGTCCAGCGATCATGATCTACGGCGGAACGATCCGTGCTGGCTGCTGGAAAGGAAAGAAGCTCGATATCGTTTCGGCCTTTCAGAGCTACGGGGAGGCCCTAGCCGGTAGCATCGACGAGGAGGAGCGAAGTGCCATCGTTCGCAATGCATGTCCTGGCGCAGGTGCGTGTGGCGGTATGTATACCGCTAATACTATGGCGACCGCAATCGAAGCGATGGGGATGAGCCTCCCCTACTCCTCGTCGTATCCAGCCGACAGCGCTGAAAAGAGGGCTGAATGTCGCGCTGCCGGCGCCTCTATTCGCAAGCTCTTGGAGCTTGATCTTAAGCCTCGCGATATCATGACGCGCCAAGCGTTCCGCAACGCGCTCGTAATCACGATGGCGCTCGGCGGATCAACTAATGCGGTGCTGCACCTCATAGCGATGGCTCGATCTGCCGGGCTCACCCTAACCCTTGATGAGATTCAAGCGGTGAGTAACGAGGTACCTTTTATCGCAGATCTCAAACCGAGCGGCACCTACGTGATGGAGGATCTCTCTCAGGTTGGCGGCATACCCGGAGTTCTCAAATACCTGCTGCGCGAAGGGCTGATCGATGGCTCGTGTATGACCGTGACGGGCAAGACCTTGGCGGAAAACCTCGAACCGTTACCGGACCTCTCCCCCAATCAGCCGATCGTACGCTCGCTCCGAGACCCGATTAAGCCGAGCGGCCACATTCAGATACTCAAAGGAAACCTTGCCCCAGATGGGAGCGTAGCGAAGATCACAGGTAAAGAGGGCTTGAGCTTCAAAGGCTCAGCACGGGTGTACGACTCAGAGGAAGCTATGTTGGCTGGCCTCGAACGAGGTGAGGTTACAGCAGGAACCGTGGTCGTTATCCGCTACGAGGGCCCCAAGGGCGGCCCTGGCATGCCGGAGATGCTCACCCCTACCTCGGCTATCATGGGGGCCGGCCTGGGCAAGGATGTAGCACTGATAACTGACGGACGCTTCTCGGGGGGTTCCCACGGCTTCCTGGTGGGGCATATCACCCCAGAAGCACAAGCTGGTGGCCCCCTGGCCCTCGTCCGCGATGGGGATATCATCACCATCGATGCCAGCACAAACTCTATCAGTGTGGCGTTGACCGACTCAGAGCTTGCTAAACGCCGAGACGAGTGGAAGATGCCTCCCTATAAGGCTGACCGCGGAATGCTTTTCAAGTATATAAGGAACGTAAGGTCAGCCAGTGAAGGGTGCGTGACCGACGAATAGAAGAGATTGTAGGGGAGAGAGACACACGATGGATGCATCGAAGATCGAGAAGTTCATGCAGCTTGCCGGCCAAACCGTTCGCGAGCGCCTTACCAGTGGCGACGAGCGAACCCGTGCCCTCGGAGCTCAACTGCTGCTGTCAGAGGTACTTGAGTACGTCATTCACGGCTTAGGCGTGATACCTCACGTTAACAATACGCCGATCACCGAGCCCGACGCAGTAACCTACCAAGCATCGAGCGACCCGGTTCCCGTAGAGATGGTCGACGGATTAGCCGACGTAGCCTACACCATGTACTGGAATGCATGCGCCTTCGGAATACCCCTGGAGGAGGCCTTTGAGCTCGTGTGCGACAATAACCTAGAAAAATTCGTCAAGCTCGAAGCATGGAGCGAGGGACAAAGACACCTCGCTCAAACCGAGTGGGATTGCGGTCTCGGGGTTCAGTGGCCCACGGAGGTCGCACATGTGGAGGTGATCGAGATACGTGGTGAATACTTCGCCGTTGGTAAAGATGCCCGCGGTAAAGTTCGCAAACCCTCAACGTATCAATCAGTTGATCTTGACCCCTTAGTGCGAGCTACTGCTGCTTAAGCGATACTGGAAGATCTCTAGGGAAGTGTATGTAAGTGTGCGGGAGCGATAGCAACCTATAGTTTCTGTCCGGAAACACCGATTTCTGAGCCAAGACTCACTTGAATTCCCTTCGAAGCAAAAAGAAGCACTTCAGGAGGTCACGTGGGTAGTGTGGTCCAACCTTGGCCGATGTATGCGAACAAAGAGGGAGAAATACAAAGAGGTGGGGAGCACAGCGAGGGTGAGAGGCATAGGAAAATCGGTATGATACCCCCTCGCCAACCTCAGCACTCTCTTGTTTCATGCAGACGCTTGAACAATCGATGTGCTCGCTCAAGGGCCAATCGCTATCATCGAACAAGCACTGTGCGCTACTCGCATCGGTTCGGCTGAATTAGTGGCTCGTGGTAAAACACTTTGCTCACAATCTTCCAGTGATTATCAAATTTGATGATACTCAGGTAATCCGTAAATCGTAGCCCCATGTAGAGATCTCGGACCTTGACGATCCCAGCATCTCCCGTCAGGTCAATCGACTCAATCGACATCTCAAACAGCTCTCCACTTTCCGCCGGTATAGCGCGACTTGATACTCTGCTGAGCCAATCAACCAACGGGAGCATCGTGAAACTCCCATCTCGATAGCCATACAGCCTCGCGCTCTCATGAAATGCTCTCTTGAGCTTTGCCAAGTCGCGGTAGTACATCCCCTCAAAATAATCAGTCACACAAGCAGTTACGAGCGCTACTTCAGGGGGCTCTGAATGCTGCTCGAAGGTCATAGTAGTGTTGCTTTTTCCTGCCTTATCCATGCTACCTATTATGAATACAAAAGGTGCCGTTTCAATACCACATGTTTAAGCCCTCTGTGCCACAAGGTAAGACGCTCATCCTCTTTATCATCATCGTTATTCTAGCCACCGTGCTTGACCAAACCGTCAAGTCCCGAGAGCTGCGAAAGAGAAGGCCGCTCAAGAATGGAATTCTGCAACTGGGAGGAATCTCTTCATACATGAGAGAGAACTCCTACAAGAAAGCCTCGCGGAACTCTGAATAAGGTTGAATACTTCTGCTAGAGCAGGCTAGCACATGATAAAGCGCATCGATAAAGGGAGCTACAAACACAAAGAACGACAGCTTTTGAGCGACCTCAGACGCATCAGCCTCTCATCGGCCAGCTGCAGCACGCCCTTGAGCGATCCACTTCGCGGCGAAATCCTTGAATTTTGCCAACCGAGCGTCTATAGGAATAACGTAAGGATACTTTGCCTCATATGTGTTCTGGTCCGATTCTGTAATGCCGGAATAGATACTCTCAGCTAATGCCTTATCAGTTTTGATTCCCGCGACCTCCTTCTCTAATTTTTCCAAAATAGGAAGCAGGCGTGCCTTTGCATCCTCAAAAGCCCAAGGATTTATACTCTCTCCCAACGTATGATTTATTGCAGATCGAAACGTACCAGGATCGTTTCCATCCCCCACAAAAGCCGCTGGGCGGAGCTCCCTCGCCCAGCTACTCGCCAACTGCGCTCGGTAATATGCAAGCGCAGCCCTCGACATATCCTTATCTTTGAGCAAATCCTGGGCCTCAATATAACTCTCCGTCCAGCTCTTTGCGTCTGCAGAGGCTGAGGAAACCGATATCGCCACGAGAAAAAACACGCCGACTAAACAAAGCTGACCTAGCCTACTCACCATGAAACTCCCCAAATACACCTCTCATTATATCGGATATCTCTCCCAGGGTACAGCTCATGCGGATACACTCAACTATTGATCCCATCAGCTCGCCCTGCCCCTCGGCAGCCACCCCGAGAGCGGCCAAGGCATCCTGAGCTCGCGTTGAATCGCGTGCGGCACGAAAAGCTGCTACTCGTGACACCTGTTGACGCTCAACCTCTGGATTGATGGTTTGAACAGGAGTCGCATCAGGTACCGAATCAACATACTTATTGACCCCGACTACGATCGATTCGCCGTTTTCGATCGCACGCTGCGCTTCATACGCTGAGTTTTCGATCTCACCCTGAGGATATCGCTGCTCGATCGCAGCGAGCATTCCCCCCATCGCATCGATAGCTGACAGCCGAGCACGCACCTCATGTTCGATCGAATCCGTTAGAGCTTCAATCAGATAACTACCACCCAAAGGATCTGCTGCCGCTGTAACACCTGACTCCTCAGCTATAATCTGCTGCGTTCTAAGCGCCAAACGAGCGCTCTCCTCAGTCGGTAAACCAAGCGCCTCATCAAACCCGTTGGTATGGAGCGATTGCGTGCCCCCCATAACCGCCGCCAGGGCTTGTATCGTCGTTCGTATGACGTTGTTATGCGGTTGCTGTGCGGTCAGTGAACTACCAGCGGTTTGAGTATGAAACCTCATCATCTGAGATCTCTCGTCGTTCGCTCCAAAGCGCTCCTTCATGATACATCCCCACAACCGTCGCGCCGCCCGAAACTTTGCGATCTCCTCTAAAAAGTTGTTGTGACAGTTGAAGAAGAACGCAAGGCGTGGCGCAAATGTGTCAACCGCCAAACCGCGAGCGAGCGCCGCCTCTACATACGCAATTCCGTCGGCTAGAGTAAATGCGACCTCTTCAACCGCGGTACTGCCAGCCTCGCGGATATGGTAGCCCGAAATACTGATCGTATTCCACTGCGGTACCTCACGTGCGCAAAAGGAGAAGATATCCGTAACGATCCGCATCGCCTCGCGCGGCGGGTAGATATACGTTCCTCGCGCGATGTACTCCTTCAGAATATCATTTTGCGTGGTTCCACGAAGCGAACTCCACGCTACACCCCTTCGCTCCGCCACTACCAAAAGAAACCCGAGCAGGATCGCCGCCGTGGCATTGATCGTCATCGAGATCGAAACATCTTCGAGCGGGATACCCTCCAACAATCTCTCCATATCCTCCACGGTAGCGATCGATACCCCTACCCGACCTACCTCGCCTCGCGCTAACGCATGGTCTGGATCTCTACCCATCTGTGTGGGCAGGTCAAAAGCCACACTCAATCCGGTGATCCCCTGCTTCAGGAGGAAGTGATAACGCCTGTTTGTGTCATCCGCTGAGCCAAATCCCGCGTACTGCCTCATCGTCCATACCTTGCCTCGGTACATGGTTCGATGAATGCCTCGAGTGAACGGATATTCGCCTGGATTCGAACTCGACAAAGCAGTTGTATCCGCGGCTGAGTAAAACTCCTTAATCGGTATACCCGAAGAGGTTTGAAGTGGTCGGCTAGCTGGCTTAGTCATACCTTGGACCTACTCTAAACGGAGGCTTGCATACAGCTCTTCAGCTACCGCCTCTATCGCTTGACGCTGATCAACGGGCCCAACCACGTTGAGTGTCAAGAGCTTTCCGTCGAAAGGCAACGTGATACTTGCGGTGAGCAACCGACCCTTGACTGAATCGCTCTCGTACTCGTGCAGCAGAAAATCAACAGCTCCCTGCTTCTTAACCTTACGAACGAGCCACGACAGGTTGGTGACAGAGCTTTGATAGGAACTTTCAAGCTTATCCTTAAGAGCTACGATACCACCGGCTGGAAGGGGAACCTCACCGAAGCGCAGCGCTATTACAACTGTTGATATTGAGTCTTCCCACGCTGCATCTGGATAAGGAGGGCGCTTCCAGCGCTCCTGAACAGCCTCTCCTCCCAACACCGAGAACCCGTGCGGCAGCTTAAACAACACCCTACCTGCAGCCATCGACACCACAGAGGGATCGTTGAAGGCGCCACACTGCGGGGGTGCGATGAATGACACTCTCCGGGCTGCTCCCTTTGCATCCTGATAATCAAGCGTAAGCAAGATAGCCCGCTGCGACGAAAACTGGGCCCTATTAAAACCCTCGAGCACCTGACCACCTTCAGCTCGAGCTCGAGCAAAAACGGAGAACTCCTCCCAGGATTGCGGCCAACGCTTCTCCTTGCAATAGAATGCGGACAAAAACTGAAAAGTGCGCTCCTCTGAGGATTCCGGTGCTCTCAGAGAGTTACCTCCGCGCGGAGCGCAACCAACGCTCGCTAGACACAACACACTCAGTATAAGTCCACAGATCCTACCCATTAGACCACCTCGTCAACTGATCATCCGAAATTGCTTACACTCAACCTTTGAAGAAACTGTGCACGATTCACAATCGAAATGTATGATTATGCATGCACACCATAATCCTCACGCAAGCTCAATCTGCTCGAAAATAGACGTGTAATCCACGATCGATAGCGTCCTTGAAAATAGTGAGAAGGTCATCGAGCACATAGGTGGAGCCGTCACCACTATCATCTTTTGCCTTCTGTAGCTCCTGAACTGCCTGTGGAAGTTCCGACACATAAATCTTGGCATTTTTGTAATAGTCCGCGAGCCGCATCAACACCCCACCCCGGGAAAACACCCCGCATTCCCTGAGTGTCTCATGATCAAAATGAGACATGCTTCCCCGAATGTTCGCCGTGACCAAAGCTTTATCTGACTCAGCCATGTAGATGTCGAGGCTCATTCCTCCACTATAGCTCTGAACCTAGAAGCTGAAAACTACCGGATCTATTCCGCGACTACACTGCTCCTGAAGTCGCCATCGCAGACAGCAGCTCGTAAGCACCCGACATTACGTACGAATCTTCAATGCTTTGGTTTTGGGAAAGTTCCATACGTGACCCACACCTCGTTTAGATCAAGCGCCGCTCGTTACTCGAAAGGGTCGTACCAGAGGGTGCCAGAACACGAGAACCCAGATGTGCTCATAAACCTCTGAACCCTTCTCAGCATATCGTGCCTGCGCCGAATCTATATGATAAACGTTTAGGGGCAGAGCAGCGTGGCTTTCACATCGTGACACCACTTCAGTCGTCTCACAACGATGATAGCTCGAGTGTCATCGGTAGGAAGAATACATCCATGTCATCACCAATTATTTCACTCGGGGAGGTAACAAAACGATTTATCACAACACGACCCCTACAGAACAAGAACCCTCGATCACTCTTCCGTCGGAAGGAACGCGTCACGGTCGAGGCCCTCAGGGGTGTATCCTTCTCGGTTCAAAGTGGTGAACGAGTAGCTTTGATCGGGCCAAACGGTGCCGGGAAATCCACCGCCATCAAGATTATGACCGGACTTCTGGAACCTACGGCTGGTACGGCGCAGGTTGCCGGTGTCGTTCCCTGGCTTGAGCGACGAGCGCTTTTATTTCAGATCGGGTGTGTCTTTGGAAACCTCTCACAACTGTGGCCACACCTGACAGTATCGGACAACTTTCTCCTGATCGGGGGGATGTACGAGATTGAGCGGCTTGAATTGCGGGCTCGCATCTCCCGCTTAGCCAGTCATTTCGGTGTTGCTGATCTGATTTACAAACGCCCCTCAGCGTTATCGCTCGGCGAGCGGATGAAGTGTGAGATACTGAGCGCCCTTCTGCACGGTCCGAAGATATTACTCCTGGACGAACCAAGTATCGGGCTCGATGTAATCGCGCGCCTGACCCTCCGGCAGCTGATTATCGATCTCTGCGCTGAATTAGGAACCACGGTACTACTAACTTCCCACGACACGGGTGATATCGAGGGGGTGTGCGAGCGGGTGATCGTAATCAATCAGGGTTTAGCCGTATTCGACGGGACGTTAGCCGAGCTACGTCGCCGATTTGTATCGCGGAAAACGATATCGGTAATCAGCGAGGCTGATTCTTTGGTGGTCGACGACCCACGTTTAGTAGTCTCCAAAATCTCAGACCGTCGCTTCGTAGTCTCATTTGATCCCTCTCAGATCACAACGAATCATGCTGTATCAAGGGTGCTCACGAACAGTGGAGTTATCGATCTAGCTATCGGAGAGCCCCCTTTAGAGGAGATCATCGCGCTTGCCTTTGAGGAGGGTACATGTTCCGCTCCCTAAGAGCCCTCTTCTGGATAGCGTTTCGAACTGAGCTCTTCAACCTGCCGCAGATCATTTCGCAATCGGTGTTCTTCGTCTTGATCCTCTCCGTGTTCAACTTCCTCTGGAGAGAAGGAGCAAAGAGTGGCCTACCCCTCCCTGCCTCTGCAAGCCAGATGGTGTGGTATCTGGCTGTAACCGAGGTGATCGCGCTATCCGTCACCGCGATACACCGCGAGATAGAGACAGACCTCCACAAAGGCAGGATAGCGGCCGCGCTCCTTCGCCCCGTACACTATCTCAAGGTGATCTGTTGGCAAGCTGCTGGGACTATCATCGCTCGAATCCTGGTGTTTGGAGTGGTCGGCGTACTCACGGCGGTTGCATTGACCGGTGAATGGCCCGCGCACCGAGATATCGCTCTTGCTTCCCTTGCACTTACACCGATAGCATGTGCCGTGCTGATTATCTTCATCGTCTCAGTCGGATTGTCAGCGGTATGGCTACGGGAATGCTCACCCGTGTACTGGGTTTTTCAGAAATGTCTCTTCGTGTTCGGGGGCCTGATGCTCCCCATCTCGATGTATCCCGATTGGTTTCGATCGATAGCAGCAGTGTTGCCTTTTCAGCCGATACTGTGCGGGGTTGCACAGGGGCTCTTAGGTGCCACCTCATATGATCTGTTACGAAACCTCGGCCTCCTCGTGCTCTGGTTTCTGGTCGGCCTCTCTCTGGCGGCCTACCTACACGCTCGATACGTGCGTAAAGTTCTGCGAGGTGAACTATGAAGCTCGGTCCCCTTGCACACCTGATGCTTTCGGCTCAAAAAGCGAGCGCCGCCTCGCTCGGAACATGGCTCATGGGCGCCTCGATGATGGCGGTCAACAACCTCATCTTCTTTACGATGTGGTTCGTACTCTTTCGGTCGAATTCGCAGTTAGGTGGGTGGACCCTTGAGCGAACGATGCTACTCTTTGGGCTCTCAGCCGTAGCGTTTGGCGTACTCAACGGACTCTTTGGAGGCTTCGTTCGTATCCCCGAATTTGTTCGTGAAGGCGGCTTGAACGGATTACTACTTCGTCCTCGCTCACCCCTCTTGCTTGTGCTCGTATCAAAGACCCCCGCGTCATCGTGGGGCGACGTAGTTTCCGGCATAGCTCTGATCTACCTCTCTGACCTTCTCTCGTTACAAGGGTGGCTCCTTCTACCACTCGTGACATTACTTGCTGCGGTCGTGTTCCTAAGCGCTTCGATAGTATTCTTTAGCATAGCCTTCTGGCTCGACAACTCCGACACCCTCTCGTTCCGTTTATGGGAGACCCTGATCACCTTTGGGCTCTACCCAGAAGGGATCTTCCCTATGTCAGTACGGGTGTGTCTGTACACCTTCCTGCCTGCCGCATTTACCGGGTTTGTTCCGGTCAACGTACTCGTCGAGCACTCACAAACCTGGCTCCTGCTGCTACTACTCGCTGCGGCATTCTGGAGCGCATTGGCATACTCGGTCTTTTATCGCGGATTGCGTAGGTTTGTGAGGGGAGTCACAGCAGGATAGATCTCATCTCCTAAAGCGCACCATACCGCCAATTTTCCCCTTTTCCCAATCGCTGCTCGTGTTAACATCCGAGACCTATGATGCCAAACGACGAATTAGCACGACGGGACTCACTAGCAGAGGAAGCAGGCGGTGCCGAGCGTATCTCGCGACAGCACGAAAGCGGCAAGCTTACCGCTCGTGAGCGCGTCGTGAAGCTCCTCGACCCAGGCTCCTTGTGTGAGCTCGATAAGTTCGTCACTCACCGCTCGTCAAATTTTGGCCTCGCGGAGAAGCGCTATCTTGGGGATGGCGTGATAACGGGGACGGGCACCATATCAGGTCGAACGGTGTGCGTTTTTGCCCAGGACTTTACGGTGTTCGGTGGCTCCCTAGCTGCCATGCACGCACAGAAGATCGTTAAGGTGATGGACCTTGCGGAGCGTATCGGCTGCCCCGTTATCGGACTCAATGATTCGGGCGGTGCCCGTATCCAGGAGGGCGTTGAAAGCCTCGGTGGCTACGCCGACATATTCCTCAGGAACACCCTACTCTCAGGTGTGGTCCCTCAGATATCGCTCGTTATGGGCCCATGCGCTGGAGGAGCGGTGTATTCTCCCGCGATAACGGATTTCATCCTGATGGTGAAGAACACAAGCCACATGTTCATCACAGGGCCTGATGTGATTAAAGCGGTCACTAAGGAGGAGGTCTCAAAGGAGGTGCTCGGGGGTGCTGATACCCACACAGGTATCAGCGGAGTGGCACACCTGGAAGCAGACGACGATGAAAGCTGCCTGATGTTGTGTCGCGAGCTGCTGTCATATCTACCGCAAAACAACCTCGAAACTCCTCCGCCCCTGCATGCAGGCGACCTAGCAGACCGTGAGGACACACAGCTCGATACCCTTGTGCCCGCACAGCCGAACATCCCCTACGATATAAAGGCCCTCGTTACAACGATCGCCGATGGGAACGAGTTCTTCGAGATACAGCCCTACTTTGCTCAAAACATCGTCGTTGGATTCATACGCCTGAACGGGCAATCGATCGGGGTAGTAGCCAATCAACCATCGGTCCTAGCCGGTTGCCTCGACTCAGCGGCGAGCACCAAAGCGGCTCGTTTTGTCAGATTTTGTGACGCCTTCAATATCCCGCTCCTGACGTTAGTCGATGTGCCTGGATTCCTCCCCGGCGTACAACAGGAGCACGGCGGTATCATACGTCACGGAGCAAAGCTGCTCTACGCCTTTGCCGAGGCCACCGTTCCAAAGGTCACCGTTATCACGCGCAAAGCCTACGGTGGCGCTTACGATGTCATGAGCTCGAAACACATCAGAGCCGATTTTAACTTCGCCTACCCTAGCGCTGAGATCGCAGTCATGGGTTCTGACGGAGCAGTGAACATAATATTTCGTAAAGAGCTCGACGAGGCCGCCAAGCACGGCAAGGAAGCCACCTGCCGAGAGTCACTCGTACAGGAGTACCGCGAGAAATTCGCCAATCCTTGGGAGGCAGCGCAGCTCGGATTCATCGATGCCGTGATCAGACCTCACCAGACCCGTCGCAAGGTCATCGAAGCGTTTGCGATACTTTCGAACAAGCGGCAGCGGAACCCCAAAAAGAAACACGGCAATATCCCCCTGTGACGCTCGGGAGCATGTATGAAAAAGATATCGCTTCGTCCTCCCCTCCCCCCGCCGCTGAGCCACGACGGCATCACCTTCGTGGAGCCATCAAAAGCGCACGCAGATGCTCTCTCATCTGGCGTAGTTGCCGCGATCGCTACCGGACTGAGCCTCGTATTACCCCAGGGAGACTTCGTCGTTACAAGCGATGGCCGATTAGTTTCCCCAACAGCAGAGCCCTCTGCGTGGCTCGTCGATGCACGCCTTACAGGTATTGATAGGTACCCACAATGACAACCTACACCGTAACTGTGCAAGGAAGGAGCTACCAGGTAGAGCTTAAGAAACGCCGCGGTACTACGTTGAGCTTTGAGGTCGACGGTCAAAACTACTCCGTTTCTATCGATCCCCAACGGGTACAAAACACCGCGACCTCGCGCACAACCTCATCGCCTCCGCGCATAGCGACACCGTCACCAGCGAGAGCCGTCGAGCTCCGAGGAGATCCGAACGAGGTACGTGCACCGATTCCCGGGATAGTGTCAGAGATCAAAACCTCGGTCGGTCAAGCAGTTGAGAGTGGCGCAACGCTCATCGTTGTTGAGGCGATGAAGATGGAGAACCCTATCCGCGCGCATCGTGCCGGAGTAGTGAAGGAGGTGCATGTGACCAAGGGGGCAGAGATTCCGAGTGGCGCGCTCCTGATAACCTTAGTCGACCCCAGCGAGGCGCCCTAGGGAGATGCAGCCGAGCAACGATCTGACTTCGCACACTACTCCGCCGAAGAGGACACTCTTGCGCCGTATAACCTCTTCGGTGCTTTTCACCTTAGTAGTGATATGGGTCCTCGCCATCGTACCTCAATCGCCGATCCTTGGACCTTTTCTGCTTCTGAGCGAGGCAGTTCGGAGCTTTCCCCTTGTCTTACTCGGTTCATGGATCGCAGTCGTCGCAATCGCTATTCTTACCTGGAGAACAGACCATGCGCGCGTCGCGCTCGCCTTGGGCGTTTTGGGTATCTGCTCAGCGGTCTACACCGCTCGAGTATGGTCGTTTCTCCCCTTGTTTGCTCGAACACCATCAGAGATAGGGGCGACGGACACCCTAATCGACATCGCCGTGGTCAATGTTGAATTCGGAAGAGCGCGCCCTCAACAACTTCGAGAGAAGCTACCAAAAAAACTCCCAGATCTCCTTGTAGTCTCTGAGGTGACTGCCAAGTGGCTTGCTGAAGCTGCGTTTACGTCGGAATACCAGTTTAGCGTTACAGCACCTGGCACGAGCGCTGAAGGAATCGCGGTATTCTCGCGCTACCCATTTGAAGGCTCGACAGACATTAGCCCGGGGTTTTTCAAAACCCTAAGCTTATCTATGCGCTTGGCTGAGGATAGACCCCTTCGCCTGATCGCTTTGCATGCACCCCCACCTCACGCCGATCTCTCATTTGAGTTTCGACACGCGTACTTTACCCTCCTCGATACGCATATCTTGTCTTTACCGGCCTCGGAACCGTTACTGCTAGCCGGTGACTTCAACACCACCCCCGCCTCAGATAGCTACCGAACCTTTGTCTCCCAGCACAAGCTTCGGAACTCTGCCGAAGGTCGTGGATTTCCGAATACATGGCCTGTGAAATTCTTTCCCTGGGTCGGAGCATACATCGACCAGGTCGTATATCGTGGAACCATTGACGTCGTTGACCTACGCGCCCTAGAGAGTTTCGGTTCCGACCACCGACCGCTGTTTGCTACCTTTCGAATTTCAAGCCGCTAGAGAGTGACGGTTGCTATCAGTTTCGCCGCCCTTCCCTCACTTCACTGCCGGAACTATTAACTCTTCTCGCTGTCTATAGCGCGTAACAACCCCGCCAGAGCAGCCTTTTGCTCACTTCGTAGCGACTTTTCGGCACTCTCAAGTTCACGAGGTTTCCGTAATTCAAACTCTTTTCTCGCAGCACCTAATCTCTCAAGAAATAGCTTTAAGATCTCCCTCTGTCTTGAGGACCAAACGCTAGCAGATTGACTCTCAACAATCTTCTCAAAATACCTTGCTGAGAAATCAAACAATGTAGAGTTTTGAAACTTTGAGCTCGGAAAGGCTGGTTCCCAGGAGCCTCGCTCCTCCTTCCATCTCCATATCAACCCGATCTCTCGAAGTTTCTTAGGATCAGGGACCCGCGCCTTTCGAATCTGCGGCTCTCGCTCAAGAAACTCCCTCTCTTCGCTGCTAATAAGGGTCCAAGGAGAGCCGAACTCTTTGAGGAGCTTCAGTTGTCGGAGGAGATTAGCCAAGATCTCCGATTTGTCACTATATCTCTTTCTGTCCTGAAGTATCGTATCCACGTCAGCTTGTGAATCGAGGAGCACACTGGCCAGTGACTGATCAATAGGTTGACATGCTGTTACCTGCTCGCGGAGGAAAGAGATACGCTCCTTCTGAAGCTCAAGATCAGCCATGCTCCGAAGATGGATCTCTGCTGACGTATCAAGAAGGAGGTATCCTGACTTAGGAAGTGTTACCCGGCTACTAAGTTCTCGCCAGGCCTCCTCGTGTCCTCCAAGAGGCGCTTTTAACAAAGTCTCAGAACTGGGTAGCTGAAGGGCTTCTAGGAGATCTGATGAGGCTAGTCCTTTGCCATGCCTAATCACCAACTTGCGACAGAGGTCTTTCATCGCGGCTGTTGAAGCCTCCAATGACTCCTCAGACGCACCCAGAACCTGTGCGAACTCTGACATCTGCGCCGGCACCCCCGATGTCGCATACGGATTCAATTCTTGCTGCGAGCGTGGCTGCTGTGCCCTTGATCCCCAATTCATAGCCTCTTTATGGCGAACACCCGTCGCTCTGTAGTCTGAAAAACCTCACCTGCTGTATTTTTGTTCTAAAAAAGACCGTTTCGAACAAATATCCCTGACCCTTTACGGGGATAAGAGCCTCAAGGTGTCGATCCAAGTGGTTGGCTTTCATTATTGAATAGGCAAGTCCTGCTGGCATACAAGGATTCAAAGGTTGTTTCGAATTCACCACACGTGTATATGACCCTGAAGAAATCACGTCCTAGGTAGTTGATTGAATACGCTCGGGGCATACCGAATGAAGGCTTTCATCCTAATTCTAGTTCTCCTGACCTCGGCAAACTTCCATTGCGCTTGGGCGAATTATGCAAACAAGAAGGGGAAAATACAAAGAGAGCGTGAGTACAGCACGAGTGAGGAGTATAGAAAACTCAATGTGACATCCCTCGCTTCCCTAGCAAAGACTCCGAATCCGCTGAATCGCGTCGCGCCGCGCACGCACCTGCAACACCCGGAAGAGTGGAAGGGTGAGAAGAAAAACCCCTCGCGGCCTAGAAGCTGTATCGATCGTCAACACTCCGTGCCCTGAGAGATCTCGCGTAACCCTCAAGCACCAACGGCCGACGCCTACATGGAAGCGCGTCGTGACGTACCCGAGCTCCTTGCACTGCTCGGAAAACTCTGCCCGCTCAATCTCGACCAACGAGGGTACTGTCAGTATCGGCTCATCCCTGAGGTGTAGCAGGTGAAGTCGCTGGTACACCCGATCGCCGATACGAGCGTTACGCCCCTCCTCCCGGAAGATCGCTGAGCTCTCCAAGAATCTCGCTGAATAAACCGAATACGAAGCGATCAATTCACCTATCTTCTCAAACGCTTCACTCGAAAGATATCCGAGCGGCTCCTCGAAATGCTCCTCAATCAGGGGGAGCATCTTCCATCCTCGATCCGATATCGGAACATGCGCCGCAGGCCCCTGCAACAGACTGAGATCCCCGCCGTCTGCTACGGGAACAGGAGACCAGACAAGGGCTAAGAGCGCCGCTGGAACCACGATACCCGCATTAATCAACCCGTGCGTCACCGCCATCACCGGAAGCACCGGAAGACGGCCTACGGAGTAGCTTACAGCAAGACCGAGAGTTATCGCTAAACACAGGCAGGAAACAGCCAGAAGCCACCGCGAAGATGCCGAAAAAGAGCGAAGGGCTCCAGCTCGAACGGTCAACACCACGATCACGGCCCACGACAGCACGAGCGATAACGCACCGATAACCTCTACGGTCCGTGAAAAGGTTATACCAAGGGCCACTATCGCTGGACTGAGGACGTGAAGTAGTAGTGCCCAACGCATCCCGGTATGCCCACCATCACTACCTTGGATCGCCCGATATCCAAGCGAGGTGCTGATTAACACCAGACAGAAGGATGCAACATGAAAGTGCACCGCCGTGAGCCGTACTATCGGCTCGGAAAAGCCCATCAACGAGGAGCCTGAGAGGCTTGCGAAAAACCAGGTCCCCCCTACTGTGAGATAGACACACGCGATATCTGCCCCACGTTGCTCGATACGCCACGCCCCGCGATACGTAGCGCTACACAGGACACCACAAACCGCCACCGCACCAGTAAAGAGGATCCAGGGAAAGCCGATGAGTGCGGCAAGCACTCCGGGCTCAACGAGCGCCAACGCCCCCAAGGCACACAACGCACAGGGGATGTGCACGGAACGGAGTCTATCGCGGAGTACCCGCGCAAACCTCTGTGAACGCTGAAAATCGAGGATACGCAGAGCCAGCGGCACGGAGACTACTATGGTGAGCGCAAGAGAGAGGTCTATTGCAACCTGATATCCAGCGCCGCCTGCAGCCCCGAGTAAGACCACGAAAGCAAGGAAGGAAGCCACCATTACAATAAGATGACCCCTTCTCATCTAACTCACCGTATAAACAGTCACCTCGGATCACGCGCCCTCACATGTAAGGGGCACGCGTTGCTTCTGTCGGGTATCAGCTCTCTTTCCCTTCGCCCCGACTCAACTCCGCCAACTCTCGGTCAAACATGTACAGACCACCCTTGTCAGCACCGATCAGTTTAAATTTATCGAGCACCGTCCGCGCGAGGCGCTCCTCCTCCATCTGCTCCTGCACGTACCACTGCAAGAAGTTATGCGTAGCGTAATCCTTTTCGAGTAAAGCTGCGTCGACGATCTTGTTGATCTCAGATGATACCTTGATCTCATGCTTCAAAAGGTCCTCAAAGATATCACCAAGCGACTTGAATTTTTCACGTGGCGCCTGAATCTCTGGCACTACTCCGTGACCTCCTCGCTCGTTGACAAAACGCAGGAGTTTGAGCATGTGCATCCGCTCTTCATCGGAGTGGCCATACAAAAACGCCGCCGCCCCCTCGTACCCATTGACCTCTACCCACGATGCCATCGCGAGGTAGACGTGTGAGGCCGTTGCCTCAGTTTCGATCTGCTTGTTGAGCAGCGATGCCATTTTTTTTGAGAGCATATGCAATCCCCTTTTGTAAAACTTTTGCTGGCCAGCGGTAGGCTAGGCGAGGCCCCCTCTCTGTTGCGAGAACGCACCTCAAGCCGCTCTTCCACCTAAAATGGTAGAACAAGCCGCGGATAACCTCAACCTTAGATGAATTTTACCCCGGTTGAGCGACCGAAAATTGAGGATGATTCCGCACACGCTCTGTATAGTCTACGCCATCCATACCTATCGGCTGTCGAGCATCACTCCGCTCCCAGCGACCGAGCCAGACACCATCGAGGAGATCATGCGACAACCCCTGCTCGTATGCGGTCGAGGAGTAGGCCGCCGTGGTTTCACCCTTGGGACCGCTCCCGACACCACGACCAACGAACCATCCCGCCGCTAACATAGCCCCCCTCACTGCAGTCGAAGCCGAGTAGGTGTAGAGCCGCGATGGCTTACTCCCCACAACCTCCGAGAGCCTCTCGAACGCCTCAACGGACCAGAGCTGCGTGTCAACTTTGTAGGAGAAAGGATCGTACCAAATAATATCGGGTGCGGGCGCTTCAACTCGAGTAGATATAAAATCTCCCGCAAGCAATCTCCATTCAATCGGCAACGTATCGCTGCGCCATTCACCGTTACGTAACAGCGTGTGCGGAGCTCGATGTCGCACATGCTCAAAGAGGTATGGATAGCTCGTTACGAGTCGGAGCGGGTCGAGGTCACGTTCGAAACTCACGATCTGCACGGCTCTCTCAAACACATCGAGCGCCTCTAACCGCTGGATACAGGCCATCGCATTATGCGCCCCTCCTAGCCCCACATCCCAGATCACCAGCGAGGCCTTATCGCTCCTACCTACGTCCTCTGCTATCCTAGGCTGGTCGACATACAAGCGACGCGCCTCTACTGAGGGCTCATTGACTGAGTGCATCGTCTCTCCCGATGTGGTGTGACGGATGACTCCGTATCGGGCATCACGTACAATCACCTCATACTCTCCAATCTGCATCGGTCCTTGGGCTCTCTTGCGCCTTACCGGTGGTGCTGCCGGATTATCGATATCATCTACTCCAAGGATGCTACGCTCATTCTCGTACAGCGTCCTGAAAGAGCCCTCAAGAATAGCCCCTCTCATCCTTTTCATGAGCATCCGATAAAAATGCAGATTGTGGACGCTCAAGAGTTGCGCGGCGACCGGCTCCCTTACCCGCACCAGATGCTGTAAGTACGCTCTCGTAAACCGGACACAGGTACTACAGCAACAGGCGGGATCGAGTTGCTCCTGTGAGAGCCGATACACCCCGCGCCGTAGGTCTATCTTACCGCGAGAGGTAAAACACACACCTTGAACTGCGAACGCTGTCGGCAGGATGCAATCAAACATATCAACGCCACGCCTGACTGCCTCAAGAAGGTCAATCGGTGTACCTACCCCCATCAAGTAACGCGGTTTATCGTGCGGTAGTAACTTAGCAGCATATTCGGTCGTGTCCTCCCGCTCATGCTTGGTTTCCCCAACCGCGAGACCTCCCAACGCATATCCGTCGAAGGGGATCGCAGTGATCTGCGCTGCGCTTTCACGACGGAGATGCGGATAGCACGCCCCCTGAACGATCCCGAAGAGCGCCTGAGAAGAGTCACCTCGAGCGAGCACACTGCGCTGAGCCCAGCGCGTAGTGAGCTCAAGGGCTGCCCTAGCCTCAGCCTCACTCGATGTCGAGGGAATACAGTGATCGAGCACCATCATGATATCGCTGCCGATGATCCCCTGCATTTCGATACTCAACTCAGGGGTCAAGGTGATCCGGCGCCCATCTGTGTAGCTTCGAAACACCGCCCCCTCCTCAGACAAAGAGAGCTGCTTGGCGAGTGAAAAGATCTGAAAACCTCCCGAGTCCGTGAGCACACTGCCATCCCAGCACATGAAGCGGTGGATCCCCCCTGCTTGCCGGAGCACCTCTGGCCCCGGCCTGATAAGCAGATGGTAGGTATTTGCCAGAAGAACCGGATAATCCAAGGACTGAGCAACCGCGAGCTCCACGGAGCGCAGTGCAGCCTGAGTAGCCACCGGCATGAATACCGGCGTTTCAATCACCCCGCGTCGAGATACAAGCTGAAGGGCTCGAGCTCCAGACCATGTATCAATTGCCTGAATAGTACAGGGAAGGCGTTCTGAGAGAGACATATCGAGGATATCTCACATTTTAGGGGAACCAAGCAAAGGAAGAGGTTCCGCTCCGAGGTTAGTAGATACTTGCGCCTAATAGGACAACGACAACGACCACGAAGACCAGGAGCGCGAGCATGAGAAGGATGTGATAAAGACCGAAGGCGACCCCGTTAAGGAGTAGCGCCCCACCAACTACACGTACACTCGCGCCACCCGAATACGCCAGGATCGCAATCAACATCCCTACGACGCTCAACAAAACAACGACTCGCTTAATAATCAGATCGAACTCAAACGGCGTGGAAATTCGCCGCTCCGGGGTTAAAGAACCAACGGTATCCGGGACGAGCGCGTCGCTCATCGATTGAACAACTCCAACCACCCTCTGCGCCAAAGAAGGTTGTGGCGAGAAGGGCCCCCACAAAGAATGAACAACAGCAACAATGAGCGCCAACGATCCGCAGGTTAACCCGACCGCGCCCAGCATCCTTGACCTGCGAATCCGTCCCCTTACCGCCGGCTTCTCGGGCGGTACCTGTAGCAGGGTAGACATACCTTCGTCCCTCCTCAACTTACCGGGCGTTATGGCGTTCGACCGGTGAAAGCTATCATAACATCAAAAAGCAAACCAACATATTGAATTTTATCAAAAAATTAGGCCTTGCGTAGCACTCTCTCTGAAGCAGCGCTCAAGGGCAACAATATCAACAACATTGTTATTGACACTAAGCGCACCCGAATCATGATTGTGGGTCGACGGCGAGCTCTTGCGCGTTCATAATCCTGCGTCAGTAGGCCTCGCCCGCTATAATTTCGATCCCCATTCGAATTGCATGACGAGGAAGAGATCAAAAAAGAGGTGTCGATGAAAATATTGGTAATCGGAGCATCCGGAACCATCGGTTCCGCCGTAGTTCAGCAACTTGGCAACAAAGTAGAGGTAATCACTGCGAGCCGCAGCGCCGGATCGCTCTCAGTTGACATCAGCAACCCCGAGAGCATCAAAGAGATGTTCGGCAAACTCTCGAACCTCGATGCAGTCGTCTGTACGGTGGGCGTAGCAGCCTACGCTCCTCTCTTCAAATTGAGCGACGCAGACTTTGAAGCGGGCCTCCATAACAAGTTAATGGGTCAGGTTAACCTAATTCGATTCGGCGTTGAATCCCTCGCCAACCGAGGCTCGTTCACCCTGACTGGTGGCTTGGCTAGTCGTAAGCCATTTGAATCTGGCGGCGCGCTGATCAGCACCTGTAACGCTGCGCTCGAGGGGTTCGTACGAGCCGCTAGTCGCGAACTTCCCCGAAACATCCGCCTGAACGTAGTCGCTCCGGGCTGGGTACGGGAGACCCTTATGCAGCTCAAGATGGACCCGACTCCAGGAGTGCCAGCCATCACCGTTGCCAAAAAGTACGTCGAGGTTATCCAAGGCTCAATGACCGGACAGGTACTCGACGTTAGCTGAGTAGTCTAGGCCGCTCGCTCCGCTTGAGCAGCTTCGGTCTCGACCTGCAGCACATCCCCCTTCAAGCTCACCTTGATAGAGGAACCAGTTTGCAACTCCTCAGCGATCAGCACGCGACCGATCTTGGTTTCCAGATCGCGCTGAATGTAGCGCTTGAGTGGCCGAGCTCCATAGACCGGGTCATACCCAGCATTAGCGATCTTTTCCTTCGCCTCATCGCTCACCACAAGAGCAATTCCTCGATCGGAGAGACGTTTGCGCACATCCTCGAGCAGAAGATCAACGATCCTCTTAATCTCTGATAACATCAGAGGCTTAAAGAGCACGATTTCATCGATTCGATTCAGGAATTCCGGCCTAAAGTGCCCGCGCAGATCCCTCATCACTGAGTCCCGAGCAGACTCCCGTATCTCACCCTCTGCACTGATCCCGTCAAGTAAATACTGCGACCCTATGTTAGAGGTCATGATGATCACGGTGTTCTTGAAATCTACGGTCCTGCCCTGCGAGTCAGTAACCCGCCCATCATCGAGTATCTGAAGCAAAACATTAAACACATCAGGGTGAGCCTTCTCGATCTCATCGAAGAGAACAACGCTGTAGGGCTTACGTCGTACCGCCTCCGTCAGCTGCCCTCCCTCCTCGTAGCCTACGTACCCTGGAGGAGCTCCTAGTAAACGCGACACGGCGAACTTCTCCATATATTCGCTCATATCGATGCGGATTAAGTTCTGCTCAGTATCAAAGAGGGTTTCCGCCAAACTCTTGGCGAGCTCCGTCTTTCCGACCCCTGTTGGTCCTAAGAAAACGAAAGAACCGATCGGTCTTCGCGGATCTTTAATCCCTGCGCGAGCTCGCAGCACGGCATCTGCCACGAACTGCACCGCCTCATCCTGACCGATCACCCGCTCGTGGAGGATCTGGTCAAGCTTGAGAAGCTTAGCTTTCTCGCCTTCAACGAGCCTTGTTACTGGAATGCCTGTCCAGCGGGCAACGATCTCGGCTATCTCGCCATCAGTAACCTCCTCGCGTAACAATCTGCGCGATGCTCCAGACTCGATCAACGCCTCCTCATCGTGCAGCTGCTTTTCAAGGGTCGGCAAGGTACCGTGCCTCAATTCCGCCGCTTTGTTGAGGTCATACTGCCGCTCTGCTTTCTCAATGTCTCTACGAACCTGCTCGATCTGCTCACGTAGCGCCTGGAGTTTATGGATCGCTGACTTCTCCTGCTGCCACTGAGAGCGCATCGTATCCGCCTCAGTTCGAGCTTCGGACAGTTCGTCCATCAATGCCTTAAGGCGCTCCTGACTCGCCTTGTCAGACTCCTTTTTAAGGGCTGCCTCTTCAATCTCCAGCTGCATGATTCTGCGGGTTATCTCATCGAGCTCCGCCGGCATAGAATCGATCTCAGTTCGGATAGTAGCACACGCCTCATCTACCAGGTCGATCGCCTTATCAGGCAAGAACCGCTCGGAGATGTAACGATGCGAGAGGGTTGCCGCTGCAACGAGGGCGTTGTCTTGAATCCGTACGCCATGATGTACCTCAAATCGCTCCTTGATACCGCGCAAGATCGATACCGTATCCTCCACCGATGGCTGATCGACAACAACCGGTTGAAAGCGTCGCTCAAGCGCCGCATCCTTCTCCAGATGTTGACGATACTCGTCGAGAGTGGTCGCTCCGATGCAGTGCAGCTCTCCACGTGCGAGCATCGGTTTGAGCATATTGCCCGCATCCATTGCACCTTCGGCCTTACCAGCACCTACTATCGTATGAAGCTCATCGATAAAGAGCAGTATCCGACCCTCTGATTTCTTGACCTCCTGAAGAACCGCCTTGAGCCGCTCCTCGAATTCACCGCGATACTTCGCACCTGCTATGAGTGCGCCCATGTCGAGCGCAAAGACCGTCTTGTCTCTCAATCCCTCGGGAACATCCCCGCGAACTATTCGTTGCGCCAATCCCTCGACTATCGCTGTTTTCCCGACGCCGGGTTCTCCGATCAGCACGGGATTGTTCTTTGTCTTTCGCGAAAGGATCCGAATAACCCGTCGAATCTCGCCATCACGCCCGATCACGGGATCCAACTTGCCCCTCATCGCCTCCTGTACGAGATCGCGGCCGTATCGCTCAAGAGCCTCATAGGTGGCTTCGGGGTTAGCGCTCTGAACCCTCTGATTCCCTCGCACAGCGGTGAGCGCCGCAAGAAACTTATCGCGCGAAAGAGTAAACGTCTGACAGATCTTGGCAAACGGTGCCTTTGCATCGGTCTCGATGGCTGCTAGGAACAGATGCTCAACCGAGACATACTCATCCTTCAACCGCTTTGCCTCATCCTCGGCCTTGACAAAGATCTGTCCGAGCCGCTGCGTGAGATACACCTTTCCTGGCTCGATACCAGGCCCGGAAACCTTCGGGCGCTTATCGAGCTCCTTCTCGAGCTCCGCTGCGAACGAATCCACCGGAATATCCATCTTAGCGAATAGGCGCGGTATCAGGCCGCCGTGTTGCTGCACGAGGCTCAATACGAGGTGCTCGACGTCAACCTCGGTATTACCTCGGCGAACCGCTCGTGCTTGAGCATCCTGAATCGCTTCCTGAGATTTTTGAGTAAATCGTTGAAAATCCATCGTCCCTCTCTCGCTCACGTTGAGGTTATGTTACCTCAACTCTCCTCTTCTACTTGTAATCACCGTGTGCTCATTTATCGAGCTTTTTTATGCCGCTGCCCGCGGATTAAATTTCGAGACCGATGCTAAGCGTTCGTACATCTCCTTTTCTGCATCGGACAGCTTAGAAGGGATCACAATCCGTATCTCTGCTAACACATCGCCTCGTCCGCCTTCCTTTCTGCGAACGAACCCCCGGCCTTTTAACCTCAGTCGTGAACCGGCTTGGGACCCTGCTGGAACGGTGAGTTTAATAGTACCATCGGGCAAGGTTAGGTCTAACTTAGCTCCCAATGCGGCCTCCCACGGGGCAACCGGAAGCTTCACGATGAGATCAGTTCCCGAAATGCTGTAGCGCGGATGGGGTGACAGCTTCACATGCAGCAAGAGGTCCGGCTCTCCGTGCTCGCCACGGATGCGAATCACCGCTCCATCCGTACTCCCAGCTGGTATCTTAACGTTGAGCGTTCTACCCCGCCCTGTTGCATCTCTAAGCTGTATCATCTTAGTAGCGCCAGAAAATGCTTCTTCAACGGAAACGCTTAATTCGGCCTCCTGTGGTTGCGATGCCCGCATCCCTTCCTGTCTCATCGAAGCACCAAACGGGCCCCCGCCAAAACCAGCCGCCCCTCTGAATGTCTGTCCAGCAAAGCCGGCATCACCAAAGAGGGCTGAAAAGAAATCGCTGAAACCATTCAGGTCCTGAGCGCCGCCGGAACCAAAACCGAACCTGACGTTATTGAACTGCTGCTCCCACTCAGGTGGTGGCCGAAAATCCTGGCCAGCTTTCCAGTTCGCCCCGAGCGCATCGTAGCGTTTGCGCTTCTCGGGGTCACTCAAGACCTCGTTAGCCTCGTTGATCTCCTTGAAGCGATCCTCAGCCTCTTTGGTCTTGTTGACATCGGGGTGATATTTTCGAGCCAATTTTCGGTAGGCCTTCTGAATATCACCAGCTGAAGCCTTCCGATCAACCTCGAGCACTTCATAGTAATCACGAAATTTCACTTTAGTATCCTATGGTTAGGTCCAAGCTTCGATGTGCCTCAGCTCGGGTTCGTCTCTATAGATAAGCACACTTGGATACCATTCCAAGCCGAACCAGGACCAGCTCTCATGCGCAGCCTCGCATCTCATCGCTACCCCCTCACCCCCTTGTCGACTGTGAGCACTCCCAAGTACACTCCGGCGATCAATCGTGGAGCTGACTTGCTAGGTATGGCATGACCCCCCTTCGTGGCCGCATAGTATCTTTTGACCCTGTTCTTCGAATGGGGTTAATCCAACCGCAGGAATCAACACAAGGGGTCGTATTTCTCGAGAGGGACGTCGTAAACAGCCGTCAGCCACTACACACCAAGATCGGTCGTGTGGTCACCTTTGACGTAGTGCACACCGATACTGGCGCTATGTGCGTCAACGTTCGATTGATACGAAATACGGTAGCGCTCCCCAAAAACCTTCTCAGTATCTTCGCACCTCCTCTGTTAGTGGCGCTGGCTACCTATCTATGTGTCCACCAGCTTAGCTGGCCGCCGGTACACAGTTATATCATCGCCGTCAACCTCGTGAGTTTTATCTTCGTAGGCGTGCTCGTGCGCATTCCACCCAGTTACCGCTTACGCCCAGCTGATATTACCGTACTCGTCCTCTCGGTGGCAGGGGGTGCAGCAGCATTCTTAGTGGCCTCTCTCTTCGTACCGACTAGATTACGCACCGACTTCGCTAGATTCTGGCTGATACTGCTCATACTCTTGCATGTCGTGTTGATACGCGAGTTAGATGCCGACGTCCTTTCCCGCCGAAGTTGGAAACCGGTTGTTGGAGATATACTCTCGTTTCCCTAGCGTCGTTGCCGCCGCTTCTCACGCATCGCTTGTGCCTGCTCGAGAGCGCGCCTTGCCTCTGGCGTGTCGATCTCTCTCAGCGCATACGCAGCCGAACTCTGAACCCCCACGTTCTCATCATAGAGCATAGATATGAGCCTAGGGACGATATCCTTGGCATGCTTTCCACACCTTGATAAAGCAAGTGCTGCCTCGTTCCGCTCCGAAGATTTCTGACTGTAGAGGCTGCGCTTCATACGCGGCAGAGCCTCCTTATCACAACACCCCCCAGCAAGGATCACCACGAGGCTCCAGAGGATACTTACGCCGACTACACGCTTTCCAATCATATCCGGACACACCTTAAAAAATGAGGCGCGAGTGACCTCGCGCCTCACGCAAAGGTTGTCACTACTTCAAGGATGCACTGCTGGTACCGACCCGGCAATAACCTCTGATACATGACTACCAGTGGGTACTCCCGGCCCGACCATTCATGCACATACTCGTATCTGACTGCTCAACAAAACATGAGCCCCACGGCACAGGGGATTGATCGACCCCCTCTACGAGTGGTCATTTCGTTAAGGCTCTTGAACGGCGCGGATTACCCGCGCCGTTCCTTATTGCCTAACTCCTATCGAAGGAGCGACAGAGCGAGCTGAGGCTGCTGATTAGCCTGAGCAAGAATCGAGGAGCCAGCCTGCTGCAGAATGTTGAGTCTAGTCAATTCTGCTGCTTCGTTGGCTACGTCAACGTCACGGATGCGGCTCTCTGCTGAGGCGAAGTTCTCGCGAGCTACAGACAGGTTATTAATCGCGACTGAGAGTCGTGACTCTACCGCTCCGAGATTTCCTCGAAGAACCGCAAGCGAGCTAATCGCACCAACGATGCCGTCCAAGGCAAGTCGAGATGCTGATTGTGCCTCGTCGGATGTATTGGCGTTGATTGAGAACGTGAGGTTTGACAGGTTTCGTTGAGCCAACCCGAGTCCAGCCAGAGTACCGGTGATACCCGCTAGAGTGATCTGCGATGTCGACTGCGAATTGAATCCGACCTGGAGAACGATCTGCGGCGTACCCGACAGAAGCGTTACACCGTTAAAGGTGGTCGTGACCGCAATTCGCTCGATTTCAGAGCCGAGCGAAACGAACTCGTTCTGCAGAGCTGAGCGCTGCTGAGTCGAGTACGTTCCGTTCGATGATTGCTCCGCGAGCTCAGCGAGACGCGATAGTACGTTTCCGATCTCGCCAAGAGCTCCGTCCGCGATGGCGATCGTCGAAATACCATCGTTCGCATTTCGAATCGCTACGCTCGCTACACGCTGGGTGCTTTTCAACGAATCCGCTATCGCGAGTCCGGCGGCATCATCACTGGCGCGATTGATGCGTTGACCGGAACTTAACTTTTCATAGGTTTTTGAAAGAGCCTCTGACGAAACCGTCAACAGACGCTGCCCTTTCAGGGATGAGATGTTCGAATTAATGGTTATCGGCACTGTATTTCCTCCTTGAAATGTTCGACGAACTCCTCATTCCTTTGAGGAGAGCGCTAAGCAACTTTCGCCACCTAGCTTTACTTCGCCTCGAAGCGCCTTCGTTTCATGAACACTCGGAAAATCCGCGAGCTCACCGAAAACGTCTCGATTGATTTGTCACTGCTACGACAAAGACTCTGTTGGTACTGCAACCGCAAGGAACCGCAAGAACTGCGACAGCTGCTACGACTGGGGAGTTTCACCTCCCGATGGTTTTATTAACGGCTGGGGCCTGAAATCTCTTTAACTCTTTTCAGCATTCGCTCAAATTAGGTGCATTTGCTAAAAATTTCAGTCACCTGCCTTTGAGTCACTTTGGTCCCTGTGATACACTCCATACAGATTTTGAGTGCTAGATTGTGCCGGATTTGCCGCATTTTTTACGTTTTTGATACTGCTAAAGTTATGTCAACCGGAGACCGCAACGCATTAACTCACCAGCGCAGGCTAGCGTCTGCCGAATCCGCTGCTAAAGACCAATCAACAGAGGAACTTCTCCGTGACTCAGAGGCTCCAAGACTGGCCTCAGTCACCGTTACCTCAATCACTCCAGTGACTGAGGCACAGGCACGCGCATCACTCACAAGCGAGCTAGACACCTTCGGAAAAGGACACCTCAGCTATTACACGGGATGCGACTACTACAGACTCACCATAAGGCCAAACGCACACGGTGACGAGAGTGATCCCATCGTATTACGATTCCGAGGCCAACCTTCCCCGGTCTCTCATGATTTTTCCGGCGCCACAATAGAACGCGGCATGGTACGTTACCGCGATGGGCTCATTATGGGGCGCGCGTACACGTCGGGCCAAACCCTTATAGTACAGGTACCCCGCTGGCAAGAGGACACGTAATCCTCCTGCAAAATGTGCCGATTTTACCGTAATCGAACTTGTCTAAACGCGTTTTAAGAGCTCGCCTGCTACCCAGTTTATTGGAACCACAGCCTCGGCGAGCCCCGCCTGGGCCACGTTTCCGAAGCTGCGGAGCATGCCGTTATATCATGAGGCTCTTTCATCAACCGCTAGAATCTCTTCCTGAGGTACGGCGACGATTATCTGAGGAGTACCCACAGTGGGCTGAGCCGGTGCCGCCGTTATTTGAGGGGGTGAGAGGGTTGCCTCGACCGGCACATCTCCTACCACATTTGGCCGTGGGCACGCAGGTCGCGCAGCCAACGTGTTCCATCCTCCCCTTGCGGATACCGCTGCGGCCACTGGCAGGTTAGGATCGACACACACCGCGCACAGAGCCTGATCTGTTTTTTCCGCTTTTAGGTCTGCACAACGCGCCTGGATGCTTGCAAGAGCCTGCTGTTCGCTTGTAATCGGGCAGTACTTCATAGCTTCCTTCTCCTCACAACTCGGAGGATTACCCGGCACGCCGTTTGGAAGCGATGCGTTACACGAATTCCGTAGGCGCGCCACCGTGCGATCAACGATCTGTTGCCGGTAGCGCAGATTTTGGGTCACTCGTTGTAAACGGCGCCTCAGGTCGTTACACAGGCGCGGCCTTCGAACGTGACGGATCAGGCATTGGTTCAAGCGCGCCTCGAGATTATCAACGGTGTTCTGAGCTCGATCCCTGCGATTGATTTGCGCTTCGAGGGCCCTCGCCAAAGCGCAGGCGCGCCTGACCCAACGCTCCACATACTCAATTCGCGCCTCCGCACAGGGATTGTCGTTACAGGCATACCCATTCGTTGCATGAGCTGAGCGCTGCACCGGGACCAGAGAAGTTATCCCGCTGAGCAATAGCACGACACATAAAAAAGGCGTCATCCGCCCACATAGTCCCCGATTCAAAATGTACCAATCACTCCCTAGCTGCCTCTGCCTGCCCATGTGTGCCCCCAAGCGGATGTGAACCATCAATAGCCCGGGGGTAGGCTATCACTCATTTGCAAGCTAGGCGAATATCGCGATTAACTGGAAAACGAGCCTCGTCATTTCGATAGCTTAGCTAGGACGAGATGCCTCATAAGCTGCGAGGAGCGTGCTCCTGGCAATCGGTTAGACTCTAGGAGGGTATACAATTATGCGCCTCGCCCTGTATCGTGGTTTCTTGCATGAATACGTTCCCGTCCTGCTCCTTACATCCGATTGGGGAACGAGGCAAAAGCTATCCCTGTTGTGCCAGTAGATCTGGGGATACTCCCCGGTTTCTTGAAAAGGTGAGGCTTGCCCTCGCTTCTCTGGCGGCCGGCCTAGCACTAGTCTGCGCCTCGCCATTTCACGAGAGCGCAGAAGCACAAAACCCCTGCCCCTCCGGCAATCTCCTCGCCAACGCGTCGATCTCCTCGCATCATGATGTCTATGACCCACGACTGATTAACGACAATATCCTTGAGATACATGGTGCAGCGTGGAGCTCAAGTAACGCCTCTATCTTTCAGTCACGGAACAGCTTCGTAGTTTTTGACCTGCAGACGACCCGAGAGCTCACCGGCTTTACTTTACAAGGCGACAACAACGATCGATTTCATGTGGCGCTATCGCTCGATGGTACCGTATGGAACGAGGTATGGACCACTCCTACCGTTGCACACAACGGCCTCCAGCTGCGAGAAACGACCATTACTCCATCTCACGCGCGATTCGTAAAGATCTCCGCATCAGGCGGGGACGACTTTGTTTCTTTGAGCGAACTTGCGGCGTTTTGTCAAAAGTCACCACACCAAAAGTCGCCACAGTGGCGTTCGAGCTTCCAGACAAGTGCGGGCTCCCCGCGCGTCGCACCAGTTGAGTTTAGGCAGGGAGCCGGTGCCACTCTTTGGCTCTGGATCTGGGGAGGCCTGATGACCTGCCTTAGTGTACTAGTGGCTGCTCGTTTACTCGCGAAAGAGACCCGCCCCGAGGCCGTCTGGTTACCCGACCTGCGCAGATACCTCACACGAACCTATCTGACCCTTGATCGGCGCACCTTAGGCCTCTTTCGAATCGCCATGGGGCTGCTACTCTTTGGGGACCTCTTCGGATGGATCCACTATTTTGATCTCCTCCTATCCAACAACGGCCTACTCGCACCGCGACACGAACTGTTAGGCAACGACCCACTCTCTCCGTTTACCCTTCTACGATGGAGCCACAATGACAGGAGCACGTGGCTACTAATCGTCCTAGCGATCTTCTCCTATGGTGCCTTCACGGTCGGATATCGAACCCGCATAGCGCAGCTCACAACCTGGGTGTGCGTCATAAGCCTCCATAATGCAGCGCCCCTACTCACTAACAGTGGCCACATGATCATGCGACTCCTCCTGACGTGGACCCTTCTGCTACCCCTTGGCGACAGATTTTCACTAGACCGCATTCGTCACTCTCCTTGGAACTCAAGGCAGCAACCTGACAGATTTACATCGGTGTTTGCACTCGTACTACCTTTACAGCTCTCGGCGGTCTACTTCTTTAACGTTCTCCACAAATTCGATGATACCTGGCTCGATGGAAGCTTCCTGTCCTTGATTATGCAGGATCCATCGATCACCACGGGGCTCGGTACCTACATCAGCGAACTACTCCCCTTGTGGCTGCTCTCACTCTGCACCGTTACTACCCTAGCAGTCGAGGCAGCAGCCCCCTTTTTGCTCTTGACCCCGCTAGCTCCCCAGCTCTGTAGGGTCACTGCGGTGGCGCTCCTGTGTATCCTACACCTTGCAATCGCGCTCAGTATGAAGCTTGAGATCTTCTCATGCGCTATGATCTGCTTTCTAATCCTGATGCTTCCAGGATCCTCTGCTGAGCGGCTCGTCGAGCGATCGCTGCGCCTATTGCCTTGGCCTCCCTTGCGCCCACGCCCTGTGACAGAGGAGCACACGTCTCCCCCTGTGAGGCCTGCACATCCTCGACTACGACTCGCGAGCCCCTTCGTAACGACCACATTCGTGCTTGTGTTTGGAACGGCTTCCTTGAGCCAGCTCATTCGGGAGAACGAGCCACTGTCGATCTGGTTCAATCATCGGCCCATACAACCTTTGCAGCGAATACTCACGGCGCTCAATACCTATCAGGGCTGGTGCATGTTCGCCGCCTGTGGCAGTCGCTCAGCTCCCGCAACCTATGAAACCCTTATTCTTGAAGCCACCGACGCAAGCGGCAACCGCATCGACCTCGTTCGCTCCATCATCGCAGGAGAGTTAGTTCCTGCACCAAGAGATCTCTCTCAGTCGCCGATCGAGGACCGGTCAGATATATGGCGTGTGTACAATCGGCGACTTATCGAGCGAAACTCCACCATCATAACGGGGCTGTCCCGCTACCTACAAAGCTCGCTGTACCGCAGATTGCCCATCATAGCTCCGCTTCAACTTGAAAGTTACGTTCGAACTCAGCCGCTACTAAGACCGAGTAGCAACACTGCTCCCCTCGTGATACAGAACACTGCCCCTGACCTCGCCAGAAGATTAGGAACACCGGGACCATCCTTCCCTTGAGGGAGCGAGCCAATACTTTCACAAAAAATAAGAGGCTCATCGGTGAATCAAGTGGGTAGCATTGGCGATTTATCACTGAAAATTATGGGTTATGCCTCATCAGCAGTCATTGACACCCACTCGATTACACGAAGAGCCGAATAAGATTACTACAATTATCCGGACTTAATTAAAGCATGCTTAACTGAGCCCAAAGCTACCGTGAAGGCACCTGTCCCTTCGAACAGGTGCCCTTGGCGGCACGGCTACCTTCGGCAGGTTCGCGATACCTTACGTCTCTCAGCATTCGCGCGACGTAACCTCTTCTCAAGGCCTCTAACTCTCTTGAGCAGCTCTACCTTAGTAGGAGCCCTAAAGCTCGGACCCGCAACGTCTGCGGCTCCACCCCTAAACGTTGGCTTGTCGCCGGCTGCGATCGGAATGGGCTGCCCCAAATCAGGACAATCAGTAAATAGTTTGTTCCAGGCCGTGGCAGCCTCCTCTGACAACGCATCGTACTGCGCTTGGCATTCAGGGGAGAGTTTCGGTACCTCGCAGGTGCCTACCGTCGGCGGGGTAATCTGTTGTTCTTCCCCGCCCTCCGATCCTGCCACTCCGCTTGCTCCAGGTTTATTCACTCCGTCGGTTCCATAGCACTGAGCATCGAGCTCGATGTACTTAGCACCGAAGTAGCTATTAAGTTTATCGACACGCTCCTGACAGGTTTCACCCGTCTGCGCCGACGCGCTGTGGATCTGCATGACGCTCAAGCCACACAACAGGTAGGCATACATTCTCTTCTGCATAGTATCTCTCCGTTTCTCAATCAGACTCTATATGCGCCAGAAATGAAGCGAGGCCGCCGCAGTCTTAGCATGGGAAAGCTTCCCATGTGCTTAGGATGCACTGAGCTTGTTTTTTAGTCAACTATTTTTGATACACTCAGAAAAAGCTCGCTCGGAAATTCGCAAAATGCCTCTATATATCTGAATTACTTAGAGAACTCAGCACTCCTGATTTTCAGGTCGGTAATCAACGAGCACCTACATCTGTTATCTTCTACGGTGCGCCCTGGCTCCGCAGCAGTCGTGCTGTGCGTGCCTTGAAGCGCTTATACGCACAGCATGAAGATGGGGGATCCTTCGGGCGATTGATGCTAAAAAAAGGTTCACCTGATCGCGCTCTTTCACGACGGGCGATCAACAGATCTCTCCGTATCCCAGGACCATCACAACTCGATCTTCGCCCATACCTCAACAACGTATCTGAGCAGTCGATATCAGTAGTAAAGTCCGATGGCTCCGAAGAACGCATACCGCCCCCCCCGGCTATACTCCTTGAGCGGCTCTGTGCGACTCAGAGGAAACCCTGCACGCGTTGACCTCTTCGTATATAAGAACGAGGTGTTTGGATTTGCTTCCGGTGCTGACGAGCGAACCTTCGATGTACGCGGGAAGCCTGGACACGCAGGGGCCTTACGGTTACGGTCGCGTGAACAGCACGAACGAGACCATTCATCATCTTGCGGCCTGACCGATGAGAGCGCTGCTCCACAAACCTCCATAGCCTCAGCCGGAGAGTTTAGCCGACAATCAACTCGGGATATCGCACAATTCGATGTAGCGATGGTCACCTCCCCCCAGCTCGCGCGGGGTCGGCGCCTTATTTCGATGCGGCAGACGACGGTCGCGATATCATCTCTTTCAGGGTACCAGAGGGGCTCGAAGCCGTATTCGATCTCCCGATAAAGGATCCGGACAACGATCTAGTATCGATTCGACCCGCATGGGAGCTGCCACCCGGAGTCCGCTTAGAGGGGAATAAACTAAAGGTCTTCAAACCGCTCGATTGCTCCGGGCCTCCCCCTCAGGATGATTCCATAATCCTGACGGCGGTCGATGCGGCTGGACACGAGACCTCTGGCGAGATCATACTCTATTACTGGAGGAATCCCATTCACGGAACCGGAGTGGTTGACCCTACCGATCCATACGGGCCGCTCGATTCCCGAGATACCGTACTGTACGTGGGCGACCACTACAAAAAGAACTTTGCTCTCGGCATACCTGGTATCACCTACGCACTCAAAAACGGGATCTTTTATGCCGACTCGCGCAAAGAGGGAGTAAAGGGCTGCGTTAAGGACAATCCACGCGATATCGTGGAGGTTCCGATCCGGCTTATCGATACTGTGACAGGGAATTCCTCGCTCACGTATTTCGAGTTCCTACACCTTAACCGGCAAGCGTCTTACTACAGCACCCTGGTTGATGAAATATCCGAGCCGCTGTGGAGAAGCAGAGAACCGTACGTGAAGCTGAATCAAGAGCGTACGATACCGATACGCTTCCAGAGCGATGAACCGGACCTGCCCTATACACTTCAGGGTAGAGACGACTACAGAGAGTACGCCCTCTTCGATGCTAAAACCTCTACCCTGAAGATGAAGGGCATCTGGCCATCTGACAGACCTGTGGAGATTAATTCGAGTGCATTCCGCCCTGCATCGCTCTTCTTAAACGTATGCCCGCAGGATGGCCGCGATCCGATAGAGATTAAATTTAACGTCGAAGTTAACAATTGGCGTACGCCTAACGCCACTCCAACGCCATCGCCAACACCGACTACAACCGCTACTCAAGGGGGCTCATCGCCTTCTACTCCAGGGCCAACAACTCCGACCATTGAAGGTAGCACGAAATCTTCGCGCTTCGATCTTTGATTTCATCGCCCGTTTTGAGGCCCTACTCCTCGCAACGACTCAAAAGAGCGCCACAAGCGCGTTTGCGATACTTGAGTCTCGGGCCTTAAAACTCGATCGTGAACACACACGAAAGCTAGCGAGCTCAAAGAGCGCCATGATCTCCGCACTCAACACGCTCCGCACCGCTCTCACTTCCCAGCAAACAGCCCCTTAAAGTGCTCGTGAGAGATTCTTACGCACACAATCGACTCAAGACCTCAACATCTGCCTTGAGCTCCGTAAGGATCGACTCCGGCTTAACGGCAACAACAAAGCGCCCGAGGCTTAAGATCCTTCGATTAAGCTCCGGCGAGGGTATGCCTGGGAATCTTCGCACCAGGGTATCACCGTCCCACTCATCCTCCTGATCCGGGTGCCAGGTTTGTGCTGCGTAATAGCGTGAGGCTGGCGCTTTGACGACTATCTCAATCGTCTCAGGTTTAGCTCCCGACCACACACCGAACCCCTCAAGCCAATGATGGCTTCCGCTCGCAGCTAACTGGCCAGGGGGAGCAATAGTAAGGGGGTCTAGCTCTCGTATCTCCTTCATGAAGGATACGTTCATGACCACATGTCGACCGCGAAGCTCCTCAAACAGCGCGTAGAGGATCCCATCTGAGAAATGGAATCGATGAAAGACCCCCTGATACTCTTTGTCCTCCTCGTGTCGCCACGGGGAACGATACGTAAGACTCACCGCCTGTCCGCGATGACACAATCCGATCAAGCGCACGAGATCCACATCGGCGAGCTTAGCTACCGAGGTAGAGTCTGATGAGAATCGCGCTCGGATCTGTTCAAGATCGTAATCGAGATCCGCTCGTCCATTCGTCACGCGGGCCCAGAGCCCATCAACGGCGACTTGCAGCGCAGGGTCATCGATCAGAGTGAGGAGCTCGCTTAAAAGGATAAGAGCTACCAGTTCATCGCGTCCCGCTGGAAGAGAAGTAAACGAGTAGTTTCGGTTCTTGAGATAATAACCGCGCTGAGACTCATCGTAGTCGATCGGCACACCGAACTCGTAGCGTAGCCTATCAATCGTGCGCATCGCTGTGCTCCGAGAGCATTGACACAGCTCGGCCAATCGAGATGCATTAGGAAAGGTATTACGCTGAATTTCAGCCTGAAAAACTAGTGCGCGCTTGAGAAAAGTTGAACTATCCATGACCGTACGTGCCTGATTAGAGTAAAACGCCGAGCAGTGTGACGTGGAATTAGTCTCGGAGCGAGAACAGCCTCTTTAATCATACAACCACGTACCCCCTTCATCGTGAAGACTCACCGTATGAGCCACGGGGCTCAGTATGCGCCACGAGACCCTTCGCCCGCCATGCACAAAATACCCCCCTTACGACATACTGGCAGCACCCTCAGGTCAGCGAGGCGGGTCGCTCGTCCCTCACACTCGGCACGGCGTGTTACTCGACCTGTCTTGGAGGTAACTCAGCGGATGATACACCCCTCGGTAAACAGTACCGAGGTATGCTAATGTTAGGGAAAGTTCTGTTGGAGGCGCTATGTTCAAAAACGTGCTCAGATCTTTTATGTGTATCGTCTGTCTTGGGGCTGTAGTGACGCCTAACGCACTACACGCACAGGTTTCGTTTCCATGCCCTGAAGATCACACAGAAGTTTTAACGGGGCTACCAGCCCTCCCATCCCTGCTGCCCCCTACGCGCAACAATGGCCTCGGCTGGAGTACGGGCTACAGTGCGATCACCACCACTTCAGAGAGACCAAACCCTCTCGGACAGGCTTTTGGTGGAAACGACACCGTCCAGGAATCCGTGACCCGCATAGTACCGAACGATCTACTCGGAAATCCGGTGCGCTACGGCGGCGTATTCGAGAGCCAACCTAATAGCGCTGGTTGGAACACCGGCTATAGCATCGTAACCTCCACCTATCAGCGCCTGGAACCATTTGGAGGAGCATTTGGGGGCGATCGAACCGTCACAGAGAGCACCACGCGCATTCTGCCCAACAATGCCTTCGGGCAGCCGGTAAGACCTTTTGGTGGCTTGTTCCCATAAGGTAACGCCCTACTTCATCGCTTCCTTCATCTCGCTTATGTGATGCGGAACATCGAGCTATTGAGAAAGAGCGCCGTTTACGAGCACGTTCACGCAGAAATACGTTATCTATCGCTGAAAACCATGGGTTATGCCCCATCAGCAGTCATTGGCACCCACTCGATTCCACGAAGAGCCATAAGGGGTAGCTCTCCCCGGGATACCACACCACTCCGCCGACTCGAACTCCGAAGCGCTATTTATTTCTTGCAGCTCTGATCGACCTCCGGTAAACCGGAGAGATGGACGTGCTCCTTATAACTACCTATCTCCTGATCGTTGTACTGGCGGTGATATCTCTCGCCATCTTCTTCATCCTACCGGCACTGACCGCCCCTCAGGAGAAACGAAGTCGTGCCCGACGTGCCCTTCTTGAGGCGATGGTGCTCGGGACCCTGTACGCTGGATTCTGCCACCTCCTCGCCCGTATCTCGGGCCAACATCGTCTTTTTGAGGTTGTAACGCTCGGTTATGTCTTCGTACTCCCGCTTGTGATCGGCTTTCTCGCGGTGTGGCGCTCCTTCCCGGAACAGAGCTCTTCGTGGAGATACTGCACCTTTGCGCCACTTGGTGCGGCAACACTTACCCTCCTGTGTTCGATTCTGGTCGGCTGGGAGGGCGCGATCTGCGTCATCGTCGGCGGCTTCGCCTTTATCCCACTCGCCAGCGTCGGGGGGTTGTGTGCCGGATTACTCCTCGCTCGTGGAAGAAAGGAACGATTGAATACCTACCTCTTGCCGGTGTTGCTTACCTTACCGCTACTCTCCTCCGCTGTGGAGAGCTCTATTGGCGGCTGCACAGCGTTCTCCTCTGCCAAAACCAAGATCGTTATCAACGCACCGAAGTCTGTGGTCTGGCAGAACATCATCCGAGTACCGCTGATCACCGAACCCCTTGATGGTGCATTTTACAAGATAGGATTCCCAAAACCGCTCAGCGCCGATCTCTCTCATGAGGGTGTTGGAGGTGTACGCCATGCAAGGTTTGAGCGTGGCCTTGAGTTCGTAGAAACGGTCAACGAGTGGGTTCCTGAAAAGAGTATCGGATTTGAGATCAAGGTAGACCCCGAAGTGACCCCCCTGACGACCCTTGATGAGCACGTGACCGTCGGAGGACGATACTTCGATGTTCTCCACGGTCGCTACGAAATAGAAGAGATCGCCACAGACAAAGTCGTCCTACATCTTGAGAGCACCTTCCGAGTATCGACAACCTTGAACTTCTATGCGGACCTGTGGGCTCACCTACTCATGAGCGACATCCAGAATACGATCCTCAAGGTAATCCGCTCGCGCTGCGAGCGAACTCAGACGCCGTCTGCGTCGTAGCACTCAACAGGATTACAACGTACGTTGCAGCCGCCCCGTAAATCCAAACATCCCACGGAGCGCGGAGCTTCTAGCTCCGCCAAAAATCAGCCCAGCAACAGAGCCATAAAGCCAAGGCGGAGCTAGAAGCTCCACGGTCCTTCGTTAGTGGCGTTGCTACAGGGTACATCTGGCGGATCTGAAACTAGACCGGTACATACTAAGGCGTCGACGGATCCTCAGCGGCTGAAGCCCCCTTTTTATTGGCTACTTTTGCCGCTTTTTTCCGATAGCGAATCGCCTCACCGAGCAACTCTTTTCGACTAGCTTCCACCTTAAAATGTCTAGCTGTGTGTTCCAGGATACTCGCTGCGTCATGCAATAGCGCTATAGATCGTTGCTGATCGCCGAGCTTTTCGGCAGCCTGAGAAGCGTACTCGCATGCTCGCGTGGTCAAAAACGTAAGACTCCGAAGCCCTTGCGCTTCAGGGTCATCAATAGCCTCGCGCAGAAAATCGACCGCTCTCGTCAAATGCTTGAGTGCTTCACTATAGTACTCGTGACCGAGTAAGCGCCTTCCATTAAGGAGTGAGACTACCCCCTGCTCCCATGCGCGCAAATGACGACCCTCGAGAACTCGGTCTATGCTAGCAGCTAGATCGCGCGCTACAAACGGTTCAACCCGTGGAGCTTGCGTCAAAAGTCTGCATCCCTCGAGATAGTGCTCAAGAGCTTGTTGCATGGCGTCAGCATCTTCCTCAAGCTCTGCAATTCGCTCCCACATTCGCCCACACAGCAAGCGGATCGGTGCCATGCTTGAAGCAGGCACTTGAGCCTCTTTGGTTTCGGGATTACGAAAGAAATCGCGGATCGTCTCAACTAAGTGGCGCAATCCCTCAACATCAGTAGTGCTCCTGATAACTAACATAAGAGGGATGCACGAATCCGAAACAAGCCGCGCTTGCGCTGACATCAGAGCACCGACATGCCCTCCTGATGCACCCTGATTAAGACTCCCCCAATCACGCCATAGGGATAGAAGACGCTGACACGATCGCTCAATCTCCTGCATATCCGAAACTCTGCATAGCAATCGACCGATGCAGTTAGCGACCGATTGCCCGAGCTTCAAGAAGCGCTCGCTATCACCAACTAGAATACACCTACTCATCTCCTGAGCCAGGCCGGGGAAAGTAAGATCAAAGTATTCATCGAGAGCTGCTTGCACTCCATACTCCAGGGGGCGTAGCGACGACGCAGCCGATACGTATTGAACACGCTGCTTTTCAACCAGCGGGACGACAAAGTCCGCGAGGTACCGCGTTGCATAGGCGATAAGATTAGCCTCGGTACCAACAACATCCCTACTTCCCGCACAGAAATTCCGTATGGCGCTCGCAGCTGCATGCATCTGCCACAGACTATTCGCTGTTGCCGTCGTCCACCTCACATCAACCAGCTGGATGAGCTCTTGAACTGTATCGAGCAGTTGTCGAGCCGCCCTTGGCTCGCGCTCTATGAGTGTTTGTGCTACCTTCCAACATACGAGCTCATGAGCAGCTAAAGACACCTGCAGCTGAACATCCGATATCTGGCCAAAAGGCACAGGCAGCGAAAGCTCCCGAGCAGCCGTGGATTCAAAATGCGCACATTCGCCGTATTCATCGGCTAGTCGGGCCATACATCCCAGAGCCGCACGACACGGCCCCCGGAGCCCCGCCTTGAAAAACAGTTCGTAGGTCTGTTTCAAAAAGCTTCCGGCATCCTCCACCCCTTTCTCGGAAAGGACCTGTTCGAACCCTTTGCAGATCGCAGCCGAGATCTCCAACCAGCGAGCTGGCTCTACATATTGTCTTTCAACATCTCCCGGGGTCGTCTTCTCTGCTCGCTCAGCGAGACCTGAGAGAATGCCCATCGGATTTACGGCGGACCCATGATTCAACATATTGTGTGCGTGGTACCATATTCGGGGCTTCTTCTCAAATCCAAGTAAAGCTAACGCTTTCAAGCCGATAACTCTCTGATTGAAAACGAGCCCGATAGCCTGCTAACCTCCTCCGACGCACCGGGCGAGTGTGTTGGTTTTTTAGGTTATTATCCGGAAAGGAGGCCATTATGGCCAAGTCGGAAAGGCAGCGGCAGCGAGCCGCAGAGAAGAAGAGGAGGAGAGAGAAAGAGAAGGAGGCCGCGCGACGACCCGAGAGCTTCAAAGTTTTGGTAACGAAGCAGCTCCGTGATATCACCACCCTGAGCAGTCAGAGTGGTGAGATAGTGCAGCTATTGATGGACGGACTCTCGGAGGAGCAGTCTGCTCAAAAGCTCGGTATCGAAACAGCGGAGGTCTCTGCCGTTATTAAGGCATTCAATCGATTGCCAGACGGTATCAAGGATGTCGTTATGCGGGCTCCTGGGACTCTCAGGAACCCGAAGTTATTGGACGGACTGCTGGAAGCGAGCAAGCGATTCAAGCGAAACAAGCTTGGAGGCATCGATTTCACTCCTGCAGATCGTACGTATCTGGAGTCGCTCCTTAAAGAGGGTCGAGCACAGATAGGGGAAAAGTAGGCATTTTTCTTTTTTCTTTCTAATTTCCTCTTCCTTTCGGCGCGCCGGTTTTACCAGTGTTTATTCACCCCGGTGCGCTCTTGCTTAATCTCTCGTTGAGCAAGAGAGCAGTTCGTAAGCACAAAGAAGACGCTTCAGGCGGTCGAGTGGGTGGTGTCGATGCCGCACTATGAAAACAAAGAGGGGCTAATACAAAGAGTGGGAGCGCAGCGAGGGTGAGGGGCATAAGCACAATCAGTATGATACCCCCTTGTTGACCTTACCGTTCTCTTTGCTCAGCTAGACGCCCGAGCAATCGATCATCCTGGTTTAAGAGCCAAGTGTCAGTCTTACTGTGAAATACGTTATGGTTGCCCACTGAAAACCCGGAAGCGCCAAAAAAAATCGCGAACGGTATTACCCGTTCGCGAATCGTTTTCTCATAAAGAGCTGTCGTATCGTCCAGGTATAGACCTATCGTACGATGCGATCACAGAGTGGACGGCCCATATTTACGCCGTTACCGAAACATTTTCCGATATCGGGTATCGCAACACAGACGCCACCGACCTTAATCCATCCTGCTGGGCTACCTGAAGCCCTGATTGCTGCGCGCCTTAAGGGGCCCGTTTGGGTAGAGCTAACCACGCGGCCGGTACAATGGTCAGGACGGCAGGGGTACGGGGTAAGCGTAGCTAGACGCGTTCCGTTGGTAGCATACAGCGTGCCCGGCGACCGAAAAATCCGGGGCCCGCGACCCTTCTGGCCAGCCAGAGTAATCACAGGGTTCTGGCCGATTACTGGCGCGGTAATAGCCGAGCTGGCTCGGATAGGCTTGTTGTTTTTGTAAAAGAAATCACTCCCGATATCGCGCCGGCTTGACGGCGGACAAACCTCAGCCAGGGAGGCCTTTGCAACAGAGGGCCGCGTCCGTCGCTCGGCAGCGGCATTATCAATGCTCAATAAACCAACTACACCGGCTAGAACAAAGAATGACCGGGCGAGGGACTCGATAGTTTTCATGACCTTTTCTCCTTATATGAACCTGCACCTGTAGCTACCCAATACCTCTCAGTTTGGCAAGCCTGTTCAGAGAGCGCAACCTCACTTCACGCACCTTACCGCGGATTCCGCTCCGCTACCCTCTGATCGCACCCACCCGTTACTTGATGCATATCTCATACAAGACTCAGCCCACAGGCCATAATGCTTCACCAGTCAGCTTATGCGAAGCTAGGGAAGCGAGGCAGTGCCGCGATCTCAGGAGAGGGAAAAAACGTCCATCGCAGATCGCATAACTCGTTAAGCACCTGCATCTGCACCCCGTGCCGGGCCAGAGAAGCGCTAATCATCCCTGTGATCTCAGTAAGTTCACGTGCGCTCTCAAGCTCCCACCCCAGTTCGAATTCCCAGGGCCCCAAGCACTCGACATAAAAGGTTGCTCGTGGATCACCCTCAGCTATCGACCGGATCGCGTTAGCAGCTTTTCTTGAGCTCGTCCCTGTTTGAACGAGGATTCGGTACGCCTCCCGATTGAGCACCTCTGGATTCACCGATGCAAAATATCCCTCTATCACTCCAAGGCCCTCCAGAGCGCGCACACGCCTCACAGCGGTGGGATACGGTACCCCGACCCGTTGCGCCACATCCTTAACCGAATCAACACCGGTAGATCCGACCGCTGCGAGGATCGCGATATCAAGCTTATCGAGGGACACCGCCTCATCTCGAGACGTGTACTTCAGTGACCGTGACTGCTTAGCCGACGGCGCGAGATACCTCCTCCCAAACCACTCGAAGGTCAACCGCGGTACGATCTGTCTATTGGTGAACACCTCTCCACACCTGTTACAGATCGATTCAAAGAAGTCACCGACCTGCCGTACATCGGTAGCCAAAAAGGCGCACCCGAATTCAAAACATCCCGCTAGCTCTCCAAGCCACCCGACCCGCGGATGCGCAAGGATCGCTTCCAACACAGCGCTACGACGTTCTCCAGAGCGCAAAGAGAAAAATATCAGGTAACTCACGATCCCCAAGCGCCCATAGTTTATAAAGGGAATCGAGACTAGCCCGTAGCGCTCGCGCAGCATGCGCTCGGCGTAGCTCACCCTGTATGGGCGGACACGCAGACGCTGTGCGACCTCCTTCGCCGAGAGCTGTGCGTCCGTATTGAGCGCATGAAGCACTTTTCGACTTAGAGGGTCACGCATAAATATATCTATCGTTATATCTGTGTAATTCGATAGTTTTATACACTACTTTGCGTAGATTTGTATATATTTATATCTCAGCAGCATGAACACGCTGCTTGCCACCCTGATCGCTGCCTACCTCCTCTCTGGTTTCATCGCCACCCAAGTATCCCTACCTGCCATCGAACAGGTGCCTATTCGAGTAGTGATAGCGGGGCTACTCGCCGTCCCTCTCTTCTCACTGCAACGCCTCAGAACACTTCCACAACGCTCACTCCTGTTATGTTTCGTGACCGCTACGAGTGGCTACCTCGTTGCTGCGTGGTCCTTCTCGCACGCGATAGTGCTCGGTGGCTACGGTATGGCTGTTTTCATCACAAGCCTCCCCTGGCTAGGTATCATCGACCTGCTATTGAATCGGCGCACGGCAGCGAAAGCCGATCTCCCTCCATTACTTCTCTCCCTACTCGGCGCTGTGGTGTTTTTTATCCCTGAATTGATACAGAGCAGCCCAGGCGAAGGACGTTGGGGAGTGATCACATGGAGCCTCGTAGCAGCGCTCGCAGGAGCATTCGCGCAGTACGCGCGACGGCTTCACCGATACGACGTATCGTCGAACGCCATCGCTGACGGGGTGCTGTTGTCAGCCGTGCTACAGTCATCCCTGCTCCTGCCCGGCATACAACACGTCCCGTCGATATCAGATATCGGTTGGTTACTTATCGGGGGCGGCTGCTATTTCCTCACAAATCGGCTGGCCAACAAAGTCTTTGCAGTAGTAGCTCCGACCAAAGCCGCCGTCTGGATGAGTACAGAGCCGGTCATAGCCCTCTTCATCAGCCTTGTTTTCTTGGGCGACCTACCGAACTATTTTCAATTTGTGGGGGGCTTACTTCTCTGTGTGGCATCGATCTATACATCGCAAGCTGTATGATCCGCTCGTCACTCATCTCTTCAAGTTCAAGCAGCGCACGATAGGGATCCCCGGAAAGACCGAGGTATCGAGCAAATGCGGGTTCCGTATTAAGATCGTGCAGCTTATCGTAGTAGCCCTTGATCAGACTCCGCCATTCAGCAAATTTATAAAGCTCATTAAAGACAATCAAGTTATCCTTTAAACAGTGAGGAGTGATCGACGCTTAAGCCCACCTGTAGGCACTGAAACCTGCAAGCTTCTCCGAGAAGTAGTCGAGGTTCGGGGTATGAAAGCTTTACCTTGCCTCGGACACCTGAGCTTTCGTACATTCTAACGATGTCCGATAGCAACGCTCACACCGATTTCACGAAGCACCCCTACTTTGATCTGATGGTACCCACCGATCAGCTGTTGCTTAGTCGTGTAGGGCTGCTCGTACAGGAGCGTAACACCTGCCACGAATGGCCACTCTCGTGTGTCGAGCGAATTGTGTTTGCGGGGGGTATTACGAAGTATTGCAAGTCAATGCGGAGCCCCTCGATGGAGGTTGAGGTGTATACCAACCTCACATCTCCGGTCCTGGTGCCTCATCTGGTAGTGTCAAAGAACGGCCCCTACAGCACCCTGCTACTTGATGCATTCCCCGGGCAGCGACTATCTCGTGAGCACCTACACGAGAGGGGGTTATCGGAGCTTATCGAGAGCCTTAGGGCCCACATCACTTCGCCTCCTGGGAAGCTCCCGATCTTTGTCGATCTTTCAAGCGCTAGCCAGGTTCAGGAGCATCTCGACGTTATGCTTACTAGCTTGCACCGCCGATTCGGGGCGGAGACCGCTACGAGTATCGACCCGAGCCTACTGCGCGTGGCTCAGGAGTGCGCGCACAGTGAGCCTATTCGTGACGCCTTCATTCAAGGCATCGTATATTCAAACGGCGACCTTTCTGCTGACAACATCGTAGTCGCTGGGCGCGAGATCCTCGTTATCGATTGGCAGTTCCCGCGCCTAGCCTCTCTGAACGTTGAACTAGTCAATCTTTACACATCCCTCGGCATCGACCCACTATCGAGGCTCTCTAAGGCCGAGGTAGCTGCTGGATTGCTGTGCAAGGTGCGGTGGTTCGCAGAGTGTGCAGACCGATGGCTTACTCACTGTCAGTATCAAGACCAGATCACCGAGCTGCTCAAACAGCTAAAGGACCTCGGGACGTTCAACTGACCCACCCCGCAGCTTGTAGGGAATGTGGATAGTGTATCCCGTCGCGGTCTCTGAGAGAAATAGTTGGGGAATAGTTGGGGGCGGTACAATGTGCTACAATCACGAGCATGCGGGAAAAAGTTACGCCAGACCGATTGAAGATGTTCATGAAGGAGCTATCCAGACGCACCGAAGGGGCTGGGAGCGTGTACTTTACGGGCGGCTCGACAGCACTCCTGTTGGGGCTCCGGGAACAGACAATCGATATCGACATAAAAGTTGACCCTGAGCCAAAAGGTGTATTTGAGGCGATAGCCAAGCTGAAGAATGAGCTTAGCCTCAACGTCGAGCTCGCTTCACCAGATGATTTTATCCCTGCTCCTCCAGCGTGGCAGAATCTTGCAAAGCCGATTGAACGGATCGGTGATATCTCTTTTTTTCATTACGATCTGTGTATGCAAGCTCTAGCCAAGATAGAGCGCGGTTTTAGCCAAGATTTGCTAGACGCTCGCGGGCTTGTTGAGAAAGGCTTTGTAAGCGTAGAGGCTCTCAAGGAAAGATTTGCTCAGATAGAGGGACGATTTGTTCGTTATCCCGCGATCAATCCAGAGGAGTTCAGGGCTAAACTTGCAGGGTTTATTTCTTCGCTTGGGAAGGACTATCGTGAAAAGTAACGAATTGCTAGACCCTCTTATTCCTGGCAGCGATCTCGTGGCTCAGGGGTTAGAGGATATTAAAGATGGTAAGATTTCCGCGTATTCCCTCCTACTCCAAGTCGCGGCGCCCCGTCTCAAACGTCTCAATATCGATGTTCCGCCTCTAGCTGGTATCAAGAGCCCAGAGGAGGAATCGTATGAGCATCAGCTTTACGAGCTCATAAAGGATGCTGGAGGATATTCCCTGTACAATGCACTGTGTGGGCGAATTGCGAGCTTCGCATCAGCGTTAGAGGCCCGTAGGGCTTAGGGAAGCGAGTCTCCTCTTTTACCCTTCTGCCGATCCGCTTCCAACAACAGGGAAACCTACTTGTGAGTAAATTACGGCGTTAAAAAATGAGCTGCTCTCTCCTAAGGATACGTGTATCTGTGACACAAGTAGGTTCCTTTATTCCCCTGGGTAATTGTCTTCCCGACCTGAACACAGCAGCTAACGGTTGCGAGGGTAAGGCACAAAGCGTGCCGACATTATCGGAGCATTGCGTACGTCAGATCTCTTCAGGTAGGCATGGCCCAGCGGCCCAGCGCCTGCTAGCTAAGGCCCATGTAACGTGAGCCAAAACGCACACTTCTGCCATACGGCGATGGGTGCCTGAAGCTCCTTACTGACCTAAAGATTCCCCGTCGTGGACCTTACTGTCCTCGTTGTTACCGGTACGCATAACGCAAGGATGGAAAGAGCCTCATTGTTGGCCAGCTCCCTATGTAGCACTACCAAGAGCCCCACAGCACCCCTACCACTCCGTGATACAGGTCTCCCAGAAACCCTTTACATCGCACCTTTTTGGGCTTAACGAGAGGTGCCATTTGGCCTACGATACCCAAGAGCTCTACATCCAGAAACGTCAGGGCGTGGCTCTCAGAGCAGCAACAGGAGGGGGCAACAACCACCGTATGGTCAAAAGAACTCTTCGTGACAAAACCCTCTTCTCTGCCACCGATATCTGTAACTTTGCTGACTGCACCTACCTCACCCTGATCAGCCTCGATAACCTTCCCCCCGACACCAGTAGCGACGAGCAAGCGGCCCTGATCACCGCCAAAGGTATACAGCACGAGGAGCGCTACATCCGCTCCTTGCAGGAACAGGGGTGTGCGATCGTAACGGTGTGCAGCGGTAACAAACGCCACCCCTATCACCAGTTCGAGGAAACACGAGCGCTCCTCGAGCAAGGGATTCAATACATCGCTCAAGGGATGCTGACACATGGGCAGTTCTCCGGGATAGCAGACCTCCTACGACGGGTTGAGGTGCCCTCAAAGCTTGGCTCCTTTAGCTATGAAGTCCTTGACCTTAAACTCGCCAAGCGTCCAAAAGCGGCACACCTCCTCCAACTGGTCTTTTACGCCGAGCTACTCGAAGAGATCCAAGGGGTCTTTCCGAAATACGGCTCCATCATCGACGGGAACTACCGCGAGAATCGCTTCGACCTCGCCAAGGGGAGGCACTACTTTCAGGGGCTCAAGCAGGAATTCCTCTCCCTCCTGGAGAGCAAGACATACGCCTCAATCGAACCAGAGCCGTGCTCAAAATGCTCCACGTGCGATTGGAAGGAACACTGCAAGCAGCGATGGAACGACACGCGCCACCTCTCCCTCGTAGCACGGATTAACTCCTCCCAGCGCAGAAGGCTCCGCAGAGAAGGTATCGTGACGATAGACGACCTTGCGTGTGCTCCACCCCAACCACCGGACTCACTACACGGCCGAGTTTACGAGCGCCTGCGAGAGCAAGCGATCCTGCAGTGCTCAGACAAAAAGCCGTGCTACGCTTTTATCCCGCCCAAAAAGGGGGGCATCGGATTCTGCGCCCTCCCTGCTCCCTCAACAGGTGATATCTTCTATGACATCGAAGCCGATCCCCTCGTCAAAGCGCACGCCCTGGATGATTCAAACATACAGCTACGAGACGGCCTCGAGTATCTGCACGGTATGTGCCTGCGGGGCTCAGATGGAGCACCCCAATTCAGATCCTTCCTCGCCACTACAAAAGCACAGGAACGGATCCGGTACGAGGAGCTGATAGACCTCTTCTGGGAAACCACGCGCAAAGACCCAAGCGCTCACATCTATCATTACTCAGCCTACGAGATTGCAGCCCTGCGCCGGTTGAACGCTCAGTATCCGTCACGACAAGAGTACCTCGACGACCTATTTCGCGAGCAACGCTTCGTAGACCTCTACGCAATAGTGAGAAACTCGATACGGGTCTCTGAACCCAAGTATTCGATCAAGAACCTCGAGGTATTCTACAGTAAGGAGAAGCGCAATCAGGACGTTAAGGGTGGCGCTGATAGCGTTGTTGTCTTCGAGAAGTGGCTTGAGACCGGCGACCAGACCCTGCTCGATAGCATCCTCGAGTATAACGAAAAGGACTGCGTCTCAACCCTTGAACTCTTTGACTGGCTGCATGCACTCAAGCGCGAATCAGCGGAAACCTTCGGTATCGATTGGCAGGCCGAGGCGCAGCGGCGCGCAGAGGTGCCCGATCCAGAGCAAGCTGCCCAACGTGCAGAACGGCGAGAGGAGACCCGACGAAAAGTTGAGAGGTTCTACAACCATTTTCGTATCGAAGAGATACTGCAAAAAGATGAACACGAGCTCACTCCGGGAGAATCACTCAGAAAGAAGATCTTTTACCTCGCTGATTTCTATCGTCAGGAGGACAAGCCGGTGTGGTGGGAGTTCTTTTCCCTCAAGAACGACCCTGAAAAGCGCCCCTTGAGCTCTCAAACCCTCACCAACTGCTCACTGCTTCAGATCCAACCTCCCACCGGTAAGAGGAGAAATCCGGCCGCGGTCTACCGTTCACAGTTGCAATCCCTCTCAGAAACCAAGATTAAACCGGGCGATACGATCTACGACCTCGATCACCACAAAAAACTTGGAACACTCGAACAACTTGATCGTGAAGGAAACACCCTCGTGGTGCGTTTAAATAAAGATGTTCAAGCGGAAGATGCATGTGATTTAACGGTTTTTCCAAATCCGCGAAACGGCCTGCTTGAGCCAGCGATCGAACGCTTCATTGAGAAGCTGATGCAGATCCCACTGGAATCGCTTGAGCGCCCCGATTCCACCCTCCCCTATACCCCCCTGATTAACGTACTCTCAAAGACTCCGCCACGCTTTACTACCGGTCATTTCTCACAAGCGGTCGTGTCTGTTCCGGCCACACACCCTCACTTTCGACAAGCGCTCTTTAACGCCGCAAACGATCTCGACGGCAGCTACCTCTTTATTCAAGGCCCCCCCGGCACCGGGAAGACCCATCACGGTAGCAGACTCGTTCTTGACCTGATCGCCAACGGACACAAGGTGGGGATCACCTCAAATTCACACAAAGCGATCAACAACTTCCTACAAGCTCTCGACGAAGCCGCCCACGAGAACAACACTCGCTTCAAGGGAGCAAAAAAATCAGACGAAAAAGATGCGTCCCAATGGTATATGCCCCCCGCGCAGGTGCAGGCAAGTTGCACTACCAACCGCTTTAAAGCTGCCGATCTCTCTCCTATGGAGTACGACGTCATCGCAGGAACACCGTGGCTCTTCATACATGAGCCTTTCGATCAACAGTTCGATTACCTCCTCGTAGACGAAGCTTCACAGCTCTCGATAGCTCACCTCGTTGTTGCCGGAATCTCCGCGAAGAACCTGATCCTGATCGGCGATCCGCAACAGCTCCCGCAACCCCTTCAGGGAGATCACGAAGCCGAGCTCGGGCTCTCTCCCCTCCAACTACTCCTTGGCGACCACTCCGTTGTACCCCCGCAAAATGGAGTATTTCTTGAGACCTCTCGCCGGATGCACACCCGAATATGTAAAGTTCTCTCAGAGCACGTCTACGACAACAAGCTGCTCGCTCCCGACGACAACCGACATCACGCCATCATCAATCCATCGCCTACCCTCATCACCCGTGAATCCGGGGTGCTCTACCTGCCTTGCCTCCACGAAGGCAACACTGTGACCTCACGGGAGGAGGTCGAGCTCATTAGCTCACTGACATCCGAGCTGTGCCGCTGCTCATTTCGCAAACGCCCCGGCGAAGAGACACCTATCGAGCCAGAGGATATCATGATCATTAGCCCCTATAATCTGCAGGTGAACCTCCTCTCCGAGCGGATCTCTCGCTGCGAGATCGGCACCATCGATAAGTTTCAAGGTAGAGAGGCGCCCGTCACGATAATCTCCATGACCACCTCCGATATCACCGAAGCACCGCGGGGCTTAAACTTCCTACTCAATACGAATCGCCTCAATGTCGCGCTCTCGCGCGCCAAAGCCCTAGCCGTCATCGTCGCCTCACCAGCCCTGCTACGCACCCGCTGCGCGCACGTCGAGCAGATTGAGTTATTAAACTTCTTCTGTGCGCTCTGCTCGGGAGATAGGAAGGCTCACGCAGGGTTTGTTACCCAATAACCGCGGTTACCCGAAAACCATTGCAGGTGCAGAATCATGAGGATTAGGGAAGTGCTATCAACGTATTGCAGATGGCGCGTAGTCCTTTATTAAAAGGCTGATCGGTGAATCAAGTGAGTAGAATTGGCGTTTCCGGACGTGAACATGCACGTGCACGTAACAAAGAAGGCACCACACTCCATGACGGACCCTTACGCTATTGAGAAAGAGCGCCGTTTACGAGCACGCTCACGCAGAAATACGTGATTTATCACTGAAAACCATGGGTTATACCCCGTCAGCAGTCATTGGCACCCGCTCCATTCCACGAAGAGCCTATTAAAATTACGATACACCTCTACTCTAACCACTAATAACGAGTCTGAAGTATTTGACTACGAGAACTATTGTTCAGGAGGATACATCATGCCCGAGTTTAAGGATTCCCCCGACAGCGAGCAAAATCGCGATGGGCGGGAGAAGGCTAGCAATACGAACAACGGGCAAGAGATAAAGGGATACTTTCAGCAGTTCAGGGATGCAGCCTTGGAGTTGCAAGGACTGGCATTAAGGTACCGTGATCCACACGAGATTCCCTCGGCAGAGAGCCAGGATTTTCAGGAACACCTGGTGGTGACCTGTGCGTACGATCCACGCATAGCTGTTTCCGATAACGGCCGCTACGTCGCAATAGTCACTGAAGACACCCTAGGGTTTGTGAATCTATCGAACGACAGCCCTTCGGCTTCCAAGATGTTTACCGTTCACGCAAAGGACGTCCATAATGGCATTCGAGGTTTTGCTCAGGCTTGCTTCGCGAAAACCTGGAACGGCTTATTCGTCACCACTGCAGCTGCACAGTCGAAGGTGTATAGAATGGCTTGGTCGGAGCCACTTCAGGGACCGCCTCAGATGATCGGAGACACGCCCGCCGGACATCTCAACGCTCTACAAGCCTTCAGTCCAGGAGGAGACCGGATCGCATACTGCCACTTCGACCAAGGGCGTGAAACCTCGGTGATGATCTGCCCTACTAACATTGATTACATTTGGGCCCCTGCAGCGTTCAAGATTCTAGGGTCACTACAGGCACTACAGTTCAACGAACAGGGTAACCGCCTAGCCGTCGGAGGTGACCGGGGACACCTACAGGTATACACAATAACCTCCGCACGATCGGTTGCTACCATGAGCTCAAAACTCAACCACGGCGTCACCGCTCTTGCGTTCGGGTGTGATGATACCGTCTATGCCGGTACCGCAATGGGCCAGGTCGTAGCACTGAGAGCAGGAGAAACAGCATACTCGCCTATGGAGGTTTTCAATAAGCAGGTAACCGAGGAAAGCATCACCGCAATCTGCCGAGCCGGTCATTCCGGAGGTGTACTTGTCGGTACAGCACAGGGAAAGGTGCTTCATATTGACCACCAGGGTTCAATCAAGACACTCGTTAGGATCCCCTATGAAAACATCAACTCTCTCGCTACCGATGCTACCGGCGACACACTGGTGATCGGTCTGTACTTAGGGGGAGCGCTGGTGCTCAAGAGAAATTCTGAGTCAGCTCAGTAGAGTACTAACGGTTTCATCACCTCATACATTATTGAGAAATGTTCACGATGGATCGCCCGCGAGCAAAATCTCTTGCCTTAACCTAATCGCTCCTTGCGACCCACGCTACTTATCGAGAACTCGCAGCGTGATCGTCTCGCTCGAGCTCGTATTGACCCCATCGCTCACGAATACCCTCATAAAATATAGTCCTGGAGCCAGGTTATCAGCTTGATAGCGAATACGGCGTTGCTTGGTAACACTACCCATCGGCCACCATCTTTTGCGATCCTCACTCAGCATCGGCAAATAGGACAATCCTCTACTACCATCGTCATCGGTACCCTGCCATTGCACAAGAAATGATTTTCTTGGACCAGCAGATTGGGGTCGTCTACTCGACCTGTTGGTAAAGCTCACCTTCGGGGCTGAGGGTGAGACCTTTCTGGTAAATATCACTTTGTTGGTTAACGTATTGAAGAGCTCAATCTTCTTGGTTCCTCGAACCCACGAAAGAGTGTGCGTGAACAACATGACTGGCGGACGCACTGGGAGCTCAGAGAGCGCAAAGTTGGCCTCCATGGAGATCGATTGGAGCACTTTGTTTTTTTCATCAAGAAATCTCCAGGTGTAGACACCACGCGACTCGGTAGTCAGAGAGGGTATACCCTGCTTGTTGATGAAGAAAGGATACATCAAGTTCGTTCCGTCATCAGCTATCGCACCAGCAACTGATATCGTCTCTGGATCAGGAACGATAGCCAGCTTGTCAATCAAGTGCTGATAGTCAACACGATCAATAAGCCGATGCTCCGCGTCCCACCTCATGTATTCACCGCCATTAGTCCCAGAACCCATGAGGCAGCGGCTTGCGCAATACTCGCGATCTGCGAGGGACGCTACCTCGGCAGCCTCATCACCCCTCTTTATCCAGAAGCCACGGGTAGCGTTACCCGCCCTCCGAGAAGGCACCGGATGTTCATACTCATCGAAGCCCCCTGAGATTCCACAAGCGAGCTGCCCGAAGATACTGTTCATACCGCAGAATACATCTTTCAGATCTGTATCTGCACTAATCCCGAAGGTATGTCCGACCTCATGAGCGGGTAATGTCATAGAGATCGGGGCGCCGATCTCGTTATCGACATAGATATTGCTCCCTTCAGGCGGTGTAATCGAACCCCCAACTATCGGCACCAGCTGTCTCCCAGCTTCTGCAAGGACGGCGTATCGTCCGGCCGGACCAAGAGATACCCCTGCCACCTCGTCCCACAACCCATAGATGAACTGCTCAAACCAATGAGGATGAACAACTCCCACCACCTTGTCAGCACCCACGATGCTGTACGCGATATTCATCTCGAACAACATCATAAATGGTCGGGCCGCATCTCCCGGAATGCCAACGACATGGAAGATATTGAGGATAAACTCGCTGACCGCACTGGCGATGAAATTGTTCGTACCGGGATCAACCGAAGTAGTAACATCGGGAACCGGAAATACCGATTTCATATAGCTCGTGCCAATTCCCGACATGCGTCGTACGGTTGCGATATTCGCAAAGCGTGGACCTATTAAGGTGCCATCAACAGAAACGTAGCGCACGTCGAGAGTTCGGGTCTGGACGATCTTCCAGCGCGGGGGTTGATTATCATCGATTGAAACCCCGTCGTTTTGCCTCCGGCAGAGATCCTCAGGCTGGCCCGTGAGTTTTTGGACCACTCCTTCCGGGTCAATCTGTACACGCACCGTGAGGCTTCGCTCGGTAGCCGTCGGGTTTGGTATGCGTAACGGTCGATCTCGGTAGAGATAGAAAGCCTTGATGGAATTCGGGGGGATCGGTTCCGGTAACGAGGTTCTTTCGGTAAACAGATAGCCCCCCGGCCCAGATATGTTGACATCGATCGGGACCTCCCATGTATTGGGCGAGGTATTGGCAACTCGCACATACAGAACAGCCGGCTTTCCAGCCACTAGTCGCGGAACCTCAGGTATAACCTGGATGACGTCATAATCGAGCAAAACAAGATCATTCGGCGTAGTTGTTATTCCCTCGTCGGCGCTGACACGAAATGTAATGGATGCCAGGGCTTCTCCGGAAGCGGCATTACCCTCGCTTCGCAGGATGGTGCTACTCACCCCGTTCACATCTCCAGAGACACGCTGTGAACAACGGTTAAAGGTAAATTCGAGAAAGGTACGCGTTGGGTCTGGACTGATATCAAGAGTGTCAGCGGCGCCGCTGAGCCCTCCGTCAACGTCGAACAAGTTTATCCTGATCGGCACCTCGATTAAATCATTAGGAACCTCGAATCGAAAGTTTCCGCGCCCAATTCCCCACTCGGGACGATCTGTACCGGGGATTTCATCTAGTTCAACGGTGTTGCCGTTCACGACCACGTTACCCGCAACATCTGCACGGTCTTCTCCAAAGATCGTATCAGTATCAATATCCGGATGCACTGTGGCTCGACCGAACCAGCTAGCTGTGGTAATCGTCGATTAGAGATCTCATTTTGGCAAGGCTGCAATTTGGGGCTATCAGGATCGTCGCCCATTCAAACTTGCGACGAATTCCTGCGCCCGCGAGATCTCCTTAAAAGGATGGCACCTCAGAGCTCACTGCTCTCTCGAAAGCCTCCGCATATCCTTGACCTGTGAGAGGGAGTCTTAGCAAAGCCTCCAATCCCTCACGTCAAACACCTCCTATCATCTTCCTGAGCCGAATCCGCTCCTGATCGATCTCTCCTGACAGAGGCTTGTGTTTCAGGTGGCCCACGAGCCCTCCCATGACGAGGATTACCTCATACAAGCGCACCCTCGCCGCTTCTACAGGACGTGCACTCAGCGCACGGTAGTGATCCAAAAGCAACTGCAGACCCCCGGCTAGCTTAAAAGGCTTGCGGTGCGCGCGCGTTACGATGGCGAAGTCGTAAGCTGGATCGCCAAGACACGCCTCGGTCCAATCGAGCACCGACACTCGCAGATCCTCATCCTCCGGAGATACAAGGAGATTCTGCCCCAAGAGGTCCCCGTGTAAAACAACCGTAGGCTCATCTGAAGGGAGATGATCATCACACCACGCCAGAGCCTCAAGGATAGCGGGCTCTGACTCGGTGCGATATCGCGCCAGGCACCCAAGCGCAAACTCTCGACAGCTATCAGCCCCGGGCACCACCTCTTGAAACCGATCCCTGGAGAGGGAGTGAACAGCATGTGCAGCTCTCGCAACACAGCCCACGTGCTCCGACGGCGCGAGCTGAAAGCCCTTGGACCCGAGGTGTAAACCGGGAAGCCATTCGGTAATCAGGATCGGCAGCACCCCCTCCTCTTCAGTGCCCACTAGACGCGGAAATGGGAGCGAAAAACCTTCGCGCTCAAGAAACTGAAGCACACGGATCTCTTTCCGTAGGGAGTCAGCAAACTCCTCAGGCACATCGTCGTGCGGGATCAGAACAGCCACCTCTTGGGGAAGCGCACCTATCTTTGGAAGGCCCACACCATACACCCGTCGATAGAGCCCCTCTCCTAAAGGCTGCACCATTCCCAAACGCAACGAAGCGTTCGATGCCGTAAAACGCCGCAGAAAGCGCGCCATGACCTGATGGACTCGCCCTACCTGTTGCCTTCTCATAGAGGTACGTTCACTACAAACTCACTACTCTGATGGCGGGAGATCCCTTAGCGGGACGAGCCTTCCGCCCTTAACCGCCAAAACAACCTGCCCACGACTCAAGCTCTTACCAGCGCGAAACGAAACGGGACCGAAGATATCGCTGTGCTCTAGGGAGCGGAATACCGTAAGCAGATTGGGATTCGTCGGCTGAAGCTTCCTCTCACGCAACTGACGGACGCAGAGATCAAGGAAGCGTGCTATCTCGTACCCTAGCGCCACGTGTGCCAGATTCAGCTCGACATGCGAAAGCTTAAATCGTGTGCGATAGCGCTCCTCAAAGCTCGCATCCGAGAGGTGCGCAGACGTTACGTACATCCCTTCAGCTAATTCGCCGAGCTGCCTTACCTCACCCTGCGTAATCCCCTCAGCGCTCAGCAACGTTCCCCTGTATCCAGCCTGCTTCAACTGCCGCACGAAGGGAACAAGGGCTGGACCATACAGGGGAAGGTAAACCCCCTCTGGGTGCATGCGTGAAATCCTAGCCGAGAGCGATCTAAAATCAGTGGCGCTCAGATCGACCGATTCTTGATTCGTTATCTGACCACCGCAGGCCCTAAATGCTTTCGAGAATGCAGCCGCCATTAGCTCTGACCACTCATCGTGTCCGACCACTACTGCAATAGTCCGCGCCTTGATAGTTTCGCACGCAAAACGCCCCATCTCTTCGCCAGTGAGCTCGTTTGACCAACCGTATCCAAAGGAGGAAGGAGCCAAGCTCTCTATCATCTTGTTGCTATCGATCGCCGAGAGGGCAAGTATCCCCTCTCTCCTCACGATCTGGTCGATAGGTATCAAGTTAGTAATAGCAGTGACTATTAACGCCTGGATATGTTCCCTCTCTATGAGCCTTTGGAGCGCTCCGACCGTCATCGCTCGATTACCCGAGCGGTCATCCTCGAGGAAAAACGTAAGCGCCTGTGTATGGCCCTCCCCTTGAGCAAGCTCGATACCCTGTCGCAGCGCCTCGCCGAACGGGCTAAGCTCCCCCGTAAAGGGCACAATAACACCCACGCGTATCCGAGCATCAAGCTCACCCTCCTCAGCCGCAACCACGCAGACACCGAGACAAACGAGAAGAGAGATCAAAAAAAATGCTACAAGTCTATTCATCTATCGCTGACTCCACACTACCGAAGATAGTGCCGCGTCATGCGCAGCGGACACAAGGCATGAAAGCTAAACAAGCGCAGCAGCGGCGGCGGAGCGCGGAGCTTCCAGCTCCGCTTAAATGCTCGCAGGTGCTGCCAATTCGAACATCTAGCGGAGCTAGAAGCTCCGCGGTCCAGGAGAATTAGTCCTGACAGCTTTGCGCAGAGAGTCGCTTTTGATAGCCGACGGAGCCGAAGGACCAGTCCTCGGCGGACTTAACAAGGTTAGCTCGGACGGGATTCTGATCGATGTATCGTATTACCCTGTCGAGGTGCGCAGAATCTCGAATATAACGGTCGAAGTATTCGGGAAACCAGAATCGCCCTGAACTTCCGAGCATCTTGTTGATCTGCTTTCCGGTTCGGGCTTTAAAGAATCGGATCACTGAGGATAATGAGGCACTGCTTTGTATCTTAAGGAGCAGGTGGATGTGATTCGGCATCACTACCCATCGTAGGATCTCATGGCCCTCTACCGCTGTGATTTTCAGAGAAGCGACGACTACTTCGGCTACTGCTTCAGTTGCAAGAACGCATGCTCCGTATCCGGCATCGAGCAGAGACTCTATTCTCCTCACCCGCTGGCGGCTTATCTCGTGAGCTTCGACACCCTTTACTCGTAATGCCTCTAATTCAAGACTCAGAGCGCTTTGGATATCTCTTGGTACTGAGTCTACTGCTCGAATCGTTACGAATTGAGTCAGGCCCGGGGCGTCGCAATGTGGAAGGTATCCACGACTGTACCATCCGTCGGTGGTTCTAAAGGAGGTGCGTGCTTTGTAGCGGATTCGGTCGTCAAGCATTATGGATCGATATATCGAAAACTTTCTGTAAAAGTTGCTTGGGGTGGCCATGTTTAGCGGAGCGCGGAGCTTCTAGCTCCGCTTAAATGCTCGCAGGTGTTGCCAATTCGAACCGCTAGCGGAGCTGGAAGCTCCGCGGTCCCCGGGGGCGGAAGCTCATGCTCGAGGCTGGCTGTGGAGCGCGGAGCTTCCAGCTCCGCTTAAATGCTCGCAGGTGCTGCCAATTCGAACCGCTAGCGGAGCTAGAAGCTCCGCGGTCCCCGGGGGCGGAAGCTCATGCTCGAGGCTGGCTGTGGAGCGCGGAGCTTCTAGCTCCGCTTAAATGCTCGCAGGTGTTGCCAATTCGAACCGCTAGCGGAGCTGGAAGCTCCGCGGTCCCCGGGGGCGGAAGCTCATGCTCGAGGCTGGCTGCGGAGC